>Ga0209057_1003398_pt1 | contig 11772 bp, 7 predicted proteins | sample GraSoiAngelo_146_FD_185903 | JGI IMG/M metagenome (GOLD analysis project Ga0209057, IMG submission 185903) | Grasslands soil microbial communities from the Angelo Coastal Reserve, California, USA - 14_1009_05_30cm (SPAdes) (version 2) | ecosystem: Environmental > Terrestrial > Soil > Grasslands ... | reverse complement strand
GTGATCATCGCCGGCAAAGACGTCACCAACGTCCCCGCCAACCGCCGCGACATCGGCATGGTGTTCCAGGCCTACTCGCTGTTCCCGCACATGACCGCGAGCCTAAACGTCGAGTTTGGGCTGCAGCTGCACAGGGTCGACCAGGACGAGCGCCGCCAGCGGGCGCGCGAGGTCCTCGACCTGGTGGGCCTCGCCGCGCACGCGAACAAGTTCGCGCACCAGATGTCGGGCGGGCAGCAGCAGCGCGTCGCCCTGGCGCGCGCGCTGGCCATCCGGCCCAAGGTCTTGCTCCTGGACGAGCCTCTGTCCGCCCTCGATGCCAAGGTTCGCTCACGCCTCCGCGATGAGATCCGGCGCGTCCAGCTCGAGGTCGGGATCACGACGCTTTTCGTGACCCACGACCAGGAGGAGGCGCTCGCGATCGCCGACCGCGTCGGAGTGATGCAGGCCGGCCGGCTGGAGCAGCTCGGCCCGCCGACCGAGATCTACTCCCGGCCAAGGACGCCGTTCGTGGCCGAGTTCGTGGGCCTCAGCAACCGGATGCCGGGCGAGGTGAAGTTCGGCGGCGTCGAGGTGAGGGGCACGCAGCTGCCGCTGGTGCAGAAGGACGTGCCGGCCGGTCCTGCCGTGGCGCTGGTGCGCCCGGAGGCCGTGACCATCGCGGGCGACGGTGAGTCGGCCAGCGGCCCGCTGGTGGGAACGGTGATCGCGGTCGCGTTTCTGGGCGCGGTGAGCCGCGTCACCGTCGACCTCGGCGACATCACGGTGCTGGCGCAGCTGCCTACGTCCGCGGCCGCGGACCATCCCGCGGGTTCGCGCGTCCGGCTCGCGCTGCGGCCCGACCCCGTTCTGGTGGAGACGAAAGAGGCGACAACCGCCTCCGCGTGAGGTCGGTACTCACCACGGAGAGGACGCTGGTCGCCGGACCGGCGCTCCGCACCGGCCCGCGGGCTTCATACCGCGGGGTCGCCCAAGGTCCCGGGGAGCCGCACGTCGTCAGGACCGAGCTCGCAGGCTCCTCGACAAAGGATGCGGCTCGTGACGGTCAGGGCATCGGCTGCTTCGTCCATCTCACCGACCTGCACGTCACCGACGTCCAGTCGCCGGCCCGTTTCGAGTTCGTCAACCGCGAGTGGGGGGACCCGCGCTTTCGCGAGCTCCTGACCATGCAGCGCCCACACGAGACGTTGAACACGCACGCCATCGAGGCGATGGTGCGGGCGATCAACCGCGTCGAGACCGGCCCGCTGACGGGCGCGGCTCCGTCGCTGGTCGCGGTGACGGGCGACGGAATCGACAACACCCAGCACAACGAGCTGGCCAACCTCATCGCCCTTCTCGATGGTGGCGAGGTGCGGCCCGATTCGGGCGCGCCGGGATACGACGGGGTGCAGCGCGTGGACTGGCGGGGCGAGATCTACTGGAAGCCGGACGGACCGGAGGACGGCGACCAGTTTCAGTCGGAACTCGGGTTCCCACGCCATCCGGGCCTGCTCGAGCGGGCGATGCTGCCGTTTGCCTCCGAGGGGCTTCGCCTGCCGTGGCTGCGGTGCTGGGGCAACCACGAACAGGTGTGCCAGGGGGTCGGCGTCGTCACCCCTGAGCTGGCGCGGTGGATGGTGGGCTCGCGCAAGCCCATCGCGATGCCCCCAGGCATCGACCCCGAGGCCGCGGTCGAGACCTTCGTCCAGGGTGCGGAGCGGTTCGCGACCGGCGCCTACCTCGAGGTCGCGCCGGACGCCGACAGGCGCCCGATCGGGCGTGCGGACCTCCTGCCCGAGTCCACCTGCTACGTGCGCGACGAGGGCCTGGTCCGGTTCATCACCCTGGACACCGTGTGCAACGCGGGCGGCGCGGACGGCGCCGTCCCCCGCGAGCAGCTGCACTGGCTCGAACGCCGGCTGGAGGAGGCGCACTCGACGTTTCGCTCGCGCGACGGGTCGCCGGTTCGCTCCGCGGAAGAGGATCGATACGTCGTCGTGCTCTCACACCACGGCTACGACACCCTCTCCAACCCGCGCTGCGACCAGCACGCGGACGACCTGCTGGCGCTGCTGTCGCGCTTTCAAAACGTGATCCTGTGGCTGAACGGCCACGTCCACGCCAACCGGATCACGCCGCGGAGCACGTTCTGGGAGGTGACGACCAGCGCACTGGTCGACTGGCCGTGCCAGTCGCGGCTGGTCGAGGTCTACCGCACCGCCGGAGGCGACCTGGCGATCGGGTGCACGATGCTCGACCACGACGGGGAGGGGCTGGCGGGGCTGCACCGGGAGCTGGCCGCGAACGTGCCGGGGAACGGCTTCGACTCGTGGCGGCCGGGAGAGGCTGCCGACCGCAACGCGATCCTTCTTCTTCCGGCGCCGTTCTAGGCCTATGTGTTGCGTATAGCGCGACAGTGGCGTATAGTGCGACACCGCAGGTGGGCGTGGTGGAGCCTCTTCGGGCTGTGAAGCGTGTCACCCTGGCCGACCTCCTCCGCACCCCCCGCTACGAGGTCCTGCCGACCGACGACGCCGCCGACCGCGTCCTGGCTTACGTGCCCAAGGACGTCACCATCACCGTCACCGCCTCGCCGCGCCGCGGCATGCCCGCGACCGTCCACCTCGCGTTGCGGCTGGCGCAGCTCGGGTACCAGGCCGTGCCTCATCTCTCGGCGCGCCTGATCCGCGACACCCATGAGCTCGGCCAGATCCTGGACGCGCTCAGACCGGCGGGCATCACCAATGTCTTCGTCGTCGCCGGCGACGCGCGCGAGCCGGCGGGCATGTTCCCCGACTCGCTCTCGCTGCTCGCGGCGCTGCCGCCGGACCACGGGCTGAAGGAGATCGGGGTCACCGGCTACCCGGAGAGCCATCCCTTCATCCACGACGACGTCACCATCCAGGCCATGTGGGACAAACGCCGGCTCGCGACCTACATCGTCAGCAACATGAGCTTCGACCCAACGACCGTCACGTACTGGCTGGAGCGCGTGCGCCGGCGCGGGGTCGAGCTGCCGATCCACATCGGTATGGCGGGGGTCGCCGACCCGATCCGCCTGCTCAAGGTGTCGACGAAGATCGGCGTCGCCGACGCCGCGCGCTTCCTCCGCGGCCACCCGAGCTGGGTCGCGCGCATGTTTCGGCCCGGCGGTTACGAGCCGGGCCGCTTCGTGACCGCGATGCTGCCGGCCATGTCCAGTCCGGCGCTGCGGGTGGCCGGCCTGCACGTTTTCACTTTCAACGAGATCGAGCCGACCGAGAGATGGCGGCGCGAGATGCTGCTGAGGGTCGCTTAAGGGGGTGGTGGCATGAAAGTCGAGTTTCTTACCGACCTCGAGATCGCGCGCAAGGCGCGGCTCCTGCCCATGCCGGAGGTGGCCGCGAAGATGGGCATCAAGCCTGACCTCCTCGAGCCGTACGGCCACGACGTGGCCAAGGTGAAGCTGGAGGCGATCGAGGAGCTCGCGAGCCGGCCGAAGGCCAAGTACGTCGTCATCTCGGCGATCACCCCGACGCCGCTGGGCGAGGGCAAGACGACGACCACGATCGGTCTCGGCGACGCGCTCGGCAAGATCGGCAAGCGCGCCACCGTCGCCATCCGCCAGCCGTCGATGGGGCCGACGTTCGGGATCAAGGGCGGCGCGGCGGGTGGCGGCTACAGCCAGGTCGTGCCCATGGAGCGCATGAACCTCCACCTGACCGGCGACTTTCACGCGGTGACCGCGGCCCACAACCTGCTGGCCGCGATGATCGACAACTACATCCACCACAGCCTTCGCGACTTCCCGATCGACCTGCACAGCATCACGTGGCGGCGCGTGATGGACGTGAGCGACCGCGTGCTGCGCAGCGTCGTCGTCGGGCTTGGCGCCCCCGAGGACGGGGTCACGCGCCAGACGGGCTTTGACATCACCGCCGCGTCCGAGGTCATGGCAGTGCTGGCGCTTTCGACATCGCTGCAGGACATGCGCAAGCGCCTGGGGCGGATGGTCATCGGTCTCGCGCGAGACGGCATGCCCATCACTGCCGACTTCCTGCATGCGGGCGGCGCGATGACCGTGATCATGCGCGACGCCATCAAGCCGAACCTGCTCCAGACGCTGGAGAACACTCCCGTGCTGGTGCACGCCGGCCCGTTCGGCAACATCGCCAACGGCGCGTCGTCGGTGCTGGCGGACATGATCGGGATCCACGGCGGCGACTTTCTGGTCACCGAGGCGGGGTTCGGCGCCGACATGGGCGCCGAGCGCTTCTTCAACATCAAGTGCCGCACCTCGGGCCTTGCCCCCGACGCCGCGGTCGTGGTGGCGACGGTCCGCGCCCTCAAGGTCCACTCGGGCAAGTACCGTGTGGTCGCCGGCAGACCCCTGCCTCCCGACCTTCTGAAGGAAAACCCGGATGACGTCCTGGCTGGCGCGGCCAACCTCCGCAAGCAGGTCGAGAACATCCAGATCCACGGCGTAACGCCTGTGGTGGCGATCAACGCCTTCCCCGACGACCACCCCTCCGAGCACCGCGCGATCCGCGAGCTGGCGGAGCACATGGGAGTGCGCTCGGCGGTGTGCAACAACTTCGCCGACGGCGGCGAAGGGGCGGTCGAGCTGGCGCGGATGGTGGCCGAGGCAGCGGAGGACCCGAGCGTGTTCCAGATGCTCTACCCCGACGCCGCCACGCTGCGCGAGAAGATCGAGACGATCGCGCTCCGGATCTACGGCGCCCGCGGGGTGGAGTACGACGCCCCGGCCGCGCGGCAGCTCGACGCCTACGAGGCGAGCGGCTTTGGGCGCCTGCCCGTGTGCATCGCCAAGACGCACCTGTCGATCTCCTCCGACCCCAGGCTGAAGGGCGCACCGACGGGTTGGGTGCTGCCGGTGCGCGAGGTGCGGGCTTCGGTGGGCGCCGGGTTCATCTACCCGATCTGCGGCGAGATGCGGACCATGCCGGGCCTGCCGACGACGCCGAACGCGACCCAGATCGACATCGACGACGAGGGGAACATCGTCGGCCTGAGCTGATTTCTCCGCCTCCTTTGCGCAAAACGCACCTATCGCGCCCCCCGAAGCGCGGCCTTTTGCGCGAAACGCCACGAATAGCAATCGCCCGGGCTGGGTACGTATCTGAAGTGCAGACCCAGTCGATCGCCGCGAAGACCGGCATGGGGGCGGTCGAGATCGCCGTCACCGACGCCGACCGGGCGCTCAGCTTCTACCGCGACTACGTCGGCCTCACCCTGATCGACTCAGCCGAGCCCGGCCTCCGGATGGGCGCTCACGGCCGCGAGCTGGTGGTTCTCCAGCCCGGCGCCGAGCGTCCAGTCGTTCCGCGCACGTCGGGCCTTTACCACCTCGCGATCGTGGTCCCAGACCGTCGCGAGCTGGCGCGCGTCGTCGGCCGGCTGGCCAGGCTGCGCTGGGACCAGTACCCGACCGACCACGTGATGACCAAGGCGAACTACCTCTGGGACCCGGACGGCAACGGGATCGAGATCTACACCGAGTCGCCCGAGGACGGGACGATGGGGTTCGCGCGCGGCACCTTCGTCGCCTACGACAAGGACGGCAACCCAAGGTCAGGCCGCGACCCGATCGACCTGGACGAGCTGTTCAGCCACCTTCGCGAGGACGATGGACTTGACGAGCCGATGCCCGAGGGCACGAAGATGGGCCACGTCCACCTGCACGTCGCCGACGTCGACGACGCCCTGCGCTTCTATCACGACCTGGTCGGGTTCGACGTGATGGGCCACGTACCGGGCATGGGCTTCGTCTCCGCGGGCGGCTATCACCACCACCTGGGCCTCAACACCTGGGCTGGGCGGGGGGCGAGGCCGGCCCCGCCCGGATCATCTGGCCTCCGCCGTTTCACGGTCGAGCTGCCGACGCAGAAAGACCTCGAAGATGTCGTCAGCCGCCTCGAGCACGGCGACGTCCGGCTGGCAGAAGAAGACGGCGGCTTCGCGGCCACCGATCCGTCTCAGAACAGGGTGCTCTTCCGGACCCCCGCAGCCTGACCCTTTCGCGATTTGATCAAATCGCGAGCCTTACACCGGCAAACGCACCGCGATCTGATCAAGTCGCGTGATTCTTCCGCTCCACCGCTTCGTGGAGGAGCGTCGCCAGGTCGAACACCTGCAGCTTCGCGCCCGTCTCGCGGACCCCATCGTCCAGCATCACCGTGCAGAACGGGCACGCCACCGCCAGCGTTTCCGCGCCCGTCGCGGCCGCCTCACGGACACGCTCCTGGTTGATCGGCCGGCCGCGCTTCTCCTCCATCCACATCCGCGCGCCGCCGGCGCCGCAGCAAAACGTGCGCTCCCGGTTGCGCGGCATCTCCACCGCCTTGCCGACCGCGGCCACGAGCTCGCGGGGTTCGGCCCGGACGTCGTTGTGACGCGCGAGGTAGCACGAGTCGTGGTAGGTGATGGTGCGATCGCTCGCCGCGGGCTCGAGCTTGCCCTCGCGCACCAGCTCGGCCAGGAACTCGGTGTGGTGCACCACCTCGTACTTGCCGCCGAAGTCCCCGTACTCGTTGCCAAGCGTGTTCAAGCAGTGCGGGCAGGTGGTGATGATCTTCTTCACCCCCGCGCCGTTCAGGGTGGCGACGTTCTCGCCCGCCAGGCGCTGGAACGTGTACTCGTCGCCCATCCTGCGCGCGGGGTCGCCGTTGCAGGCTTCTCGAGGCCCGAGGATCGCGAAGTCGACACCAGCCGTTTGCAGCAGCTTCGCCGTCGAGATCGCCGCCTTCCTCGCGCGCTCATCGAACGCCGGCGCACAGCCGACCCAGAACAGCACCTCGGGGGCCGGGTCGCCGGGCTCCAGCACCCGGACACCGAGGCCTTCGGCCCACTGCGTGCGGTCGGACTGAGACTTGCCCCACGGGTTGGAGGTCCGGTCGACGTCCCGCAGCATCGTCCCGGCCTCGTCTGGAAACCGCGACTCCACCATCACCAGGTTTCGTCGGAGATCGACGATGTGGTCGATGTGCTCGATGTTCACCGGGCACTCACGGACGCAGGCGCCGCATGTGACGCAGTCCCACACCATGTCGTCTATCACTGCGTTCGGCACGATAGGCGTGTCCGCGCCGCCCAGCAGGTGGTCGCGCTCGTACATGATCACGAGCTTCGGCGACAGCGGCTTGCCGGTGTTGTAGGCGGGACATACCTCCTGACAGCGGCCGCACTCGGTGCATGACATCGTGTCGAGCATCTGCTTCCACGTCAGGTCCCTGGCACGCGCGGCGCCGAAGCGAACATCCGCCTCGGGCTGCTCGAAGTCGATCTTCTCGAGCGTTCCGCGCGGTCGCATCTTGCCGAAGAAGACGTTGATCGCCGCCACCAGGATGTGCAGGTGCTTGGAGTACGGGAGGTAGACGAGGAAGGACAGGATGATCAGGATGTGCGCCCAGACCGCGCCTCGCTCGACGTAGGGGAGCACGGCCGCCGGTAGGAGGTGCGACACGGCGTTGGAGACTGACGCCCAGCTCGCCGGATACTCGTTCCAGCCGAGCGCGATCCGCGACGCGTGCCACAGCACGAGCGTGATCACGATCCCGGCGATCAGCAAAAGGATCAGGTCTGCCTCGCCGAGGTGGCTCCCGACGAACCGTTTGGGGCGGACCACCTTGCGGATCACGAACGCTGTCACCACACCGGCGAACACCAGCACCGCAAAGACGTCGACCAGCAGCGCGTACCAGCCCTGCTCGCCGAGCCATGGCAGGGTCGTATGCGGATCGGCCGCGCCGATCATCGCGATCACGATCGTGGGGAACAGCACGATGAAGCCCCAGAAGATCGCTGCGTGCATCAGACCGGGCACGAGTCGCTGCAGGAGCTTGCGCTGCCCGATCACGTCGACGACCTCAGTGCGCACGCGCGCCGGCACGTGGTCGAATCGCGCGGCCGGTTTGCCAGAACGTATCAGTCGGTAGAGGAACAGCGCCCGGCGCGAGAAGAGCGCAAGCGCCACGGCCAGGACCACAAGCAAGGCGACTAACGTCGTTTGCGTATCTCCGCCGAGATCGCCGGCACGATCTCCTTCAGGTCGCCGGTCACCGTGTAATCCGCGTTCAGCATCAGCGGCGCCTGCGGGTCGGAGTTGATGGCCACGATCCGCTTCGCGCCCTTGAGACCGGCCATGTGCTGCGTCGCGCCTGAGATCCCACACGCGATGTAGACCTCGGGCGAGACCTTGGTTCCGGTCTGGCCGACCTGGTCGCTGTGCGGCCGCCAGCCTGCGCTCGTCACCGCCCGCGAGCAGCCGACGGCGGCGCCCAGCAGGCCGGCGAGCTCCTCGATGATGGCGAAGCCTTCCTTCGACCCGACGCCGCGGCCGCCGCTGACGATCACCTTGGCGGCCGCCAGCGACACGCCGCCGTTGGTCGGCTGGACGTGCCCAGAAACCTGCACGACGAATGCGCCATTGTCCGGACTATCGACCGAGATTTGCGCCGGCGGTGGCCCATTGTCCGGACTAACGGTGTGCGGCGCGACGGTGATGAGCGGTCGCGGGCTGTGCAGCCGGGCTTCCTCCAGCAGCGACCCGCCCCAGCGCAGCCGCGTCACCGTCACGGGATCACCGGGTTCGGCGGCGACGCAGTTGGCGGCGAAGGGTAGGCCCATCCGCGCCGCCACCCGCGCCATCACCTCGTTGCCGCGCTCCGTGCCGGCGGCGAATAATGCGGACGGGTTCAACAGTGCGATCGCCGCCGCCAGCGCGTCGGGGGCGAAGGGCGAGAACGAGTCCAGCGCGACGGCCTGGGGCTCGCCGAACTTGCGGGCCAGGGTCAGCGCCTGCCGCGAAACCTCCGTGTGGTCGTCGATGAGAAGGACCGTCACACCAGCCCCGCCTTCTCCAGGACGTCGACGACCGCGGAAGCCGCGGCCGCTCCGGCGCCCAGCGACTCCGCGCGCCGCCCCTGGCCCGCTGGGACGGCAAGCTTGACCAGCTCGAGGCGCGGCTCCGGCCGCTGCGGGTTCAGCTCCGTCACCTGCTTGCTCCGTGCGCGCATCCGGCCCGGCACCGACGGGTAGCGCGGCAGGTTGAGCCCCTCTTTCACCGTCAGCACCGCCGGCAGTGGCACGACGTAGACGTCGCGCCCGCCCTCGACCTCCTGCTCGCAGCGCACGGACGTGCCCTCGACCGTGACCTTCTTGAGCCCGGTGACGCATGGACGCCCGAGGGCGTAGGCGACGCGGATCCCGACCTGGAATCCGCCCGAGTCGGCCGACTCGTTGCCGAAGAAGATCAGGTCGAAGCGGCCCTCGGCGGCCTCATCGGCGCGGATCGCCTCGACCAGCGCAGAGGCGGTGGCCTCGCCGTCCCACTCGCGGCCGTAGGTGCGGAGATGGATGGCGCGGTCGATGCCCAGCGCCATCGCGTCCCGCAGCTGCTCGATCGCCTCCGCCGGACCGAGCGTGAGCACGACGGACTCGCCTTTGTTGGCCTCGATCAGGCGCACGGCCTCCTCGACGCCGCATTCCTCGTGCGGGCTGATCGTGAAGCCCAGGTGCTGCGTGTCGATCGCCTGGGCGTCCGCGGTGAGGACGATCCGCCCACCGGTGATCGGCACGCGTTTGACGCAGACAGCGACCCGCACCGTGCTAAGCCCGAATGCGCGTGTTCTCGGGGTCAAACAGCGGCGTGGCGCCGGCGACCGCGACCGTCACCGGGTAGCGCTCGCCCATGTACTCGACCAGGAGCTGGTTGCCGGCAACCGCCTCCTCGGGCGTCAGGTACGCCATCAGGATGTGCTTGCCCACCGACGGCCCGGCGCCGGCGCTGGTCACGTACGAGCCGCGCCCGCGGCGGTCGACGATCCGCTGGCCGTCGCGCGTGAGGATCGGCTCACGCCCGAGCATGTAGCGCTTCTCGCCCGACTTCGAGGTGTGGTCGTCGACGGTGAGCGTGCAGAGGACCGCGGCCGGGTCCTCCTCGCGGTGGCGGAGGTGCGCCTCCTTGCCCACGAACTCTTGCTCCTTGACCCGAGGCGCGGCCATCCCGGCCTCGACGACGTTGTACTCCGTCTCGAGCTCATTGCCGTGCGCTCGGTAGCACTTCTCCAGGCGCCCCGTCGTTCCGTAGACGCCGATCCCGCACGGGGCCATGCCGTGCGGCCGGCCGGCCTCCCACAGCGTGTCCCACAGCTCGAGCCCTTGCTCCATCGGCACGTACAGCTCCCAGCCGAGGTCGCCCACGTAGGAGATGCGCGACGCGAGCACGCGCTGGGTGCCGATCTCGATCACCCGGCACGCGCCGAACTTGAAGCCCTCGTTGGAAACGTCGTCTGCTGTGGTGGAGGCGAGGATGTCGCGGGCTAGCGGGCCCCACAGCCCGATCGTCGTCATCGCAGACGTCAGGTCGGCGAGCTGGGCGCCTTCGGCGAGGTGGTCGCGGAACCACTTCTTGTCCGACATCCCCGCCGCGCCTCCGGTCACCACCCGGAAGTGCTCTTCGCCCAACCGCATGATCGTGAGGTCGGACTTGAACCCGCCCTCAGGGCTGAGCACCGGCGTGTAGACGTTGCGGCCCACCGGCACGTCCATCTGGCGCAGGGCTGCGCGCTGCACGGAGGCGAGGGCGCCCGGACCTGTGATGTCGAAGATCGTGAAGGCGGAAAGGTCGAAGAGGCCCGCGCGCTCGCGCATCGCCAGGTGCTCGGCGTTGATGATGGGCGACCACCAGCGCGCATCCCACTCCGCCGTGCGCCGCGTGATGCGAGCGCCGAACTCCTCCACCAGCGGCGCGTTGGACTCGTACCAGAAGGGCCTCTCCCAGCCGGCGGCCTCGAAGAAGAACGCGCCGAGCTCCTTCTCGCGCGCGTGGAAAGGCGCAAGGCGGATGTCGCGGTTCGACGCCCACTGCTCGCTCGGGTGGACGATGCCGTATGTCTTGTTGAAGCCCTCGGCCGCCCTCGCGCGCACGTGAGCGCGCGTCTTCTGGTGCTCGTGGAATCGCGCGATGTCGGACGAGTGAAGGTCGATCTCGGACTCGCCGTGCACCATCCACTCGGCGACGGCCTTGCCCGTGCCCGGCCCTTCCTTGACCCACACCGCGGCGGCCGACCACAGACCCTTCACGTCCGGTGACTCGCCCAGCACCGGCATGCCGTCGGGCGTGAGCGACAGGATCCCGTTGATGGCGTACTTCACGCCGACCGACTCGTCGCCAACGATCTCGGGCATCAGCTCCAGCGCGTGCTGCATCTGCTGGTCGAAGTCGGCCTGCGTGAAGGGGAACTCGGTCGGCGAGAGGGCGGCTTGCTCGACCGGAGGTAGGTCCTCGGGGTCGTAGAGGATGGGCCGGTGGGCGTAGGAGCCGATCTCCAGGTCGCCGCCCGCCTGCCGCTCGTACATGTTGGTGTCCATGTCGCGAACGATCGGGTGCTCGATGTCAGAGCGCGCGCCGCGGAAGCGCGGCACCGGGCCGATGTCGATCATCTGGTGCACGGCGGGCGTGAGCGGGATGCGCGTGCCGGCCATCCGCGCCAGGCGCGGGCTCCAGACACCGCAGGTGATGGCCACGACCTCCGCCTCGATGTCGCCCTGCGTGGTGCGCACGCGGCGGACCCGTCCGCGTTCGAGGTCGATGCCGACCACCTCCGTCTTGGGCGCCACGTGCAGCGCGCCGGCGGCGATCCCCTTCTCGCGCATCAGAGTGCCCGCGCGCAGGGAGTCGACGACGCCCACTCCCTCGGTGTGGAATCCTCCGAGGATGACCTTCTCGTCGATGTAGGGCACGAACTCCTTCACGTCGGCCGGCGAGAGCAGGGACATGCCCTCGATCCC
>Ga0209057_1003396_pt1 | contig 11774 bp, 10 predicted proteins | sample GraSoiAngelo_146_FD_185903 | JGI IMG/M metagenome (GOLD analysis project Ga0209057, IMG submission 185903) | Grasslands soil microbial communities from the Angelo Coastal Reserve, California, USA - 14_1009_05_30cm (SPAdes) (version 2) | ecosystem: Environmental > Terrestrial > Soil > Grasslands ... | reverse complement strand
TGGCGAGATCGCGCAAAGGCCCCCGGGCGCCAACATCACGACCATGACCGGACTGGCGCACGGAGTGGACGCCTTTCGCGCCTGGGTCCGCGCCGTGGTCGACGGCGAATTGGAGGGCACCTGGGACCGGAAGTACGCGGTCGGCTCTGCTTTTTTGCGCGGGATGGGGCACGGGCGCGTGGCTCACGTGGGTGGCGTCCACGAGGTCCACCAGGCGGTCGGAAGGCTGGTCGTGGAAGCGAAGCTACCCTCCGTCGGCGCTCTGAAGAGCGACGGATACGAAGGGGACGGTTACGTGATCGTCCGGGACGAAAGCACCGACGTCGTCCAGCAGGCGCTGAAGAGGATCATCGAGACCGTCGAGGTGCATTACGCCTGATGGTCGTCGTGCAAAGCTTAGCGCCAGCGGCGTTACCCCGACCCCGGTTCTGATAGGCTTCCTCGAATGCCCGCAGACGTCATCTTCCTCGAGCCGTCCTTCCCCCGGAACCAGCGCGAGTTCGTCCGCGCGCTGCACGCCGTCGGCGCACGGGTGACCGGAATCGGCGAGCGTCCGAAGGAATGGCTCGACCCGGAGCTGCGCCACTGGCTCACCCACTACGAGCAGGTCGGCAACGTCACCGACGAGGCCCAGGTGGAACGCGCCGTCCGCTTCGTCCAGTCGAAGGTGCGCGTCGACCGGCTGGAGGCAGTGGTCGAGGCGCACGTGATGTGCGCGGCGCGGGTCCGGGAGATGTGCGGAATCCCCGGGACCAGCGTGCGGACGACATTTCTCTGCCGCGACAAGCCTGCGATGAAGGACGCCCTCAGACAGGCTGGAATCCCCTGCGCCCAGTCGATCGGCTCCGGGAGCCCGGACGAGATTCGCGGCTTCGCCGCCCGCGTCGGCTTTCCGCTGGTGATCAAGCCGCGTGACGCGGCGGGCGCCTCCGGCACAGCGCGGGTCGACAATCCCCCCGAGCTCGAACAGGCGATGGCTTCGTTCGGGGTCGGTCGCGGGCGGAGCGCCGCCGTGGAGGAGTTCATCGAGGGCCACGAAGGCTTCTACGACACCGTCGCCATCGGCGGACGGGTCGTCCAGGAATTCATCACGCACTACTACCCGACGGTGCTGGAGGCGATGCGGACGCGGTGGATCTCGCCGCAGTTCGTAACCACCAACCGCCTCGGCGCCGAGGGATACACCGAGCTGAAGCAGATGGGCCGCAAGGTGCTCGCGGCGCTCGGCATCGAGACGTCGGCCACGCACATGGAGTGGTTCGCCGGACCCAAGGGACTCAAGTTCAGCGAGATCGGCTGCCGCCCGCCGGGCGTCGGCACCTGGGACCTGTATTGCGCCGCGAACGAGTTCGACCTCTACCGCGAGTGGGCGATGGCCGTCGTGCACGGCAAGCCGAGCCAGCCACCGTCGCGACGCTTCGCCGCCGGTTTGATTGCGCTGCGGCCCGACCGGGACGGCGTGATCGCCGGTTACGAGGGCGTCGACGACGTCCACCGACGCTTCGGCGATTTCATCATCGACCAGCACTTGCCCCCTCCCGGCACGCCGACCCAGCCGGTAGAGGCCGGTTACATGGCGAACGCATGGATGCGCCTCAAGCACCCCGACTATGACGAGCTGCGCGGCATGCTCGACTTCGTCGGCCGGACCGCCAAGGTGCGGGCCCGGTGACCCCGAAGGGCCCCTCCGCAGTCGTTCTCCTCGGCGCGCAGCGCTTCGATCCCACGCTGGGAGCGGCGGTGGCCGAGCTGGGCGTGACCGGCCGCATCGCCACCATCACCGCCGGATGGCAGGAGCGCGAGCTCGAGGACGAGGAGCTTTCGGAGCACCTGGGAAGGAAGACGGTGAACCTGCGGCTGCACACCCGCGGCGAGGAGCTGTTCGCCGCCGATCCCGAGCTGCGCGCGGCACACCGCGAACGCCAGGAAGCGCTCCGGCATCGCCAGGACTTCTATCGCATCCGCCTGGAACACCAGCTCGATGCCGACCACGTGATCCGCCAGCGCGTCGCCCCGCCGGAGATCCTCGCCGAGCAGACCGAAGCGTCGATCGACTCCATCCGCGACCTCGACCGCTGGCACCTGGCGCAGTGCGCCCGGGAACACGAGGCGTTCGAGCACCGCTTGCACCTGCGCGATCGCCCCACCGTGGCGCGGCACCGCAAGGAGATCTCCCAGATCGTCGCCGACTGCGCCGCCATTGCCGTCGCTGGAGGCCACGTCGTCACGCTGATCAACCGGATGAAGCTCTTCGGGATCGGCGAGCTGGCCGGCGGGCGGGTCGTCTTCGCCTGGTCGGGCGGAGCGATGGCCGTCAGCGAGCAGGTGGTCCTCTTCCACGACGATCCCCCGCAAGGTCCCGGCGCCAGCGAAGTGCTCGACACGGGCCTGGGCATCTGCCGGGGCGCGGTGGTCTTCCCCGAGCCGGAGAAGCGCCTCCGCCTCGACCGGAAGGATCTCGTCGCGCGGATGGCCCGCCGATTCTCGCCCTGCTTCTGCCTGGCGTTGCCGGCGCGCTCGCGGATCACCTGGCGAGCAGGTCGATTCGACTCCAGCCGCGGAGTGCAATGGCTTCGAGCGGACGGCGAGACGGTTCCTTTCGAGCCGCAGGAGGCGCTCCGATGAGCGGGAAGCTCGCCATCGAAGAGGTCCTCGCCGATCCGCAGCAGGCGGGCCGCTTCCTCGAGACCCACCGCTTTCCCTTGGTCGAGGGAACCCACGTCACCGTCATCTGGGTGGGGCAGGCAGATGGCGTGAGCCTCCGCCACTGGATCTACGGCCTCGAGTCGTCCACCGCGCTCGCGCGCGTGCCGGGCACCGACCTCTGGTACCTGACCCTCGAGATCCCGCCTGCTTCGCGCGTCGAGTACAAGCTGGAGATCCACCGCGGCGGCGGCAGTGAATGGGTGGAGGATCCCCTCAATCCCAACCGCGCCCGCGATCCGTTCGGCGCCAATTCAGTGCTCCAGACCGAAGGGTACGAGGCGCCTTCCTGGACTCGCCCCGATCCGCATGCGCGGCCGGGCGCGCTCGAGCCGCTCTCGATCGAGAGCGCCTTTCTGGGCAAGAGAGGTGGCGTCCTCTACCTGCCCGCGCGATTTCGCAAGAGCCGCCAGTACCCTCTCCTCGTGGTCCACGACGGCAGCGATTACCTGAACTACGCGGGCATGAAGACGGTACTCGACAACCTCATCCACGCCCGCGAGATCCCGGAGCTGATCGTCGCCTTCACCGACTCGCCGGAGCGGCTGACCGAATACGCCAACGACGAGCGCCACGCGCGGTTTCTCACCGAAGAGCTCCATCCGCAGCTGGCGAGCACGTTCCCGCTGCTCAATCGCGCGCAGTCTCGCTGCCTGATGGGCGCCAGCTTCGGCGCGGTGGCCGCGTTCTCTACCGCCTGGCGATATCCCGGGCATTGGGGGCGGCTGCTCTTGCAGTCCGGCTCCTTCGCCTTCACGGACATCGGCAAGCGCAACCGCCGCGGGCCGCTCTTCGACCGGGTGGTCGAGTTCGTCAACAGCTATCGGGAGGAGCCGAAGGCGGTGAGCGAGCGGGTCTTCCTCAGCTGCGGCGTCTACGAATCGCTGATCTACGAAAACCGCTCGATGGTGCCTTTGCTCGCGGCCACGGGCATGGAAGTCCGCTTCGTGGAGTCCCGCGACGGCCACAACTGGGAGAACTGGCGCGACCGCCTCCGGGAAGGTCTCTCCTGGCTCTTCCCCGGGCCGTTGAGCTTCATTTACGAGTGAGGATCGCATGGCCGAGGTCACGCGTCGCATCGGATTGTCGCTCGGGGCCGACCTCTGCTGGCCTCTCTGCTTCGAGCACATGCTCAAGCGGCTCGACCTTCGCATTCCCTGGCAGGGCGACACGCTGCTCTTCGACGTCGAGCGCGTCACCATCGAGCCGTTCGAGCTGCGCCAACCCTGCAAGTACGACGTGGTCGTCGATCGGCTGACGCACTGGTATCACACCAGCCGCGAGTGGATTAAGAAGTGCATCGTCCTGAATGACCTCTACGTCTTCAACAATCCGTGGAGTGTCCAGGCCAACGAGAAGCACACCTCCTACTGCGCGATGATGCGGCTGGGGATGCCGATTCCCGAGACGTGGATGCTTCCGCCCAAGAGCTACGATCCCACGCCCGATCTGAAGCCGACGCTCATCCGCTACGCCAAGCTGTTCGACCTGAAGAAAGTGGGCGACGCGGTCGGCTGGCCGTTCTTCCTCAAGCCCTACGACGGCGGCGGCTGGCGCGGCGTGAACCGCGTCGCCGACGAGAAGGCCGCCTGGAAGGCTTACGAAGACAGCGGCACGGCGGTGATGCACGCGCAAGCCGCGGTGGAAGGATTCGACCTCTTCGTCCGCTGCATCGGCTTCGGGCCGCAGACCCGTTGCGTGCTCTACGATCCTTCCGCGGCGCTGCACGACCGCTACACGATGAAGGCCGGGTTCATGCCGGCCGCGGACATCCAGCACCTGCGCAAGGTGACCTTGACCATCAACGCCTTCTTCGGCTGGGAGTTCAACTCCTGCGAGGCGTTGCGCAAGAAGGGCGTGTGGTACCCGATCGACTTCGCCAATCCCTGCCCCGACTCGCAGGTGACCTCGCTGCACTTCCACTTTCCCTGGCTGGTCAAGGCCTATCTGCGCTGGACGATCTTCTGCGCCGCCACCAAGCGAAAGATGCGCCGGACGCTCGACTGGGAGCCTTTCTACGCCGTGGCGGCGCAGGACCTCTCCTACGAGGAGAAGCTGGATCGCTACGCGAAGATCGCCGAGGAACGGTTCGAGACGGCGCGGTTCGAAGAGTTCTGCAAGAAGCATCTCGGCCACCTCGACCAGATCGCCTTCGACTTCTTCGGCAGCCCCGAGGCAAAGGAGGCCGTGCGCGTCAAGGTGGCCGCCCTCTTCCCGGAGCACGAGCTCGAGCGCTTCACCGAGCTGTTCTGGAACCGGATCCAGGACTGGCGCCGCCAGGGATGCCCATGAGCTTCTTCCTGAAGTCGCGCTGGCATTCCTCGCGCCTGGGCTGCGAGGCCACCCTCGCCCGCTGGGGCGAGTTCGGCCAGCCCGTGCTGGTCTTTCCCACCGCGGGCGGCGACGCGGAGGAGATCGAGCGGTTCCAGTTGATCAAGGCGCTCGGCTCGCTGCTGGAGTCGGGCCGCATCAAGATCTACTCCTGCGACAACGTGGCCGGCTCGATGTGGTTCAACAAGCAAGGCAGCCCGGACCAGCGCATGAAGATGCAGAACGAGTTCCACCAGTACGTGAAGCACGAGCTGGCGCCCGCCATCCGCACCGACTGCCACACGCCTGACATCGGCGTCTGGGCGGCGGGCTCGTCGATCGGCGCCTTTCACGCCGCCGCTGTGGTCTGCCGCTTTCCCGACCTCTTCCACCGCGCGCTCTCGATGAGCGGCACGTACAACCTGATGCGCTTCATCGAGGTGTCCGAACCGAACGAGGAATTCCGCGTCTCCTCGCCGCTTCACTTCCTCCCGCACCTGCAGGGCCCGCATCTCGAGCTGCTGCGCAAGCGGTACATCCACATCGCCACCGGCGAAGGACGGTGGGAGAACATCGGGGAGAGCTGGGCCTTGGCGAATGCCCTCGGAGCGAAGGGCATCCCGAACCATCTCGATTCCTGGGGAATGAAATGGGACCACGACTGGGTGACCTGGCGTGCGATGATGCCCAAGTATCTGGACGAGTGGACCCGGTAGGAGCAACGACGATGGACGACACGCGGGAACACAAGAAGACCGACGGCCTGCTCGAAGGCGAGGCGCGCCGCCGGTTCATGCGCGCCGTGCTTGCCGATCTCCGGGCGCTCGAGCAGATGCTGGAGGCCGGCGCCTTCGAGCGCGGAGTGGTCCGCATCGGCGCCGAGCAGGAGCTGTTCCTGGTCGACCGCGCCTATCACCCGGCGCCAGGCGCGCTGAAGATCCTCGAGCGCATCGACGATCCCCACTTCACCACCGAGCTGGGCCTCTTCAACCTGGAAGCGAACGCCGATCCGCAGCCGCTCGCCGGAAAGGGCCTCTCGAAGATGGAGGAGCAGCTCGCCCTGCTCTTCGACAAGGTGCGGAGGACCGCCGCCGAGCTCGACATGCACGCCGTGCTGGCTGGCATCCTGCCCACCATCGGCAAGTCCGATCTCGGCATGCACAACATGGTGCCGAATCCGCGCTATCACGCGCTCAGCCGCGCCATGGGCGAGGCCCGCGGCGAGGCCTTCGACTTTTCCATCAAGGGGATCGACGACCTGGTGGTCAAGCACGACTCGGTGATGGTGGAAGCGTGCAACGCCAGCTTCCAGGTGCACTTGCAGATCCCGGAGCCGGAGCGATTTGCCCACTACTACAATCTGGCCCAGCTCCTCTTGGCGCCGGTGCTGGCGGCAGGGCCCAACTCGCCCGTGCTGTTCGGCAGGCGGCTCTGGTCGGAGACGCGCATCGCCCTCTTCGAACAGGCCTGCGACATCCGCACGCCCGGGCACCATCTGCGGGATTCGATCCCCCGCGTCTCCTTCGGCAGCGGCTGGCTGAAGGGTACCGTCGCCGACATCTTCCGCGAGAACGTCGTTCGCTTCCGCGCACTGGTGGGCACCGAGATCGACGAGCATGCCAGCGTCGCCTTTGCGAAGGGTCGCATTCCGGAGCTGAAGGCGCTGCGGCTGCACAACGGGACCATCTACCGCTGGAACCGGCCCTGCTACGGGATCTCCGAAAACGGCAAGCCGCACCTGCGGGTCGAGCTGCGCGTCCTTCCCTCGGGGCCGACCATCGCCGACGAGGTGGCCAACGGCGCCTTCTGGCTGGGGCTGATGATGGAGATGTCCGCCACCATCGACGACCTGCCAGCGCGGATCGAGTTCGACGACGCGCGCGTCAATCTCTACGCGGCGGCCCGCGAGGGCCTGGGAGCGCACGTCACCTGGTTCGATGGCAAGCAGATGCTGGCGCAGCAGCTCATCCTCGATCACCTGCTCCCTCTGGCGAAGGCGGGCCTGGACCGCGCCGGCGCCGACGCGGAGGATTCGGCCCGCTATCTCGGGATCGTCGAGCGCCGCGTGCGCACCGGACGCAATGGCGCGCGCTGGATGCTGCAGTCGCTCTCCGAGATGAAAGGCCGCGGCTCGACGGGCGCGCGCCTCAACGCGCTGACCGCGGCGATGATCGCGCGCCAGGAGACGGACCGCGTGGTCAGCGATTGGGAGCGGGCGCGGCTGGACGAGAGCGAGAGCGAACGGGTGGGCCACCACAAGGTCTCGCAGTACATGAACACGGACATCTTCACCGTCCGGCCCGACGACCCGGTGGAGCTGGTAGCCGATCTGATGGGCTGGGAGCGGATCCGGCACGTCCCGGTCGAGGACGACAAAGGACGGCTGGTCGGGCTGGTTTCGTATCGCGGCGTCTTGCGGCACCTGAGCGGCCTGCACAAGTTCCCGCCCCAGCCCGGCGGCGCCAGCTCGCCCGTCGCGGACATCATGAAGCGCGAGCTGATCACCGTCACGCCCGATACACCCACGCTGGAGGCCATCTCTCTCATGCGCCGTTATCGCATCGGTTGCTTGCCCGTCGTGCAGGACGGACACATCGTCGCCGTCCTGACCGAGGAGGACTTCGTCGGCATCGCTTCCAAGGTGCTGGCCGAGGAGCAGAAGCACGGCACGCCGGAGACAACCGGCGGCACGCGGGCGGACGCGTAGAGGTGGAGGCCTACAAGATCGAGGCGCGCGGCATCGAGATCGAACGGCGCGAGATCGGCCGGCTCGTGGGAGAGGAGCCCGGCCCCACCGTGGTGATCGTCGCCGGCATCCACGGGAACGAGCCCGCCGGTACGGAGGCGGCCCGACGCGTCTTCGCGCGGCTGTCGAGAGGAGACCTCCGAATCCGCGGCGAGCTGGTGGCGTTCGCCGGCAACCTGGCGGGCCTGCGGCTCGGCGTCCGCTACCAGGCCAAGGACCTGAACCGCGTCTGGAGCGAAGCGCACATCGCTGCCTTGCGAGAAAAGCGGTCCAGCGAGCACGATCCCGAAGATCGGGAGCAGCTCGAGCTATTGGCTGCCATTGAGTCCGCCCTCGGCCGTGCCCGTGGCCGCGTCCATCTCGTCGACTTGCACACCACCAGCGCCGCGGGCATTCCCTTCGTCCTCTTCGGCGACACCCTGGCGCAGCGGCGCTTCGCACGGGCCTTTCCCCTGCCCGTGATCATCGGGCTCGAGGAGCAGCTCGACGCCGTGCTCACGGAATACTGGACGCGGCGCGGTTGCACGACGTTGGCCATCGAGGGCGGCCAGCACGCGAGCCCAGACTCGACCGACGCGATCGAGGCATTCCTCTGGTTCGCGCTGGTCCGAGCCGGACTGCTCGAGGGCCACGCTCCGACCGAGGTCGCGCGCAGCGCCGCGCTCCTCGACCAGAGACGCGCCGGCCTCCCGCGCGTGGTGGAGGTGATCTCGCGGCGGTCGGTATCGCCCGAGGACGGATTCCGCATGGAGCCGGGATTCCGCAACATCGACCGCGCGCGGAAGGGGCAGCTTCTGGCGCGTGACCAGAACGGCGAGATCCGCGCTCCCGCCGACGGCATGGTCCTCCTGCCGCTGTACCAGGGATTGGGCCGCGACGGCTTTTTCTGGGGCAGGGAGGTCAGCGGTGCGCGCCTGCTGGCGTCGGAGGCATTGCGGGCGATCGGCGCGGAGCGGCTCCTCGGCATCCTCCCGGGAATGGCGCGTGACCCTCGCGACCCGTCGCGGTTCGTCGTCGACGCTCGGTCAGCACGGCCTCTCACGCTCGAGCTGTTGCATCTCTTCGGATATCGGCGAGTCCGCGAGGACGGCTCCCGGCTGATCGTCGAGCGCCAGCAGCCTTGATCCGTCGCCCCGGCGGAGTCGCGGTTCCCTGAACCCCCTCGAGCGCGCGAGGATGGCGCGGTGTTCTCGCTCCGCAAGTGGTACCTCGACTGCGTCGGCGACTCCGGCGACCTTTGCATCGCCTACCGCGCGGAGTTGAACGTCGCCGGCGCGCAGCTCGCGACGGCCAGCCTCCTTCGTTTCGACGACCGGGGTGGCTTGCGCAGCCGGTGGACCGTGCGCTCCTGCCCCGAGCCCTCGGGTGAGGATGTATTGAGCTGGCAAGCGCCGCCGCTGGATCTGTCAGCGCGTTTCGAACGGCGAGACCCGTCCTGCAGCGCAACCCTGCTCGACGGGCCCGGCGGCACCGTTCGCTGGAACTGCACGCACCCGCGGGCGGCCGTGGAGATGCGGATTGCGGGCGAGGTGCTGCGCGGGATTGGATATGCCGAAGTCCTGGACCTGACGGTCCCGCCCTGGAAGCTGCCGATCGACGAACTGCGCTGGGGAAGGCTCCTGACGGTTTCGCACGGTGTGGTCTGGATCGAGTGGCGCGGGTCTCACCCGCAGCGGCTGGTGCTGGTCGACGGGATTCCGACCTCCGGTGAGGTCGAAGAGCGAGGGCTCCGCGGGGGCGGTGCAAGGGCATTGCTGCACGAGCCGCGGGTCCTCCGCTCCGGTCGGATCGGAGAGACGGTGGTTTCCGCAGTGCCGAGGCTCGAGCGGCTGGTCCCAGGACGTATCCTGGGTTTGGAGGAAACCAAGTGGCGAAGCCGGGGAACGCTCCAGATCGGGTCCTGCAAGGAAGAGGGATGGGCGATCCACGAGCTGGTGCGCTGGCCGCGCTGAGCGGGACGGCGGCCCGGGCGGGATATGCGGCCTTGTTCACCGCCGCCCTGCCGGCGCTGCTCGTCGCCTGGGCGCGCTCCGCCGATCGGTTCATCGAGCTGCCGGCCCTGGAGTCGCCTGCCGCGGGGTGGGTGATCGTCGTGGGGGGCGTTTCGCTCATGGTCTGGGCCTGGACGGCGCTCGTCCGGGACGGCGGCGGCCTGCCGATGAACGCATTCCCACCGCCGCGGTTCGTCGCGAGCGGCCCATATCGCTTCCTGGCCCATCCGATCTACGTCGGGTTTTGCGCCGCGGTGTTCGGTTGCGCCATCGCCCTCGCTTCTCCGAGCGGCCTGTGGATCGTCGGGCCTGCGACGGCGCTCGCCTGCGTTGCGCTCGTTCTCGGCCATGAGGCGGCAGACCTTCGGCGCCGGTTCGGCCCGGATCTGCCTCGGCCGCTGCTCTCGCTGCCTCCGGACACGACGGAGCCGGTGCGCGGCGGCGATCGCGCGGCGGGCGTCGTGTTCGTCGCCGGGCCCTGGCTGGCGCTGTACGGGGCCGCCATGTTCCTCGGACCGGCTCCCGGCGCAATCGAGACCTGGCTACCGTTCGAGCGGCGCTTCCCCGTGATCGAGACGGCAGAGATCCTCTACAGCGCTGTTCATTCCCAGGACGCGCGGCGAGGCGCGAAAGCTCCTGGTGCGGGCGCTTCTCGCGATGGCGCTGGTGTTTCCCCTTTACTTCCTGCTGCCGCTCGTCACGCCACCGCGCCCCTTCGTCGCGAGCGGCTGGTGGGGCCAGCTTCTTCTGGAGGAGCGGGTCCACGACTCCATGGCGGCAGCCTTCCCGTCGTTCCACGTCGTGTGGTCCCTGCTCGCGGCCGGCGCGTGGTCGGCGCGATTTGCGAAGGCGAGGGCCCCCGCGTACGGATGGGCCGCGCTGGTCGCGCTGAGCTGCCTCGCCACCGGGATGCACTCGATCGCCGACGTTGCCGCCGGCGCGCTCGTGTTTCTGACGGTGGTGAGCGCCCGACGGATCTGGAAAGTGCTCCACGGCGCAGCAGAGAGAGCCGCCAATCATTGGACCGAATGGCGGATCGGTCCACTGCGAATCCTGGGCTACGGCGCATGGGCCGCGCTCGCAAATGCCGCTGCGCTCTGCATCGTGTCCGCGATGATGGGGCCCCCGAGGCTCGGCCTCGTGTACGCGACCGCCGCCGCTGGCCTGGTCGGCGCGTTCGTCGGCGCGCGCCTGGATCTGGGCAGCCGCCGCCGCGTCTCCACTTTTCGGGCTGCCGTCTGCGGACGCGGAGCGCCTGCTGGCGGGCTACTGCGCGGCGGCACCACTCCTCCAGGGCATCGGCCGCGTGCGCTGTCTGATGCAGGGCTGTTGCCATGGCGCGCCGGCATCCCCGGAGGTGGGCATCCGCTATCGTTTGCCGCTCTCGCGCGTGACGAAGGCCGGGCTCGACGGGATTCCGCTGCACCCGACGCCGCTCTACTCCATTCTCTGGAATGGCGTCGTCGCGCTGGCGATGCTGCGGCTCTGGTGGTCGGGAGTCGGACCGGGATCGCTCTGCGGGGCGTGGCTGATCCTGTCGGGCGTGGGGCGCTTCGTCGAGGAGTCGCATCGGGGAGAGCCGCAGACGCCGATCATGGCCGGGCTTCGCGTGTATCAATGGATCGCGGTCGCGACGGTGATCGCGGGCGCGGTCTTGCTGGCCCTGCCTCCCGGACCGCCATTGCCAACGCCGCAGCTGGGTGCAGCGGCGATCGCCTCGGCACTGGGCGCCGGAGCAATCGCCTGGTTCGCCTACGGCGCGGATTTTCCCGATTCCCGGCGATCGTATTCGCACCTCACCTGATCCATCGGCGCTGCGCATGAACAATGCCCTGCGCTCCGGCCTGATTGCGGTCATCTGCGCCTGTGCGCACGCCGGAACCGTCCCGGCGCCTCCGACGCAATTCGTCGAGGTGGAGGGGTCGCATTTCGTCCTCCTCACCGATCTTCCGCGTGCCGCGGCGCTCGAGTCCGTGCGCCGGATGGAAAACGTTCTCGCCGCGCTTTTCCAGGGATCATGGCAC
>Ga0209057_1003394_pt1 | contig 11781 bp, 11 predicted proteins | sample GraSoiAngelo_146_FD_185903 | JGI IMG/M metagenome (GOLD analysis project Ga0209057, IMG submission 185903) | Grasslands soil microbial communities from the Angelo Coastal Reserve, California, USA - 14_1009_05_30cm (SPAdes) (version 2) | ecosystem: Environmental > Terrestrial > Soil > Grasslands ... | reverse complement strand
GCACGGCGCGATGAGCGATCCGCTTGGCGACCTGCTGCAGGTATTTGTGCGAGCCGAGCTCGGTCCAATGCAGCGCGAACGGACGCTCGAGCTCGCGCATGGCCTGCTCATAGGCGACCTCGAGAAGATCCGGCGTCACGCTTCGCGATCCGGCGTCGCGCATCAGGTAGTAAAGCGCGGCGCAGACCTGCATCGTGTCCTGGGGGTGGCCACCGGTCGCGTCGAGAAGCCGGTCGACGCTCGCGTCGTCGATCGCCAGCTTCTTCGCGGCGAACTTCGCCTTCAGATACTCGAGCCAATCGTCGGGATCGATGCCGAAGCGGTGCCCGCCCGCATCCGTCAGGTCGAGCGGCACGGCGAAGCGGTAAAACGCGTGCCCCTTCGCGCTGAAGAGCTCCTCGAGGATGCCCTGTTCCGAGCCGAGGAACGCGTAGCTCACGCCGCGGTGCGCCTGGAACCGTGTGCGCATGACGTCAAAGACTCGTGGCCCGAGCCGGCCCGCGGCCTGGAACTCGTCGAGGACCACCACGACACGCTTGCCCGAGCGCTTCGCGAGGCCCTGCGCGAGATCGAGCGCCCCTTCGAAGAAACGCTGCGCGTTCGTCTCGCGAGCGAGCTGCAGCGCGAGCTCCACGTGCTCGTACTTCACCTTGACCGTTGGCTGCATCCCCGCGGCGATCGCCTTGGCCTGCTCGAAGCTGCGCTCCACACCCGAGAGGTTCTGCAGAACGGCGTCGGCCAGACGCTCGCCCAGCCCGCGGATGTCGGTGGCGCCGAGGCAGTCGACATACGCGGTGTAGGCGCCGCGCCGTCGCAGCCGGCGGAGCGCCTCGATGATGATCGACGTCTTCCCGATGCGCCTCGGACCGGAGATGAGGACATGCTGGCCATCCTCGAGCCGCTCGGTGAGCCGACGGAGGTACGTCTCGCGACCGACGAGATCGGCCGCCGGCACCGGACCTCCGACGGGGAAGTACGGCGTTGCGAGGCGTCCGGTCGCGCGGTCGCAGCATCTTGGCCGCAGCATACATCGGATGTATCAATCGCATTCGCTCGATGGATACAGGGCCGACGTGGGACGATGGGAGCGTGCCCTATCTCGTCGCCGCGGTCGTCGCTGCCTTTGCGGCGCTGGCCGGCTGGCTCGCGCGACCGCTCACGCCCGATCCGGCGGAGAGGCGCGAGCTCGCAGACGCGGTGAACGCCGTCGACCGCGAGCTCGCCGCCAACCTTGAGCTGACCACGATGTTCGACCAGACAAAGCAAGCCGTGACGCTCGAGAACGGCGAGTTCGTCCGATACAGCGCGACCCTCGCGCGACACGCCGGCCCAGCCGCGGCGGCGGTCGCGAAGCTCTACGACCAGATGTCTTTCGCCGAGTCGGCGATGGTGCGCCGAGGGCCGGCGAACTCACTCCGTGCTGAGGACCGGATGATCATCGAAGGGTGGGAAGGCGATGCGCGGGAGGCGCAGCGCTCACTGCGTGCGACGCTCGAGGCGCGCCCGCTGCGGGGCTGGGCAGCGCTAAGCGCTCGTTTGCATGGACGCTTTGCGCGGCGCTAGACGACCCCTCTCTCGGCTAATGGCACGAACCGTGCACCCGTGCGTTAAACAGACCAGATGTCCATCAAGGGGATAGCTCCTGGCCGGGCCTACCGTGCCTATCGTTTTCCCGCTCGTACGGGCGGGCGTCTTTCGCGTCGCGTCAGCGCGGTGCGGCCGGTCGGCACGTTTGCCGGCGTCCTGAGCGCGGTCCTCCTCGCGGGACTCGCCTTTGTCGGAGTGGCGGCGGCGGCGACGTTCGGCTACTTCGCCTCGGATCTTCCCGCCGCGGGTGACCTGGCCACCGTGCCGATCCCGCTCACGACTCACATATATGACCGGAGCGGCGAGCACCTCCTCTACACGCTCTCGGACGAGCGGCGTGATCTGATCTCGATCGACGCCGTCCCCAAGCGCATGCAGGACGCGACGATCGCGATCGAAGACAAGAGCTTCTGGACCAACCCGGGGGTCGACGTCGGCGGAATCATCCGGGCGTTCCAGGTCAACAGCGCGAGCGGCCGCATCACACAGGGTGGCTCGACGATCACGCAGCAGCTGATCAAGACCCGTCTCCTCGGCGATGATCCGACGTTCACGCGCAAGATCAAAGAGGCGATCCTCGCCGTCGAGGCGACGCGGACGTTCAGCAAGTCGCAGATCCTCGAGATGTACTTCAACCAGATCTATTACGGGAACCAGGCCTACGGCTTGAAGGCGGCGGCGGCAACCTACTTCGGCGTCACCGACCTGAACCAGCTGACCCTCGGCCAGATGGCCCTTCTCGCGGGCCTCCCACAGGCGCCCTCCGATTACGACCCGATCCAGAACATGGCGGGCGCCAAGGCGCGCCGGGCCCTCGTGCTCGACGCCATGGTCGAGAACGGCTACGCCACGGCGGCCGAGGCCGAAGCGGCGAAGAACGAGGCGATCGAGGTCAAGCCGGTGACGACCTCGCTCTACGCCCCGCACTTCACTTTCCGCGTGCGCGAGCAGCTCGTGCAGGTCCTCGGCGAGAAGGCGGCCTATCGCGGCGGCTACGACGTCTACACGTCGCTCGACTGGAACATGCAGCAGCTCGCCGAGAAAGAGGTGCGCCAGCACGTCGACGCCCTCAAGGGAAACAACGTCAACAATGCGGCGCTCATCACGATGGACCCGACGACCGGGGAGATCCTCGCGTACGTCGGGAGCTACGACTACTACATGCATACCCCTCAAGTACAGGGTGACTACGACCATGCCGGGATCGCGTACCGCCAGCCTGGGTCCACCTTCAAACTGTTTACGTACCTCACGGGCATGCTCAAGGCGGGCATGACCGCATCGACCCAGCTCTACGACATCCAGTTCAACATGCCTGACGGAACCGGCAAGAGCTACAGCCCCAAAGATGCGACCAAAGAGCAGCATGGGCCGCTCACGATCCGGCAGGCGCTGCGCGAGTCGCTCAACCTCCCCGCGTTGCAGGTCACGCGGACCGTAGGGGTCGACGCGATCATCGACACCGTGCACCAGCTGGGCATCGACCGCGACTGGGACCGCTCGCAACTCGGTCTTTCCTTCGGCATCGGCGCCGGCGAGATGCGGCTCATCGATATGGCGAGCGCATACGAGGTCATCGCGAACCTGGGCGTCCGCGTCGATCCCACGTTCATCCTCAAGATCGTTGACCCGTCGGGCAAGGTCGTGAAGGATTACTCCAAGCCCGAGGGTCGGCGCGTTCTCGACCAGCGCTACGCCTGGATCATGGACGACATCCTGAAGGACAACACCAACCCGCAAGGCTCGTTCGTCTTCGGACCCTGGACGACGATCGGCCGACCCGCGGCTCTCAAGACGGGGACCACGGACAACCTCCAGGACGTGCTCGCGATCGGCTTCACACCGCAGCGCCTCACCGCGATCTGGATGGGCAACTCAGACAACTCTGAGATGCACGGTATCTCCTCGGCGCTCGGACCGGGCGTCCTCTGGCGCGACTATATGAAGACCGTGGTCGCCAGCTTGCCGCCCGATTGGTATGCGCGCCCGGATGGAATCGTCGACAAGGTTGTCTGCGTGAACCCCTCGCTGTACGGCGGCAACGGCTCGGGCCTTCTCCCGGGGCCGAACTGCCCCTCCACCTTCCGCTTCACCGAGCACTACGTTCAGGGCACAGAGCCGACGACGGACGACCGTAACTTCTACACCTCGTGCGGGATCAACCTTCGGGCGCCTTTCCTCGACTGGCAGGCCGACTACAACCGATGGGCGGCAGGCGCGGTCTCCGGCGCCTACAGCTACAACGGGCGATTCAGTTGGCGGATCTGCGGGTTCGCGCCGAAACCAAGCGAGGCCCCGTCGCCTTCGCCCGGATCGAGCGGCCCGCCGGGAGCGACCCAGCCGCCTCAGCCTCAGCCGACCCCGCCTCCGGGGCGCACGCGCAAGCCTTAAGCAAAACCGGAATTCGTCCGTAGACTCGGCCGCGTGAGGGCGGTCACCAACACTTCTTTTTACGCGCCCGTGGAGGGCGAGCTGCGCGAGCTCGAGCGGCGCCTCCTCGAAGTCGGGCGCGGCGCGCACCCGGTCTTCCGCGACGCGGTCGCGCATCTCTTCACGACGCCCGGCAAGCTTCTCCGGCCGACGCTCGTGTTCCTCTCGTCGCGATTCGGCCCCGGCCAGGACCGCGAGGTCGTTTTGAACCTCGCCGAGTCGCTCGAGCTCGTGCATACCGCCTCGCTCGTGCATGACGACGTGGTCGACCGGGCCGAGCTGCGCCGCAACGTGCAGACCGTGAACGCGAGATGGAACGACGACGTTGCCCTCATCGTGGGCGACTACCTCTTCGCGAAGGCCTACGCGCTCGCCGCGGTTCTCCCGAAACCGGAGGTGATCGCCATCGTGGCGCAAACCGTGTTCGCGCTCTGCGACGGCGAGCTCGGCGAGATCACCGCGACCCGATCGCTCCCGAGCGAGGCCGCCTATCTCGACCGCATCGAGCTGAAGACGGCATCGCTCTATGCGGCGTGTAGCCAGGGGGCGGCCCTCCTCGCCGACGCCGAGCCCGACCACGTCGCGGCCCTCGGCGCGTTCGGGACGAACCTCGGCATGGCGTTCCAGATCACCGACGACGTGCTCGACCTGGTGGGCGACGAAGAGGACTTCGGTAAGACGGTCGGCCGCGACCTGCTCGAAGGCATGCCCACACTGCCGATGATCTACGCGGTCGCGGAGCGCGACGGCAGCGGCGCCGGGCTCGAGCGGCGGATCCTCGCACCGGCGAAAAGCGATGACGACATGCGCGCGCTCCTCACCGAGATACGCGGGTCGAGCGGTCCCGAGCGGGCACGTCAGCGCGCGCTCGGCTTCCACGACGCGGCTCTTCAGGCTCTCGACCGCCTTCCCGATCGTCCCGAGCGCGACGCGTTGCGCAATGCCGCCGACTTCGTCGTGAGCCGCGTGCGCTGATGAGCTCGCTCGAGATCGAGTCTTTCCGGATCCGCTTCAACTACGAGTTCGACCGCCTGCTCGAGACGATCGCCGATCTCAACGACGAGGCCGTCAACTGGAAGCCGCCGGCCCCGGGCGCGAACTCGCTGCTCGTCCTCGTTACTCACGCGCTCGGATCGGCGGAGCAGCACGTCGTCGGAGAAGCCGCTGCAAAGACTGTGGTGCGCAATCGCGACGCGGAGTTCGCTTCGAAAGGCGGGTCGGCACACCTGGTCGCGCGCGCGACCGAAGTACGGCGCCGGATCGATGAGGCACTGGTGGGGCTCGAAGGCCGGCTCGATGAAGAGCGCGATCCTCCGTTTCGCACGTGGCCCGGAACGCGCGCCACCGCGCGCGACCGACTTGTTCACAGCATCTCGCACACCGCGGAGCACGTCGGTCACGCTCAGCTCACGCGCGATCTGTATGTGGGGAGGAGCGCAAAGGGATGAAAGCCAAGGTCACGGGCGACGGTACGAAGGCGAAGCCGTGGATGCTCAAGGCAGCGCGGATGAGCAGAAGCCCCGCGGCCGAGGGCACCGTCGAAGCGTGGGGGAACAATCGGATGCGAGCGCTCTAGGGTCCGGGGGGCCTCTGCCCGCGGCGTTTGCCGCGGCGCCGGCGTCGCTTGCGTTGTCCTGCCCCGCTCTCGGAGATGGGTGTCGGCCGTTCCTGGCGTGGCACCTCGTCGCTTCCGTAGCTCCCGACGCCTTTGGTGTGCGCGGGAATCGCGGTGAACGTGACGCCGAGCTCCGCTGCGGTGAGCTCCTTGCGTGTCCCGTCGACCATCCCAACGACGATCGATTCCTTCACCACGTTCACTCCCTGCGTCGTTGCGCATCCCGACGTTCCGCAGGACCCACTCACGCACGAGGGGATATGGAATGTGTCGCCGAGCTTGGGCAGCTTGCCCTTCACCTCTTGATAGGTCTCGAGCTCGTAGATGAGGCAGCACTTGAGCCGGCCGCAGACACCGGTGAGCTTCGATTGGTTCAGCGGCAGGTCCTGCTCTTTGGCCATGCGTATCGAGATGTTCGAGAACTTGTCGAGCCACGACGAGCAGCAGAGCTCGCGACCGCAGGTGCCCACGCCGGTCATCACCTTCGTCTCGTCGCGGGCGCCCATCCTCCGGAACTCGATGCGCGTGCCGAAGTGCGCGGCGAGAGCCGAGTTCAGCTCGCTGAGGTCGGGGCGCTCGTCGCTCGAGAAGAAGAACACAATGCTCGACCCGTCGAACTGCCAATCGGCCCCGAGTATCTTCACCGGCAGATTGCGCGCGCGGACCATCTCGGCGGCCGCTCGCGTCGCGTCCTCTTCCATTCGCTTGTGCTTGTTCATCGCGAAGAGGTCGGCGCCGGTGGCCTTGCGGACGACGTTCCCGAGCGGCGGGTCGACCATCACGAGCGGCGAGTCGGTCGGCAGGATCGCCACCCGGGCGGCGTCCTCACCGAGCTCCGTGCGCACGATCACGAAATCGTTCAGGTCGACGTCCTCGACGCCGCGGGTCTCGAAGAAATACATGCGGCCGGCTTTCATGAAGCGCGCGCCGATCACCGTGCGGGGCGTGATCATGCGGCGGCTCCGGCGAACGCCGCGGCGTAGGGCAGACGCAGCGCCAGCAGCTCGAGCAGCATGCGCGCGTTCACGTTGGACTCGACGACGTCGCGCCTCCAACGATCCAGCGAGAGCGCGAGGTCCACGAGCTCGCGCTGGCCCACGGCCTTCGCGAGAGTGGCCGATTCGAGCGCTCGATCGGGCCGCAGCGCGTGCTCCGCGCCGTGCGTCGCGACAGCGGCATCCCGCGCAAGCTCGCTCCAGCCGACGAGGCGCGATTGGATGGCGTCATTGCGCTTCTGCGGATCGCGCTCCGCCTCCGCAAGATCGACCGCCCACGCGAAACGATCCGTGAGACCGCTGCCCACGAGCTTGTAGAACTCCGCTTCAAGGGCCCGCCGCGCCTTTCGCGCGGCCTCATCGCTCGCGAGGGCGATCGCGACGCCGGGCCGGCCCGCTCCCGCGGGAGCGTGACGCCGCGCATCGGCGCCGAAGCGCTTGGCGAGTCCGTCGGCGATGTCGGCGGTCGGCACGAGCCGCATCGGCAGAGGCACCAGGCGGGATCGGATCGTCTCGAGAAGGCGCGCTGGGGTAGGGGTGAGCAGGAGCAGGACGGCGTGGATCGGCGGCTCTTCGAGCGTCTTGAGGAGGGCGACCTCGGCATGCTCGGAGAGGTCGGCCGCGTCGTCGATGATGACCACCCGCCAGCTCCCCTCGAGGGGACGGAGCGCCAGGTCTTGCTGCATCTCGCGGATCTGCTCGATCGCGATCAGCTTTTTGTCGGAGTCCTTCTCGAGGTCGATCAGCCGCGTGACCAGCCGAACGTCGGGATGCGTGAGGTGCTCGACTTTTCGGCAGGCGAGACAGATCCCGCAGCCGCCGGCGACGCGTGGCTCGCTGGTGCAGAAGAGCGTCTGCGCCAGCCGGATCGCCACCGTTCGTTTGCCGATCGACCGCGGGCCGCTGAGCTCGTACGCATGGGCCACGTCGCCGTCGAGCGCTTTCTCGCCCAGACGAGCGAGCAGGCGACGCTGCCCGATCACATCACGCACTCGGGTGCGCTGGATTCTAGTTGGCTAGCAGCAGGGCGCCTCGTCGGGCGGGCAGCAGTCCGGCGCGGGGCAGCAGGGAGCAGGGCAACAGGGCTCGTTCATGAGGTGGCCTCCTTTCGTGCGCGGATGTAGGCGCTCGCGATCGCGCCGTCGACGCCTTCGAGGCGCGTCTCGCGCGTGATCTCGACGTCGACATCGCTGAACCCAACGTCGCGGAGCGCTTCGGCGTACTCGCCGATCGAGATCGTCCCCGCGACGCACCCGGCCCACTGGTCAAGCGAGCGCTTCACCTCGGCCGGGAGCTCCGCGAGAGCGACCATATCCGCCACAGCGAACCGGCCTCCGGGTGCGAGCACGCGGTGCGCCTCGCGGAGAACGGCGCGCTTGTCCGCGGCGAGGTTGATCACGCAGTTGGAGATCACGACGTCGACGCTCGCATCTGGCAGCGGGATCTGTTCGATCGTTCCTTTGAGAAAGGTCGCGTTGGTCACGGCGGCCTTGGTCTGGTTCCCGCGGGCCACCGCGAGCATCTCGTCGGTCATGTCGACTCCGTAGGCGTGCCCGTCAGGCGCAACCCGCTTAGCGGAGAGGAGCACATCGAGCCCGGCGCCGCTGCCGAGATCCAGCACGCGTTCGCCGGGGCGGAGGTCGGCGAGGAGCGCCGGATTCCCGCAGCCGAGGCTCGCCGTCGGGTCGATGCCGACCGATGCGAGCTCAGCGGCCGAGTATGTTGCGCCGCACGCGTCGTCTTCGCAGCACGCGCCGCTCGACGCACGCACGGTCACGCGGAGCTCGTCGCCCTCGTCCTGAAGGCTCCAGTCCGCGGTGCCGCAACAGCCCCGCTCAGCGGCGACAAGCCGCGCGAGCTCAGCGCGCGTATCGGGCGATGCGCGGTAGGTGGACGTCACGGATCCGCCGGTTTCGTCTCGGCCGATCAGGGCCGCCGCGTCGATCGCCTTCCACTCCTCGCGCCGTGTTGTGAGGTCGGCCGTGCTGAGATTGCATGCGAGACCCAGCCGCCCGGTGACGCCCGGCGACGCCATCTGCAGCGCCTTTGCGGCGTAGCGCTCGCGAACGGCTTCCTGAATGTCACTCACACCGGCACCTCCGACGCATAGACAAGCGTCGATGGGACGCTAGCCAATCCATTGACGTTCGTCAATGGGTCTGCAAGACTCATTCCGTGGAAAAGCTCATGGTGCTCCCGGAGCGCGAGCGCGGCGTCTGCTGCCCGCCGACGCTGAAGGCCCGTCCCGAGAAGATCGAACAAACGACCGAGATCCTGAAGGCCCTCGCGGATCCGACGCGGCTCCAGATGGCGCTGAGCCTCCGCGATGCCAAGGAGCCGGTCTGCATCTGCGACTTCACGGCGAGCTTCGACATATCGCAGCCGACCGTCTCGCATCACATGGCCAAGCTTCGCGAGGCCGGTCTCGTCGACGTGACCAAGCGCGGGATCTGGTCGTTCTACCGGCTCGCACCGGATCTTCCACCTGCGACCCGGCGGATCCTGGACGCTATCGGCTAGCGGCTTGCTCGCGCGCGGCTTCGTACGCGCGCTCGGTCCGCTCGGCGACGAGATCCCACGTCCACTTCTCCTGCAGTCGGAAGCGACCGGACTCACCCATGCGGCGTGCGCGGGTCGTGTCGCCAAGTAGGGTGAGGATGGCCCGAGCGATCGCGTCCGGCTCCTGTTGGACGACGAGCCCATCGACCCCGTCACGCACCACCTCGCGCACCGGCGGGATGTCGCCGGCGATCACCGGCCGCCACGCGTACCAGGCCTCGAGGTAGGTGTGCCCGAACGTCTCGTGCACCGACGGCATCGCGAAGATCGTGGCGCGCGCGTACGCCTCGGCCTTGTCCGCCTCGCTCACGATTCCCCGGTCGACCCAGCGCTCGTCCTTGAAGCGGCGCTCGAAGCGCGCCGTCCACGCATCCTGTCCGATCGCGACGAACCGTGCCTCGGGGCGGGACCGCCACACGATCTTGGCGGCGTCGCGCAGCGCGTGATACCCCTTGTAGCGCTCTTTGCGTCCGACGAAGAGCACCGTGGCCGGATCCATCGGAACCTCGGGCAGCCAGTCGATGATCGGACCCACGCCCGCGACATGGACGTGGCGCACGCGACGAGAGGCGTACCACTCGGACTCCCACTTCGTGAGCGCGATGACCGCGTCGTCACGCCGGTAGCGTGCGATGTCGCCCGCAGACGTACCCGAGAAGCGCTGACCTGGATGCACGAGCGGCGTCTCGACGAAGGCCGCGCCGCTGTTGCGCGCCGCTCGTTCGAGCGATCCGGACCACTCGCGCGCGATCGAATGGACGACCTGCGCCCCTGAGATCGCGTGCTCGAGCGCGGTGCCGCTCACGAGCGACGTCGGGAGGATCCCATCCAGTGCCGCGCCAACCCGTCCGAAGCGAACCGGCAGAAAGAGGAAACGCACGCCATCGTGCCGGAGCTCGACCGGGCCGGGCGGGGCCGCATAGACGTCGAGCGGTATGCCCGGTCGGCGCCACGCGGGGCGAAGGCCGACGAGCGTCACGTCGTGATGGCGCTTCGCGAGCGCGCGCGCAAGGGCGCGCGCCTGGGCTTCGGAGCCGCCGACGGTCGATAGGAGCTTCTTCGCGATTACGACGCGCATGGCGTCGCGAAATCTAGGCGAGCGCCTCGCCGACGTCAGCGTGGGCGTGAGCGAGCGCTCGGGCGTACGCCTCCTCGACGCGGTCGATAACACGTTCCCAATCCCACTTTTCCCGCAGCTTCAGGGCTCCCGCTCGTCCCATCGATGAGCGAAGCCCGGGATCGTCGAGGAGCCGCTGGATAGCGCTGGCCACGTCGCCGGCACGTTGGCGGACGCAGAAGCCGTCGACGCCGTCGGCGATCACCTCGCGGAGCGGCGGGATGTCACCGCCGACGACGGGACGCTCGTGCAGCCATGCCTCGAGGTAGCCGATGCCGAAGGTCTCGTGCACCGAGGGCATCGCGAAGACGTCGCATGCGTCAAGCGCGGCGGATTTCTCAGCCCCGCTGGCTCGCTCGATGTCGACGATGCGCTCGTCCGCGTAGCGCGCGAACTCGTCGACGAAGCTGGAGTAAAACCCGGGGATACCGATGAATACGAAACGGGTGTCGGGGTGCCGCCGCCAGACCACCTCCGCGGCATCGAGGAGGTGGATGTATCCCTTGTACCGCTCCTTGCGTCCGATGTAGAGGACGAGCGGAGCGTCCGCCGGAATGCCGTGCGCGGCTCGGAAGGCGAGACCATCGCGCGAACGCACCGCGTTCGGCCCCATGCCCGTGGTGACGATCCTCTCCGCGTCGACTCCCTCGCTCGCGAACCAGCCCTTTTCCCAGTCGGTCATCGTGGTGATCGCGTCGGCGCGGCGATAGCGCGCGAAGTCGCTGGGCGTGTCCCCGCCGTGGAATTGCCCCAGGTGCGCCAATGGGGTCAGGACGATCGGAGTCCCGAGCGTCTCCGCGACCTCGAGAGAGCTATCCAAGTACTCGCGGCCGATGTTGTGGATGAGGTCGCGATCCTCGGCGTACCACTCGAGGACGTCGGTACGCATGAGGTCGACGAGCGTGGACGCGTCGGCGACGACCCCGAGAAAGCCGCCGCGGGGCTTGACCTGCACGACCTCCACCTTTTCGCTTGTGAAGACGCGGCGATCGTCGAACGCCTGCGCGCAGACCACGCGCACGTCATGCCCGCGGGCGCCGAGTCGCGTCGCGAACTGGTACGCAAGGCTTTCGGATCCGCCGACGCGCGCGTACGCGCGCTTTGTGAAGAGGAGCTTCATCGCGAAGCGCTCGGAGGCAAGCCGCGTGCTAGGACGCGACGGCGCTTTCGTCCAGGCCGATGAACTTCGACCATGTTCGTTCCCCCGCGCGCACATAGGAGGCATAGAGGTACTGCGGCGTGGCTGGCGGCCGCACGGGCAGGCGAAGGAGCGTCATCCGCGACTCGGCGAGCGTGCGTCCACCCTTTCGGTGATTGCACGACTTGCAGGCGGCCACGACGTTCTCCCACACGTGCTGACCCCCACGGTGCCGCGGGATCACATGATCGAGCGTCAGGTCGTGGCCGCGCCGTCCGCAGTACTGGCAGGTGTGATCGTCGCGGACGAGGACTTCCTTGCGCGTCATCTTCACGACCGG
>Ga0209057_1003393_pt1 | contig 11781 bp, 6 predicted proteins | sample GraSoiAngelo_146_FD_185903 | JGI IMG/M metagenome (GOLD analysis project Ga0209057, IMG submission 185903) | Grasslands soil microbial communities from the Angelo Coastal Reserve, California, USA - 14_1009_05_30cm (SPAdes) (version 2) | ecosystem: Environmental > Terrestrial > Soil > Grasslands ... | reverse complement strand
GCCGCCGCGCGGCTGTCCGGCCCGGCCGTCCTCGGCCAGTCGGGTCGGGGCCAAGCCGTCATCATTCTGAATACGATCCGTATTCGCGTGCTGCAAGGTCGGAGACGGCGGACCGGTTATACCGCAGGGGTGCCTTCCTTTCCCGTGCCTGCGTTGCCCGCCGTCATCGACCTGTCACTGGTCGCCGTGGCGTTGGGTTCTCTATTGATCTTGCGCCTGGCGCATGGCGCGCTGCCCTGGGGACATCTGATGATCGCCGTCGGTCCGGACGGCCGGCCGATGCGGCCGAGGGTGAAGTGGCATCTATGGTCGATCAGCCGGGGCGAGCCGCCGCGCCTGGCCGCCATCGGCGGGCTTGCCTCAGTCGCGCTGGGATGTGCGGCCGCAGCGGCGGTCAGTCCGCGGCTCGTCGAGTCGGTGTTTCGCCCGGTCAGCTCTGTCTGGACCACGATGATGATCTTCACCGTCGCCGTCTCGACCATCCTGATCCCTCTCGGCCTGTCCGTCCTGGTCCGCGCCGTCATGGACATCGCCGCGCGGCGATCGTCAATGGTCGGGCTGGTGGTAGGAATGCGGCGCGACGCCGGGGTTTTCGGACGCACCTATCGGATCGCGGTGCAGGCTGGCGACCGGGCGATGGCAAAGCGGCTGTGGGCCGAATCGTTCCGTGTTGACCAAGCGACCTTTGCGCGCCTCAGCCCCGGAGACCGGATCAACCTCGAATACTCGCCGCGGCTGCGATACGTCTATCACGCTGTGCTCCCCGAACCGCAAAATAAAGCGGTCGGTTAGTTAGACTCTTTTCCCGTGACGCGACCCCTGCATGTTGCCTTCATCTGGCACATGCACCAGCCGTACTACAAGGATGACCTGCAGAACAGCTTCCTTTTGCCCTGGGTGCGGCTGCGCTGCGCGAAGGACTACTACAAGATGCCGGCACTGCTCGACGACTACCCGTCGATCAAGCAAACGTTCAACCTGGTGCCCGCGCTGGTCGCCCAGATCGAGGACTACGTCGATGGCCGGTTTGCGGACGTCTACCTGGAGCTCGCCCGCCGGCCGGTGTCGGAGCTGACGACCGATGAGCGTGCCTTCATCGCCCGCTGGATGACCGAGTCGAGCCAGATCCGCCGGGTCCGGCAGTATCCCCGCTACCTGGACCTCACCCGCAAGCGAGAACAGGCCTGGCCGCGCGCCGCCGACGACCTGGCGAAACTATTCTCCGACGCCGAGCTCCGCGACCTGCAGGTGTGGTTCAACCTCTCGTGGATCGGCCCGGAGGTCATGGAGGCTGATGCCCAGATCGCCGAGCTGGTGAGAAAGGGCCGGGACTTTTCCGAAGATGACAAGGAGCCCGTCTTCAAGGTCCACTTCGACCTGATACGGAAGGTCCTGCCAAAGTATCGCGAGCTGCAGGACCGCGGCCAGGCCGAGCTTGTCACCAGTCCGTATTACCATCCCATCCTGCCCCTGATCGCCGACCTGGGCATCGCCCGCGTGGGGCGGCCCGACCTGGCCATGCCGCGCCAACATTTTGCGCATCGGGAGGACGCCGCGGAGCAGGTACGCCTCGGCGTGGAGGCCCACGCCCGTCGCTTCGGAACTCGGCCTCGCGGCATCTGGCCGCCCGAGGCGGCGGTCTCGGACGACGTGGCCCGGATCGCCGCCGAGCAAGGACTCGAATGGATGCTCAGCGATGAAGGCATTCTTGCCCGTTCATTAGGCAGCCCCATAAACCGGGATGGCGACGGCCAGCTGATGCAGCCGGAGCTGCTGTATCTGCCGTATCGGGTCCAGACCGGTGACGCGCCCATCCAGCTGGTGTTTCGCGATGGGAAGCTCTCCAACGCCATCGGGTTCGAGTACCAGAATTCCGCCCCCGACGAGGCGGCGAAAGACCTCATCGATCACCTGCATCGCATCCAGCGGCGCCAGCAGGATATGCCGCTGCTCGCCGTGATTGCGCTCGATGGCGAAAACTGTTGGGATTTCTATGAGGCGAACGGCAACAACTTCCTTCACGCGCTGTACAGCCGGCTCAGCCATGACCCAGACGTCAAGACGGTGGCCGTGTCAGAGTTCCTCGCGGAGTTTCCAACACGCCGATCCCTGGATGGCCTTCATCCGGGATCCTGGATCAACGCCGGCTTCGACACCTGGGTTGGGGACCAGGAGCACAACGTGGCCTGGGACCTCCTTAGTGAGGCTCGCGACTTCTTGAGCGAACGCGAGGGCCAGGCCGGTGCCGCGGCAGAGCTTGCGGCCGCGCACCGGGAGGTCCTGATCGCGGAGGGCAGCGATTGGTTCTGGTGGTTCGGCCGGTCCCACGATTCGGGGATGGACCAGATCTGGGACAGCCTGTTCCGGCTCCACCTGCGCAACATCTATATGTCGTGCCGGCAAGCTCCACCGGCCAGTCTCTATCAGCCCATCGTGAAGGGAGCAGAGAGCTTGGCCTCCAAGCGGCCGGACCGCAAGATCACGCCCAAGCTCAACGGAGCGATGGATCATGACGAATGGAACGCGGGCGGCTACGTGGACGTCACCGCGCTATTCGGGGCGATGCATCCGCCCACGGGCGCCGTCCGGCGGATCTGGTTCGGCCATGACGACCGCAACCTCTATCTGCGGTTCGACCTGCTTACCGGCGGGCGGGCGCCGCGAGCGGTTGAACTCGAGATGCTCTTCTCGGCGAGTCCGGGGCGACGCCGGGGTGACAGCGGAGGCCTGAGCGGACCGCCGAAACGGACTGGCCGCGGCGATTTCGGCTTCGACCCGGTCTATCGCCTGACGGCGAGGCGGGACGGCGGCGAGTTCAAGCTCGAGCTGCGCGAGATGACGCAGACGGTGCCAGGCAGTCCACCACGCTGGGCCGGCCGGACGACCGCCGGTGAGCCGCTGGCCTTCGCCGTTCCATTCGAGGCACTCGGCCAGGATCCGGGCGAGCGGCTCGAGATGGTGGCGCTAGCCTATGAAGATGGCAAACCCGTGGAGCACTTGCCGCCCACCGGCTCGATCACGGTCCGGGTCCCAGGGGACGCCTCCCACGGGCGGGAGAACCAACCGCTGAAAATTCTCCTCGTCTCGGCGGAGGTGGCGCCGTTCGCCAAGGTTGGCGGCCTGGCCGACGTGGCTGGCGCGCTGCCCAAAGCCTTGCGCGCCCTGGGCCATGACGTTCGGGTGGTGATGCCGCGTTACGGCAGCATCGACGTGGAAAAGTACGGCCTGCGCGCAGTCGTGAGCAATATGGGCGTGCCGCTGGCCCATCAGCCGGTCAGCGCCGACGTGCTCGAGGGACGGATCGGGGAGAGCGTGCCCATCTATTTCATCGAAAACCAGCAATTCTTCGGCCGCGAGGGCATGTACGGTTTCTGGGACGACGACGCCCGATTCATCTACTTCAGCCGGGCCGCGCTCGAGATGCTGCGCCCAATCGGGTTTCAACCTGACGTGATTCACGTCAACGATTGGCACACCGCGGTCATTCCCAACATGCTGGCCCGCCTCTATGCCTCCGACCCATTCTTTGCGGACATCGCGACCGTGCTCACCATTCACAACCTCGCGTTTCAGGGCGTCTTCGGCTACGGCACGCTCCACCTGGCGGATCTCGAACCGTGGGGCCTGATGAAGGCGGGCATCCCGGGTCTCGACGACATCGTCAACCTGCTCGGCCGCGGCCTGTTCTTTTCCGACGTCGTCAACACCGTCAGCAACCGATACGCGGAGGAGATTCTCACACCAGAATACGGCGAAAAAATGGATCCCCTGCTCCGCGTGTTTCGCGGCAAGCTGCACGGGATCATCAACGGCATCGACTACGAGGTCTTCGACCCACGGACGGATGCCTCGATCGTGGCCCGCTATGACATCGATACCGTTGAGAAAAAGGTCGAAAACAAGCTGGCCCTGCAAAACGAGGTCGGGCTGCCGCAGGATCCCGCCATCCCCCTCATCGGCCTGATCTCACGTCTCTACGACCAGAAGGGACTCGACCTGATCGCCAACATCATGTGGGGATTGACGCGACTGAATCTCCAGCTCGTCGTGCTGGGCGCCGGCGACGCTCGCTACGAGGAGATGTTTCGGGCCAACGCCCGTGACAACCCGCAGAAGGTGGCGGCGACCATCGGTTTCAAGCCGGTGCTGGCCCAGCACATCTACGCCGGCTCGGATATGTTCCTGATGCCCTCGCGCTTCGAGCCCTGCGGCCTCGGTCAGCTGATCAGTCTTCGCTACGGAACGATCCCGATCGTGCGGGCCACCGGGGGTCTGGCGGACACGATCGCGGACTGGGAGCCGGTCAAGCAGACTGGCAACGGGTTCGTCTTCAGCGCCTACGACCACTGGGACCTGTATGCCCAGGTGGTTCGGGCGCTGGAGACTTTTCGCCAGCCGGCGCTGTGGCGCCGGTTGCAGGCGAACGCGATGTCGACCGATGTCAGCTGGGCGAACTCCGCGGACAAGTACGTCCGCCTCTACCATGCCGCCATCGCCAACCACGCCGAGGCGACGGAATATTCGGCGACGCCCGCCGGCCCCTACGGCTGGTAGGGAACTGGAAAACGCGGCCCGCCCTAATACTCGCCAACAGTTGGGCCCCGACTCTAATAGAGGCTAATATTTGATGCTTTTGCTTGATGAATTGCCTTCGCGTGGTGCATGATTACGGCGATTCGGCGCCAGACGCCTACTGGACGGCGACCCATCTTTGCCCTGGAAGGGAGGTAATTGACGTATATGGATCTATCTATCGGCAAGTCGCGATGGTTGCGAGTATCGACACTGCTTGCGGCGGCCGCCATGCTCGCCTCAGCCTGCGGGACGACCCCGTCGGGTACAAGCGAGACCCCCAAGAACGGCGGCACATTGACCTGGGCCCTCGACGCTGACGCCCAGAGCCTGAACCCGTTCGTCGCAGGAGACGTTCCATCATTCCGAGCGTTGTCGCCGATGTTGGTCAACCTCTATCAGCCTGACAAGAACCTCAACGTCGTTCCCGACCTGGCCGATGGTATGCCCCAGATCTCCTCTGACCACTTGATCTGGACCGTCAAGATCCGCAAGAACGCGAAGTGGAGCGACGGGTCGCCGATCACCGCGGACGATGTGGTGGCGACGGTCAAGTTACAGGCGGACCCGAATCTCGATACCGACCTCGGGTACGACTGGGGCAAACTGGACAAGGTCGAGTCGGTCGATACCACGACGGTGAAGTTCACGCTGAAAGAGCCCTTCGCACCCTTCCTGGCGAATAACCTGGCGACCTATGTCATGCCGTCCGCCGTCTACGGCAAGGTCGATGCGGCCAAGCAGCGCAATCAACCCTTCTCGAGCGCCCCGACGGTAACCGGCGGGCCATATAAGTTCGACAAGTGGACACCCGGCCAGGAGATCGACTATGTGGCCAATCCCAATTACTTCGGGGGCCGGCCGCACTTCGACAAAATCGTGGCCAAGGTGATCACGGACGCGACCGCGTCCACCAACGCCAGCATTAACGGCGACGTCCAGTGGAATCCGGCGATCGCCGATGCCGGCGCGGGCGGCGTCCAGAAAGTGACGGCCGCCAGCAACCTGATCAATCACTCCTATGCCGACCTGGGGTACATCGACGTCCGCATGAATGACCGGCCCGGCCACCCGTTTGGCGACGTCCTGGTCCGCCGCGCATTCGCCACCGCCCTGGACAAGAACTCGATCGTCCAGGCGGCGAAGGGCGGCACCGGCGTCCCGCTCTGGGGCGACATCGTCCCGGCGTCCTGGGCCTACGACGAGTCTTCGGCCGTCAAGTACACGCAGGATGTCAACAAGGCCAAGCAGCTGATGCAGCAGGCCGGTTGGACCATCGGCTCTGACGGAATCGCCACGAAAGGTGGCAAGAAGTTCGTGGCCAAACTGCGCGTTCGTGCCGGCAAGCCGGATCGGCTGAAGGCGGCCGAGATCATCTCGGACCAGGTGAAGGCGATCGGGATGCAGCTCACCCCTGATCCCGTCGACTTCAAGGTGTTCTACAAGCCGGTCATGGCTGGCACCTACGACGTCGCCATCGCCGGATTCGGCCTGACGCTAGACCCGGACGACTTCACGATCATGCACTCGAGCCAGCTGCAGCCTGAGCACAAGCAAGGCCAGAACTGGACGGGCTACATGAATCCGCAGCTCGATACGCTGATCGATCAGGAGCGGAGCACCATCAAGGACACCGATGCGGCCACGAAGGCGGCCCGCAAGCCGATCTTCAACCAGATCCAGAAGATCCTGGGCACCGACGTGGTGACCTACTTCCTCTGGGCCGACAAGGCCACCATGACGTGGTCGAACAATGTCGGCGGGGTGGTGGCCGGTAACGGCGACAACGTGATCTACGTCGACCAGGCTCGCAACACCGAGGTGTTTGCGCAGTGGTACTCGAAGAGCGGTAAGTAAGTAGCCGATCGAGGAGCCAGTGGCGGGAGGCGGCCGGGGCCGCTCTCCCGGCCACCCGGGCTCCCGGTTGGGTATGCTGGTGGCCACACCTGGTCCAACCGGCAGACTTTGGTTCCCGACAATGGGTGTCATAGGATAAGCGCGTGACGTTCTATGTGATACGTCGCGTCGCCATCGGGATCCTCCTCCTCTTCTTCATGTCCGCCATGTTCTTCGCCCTGACCCGGCTCACGCCCGGCCAGCCGGTCAGTGTCGGCGAGAACCCGAGGATCCACCAGGAACAGGTCAACCTCCGCCTCCACCGGCTGGGCCTGACCGACGAGAACGGCAATCCCTACCCGATCCCTCAGCAGTACCTGCTCTATCTTGGCGCGCTTGTCCACTTGGATCTGGGCGACTCCTACCAGTACAACGTGCCGGTGACCAAGCTGCTCAAGCAGCGCCTGCCGAACACCGCCCTGCTGCTGGGGACCGCCCTGGTGGTCGCCCTGGCGATCGGGATCCCGCTCGGAATCTTCGCCGCCACCCATCAGTACTCCAAGCTCGACATGACGACGTCGATCACGTCTTACGTGGGGGTCTCGATCCCCAGCTTCGTCCTCGGGATTTATCTTCTGCTCATCTTCGCGGTGTTCTTGAAACAGACGCCGCTGCACTGGGGGTTTCCCCTATTCGGCATGCATACGGGGGGCGTCGATGACCCACTCGACCTCCTCTACCACATGGCCCTGCCGGTGACCTCGCTGGCGATCCTCGAGATCGCCATCTTCAGCCGGTTCATGCGGGCCAGCATGCTGGAGGTGCTCCACCAGGATTACATTCGAACCGCCCGGGCCAAGGGGCTGGCGCTGGATAAGGTCAACTACAAGCACGCGCTGCGCAACGCCATCCTGCCCATCATCACGCTGGTCGCGATCGCCATCCCGCAGATCGTCAACGGCGCCATCATCACGGAAGGGATTTTTAGCTGGCCGGGCACCGGTCAGCTCGCCTTCCAGGCGGTCGTCGATCGCGACTATCCGGTGATCCTCGGCGTGGTGATGCTGGTCGCGGCGCTCACCGTCGTCTTCAACCTGATCGCCGACTTGATGTACGCGGTCGCCGATCCAAGGATCCGCTACTGATGGCCCAGGTTCCACCGCTGCCCATTGGCCCAGCCGCCGGCGTTCCCGGATCCGTTCCAAACCAGCTGTCGATCGAGACCACGGTTGAACAGGAGCGGGCCCTCCAGCAACCCGGCGTCAAGGCCGATGAGCTCCGAGACGCTCCCGAGCTTGGGTTCTGGCGACTGGCCGTCATTCGGTTTCTCCACCACCGGGTGGCGACCGGCGCCCTCCTGCTCCTGGGCGTCATCGTGCTGACCGCCATCGTGGTGCCCATCATCACGGGCGATCTCTACCGGATCCAGGACTATCGCCATCCATTCAAGCCGCCATTCCAGAGTCTCCAGCACCTGCTGGGTACCGACGACCTCGGCCGCGACGAGCTGGCGCGGCTGGCGCGAGGCGCGCGCGTCTCGATCATGGTGGGCACCCTGGCGGTCGTCGGCTACCTGCTGATCGGCGGCGGACTCGGGGCGCTGGCCGGTTACTACGGCGGCTGGCTGGACAACGCGTTGATGCGCTTCACCGACATCATCATCTCGATGCCATTCCTGCTGGTCGTCATCGCCGTGACCGCCGCAACCGGTGGAGTGCGGCTGAGCACGGTCATCATCGTCATCGCCGCCACCGGCTGGTATGAGATCGGTCGACTGATGCGGGCACAGTTTCTTGTGCTTCGAGAACAGGAATTCGTCCAGGCGGCGAAGGCTCTGGGGGCCTCCAACCTCCGCATCATCTTCCGCCACATCCTGCCCAACGCGCTGGCACCCATCATCGTCTCCGCGACCCTCGGCGTGTCCGGCATCGTCCTGCTAGAAGCCGCCCTCGGCTTTCTTGGCTACAGCATCCCCCCGCCGGAACCGAGCTGGGGCAACATGCTCAGTCAGTTCGAGGATTACCTCCTCCAGAACCAGACCTACCTGGTGATCTTCCCGGCCACCGCGCTGGTCCTCACCGCGCTCTGCATCAACCTCGTGGGCGACGGGATCCGGGACGCGCTGGATCCACGTCAGCGGTGACCGATCTCCTCCGGATAGAGGATCTTCACACCCAATTCCACGTTCACGGGGGCACCGTCAAGGCCGTCGACGGCGTCGACCTCACCATCCCTGCCAGGGCCACGGTCGGCCTCGTCGGCGAATCCGGGTCGGGAAAGAGCATCACCGCCCTCTCTGTCATGCGGCTGCTGGAAAAGAACGGCCGGATCACCGGCGGGCGGGTCTGGTTCCGTGACCAGGACCTGCTCTCGCTCTCGGACGAAGAGATGCAGGACATTCGCGGCAACGACATCTCGATGATCTTCCAGGAACCCATGACGGCGCTCAATCCAGTCTTCACCGTCGGGGACCAGATTGCCGAAGCGGTTCGCCTGCACCAGAAAGTCGATCAGCAGGCAGGCTTCAACCGCGCCATCGAAATGCTGCGCCTGGTCGGGATCTCGGACCCCAAACGGCGAGCCCGTCAGTATCCGCACGAACTGTCGGGTGGGATGCGGCAGCGGGTCATGATCGCGATGGCGCTCTCGACCAACCCCGAGCTGCTGATCGCCGACGAGCCGACCACCGCGCTCGACGTCACGATCCAGGCCCAGATCCTGACGCTGATGCGCAACCTCAAGGGGGAGTTTGGATCGGCTATCCTGCTGATCACCCACGACCTGGGCGTGGTGGCGGAGATGTGCGACAGCGTCGCCGTGATGTACGCGGGACGAATCGTGGAGCAGGCGCCCACCGAGGAGCTGTACGCGAACCCCAAACATCCCTACACCCAGGGATTGCTCGCTTCGATCCCTCGGTTGGGCAAGAAACAAGAGCGGCTCCATGTGATTACCGGCAGCGTGCCGAACCCGCTGGCGCTGCCGCCGGGGTGCGCCTTCCGGCCCCGATGTCCGATCAAGGCGCCCCGGAGCGACCGCGACGTTCCGCCGTTGAAGCCGAACGGGGTCGCGCCCCACCTGGTGGCCTGCTGGCAGTACGAATGATCCGCCGTAAAAAGCCCGCGGCAAGTTCGCAGCCCAATGGCGCCCTCTTGAAAGTGCAGGACCTGGTCAAGTACTTCCCGATCAAAGGCGGGTTGCTGCAGACGACCGTGGCCAACGTCAAGGCCGTCGACGGGGTGAGTTTCGAGATCAAACAGGGCGAAACCCTGGGCCTGATCGGTGAGTCGGGCTCCGGCAAGTCCACGGTGGCCCGCACCATCCTGCGGCTGATCCCGGCCACGTCCGGTGACGCCCTGCTGGAGGGACGCAGCATCTTCAAGGCGAGTAAGAAAGAGCTGAGTGAGATCCGGCGGGAGGTGCAGATCATCTTTCAGGATCCATATGGCTCGCTGAACCCGCGCATGTCCGTTGGGGAGATCGTGGGTGAGGGCCTCCTCGTTCATGGAATTGGCTCGGCACACGAACGCGAACGGATCGTCAGCGAATTGCTCGAAGTGGTCGGGCTGCGCGGCCAGTATCGCGGCCGTTTTCCACACGAGTTCAGCGGCGGCCAGCGACAGCGAATCGGAATCGCTCGGGCACTGGCCCTTCGGCCGAAACTCATCATCGCCGACGAACCGGTCTCGGCGCTCGATGTCTCGATCCAGTCCCAGATCCTCAATCTCCTCGAAGACCTGCAAAACGAGTTCAACCTGACCTACCTGTTCGTGGCCCACAACATGGCGGTGGTCGAGCAGGTGAGTGATCGGATCGCGGTCATGTACCTCGGAAAGATCGTCGAGTTGGCGCCCGCCGAACAGCTGTTGCGCAGCCCGCGGCACCCCTACACCAAGGCCCTGATCTCGGTGATTCCGATCCCGGATCCGACCATCAAGCGGGAGCAGACGGTGCTCAAGGGCGAGATCCCGAGCCCGACCAACCCGCCCTCCGGGTGTCACTTCCGGACCCGCTGCCCGATCGCGACCGAATACTGCTCCCAGGTCGAGCCGCCACTTCGCGAGGTCGCCAAGGATCAGTGGGCGGCCTGCCATTACGCCTGAGCCGACCGGCTGCGCGGCGCTAGGGGGATTCGTTCTGCGAACGGCTGCGGACACGGGCCAGCCAGTCGCCCATAACCTCCCGCCTGCGCAGGCTGCGCCAGGTGTCGAACCAGCTCGCCAGTAGCACAAGAACCAGCGCCGCGGCGCCGAGCAGGACGTCGAGCCGGCCGCGGTCCGGCGGGGTGGTGTCGTAGTGCGCCCAATAGGCGAACTCGCTGTCATTGACGGCGGAGATGCCGATGAACGCCACCACCAGCACCGCGGCGGCGAGCCACACCCGTCCGCGGCCGGCAAAGCCGAGCCGGACCAGGCCCATCCCGGGCACGACCGCCAGCGGCCAGACATCTTTTGATTGCGCCGGCTTCGGTTCGCGGGCGCCGCGGGCGGCGAAGGCTTCGACGGCGACCACCCAACCGATCAGGCCCGCGAACCACCCGGTTGAGATGAGGTCAACCGGCATGAAGGTGAAGGGCAGCTTGTTGAAGCTCGGCGTGGACAGGACAAAAGCCGACCAACCGAGCCAGGCCAGCAGTGCCGCCCCGGCTGCCGCGAGCGCCAGTCCATGATAGGGGCGCGCGGATTCCATCACGAAAAGTACAAGCCCGACGGCGAGCACCCACGCGAGTGGGTTGGTCCAGCCGAAGAGCTGATGGAGGTTCGCCACGGCGACCGTGATCGTCCAGGGGGTAAGGATGCTGAGCGCTGCCAGCCCGACGATCATGATGTCACGCGGCGATCGACCTGAGAGGCGTACCGCCAAAACCCCCGCCCGCTGCAAGCCCGAGGCGATGGCGAAGGCCACCGCCAGGCCGATGCAGAAGAGGGCGACGATCAGCAAGACCTCCGAATTGGGATTGTCCCGTGTCAGCAGGTAGGCGACGCCAAATGGTGCTGCGATCAGCAGCATCCCGATGACGAGGTTGCGAACCGAGCCGGAATCCTCTCGCATTACGCCTCAACGAGTGTACGTTCTCGATAGAATCGCCCGGTGTTAGGCGGCCGCTTATGGCGTCATGCCGACTTCTTGAAACTCTGGGCCGGCGAAACCGTCAGTGAGTTTGGCAGCCAGGTGACGCTGCTCGCGGTTCCGACCGTCGCCATCCTGGTTTTGCACGCCGGTCCCTTTCAAGTGGGCCTGCTCTCGGCGCTCGAGTTCCTGGCATTCCCCACGCTCGGGCTGGTCGCCGGAGTGTACGCCGACCGCTTGCGGCGCCGACCCATCATGATCCTCTGCGACATCGGGCGGCTCCTGGCACTGGGATCGATCCCA
>Ga0209057_1003380_pt1 | contig 11812 bp, 10 predicted proteins | sample GraSoiAngelo_146_FD_185903 | JGI IMG/M metagenome (GOLD analysis project Ga0209057, IMG submission 185903) | Grasslands soil microbial communities from the Angelo Coastal Reserve, California, USA - 14_1009_05_30cm (SPAdes) (version 2) | ecosystem: Environmental > Terrestrial > Soil > Grasslands ... | reverse complement strand
CTGCGGCTGTGGTCTGGACCGCGTCAAGTGATATGCCCCTCACCGTCGAGGGAAGCCCGGTGAAAGCATACACACCGACCGGGGATGCCCGCGCGGTGGCAGCAGACGCCGAGAAGTCCACGCTCACGGTGGGCAACGAGCCGCTGCTCCTCACCGGTATCGGCAACGCGGTCCTGCTGGAGGCCAAGCAGGCCGGTCAGGCCGGTGCGTTTCCTGTGCTGCCCGCCGCCACCGACTACAGACAGGCAGGGGACGTCTCGGCCCGCCTGGGCCGGACGAACACGGAGCTCGGCCTGTACAACGCCCCCTTCCGCGAGTGGCGCAACGATGCCAATGAAGTGGTTGACGCGGACGGCGGCGAGGCGCTGCGGACCAATGGGGCTCGGGAGCGAATCTACGCGCACTTTGACGTGGACGACACCTTCCTCTATTTCGTCGACGGGAGGAGCCTGGTCGAGATCACCGTGGAAGTCCGGGGCGCCTCGGCGGCGGAGCAGCTCGGGTTCAACCTGTGGTACGACTCGATGAGCGGCTACCGCTTTACGCCGTGGCAGTGGGTCCAGGTCTCCCCTGGGTGGGTCTCGTACACTGTCCGCATCGGCGACGCGGCATTTGCAAACACCTGGGGATGGGATTTCGCCATCAACGGGGCCGGGAACCGCACCGAAGAGCTCGTGATCAGAAGCGTGACGGTGAGGAAAGTCGCCCCCTAAACGGCCGGAAACAGGAAACGGGCAACGGGAAGCAACGACCAGCAACGTTTACTGTTTCCCGATTCCCGTTTCCCGCTTCCGTCATTCAGGTTGGGAAGGAAGTCGCACGTCCTCGCCCCGAAGCATCTTCTTCCAGCCCATTGTGGTCACTTGCGGAGGGAGGAAGAACGATGCACACGGATGCGCGCGTCAATGCGGCATGCGCGGCGTTCATCATCATCCTGGCGCTCCAGGCCGCCGGGTCCGCGCCGGCCATCGCCCAGCAGGCCATCCCAGCGTCCATCAAGGTGGGCGCACTCTTTGACACCACCGGTCCGACATCTGACGTGGGCGTGGATTACTCCAGGGGTGTACTGGACCACGCGCGGTACATCAACGAGGTCGAGGGCGGCGTTCGGAGCAAAGTAAAGATCGACCTGGTGTGGTCCGACTACGGCTATAGGATTCCAGACGCGCTCTCCCTGTACCGCAAGTACCGCGATGTCGACCAGGTCAACGCCATCGTCGGCTGGGGTACGGGCGATACCGAGGCCCTCAAGGAGACCATCAGCCAGGACCAGATTCCGTACATTTCGGCCAGCTACTCGTCTCACCTCGATGATCCCGCGAAGACGCCGTACAACTTCTACCCGGTCTCAAGCTATTCGGATCAGATCCGCGCCGTCCTGAAGTACCTCAGGGACGTCGCCGCGCAGGAGGGGATCAGCAAACCCAAGATCGTGTTTCTGTATCCTGATCACCCGTACGGACGCGCGCCGATTCCCGCGGGCAAGGCCTACGCCCAGGAGCTCGGGTTTGTGGTGGGGACCGATCAGATCGTGGCGCTGGCGGCGCTGGAGGCGCGGTCCCAGGTCGCGGCCGTCAAGGCGTTCGGCGCCGACTTTGCCTGGATCGGCGGGACGACCAACTCGGCGTCGGTCATCGTCCGCGATGCGCGAGCCGCCGGACTGACCACGCGGTTCGCGGTCAACGTCTGGGGGTTCGATGAGAACATGATCAAGCTCATCGGCAAAGACGCGGACGGTGTGATCGCCACCACCCCTCATGTCTACTACGGCGAACCGTCGGCCGGGATGACCAAGATCTTTGACGCCCTGCGGCGCTTCTACAACAAGCAGCCCGAGTTCACCTGGGGGACCACCCAGACTCCATTCATCGCTTCTTACATCCGGGGCTGGCTCAACGTCTACCTGCTCAAGAAAGGCCTGGAGATCATCGTCGACAACTGGAGCACGTACTCCAGGCTCGGCGGCTTCAGCGGGCCATCCGTCCGGTCGGCGCTGGAGACGTTGAGGAACTGGGATCCGGACGGTCTGGCGCCGGTGGTGACGCTGGCCCGCGACGATCACCGGCCGTCGACCACGACCCGCATTGTCACGGTGCGGGATGGACGGATCACGGTCGTGAAATCGGTGACCGTCGAGCGGCGGAAGGACTGGCTGGGTTTTTAAACTAACGGAAACGGGTAGCGGGAAACGGGAAGCGGCTACCCCGTCACCGTTTCCCGTTTCCTGTTTCCCGCTTCCGATTCGCCATGCTCACCGTCAACAATATCGAGGTCATCTACTGGGGGAGCATCCTCGTCCTCAAGGGCGTGTCCCTTTCTGTGGGCGAGGGAACGATCACGGCCCTCATCGGCGCGAATGGCGCGGGGAAGACCACGACGTTGAAGGCGATCACCGGACTGGTGCGTCTGGAGCGGGGGGAGGTGACCCGCGGCACGATCGAGTACGCGGGACAGCGAATCGAGCACAAGCTTCCGGAAGAAACCGCTCGGGCCGGGATCGTCATGGTGCGGGAAGGCCGCCGGCTCTTTGAAGAACTGACGGCAGAGGAAAACCTGCTGGTCGGTGCCGCGCTGCACGCGGACGCCGGCGGCAGCCGCGCGGCCCGCCTCGGGCTCGTCTATCAGTACTTTCCACGCCTGCGGGACCGCCGCACGATCCGCGCCGGGTACCTGTCAGGCGGCGAGCAGCAGATGCTGGCCATCGGCTGCGCGATGATGGCGAATCCCAGGCTTTTGCTGTTGGACGAGCCGAGCCTGGGTCTCGCCCCGCTGGTGGCCCACGAAATCTTCGGTCTGATCCACCGCTTGAATACGGACGAGCGGATGACGGTCCTGCTCGTCGAGCAAAATGCACGCATGGCCCTCCAGCTTGCGTCCTACGGGTATGTGATGGAGAATGGCAAGATCGTGCTCGACGGACCCACGGAGAAACTTCGAGGGGACTCAGATGTCGAGGAGTTCTATCTCGGCATCCGCGGGGCGCAGCGCCGGCGCTTTACCGAAATAAAAAGTTACAAGCGAAGGAAACGCTGGCTCGCCTGACGCGAAACTGCGGGACTTGGGACTAGGGACTGGGGACTGGTTAGTGAGTCGTGACTAGTCCCTAGTCCCCAGTCCCTAATCCCGTAGTTTTAGTATGCAAAGGGCCACAAATCCAGTTTTCGCTTGAGCTTGCGCAACAGCATCGCCAGACCGCCGGGTTCCCAGATCAAGAGGGCGATGAGCGTAACCCCGAAGACGATCTCCCGCAGGGGCGTGGCGATCTTGCCAAACGCCGGAAACACGGCGAGGACCGCCGGTGTGAAGATCTGAAGCCCCTGGGAGAGACTCCAGACAAAGGCGGATCCCAGGTGCGGCCCCCAGGCGCTGGTCAGCCCACCGATCACGATCATCGCCACATAGTCGATGGACGCCCCGATATTGAACTGCTCGGTGGTGATGAGCCGGTTGTAGTGGGCCCACAGGCTTCCGGCGATCCCTGCGTAGCCTGCGGCGATTCCAAACGCCAGGGCTTTGTAGTAGAGCAGGTCGAGGCCCAGCACCTGGGCGGCATAGTCACGATCCCGCACGGCCATGAACGCGAGCCCGATGCGACTGCGGACCAGGTTGGCGGCAAACGCCCCGGCGGCCAGCCAGACGACCAGCACGATGTAGTAGAACTGCCGGTCCGTGCGCACGGTCCACCCTCCGATGACGATGGGCGGCACGGTCGTGGAGCCGATCCCTCCGGTCGCGTGGATGAGGGCGTACTCGGTGAGGAACTGAAACGCCAGGGTAGCAATCGCCAGGTACAGCCCCTTGATGCGCAGTGACGGCAGCCCGACGACGACCCCGAAGAGGAACGTGATGAGCGAGGTCACAGGCAGGGCGATAAGGAACGGGAAGCGGAGTGCCTGGCTGAGGAACGCCGAGGAGTACGCACCGATGGCCATGAACGCAGCGTGGCCGAGCGAGATCTGTCCGGTGAACCCGGTCAAGAGCCCCAGTCCGCACGCTCCCACGGCGTAGATGCCGATGGTGTTGAGCAGGAAGATGAACCGCCCTGCCCACCAGGGCGCCAGCAGCAGGCCGGCGACAAGCACGGCAAACCCAAGGCGATAAAATCGCGTGTCCAGGATGGCCATGTCCTGGACATAGCTGGTCTTGAAGTCCCCTGCCGGCCTAACACTCATCACGTCACTCCCGGGAACGGGGGAACACGGGAACGCGGGAACGCGAGCACTCCCGGTTCATGCAGCATTTCCTCTGTAGGCCACACGATCCGAGGGGTTCTTTCGCGTTCCCCCGTTCCCGCGATCCCGCGTTCCCGGTATTTCAGAGTCGTTCCACATGCTCCGTCCCAAACAGCCCATACGGCCGCACCAGCAGGACCAGCAGAATGACCACGAATGCCGTGATGTCCTTGAATCCATAGATGATGTTGGCGTCGATGTACCCGCCGGCGATCGTCTCGATGATCCCGATGGTGACACCGCCGAGGATGGCGCCGGGGATGCTGTCCAGTCCTCCCAGGATCACGGCGGCCAGGGCTTTGAGCCCCACGAAGCCGAGCGCGAAGTTCACGCCCAGCCACAATCCCAACAGAATCCCGCCGACGGCGCCCGCGATCGAGGCAAAGGCCCAGGCATACGCAAAGACTCGGCGCAGGCTCACCCCCAGGGTGCTGGCGGTCAACTGGTCATTCGCCGCCGCCCGCATCGCAATCCCCACCAGCGAGTAACGGAAGAAGAGCCAGAATCCCAGCAGCAGGCACGCCGCCGTGACCGCGCTATACACGCCGGCGGGCTGGATCGGGATGCCGGCCACGCGCACGATCCCGCCGGGGAGGACCTGCGGGAAATTTCGAGTGCTCCCACCCCAGATACCCACCATCAGGCCGCGCACGACATACCCCAGCGCCAGCGTGACAATGATCACGGACAGCAGGGGCTGGCCGAACAGCGGCCGCATGATCACCCGTTCTACCGTGAATCCCAACACCGCGGCGGCCAGCAGCGTGAGCACCACGGCCACCGGGAAGGGGACCGCGCGTGTGAGCGCAATCGCCAGATACCCGCCAAAGAGCACGAGCTCGCCATGCGCCAGGTTGAGAATCTTTGTGGACTTGTACAGGAGGGCGAAGCCAAGGGCGATCAACGCGTAGATGCTACCGACCGCCAGGCCGTTGAGGAGACCGCTGAGGAGAAACTCGCTCATGTGGTAGCGATACCTAGGATGACCGGCAACGTTGAATCGTTGGAACGTTGGAACGAAGCAGACAAGATGGTAATCGCTTCAACGCTCTAACGTTCCAACGTTTCAACGTCTTTAATCTGCAGCGTCGTGTGCACCTCACGCGTGGTCCCATCTTCGTAGTGCACCAGCAGGGCGGCGTCAAACGTGGTCTGGCCGGCGCACATGGCCGCGATGAGAGACCGGTATCGTTCGGCGATGAACCGCCTGCGCAGTTTCCGCGTGCGCGTCAGCTCATCATCATCGGGGTGGAACTCTTTGTACAGGGAGACGAACCGCCGCACCCGCCATTCCGGCCGCAGGCGGCGGTTCACATCACGCACGATGCCGTGCAGCAGATCGAGGACCTCTGGTTTTTGGGACAGGTCGGCAAACGACGTGTAGGCGATCTCGCGGTCTTCGGCCCACTTGCCGACGCTGCGCATGTCGATGTTCAGGATCGCCGCCAGCGTGCCGCCGTCGGGTGCGTAGACGGCCATCGCTTCCTGGATGTACGGGGTGAATTTCAGCATCGCTTCGATGATCCACGGGCTCATCTTGCTGCCATCGGCGAGGGTGATCACGTCGGACATGCGGTCGAACATGATGATATCGCCGGTGGGATCGAGGGTCCCGTAATCGCCCGTGTAGAGCCATCCCCCACGCAGGGCCTGCGACGTGGCCTCCGGGTTCTTGTAGTAGCCAAGGAACACGCTGGGGCTGCGGCTGATGATCTCGCCTTCGCCGGTGATCTGCAGGTCCGTGTTGGCGATGGGGAACCCCATCGTCCAGAAGTGGACCCGGCCGTCGCGGTGCACACAGGAGATGCCGGCGATCTCGGTCTGTCCGTAGATCTGTTTCAGGTTGACGCCCAGGGAGTGGAACCACGTGAAGTAATCCGGGCCCAGTGGCGAACCTCCATTCCATGCCACGCGCATGCGCGCGAAGCCGATCTTGTCCAGCACCGGCCGGAATACCAGATGGCGCGCCACTGCGTGCTGCAGCCTCACCCCATACGGCACCGGCGCGCCGTGCGAGCGGAGATCCACCACACGGCCGCCGACGGCCAGGGCCCACGCGCACACCCGCTGGCGCAGCCAGCCGGCGTCGAGCATGTGCACGGTGACGCCGGTGTGCAAAGGTGAAGTGTGGGCTGATCTCGCGGAAGTCCCGCTGCGCAGTCTCCGGCTCCTCGGGGAAGCTGATGACGAACCCGATCAGCTGGTGCAACGTCATGGCGATCATCTGTTCCCCGATCCAGGCGAACGGCAGATAAGAGACGAACTCGTCTTTCGGTCCGATGTGCGGCTCGACGGAGTGGAAGTTCAGCCCCTGGGCGAGAAGATGGCGGTGGGACAGCATCGCCAGTTTGGGTAACGCGGTGGTGCCGGAGGTCTGGCAGAAGATGGCGGTGTCATCGGGCTGCCCCGCGTTCACCAGCTGGTCGAACAGATCGGGTTGTGAGGCCTCCAGGTCACGGCCCAGCCGCAGCACCTCGGCAAAGCTCGTGAGGTTGGGATGACGGTACCGCCACATGCCGCGCCAGTCCTCAACAATGATCCGCCGCACTTGTGGCAGGCGCGCTTCCATGTCCAGCACTTTGTCAGCCTGTTCTTGATCTTCGCAGAACACATAGTGCGCGTCCGAGAAGTCCACGAGGTGGGTGAGCTGCTGGGCCAGGCTATCCTGATACATCCCGTAGGAAATGCCGCCGACACTCTGGGCGCCGAGCGCCGCATAAAACAGCTCCGGCCGGTTGTCGCCGACGATCGCCAGGAGTTCCTGCCGCTGGAATCCCAGGGCCCGCAACCCCAGCCCAAACGCCTTCGCCTGCCGGTAGTACGTGGCCCAGGTGATCGGCCGCCAGACCCCCAGCTCCTTCTCCCGGAAGGCGATGCGGGCGCCGAACATCCCGGCGTTGCGGCGCAGCAGTTTCGGAAACGTGTCCGCGGCGGCGTCGAGCGCGAACGAGGAGGATGGATCCGCTGGACGTGCGATCAGGGTCGCCATGGTCAGTGAGCGGCGGGTCCCGCCGCCTCGCCGATATAGGCGCGGATGACCTCCGGATGCCGCTGGATGGCCCCTGGCGGACCCTCGGCGATTTTCTTCCCATAGTCCATCACGATGAGGCGGTCGCACAGATCCATGACCACCCCCATGTCGTGTTCAATGAGGATCATGGGCAGCGAGCGGACGTCCTTGAGCTCGAGGATGTACCGGGCCATATCCGCCTTCTCGTCGGCGCTCATGCCGGCCATCGGTTCGTCAAGAATCAGCACCTGCGGGTCCATTGCCAGCGCCCGGCCGAGCTCCACTTTCTTTTGGATGCCGTAGGGCAGGTCGGCCACGAGGTGGCGGCGGACGTCCTCAATCTCCAGGAAGTCGATGATCTCCTCGACCACCTGGCGATGAGCCACGTGTTCGCGCGACGCGTGTCCCGCATACACGCCGCAGGCCAGCACCCCGGAACGCATCCGGATGACTCGCCCGGTCATGATGTTATTCAGCACGCTCATGCCCGGGTACAGCGCGATGTTCTGGAACGTGCGGGCGATGCCCAGGGCCGCGCGCCGGTGGGGAGGCAGGCGCGTGATGTCGCGACCGCCGAACACCACCCGGCCGCGCTGGGGGCGGTAGAACCCGTTGATGCAGTTCAGCACGCTGGTCTTCCCGGCACCGTTGGGGCCGATGATCCCGAGGATCTCGCGCGAGGCCAGCGTCAGGCTCACGCCAGCGATGGCCTGGATCCCCTGAAAGCTCAGACGGAGGTCGTCGACAGAGAGGACCGGTTCCACGGGTCTCATTGCGGACTAATTACGGGCCGCGAGCAACTCCCTCCTGCGAGAGGGATTGAGGGGAAGGGGGTCAGAGTCTTATATCGGGGGTGGAGACCGTTCACGACGTCTACGATCCCGCCGAACTCCAGCCGGCGTCGCAGCGGGCCCGGATGCAGGAAGTCACGCTCAGGCGCATCGTGGCCCGCGCCGCCGCCGGCTCGCCCGCATTGCGCCAGACCCTCGGCGCTGCGGGGGTAACACCCGAATCCTTCACGCTGGCCGACCTGTCGCGCATTCCGCTCCTGAAAAAGGAGTCGCTCCCCGGCCTGCAGGGGGACGACCCCCCATGGGGCGGCTGGCTGGCGAGGCCGATTACCGACGTTCGGCGGATCTTCGTGTCGCCCGGCCCGATCTATGAACCCGAGGGCCGGACGCCGGATTACTGGGGGTTCGCGCCGGCGCTGTTTGCCGCCGGTTTCCGGCGAGGCGACGTCGTGCTCAACACGTTTTCATATCATCTCACCCCCGCGGGCGCGATGTTCGATGGCGCGCTTGAGGCCCTGGGGTCCGTGGTGGTGCCCACGGGTATTGGAAACGTCGAGATCCAGGTGAAGACGCTGCACGACGTCCGGGCCCGCGGGATCATCGGGACGCCCAGCTTTCTGGCGATGATTCTTGACAAGGTCGCCGCGCAGGGCACCCGCTCATCGCTTGAGGTGGCGTTCGTCTCCGGCGAGCCGCTCCCCGAGTCGTTGCGCGGTGATCTGGAGGGTCGTCATCACGTGCGCATCAGTCAGGCGTATGCGATCGGGGACATTGGTCTCGTGGCGTACGAGTGTTCACAGCGCAGCGGATTGCACCTGGCCGAGCGCGTCCTGGTGGAAATTGTTGATCCGGCCACCGCTGCGCCAATGCCGGACGGGGAGATTGGCGAGGTGGCCGTGACGTTCCCCAGTGACCTGTATCCGCTGCTGCGCCTTGGCACCGGGGATCTCTCTCGAATCGCCCCCGGCGCCTGCGCATGCGGCCGGACGTCGGGGCGGCTGGAACGGATCTTAGGGCGTGTGGGGGATGCCGTGAAGGTGCGCGGTGTCTTCCTGCATCCACACGATCTGGACCGCGCCATGGCGCGGCACCCCGAGGTGACCCGCTACCAGGCGGTGGTCACGCGCCGCGAGCACCTGGACGAACTCACGGTGCGCGTGGAGGCCTCTCCGTCGCCGGCGGCCGGCGCGGTGGCCGAGAGCATCCGGGACACCACCCGGCTACGCGCCGCCGTGGAGGTGCTACCAGTGGGGACACTCGGTTCCGACGAGAAGAAGCTTGTCGATCGAAGGACGTGGGAGTGAACATGCCTGATTGCGTCTTCTGTAAAATCGTTGCCGGCGCTATTCCCTCCCAGCGCGTCTATGAGGACGATCAGGTCCTGGCGATCCGTGACATCAATCCCCAGGCGCCGGTGCACGTGTTGCTGCTGCCGAAGCGGCATATCGCGTCTGTGCTCGAGATTACGGAACGCCATGACGTGTTGCTGAGACGGATTGTCCTGGCGGCGGGAGCGATCGCACAGCAGGAGGGGATCGCCGAACGCGGGTTCAGGCTCCTGACCAACACCGGCCCCGACGGCGGTCAGGCGGTGGCCCATCTCCACTTCCATCTCCTTGGGGGCCGAAAGATGGAATGGCCTCCGGGATAGGAGAGGGCACGGAAGTGCCCAACCATATTTCCCTCTCCATGGAGGGAAAGGGATGAAGGGTGAGGGGGGTCAGAGTCATTTCTTTGAACGTCACAGCCCTGCGTAGTATAATGACGGAAGTTTCGTTCATCCCGGCCGGTGGATCCGACGTGTCCCGCGCGGTGATTGCTGGGCCGGAGTGGCGGGGAGGGGGTGGGGGATGACAGAGGTTCGTGTTGGCAAGGATGAAAGCCTGGATAGCGCCCTGCGGAGGTTCAAGCGGCAGGTCAAACGTTCCGGAATTCTGACCGACGCCAAGCGGCACGAGCACTACGAGTCGCCGAGCGCGAAGCGGCGAAGGAAGCTGGCTCGCCGGAGGCGACGCGGAGGAGTGTAGCCGGCCGATCTTGGCCGCCGCCCACCGGAGTCGCGGGACGTCATGGCGTCCCAGGGGGCGGAGTGCAGTGTTCTACGAGAAGGGGGACAGGCGTCCCCCTTCTATGATTCTTCCAACAGGGAGCATCTCATGACGCTTGCAGACCGGCTCGCCGCAGACATGCGCAAGGCCCTGCTGGCCGGAGACTCGCTGCGCGTTTCCACCATCCGCCTGGCCCGCGCCTCGATTCAGAACGCCGCGATCGAGCGCGGGCGCGATCTGACCGATGAGGAAATCATCGAAATCCTCGGCCGGGAGATGAAACGCCGGCGGGAGGCCATCGAGGCATTTGCCAAGGGCGGCCGTGACGACCTGGTGCGCAAGGAGACTCTGGAGCTCGCCATCCTCACCGAATATGTCCCGGCGCCGCTCTCCCTCGCCGAACTCCGCGCCCTCATCGCGGAGGCGATCACCCAGGTGCAGGCGAAAGATGCACGTGACATGGGACGGGTCATGGCTGCCGTGATGCCGAAGGTGAAGGGGCGGGCGGATGGCGCGGCGGTGAACCAGATGGTGCGCGAGATGCTCCCCAGATGACGTCCCCCGACGCGCGTGCCCGGAAACCGGTGAAACGCGCGCGGAGCGCGGGCGGCGTGGTCTTCCGCCGCGATGGCGGGGACGCCCGCATCTTGCTGCTCCAACACACCAGCGGCAAGTGGATGCTCCCCAAGGGAACCATCGAGGAAGGCGAGACCCCCGAGACCGTCGCCCTGCGGGAGGTCCGTGAGGAGACGGGGATCTCCAACGTCCGCGTCGTGGCCGACTTGGGCGAGGAGCGGTACTACTTCTTCTGGCGGTCCGAGGATACGTACTACGACAAGACGGTGCGGTACTTTCTCCTGGAGTTCCTCGGCGGCGAGGAGGCGCGCCCGCAGGCCGAAGAAGGATTCGTGGCCTGTGCGTGGGTCTCCGTCGACAATGCCATCGAGCGGATCAAGTACAAAGAGACCCGCGAGGTGGTGCGCCGGGCCAAGGAACGGTTGATGCAACCCGACTTGGCCGCATCATCGTAGGGTCCCCCGAGGGTGAGATGCAGCCTGAGCAGCGCGATCGAATGGCGCAGGAGACGCTGGAGAAGTACGCGCGGTACGTCAACGCGGGCCTGGCGAAGCTGTACCGCTTCGCCAACGTGATGACGGTGGAGTGGGAAGCCAGCGGGGCGGTGATTCGCGACCTGCACGGCAAGGAATACATCGACTGCTCCGGCGGGCCAGCCGTCTTCAACGTCGGTCACCGGCATCCCAAGGTCGTCGCCGCGGTGAGAGAACAGCTGGACCGGATGCCGATGTCGGTCCGGGCCATGCCGCGCAAACCCGAAGCCGATCTGGCCGAGTTGCTGGCCCAGATCACCCCCGGCGATCTGCAGTATACCTTCTTCGCCAACAGCGGGGCGGAGGCGAACGAAGGCGCACTGAAGCTGGCGCGCCTCGCCACCGGCCGCACCGAGTTCGTCGCCGCGGAGGGCGCATTTCATGGGAAGACCATGGGCGCGCTGTCGGCGTCCGGCCGAGAGAAGTACAAGACGCCGTTTCAACCGCTTGTGCCGGGGTTCACCCACGTGCCGTTTGGTGATCTGGAGGCCGCCTCTCGCGCGGTGACGGACCGGACGGCGGCGGTGATCCTCGAACCGATCCAGGGGGAAAACGGCGTGATTTTGCCGCCTGAAGGGTACCTCGCGGGCGTGCGCCGGATCTGTGATCAGCAGGGCGCCCT
>Ga0209057_1003373_pt1 | contig 11828 bp, 9 predicted proteins | sample GraSoiAngelo_146_FD_185903 | JGI IMG/M metagenome (GOLD analysis project Ga0209057, IMG submission 185903) | Grasslands soil microbial communities from the Angelo Coastal Reserve, California, USA - 14_1009_05_30cm (SPAdes) (version 2) | ecosystem: Environmental > Terrestrial > Soil > Grasslands ... | reverse complement strand
CGTCGCAGCGCGGCCAGCTCGTCGGCGACGACGCGCGGCGAGCCGCCCGCGAAGCGCACTGCTAGGAGCCGGCTCCCGAACCACTCGACCTTCTGCTGGAGCGCCGCCTCGAAGCGGGCGCGCTGATTGGGCTCGAGGCGCTCCTGGGCGACGGCGCCGATCGTCGCTGGGCGGAAGGCACGCACCATGACGAGCCCGCCCGCGTCGCGCGCCGTCTTCTCGATGGCGCGGATCGTGGTTTCGGCGATGACCAGCGGCGTCACCTTGCACTTGGCGACTGTCTCGCCGGGCTCCACGGGCTGGCCGTCGAAGAGAGTGAAGATCGAGATGCCCTCGAGCGCGTTCGCGTCGGCCAGCGGGCCACGGCGGATTTTAAGGAGGCCGCGTCGGGTCGCCGTAAGGGTCCATTGCCCGCCGCCGTAGCCCTTGACCTCGACGCCCTCGCCGACGGCCGCGGCGCCGAGCCGGCGCCCCCCCTCCTCCTCGTGGAGGTCGCCGGGCTCCAGCGCGAGGAGGTGGATCTCCTCCCAGGGCGTCGCGAGCAGCGTCTCGGCGGCCTTCGACGTGAGGCGCGCGCCCTTCGCGACGGCGACCTTGCCCGCCCCGTCGCGCACGTCGTGGCACAGCACGCGGTCCAGCAGGCTCTCGAGCGTCGCCGTCTCCCGTCGCTGCGCGATGGCCTTCATGCCTTGCGGGGTTTCGCCGAGAGCGGCTGGCCGCTGCCGCCCCCGCGCACGGCCTGGATCTCGGCCATGATCGCGAGCGCGATCTCGGGCGCCGACCGGGCACCGAGGTCGAGGCCGATCGGGACCCGGATACGTTTGAGCTCAGCGTCGCTCACGCCTTCCTCGGTCAGGAACTTGAGGATCGCTCCACCACGGCGGGACGACCCGAGCATGCCGATGTAGCCCACGTCGGTCACGAGCGCGCGGCGCAGCACGGGCAGATCGTACTTGTAGTCGTGGGCGACGAGGATGAGCGCGGTCGAGGCAATCAGGGGATACTGGGCGACGAGCTCCGACGGGATACCGACGCGAAGCTCGTCCACGTCGGGGAACCGCTCGCGCGTCGCGAACCGCGGCCGACCGTCGAGCACGACCGTACGGTAGCCCAGCACCTTCGCCAGCGCCACGAGCGGCATCGCCACGTGGCTCGCGCCGACGACGATCAGCTGCGCGGGCGGCGCCAGGACCTCCACGAACGCGCGCGTGGACTCCAAGAAGAGGGTGCGGGAGACACCCGTCGCCATCGCCTCGCGCGCCTCGCGGGAGAATCGCTCGTCCAGGAAGGCGTCGCCCAGCGTCCCCTCGACGGCGCCGTCGTCCAGCACGAGGAGCTTCCGGCCCGCCTCGCCGTCGAGCCGCGTCACGATGGCGGCGGTATGGCCCGCGGCGGCGTGACGGCGCGCGCGCTCGTAGAGCCGCGCGGCCGCATCGTCCGCGCGATCGAGCGCGAGCGGCTCGACGAACACCTCGATCGTGCCGCCGCACGTGAGACCGATCTCCCACGCCTCCTCATCGCCCAGGTTCAGCTCGAGGAGCCGGGGTCGCATCGTGGCGAGAACGTCCTCGGACTGCTCGAGAACCTGGGCGTCCACGCACCCGCCGATCGTGACCGAGCCGAGGATGGCGCCGCCCTCGCCGACGACCATCTTGGCGCCTTCCTTGCGCGGCGTCGTGCCACGGGTGTTCACGAGCGTGGCGACAGCGACTTTGCGGGCGGAGCGCCGGAGGTCGTCGAGGTGATCGAAAAGCTCGGCCATGGGAACCCAATAATACGCCGACCGGAGCCGCGCTCCAAACGGCGATGGGCACCACCCGCTACAAACTCAGCTTGTTCGCCAGGTCCCTGAGCGCGGCGAGGTTGTGGCCGGGAGCGAAGTCGTCGATCAGCGGCAGCGCCGCCGCCATCCCGCGCGTCAGCGGCTCGTAGGACGGGTTGCCGAGGAGCGGGTTGAGCCAGATCACGCGGCCGGCGCGGCGCTTGATGCGAAGGAGCTCGGCGGCCAGCAGCTCGGGCTCGCCCGTGTCCCAGCCGTCGGAGAGGATGATCACGATCGTCCGCCGGTCCACGAGCCGCGGCCATTCCCGGTTGAACTGAGCGAGCGACTCGCCGATCTTCGTCCCGCCCGACCAGTCGCGCACCGCGGTGAGCCGGCGCAGGACTTGCCGGTAAGCGCTCGGTGATGCGCGTGAGGCGCGTCGAGAACGTGAACGTCTCGACCCGGCCGAAGACGTTCTGGAGCGCAAAAAGAAACTGGAGCAGGAAGCGGCTGTAGAGGTCCATCGACCCCGAGACGTCGCAGAGCAGGACGAGCCGGACCTTCTTGCGCTTCCGCTCGCGGTAGCGCAGCTCGATCAGGTCGCCGCGCGTCAGGTTGGCCCGGAGCGTCCGTCTGAGGTCCACGCGCCCACGCCGGCGCACGGGTCGGCGACGGCGCGTGATGCGGTGGGCGAGCCTCCGCGCGATCTTGATCGTGAGCCGGAGGATCTCGTCGAGCTGGTCGGCGCCGAAGGTCGAGAAGTCCTGCCCGATGAGCGCCTCGCTCTCCGAGGCCGCCGGCACGCTGAGCGGCTCGCTCGTGTCGCCCGCGTCTTCACCCGCGCCCCACGTCTCCAGCGCGAGGCTCTCGCGCCTCTGGCTCGACGACTTGATGAGCGCGTCGCCCTCCGGCGCGTCGGCGGGCGGGACCTGGATCAATCCCGGGATCCCCTCCTCGGCCGGCTCGGCCCGCCAGAACGCGTCGAAGCAGCGGTCGAAGACCGGGACCTCCTCGGGACGGCCCACGAAGATCGCCTTGAAGGCGAGGTAGAGCTCGGTGCGGTCGCCGATGTCGAGGTGATCGAGCGCGCGCACTCCATCGGTCGCGTGGATGAGGGTGACGGGGAGCCCGCGCTGCCGGAGCAGCATCGCGAACCGCGCGACCGCCGTCGACAGCTCGCGCGCGATCGTGCTAGCTCCGGGCTGGAACGAAAGGCGTCAACCCCGCCTTGGCGACCTCCGCGCGGAACCGCTTCATGTCGTCGGCGTCCTTCAGGAGACAGCCGAGCGTCTCGGCGACGACCGACTCGTCGAGATGGTCGGCGTGAAGCGTGGCGAGCGCCTGGGCCCAGTCGAGCGTCTCGGCGACCCCCGGCACCTTCGAGAGGCGCACCTGGCGGAGCGTCTCCATGAACTTCGCGATCTCGCGCGACAGCCGGGCGTTGATTCCCGGCACCTTGCGCGCGATGATCCGCGTCTCCTTCTCCAGCGACGGGTAGTCGATCCAGAGGTAGAGGCAGCGCCGCCGGAGCGCGTCCGACAATTCGCGCGTGCGGTTTGACGTGATGACCACGTGCGGCGGATGGGTGGCTTTGATCGTCCCGATCTCGGGGATCGTCACCTGCCAGTCGGAAAAGATCTCGAGCATGAATGCTTCGAATTCTTCGTCACAGTTGTGGGTGATGATCTGGTTGGCGACGAAGTACGGGTGTCCTTCCAGCACGAAGTCGAAGACGGTCTGGGTGCCTTCGATCGTCTCGATCGATGTGACTTCACCCAGGACCAGCTCTCGCTCCAGCAGTTCTCTCAACTCCGGCGAGGCAAACGCGTCAGCGATCCTCCGAACCGCCGACACGTTGGGCTGAATCCGTCCGGAGAGCACGTCGTAAACAGTCTGATGGAAGGGTACCCGGTGGAGGACCCGCTCTTCACAGAGCCCAGTGAGCACGCGCGCGACGCGTTCCCTCGGCAGAGTCTCTTTCCGAGGCGAGACGTCGATGCGACGCTCTGTAAGAAGCCTCTGCTTGGCCGGTGAGCAGAAACCCACGGCATCGGCAAAGGCCCCGACGTCGGACACCGAGAGGACGAAGTACGAGCCTTTGCCGAAGCTCCGGGAATTCGAATGAGTCCGAGAAATGTGGCTGTCCACCCCAAGCGAGCTCAGCAAGTGCTGGATTCCCACGAGAAGGTATGGCGACGAAGATACTGCCGACACCTGGTGGTGTGCCACCCAAGCCTCGCCGTCGAAGAACCCCCGGACAAGCCCCGCGCGCTTCCCTGGGGGTAGCGAGAATACGAAGTCCGGCAGCCTCCGCCGTTTGCTGCGAGCGATCCCCGGTCCAAGGACTCTCCTGAGGAACCGCCCCAGTGGGAGCGAGTGGTAAGTCAGCTCGTAGTTCTTGTGGGGTCCTTTCAGAATCCTTGGCCGGTCTCCGAATGCTTCTTCGAACTTCGCAGCATAGACGTCCAGGTTGTCTCGATCTTTGTCGGCAATGCACAGACGGTCACTCGTGAAGCACCCGTCGGCGACGATGTAGCCAAGTACCTCATAGAAGGCCACTGACTGATGGATCCGAAGACCCCGGGCGTAGCTGCCCAGCGACAGACTTCCGTTAAGCTCAAGCTCCGCAGACAGCCGATCTAGAACCCCCGCGCGCAGCGAGTCCCTGAAAGGTCGTGGCTGGATCACGTTCCGGAGGTGGTTTCTAGAGACGCCGACACGTACCGCCAGTTCGTCGTAACTCTTTCCCGAGGTTTTGTACGCGGAGTGCAGCAGCTCCCTGCCCGCCGGCGCGAGCTTCACGATGCTATCGAGAAACTCGAAGCGGGGTTCCTCGATCTTCCTCAGGTGGAGCGCCTTATGGAGAGGAATCCGGTCGCCCACCCGCAGGTCCGAAGCGCGTACAATCTCGTTACCAGTATCCGAGGTGCGGAGGAACCGGTGCTCCGGAGTCACCTCGAGAAATCGCCCACCAACCAAGACCCGCAGGACCGTCGAAGCTTCCCGCGGGATCACCTTCTTGACCGTCGCACGGGCGACCCTGAACTCCTCCGGATCGAAACTCACGAGCTCGTCTCCTCGACAAACATCCTCGGCACGCTTCAGCCCTGCCCTCGTCGCGACGAGTGTGTTCGCCGTCACGCACCGATCGCATTCGTCGACCAGCAGCACGGGCGACTGAGAGTCCTGCGTGATCGCCTGGAGGAGTGGGCGCCGCAGCAGGAAAGGCTCGGAGAAGATCTCGTGCTCCTTCTCGTCCATCGCGCGGTTGTTGTGCCCGGCCTCCTCGAGCTTGATGTGCAGGAGCTGCTTCTGATAGTTCCACTCGTAAAGCGCCGTCGAGGCGTCGAGCCCTTCGTAGCACTGGAGCCGAATCAGGTTCGTCCCCAGCATCCGCGCCATGACCTTGGCGACCTCGGTCTTCCCGACGCCCGCCGGCCCCTCGATGAGGAGCGGCTTCTGGAGGCGCATCGCGAGGTACACGGACGTCGCGATCGGTGCGTCCGTCACGTAGTCGGCCGCCTCCATCAGCTCCTGGATCTTCCGAATCTCGTCACGCATGTCCAGTCATTGTACATGAAGCTTCGCGTAGTCCTCGGGCGTGTCGACGTCGGGCGGCATCGGGAGGTCGAAGGCGACGCGCTCGACGCGCGCGGGCAGCGCGTCCACCACCGAGCGCGCCCCGGCATCGCCGGTGAGCCGCCTCAGCTCCGGGAAAACGTCTCTCGCGAAGATGACGGGCGTCCCCTGCACTCCCTGGAACACGGGCACGACGATCGGCTTCCCGCTGCGGGCGAAGGCCGCGAGCAGCGCCGGCACGACGGGGTCGGGCGTCCTCGGCTGGTCGCCGAGCGCGATCAGCACGGCGCGCGTCCAGGGCGTCAGCGCGGCGACGCCGACGGCGATCGAGCTGCCCTGTCCCTCCTGGGGCCGCGGGTTCAGGGCGAAGCGCACGGCGAGCCCGGCCAGCCCTTCCCGGACCGAGGCCTCGTCCCGGCCCGTGACGACGACGAGGTCCTCGACGCGAGAGAGGAGACGCTCGACCGCCCAACGGACGACCGGCTTGCCCTGGAGCTGGAGGAGAAGTTTCTGCCGTCCCATCCGGCGGGCGAATCCGGCGGCGAGGACGATCCCCGCGATCATCCGAGAAGCCGTGAAGCGTGGGGACGAAGTCGGCGGGGCTGGGGAGCGTTCGGAGGCGGATGGGCGGAGGCCGGGACGCTTCCCGAGACCCGTAGCCTCTGGGCGTCTATCGGGCGCGGCGCGCCCGATACGCTCGCGACGGGTCGGGTGGCTAGCGTGGTCGAGGGAAGCGTCCCGGCCTGCGCCCGTTACGCGCCTGCGCGCTTCACCGCTTCCGTGATCGCGCGCTTGGCGAAGACGCGGCAGAGGTGCGCCTTGTACTCGACCGAGCCCTGGAGATCCGCCTGGACGTCCACGCCCTCCGCGGCCTTCTGCGCGGCGGCCTCGATCGCCGCCGCCTCGAGCTTCTTGCCAACCAGCGCCGCCTCGACGCCCTTGGCGCGCACCGCCTTGGTGCCGGCGCCGGTGACTGCGACGCTGGCTTTGACACACGTTCCCTGCTTGTCGAGCGTCACCGCCGCGCAGACGCCCACGACGGCGAAACGCGACGCCGGATGCGGGAACTTCATGTAGGCTGCGCCCGAGCCCGCCGCCGGCAGCGGCACGCGGACCTGGACGAGGATCTCTTTGTCCTGGAGCGCCGTCGCCATGAGCCCGAGGAACCATTGGTCCGCGGCGACCTTTCGCTTGCCCTTCGGCCCCTCGCAGACGATCTCGGCGTCGAGCGCGATCATCGCCGCAGGCCAGTCGGCGGCAGGGTCGGCGTGAGCCAGCGAGCCGCCGAGCGTCCCCTTGTTCCTGACGGCCGGGTCGCCGATGACGCTCGCGACCTCCGCGAGCACCGGGAGCTTCGACTTCACGGTGGCCGACGACTCGATCTCCCAGTGGGTCGTCATCGCGCCGATCGCGAACGCCTTGCCGTTCAGCTTGATGCCCGAGAGCCCCGACACTTTGCGGAGATCGACCAGGTGCTTCGGCTGGGCGAGTCGGAGCTTCATCATCGGGATGAGGCTATGGCCGCCCGCGAGGATCTTGGCGTCGTCCTTGAGCTTGCCGAGGAGCCCCAGCACTTCCTTGATGTGCTTCGGCGCGTAGTAGTCGAACGCTGCGGGATACATGCGTGGCGCCTCCTTCTATTTCTGCTTGGCGGCCGCGACGGCCTTCCAGATCTTCTGAGGCGTGAGCGGGATGTCGAGGTGCGTCAGCCCGAACGGCTCGAGGGCATCGATGACCGCGTTCGCGATCGCGGGCGTCGAGGCGATGGTCCCCGTCTCGCCCGCGCCCTTGACCCCGAGCGGGTTGATCGGGCTGGGCGTCACGGTGCGTTCCGTCACGTAGCTCGGGAGCGCGTCGGCCTTCGGCAGCGCGTAGTCCATCATGGTGCCGGTGAGGAGCTGCCCGTCCTCGGAGTAGACGCCGTGCTCCCAGAGCGCCTGCCCCACGCCCTGGGCGATACCGCCGTGGACCATGCCGTCCACGATCATCGGGTTGATGACCCGGCCGACGTCGTCCACCGCCACGTACTTGAGGATCTTCACGGCGCCCGTCTCCGGGTCCACCTCGACGACCGCGATGTGGGCGCCGAACGGGAACGTGAAGTTGACGGGATCGTAGAAGCTCGTCGCCTCGAGGCCGGGCTCCATGCCCTTCGGGATGTTGTGCGCGAGGTAGGCCATGAGCGCCACCTCGCCCCACGTCTTTTTCTTGTCGGGCGAGCCCTTCACCGTCCAGGTACCTCCGGCGAAGTCGAGGTCCTGCTCGTTGGCCTCGAGCAGGTGCGCAGCGATCTTCCGCCCCTTCTCCTTGATCTTGTCCAGGCACTTGACGATGGCGCTGCCGCCGACGCACGCCGAGCGGCTCCCGTACGTCCCCATCCCGAACGGGATCTGCGCGGTGTCGCCGTGGACGATCTCGACCTGCTCCATCGGGATGCCGAGCTCGTCGGCAACGAGCTGGGCGAACGTGGTCTCGTGCCCCTGCCCGTGCGAGTGCGATCCCGTATACACGGTCACCGCGCCCGCCGGATGGACGCGCACCTGGCCGGACTCCCAGAGGCCCGCGCCCGCGCCGAGCGAGCCCGCGACGGCCGACGGCGCCGGACCGCATGCCTCGATGTACGTGCTGACGCCGATGCCGATGTATCTCCCCTTCGGGCGAAGCGCGAGCTGCTCCTTGCGCGTCTGGTCGTATCCGACCAGCTGGAGCGCGCGCCGGAGCGCCGGCTCGTAGTTGCCGCTGTCGTACGCGAACGCCACGGGCGTCTGGTAGGGAGCGCCGTCGGTGAACTTCGGGATGAAGTTCTTGCGCCGGAGCTCTACCGGGTCGACCCGGAGCTGCCGCGCGGCGCGGTCCATCATGCGCTCGAGCAGATAGGTCGCCTCGGGGCGCCCCGCGCCGCGGTACGCATCGACCGGCGCCGTGTCGGTCAGCATCCCCCAGACCTCGCAGAAGATCGCCGGGATCTTGTAGACACCCGAGAGCAGCGGACCGTAGAGGTACGACGGGATCAGCGGCGCGAACGTGGAGAGGTATGCGCCCAGGTTCGCGTGGGTCTTCACGCGAAGACCGCTGACCTTGCCGTCATGATCGAGCGCGATCTCGGCTTCGGTCACGTGGTCGCGGCCGTGGGCGTCGTTCAGGAAGCTCTCGCGCCGCTCCGCGGTCCACTTTACCGGCCGGCCGAGCGTCTTCGCCGCCCAGGAGACGACGACCTCTTCGTTGTAGACGAAGATCTTCGAGCCGAAGCCGCCGCCCACGTCGGGCGCGATGACCCGCATCTTGGTCTCGGGGATCGAGAGGACGAACGCCGCCATCAGGAGGCGGTGGACGTGCGGGTTCTGCGACGTCACCCAAAGCGTGAGCTCGCCCGTCGCCGGCGAGAGCGACGCGATGCACGCGCGCGGCTCGATCGCGTTCGGGATGAGCCGCTGGTTGAGGAGCGCCTGGTGCACGACGGTCGCGGCCGACTTGAACGCGGCCTCCGTCGCGGTCTTGTCGCCGATCGTCCAGTAGAAGCACTGGTTCTTCGGGATGTTGTCGAAGAGCTGGGGCGCGCCCGTCTCGTGCGCCTTCTTGGCGTTGCTGACCGCCGGCAGCGCCTCATACGCCACCTTGACCGCCTCGGCGCCGTCCTTGGCCGCATAGGCCGTCTCGCCGATGACGATCGCGACCGGCTCACCCACATACCGCACCTTGCCCTGCGCGAGCGCCGGTCGCGGCGGCACCTTGATATCGGGCAGCATCCACCCGCACGGGAGCCCGCCGACCTTCACGTCCGCTCCCGTGTAGACGGCGAGGACGCCGGGCACCTTCTTGGCGGCCGACGCGTCGACCTTGTTGAGCCTCGCGTGGGCGTGCGGACTCCGCACGAACGCGGCGTACGTCATTCCGGGAAGCTTGACGTCATCCACGTACTGGCCGCGCCCCGTGATGAAGCGCGGGTCCTCACGGCGCTTGATCGACTTCCCGAACAGCCGTTCCTCGGCGACGGTAGCCATGGCGTCCCCTCACTTCTTTCCGGCCATGTGTTCGGCGGCCCACTCGATCGCCTTCACGATGTTGTGGTAGCCGGTGCAGCGGCAGAGGTTGCCCTCGAGCTGGTGGCGGATCTGCTCTTCCGTCGGCTTCGGATAGCGCTCGAGCAGCTGGTAGGCGGTCATGATCATACCAGGCGTGCAGAAGCCGCACTGGAGCCCGTGCTTCTCCCAGAACCCCTGCTGGATCGGATGCAGCTCGCCGTTCCTCGCGAGGCCCTCGATCGTCGTGATGGTGGCGCCGTCGGCCTGGACCGCGAACATCGTGCACGCCTTCACCGCCTGGCCGTTCATGAGGATCGTGCACGCGCCGCACTGGCTCGTGTCGCAGCCGACGTGGGTTCCGGTGAGCCCGACGACCTCCCGGATGTAGTGCACCAGCAGAAGGCGCGGCTCGACCTCGTCACTCGTTTTCTGGCCGTTGATCGTCATCTTCACTGGCAGTTTCACGACTCTTCCTCCGGAAGTCGGACAGGTTGCGGGACGCCCGGTTAGGCCTGCAGCGTCAGAGGGTAAGCCGCGCCCGTCGGCCTGTCAACCGGCATCGGGACGCTCTCTGGCGCCCCGCGGGCGGCGTCAGCCGCCGAGCAGCCGGCGGCCGTCGGCGCGCGCCTGGTCGAGCACCTCGCGCACCGGCAGCGACTTCTCGCGCGCGATGCGCGCGACGTCAGCGAACTCGGGCGTGACGGTGACGACGCGGCCGCCGAGCCGCGACACCTTGAACGGGATCGCCCCGTAGGCCGTCGTGAGCGTCACGCTCTCGCGCTGGAGCCGGGTGCGCCGCCGTTCCGACCACCGGACGCCGATGGTGCTCGTCTCCTCGAAGAGCACGCGCGAGAGGTCGTCGATCCGGTCGGGTGCGCACAGCGTCGTGACCACCACCCCGGGACGGCCCCGCTTCATGACGACCGGTTGGAGGAACACGTCGAGCGCGCCCGCCTCGAAGAGACGCTCGATGAGCGGCTCGTAGAGCTGTGGCGACATGTCGTCGATCGTCGTCTCGACCTGGAGGATGGTCTCGTCGCCGGGGGCGGCGTCCACCGTCTCGCCAACGAAGCAGCGCAGCACGTTCGGGATGCCCGGCAGGTCGCGCGTCCCCGCCCCGTAGCCGACCGCCGCCACGGTCATCGCCGGCATCCGCCCGGCCGAGAGGGCGAGCGTCGTCAGGATTGCCGCGCCCGTCGGCGTCACCAGCTCCGCCTTCACGCCCGTGTCGACCACCGGGAAGCCGCGGAGGAGCTCGGCCGTGCCGGGCGCCGGGACGGGCATCTTCCCGTGGGGCCCGTCGACGACCCCGCCGCCGAGCGGGAGCGCCGACACGTGAACCGCCTGGACGCCGAGGAGCTCGAGCCCCACGCAGGCACCGGTCACGTCGACGATGGCGTCCACGGCGCCGACGTCGTGGAAACGGACCCGGTCGCGCGTCGTCCCGTGGGCGCGCGCCTCGGCGTCGGCCAGCCGTGTGAAGACCCGCGCGGCCTTCTCTCGGACCGCGGCGCCGAGCCCGCTCTGCTCGAGGAGCGCCAGGACGTCACCGAGCGCGCGATGGTGCGGGTGGGCGTGAGGGTCGATCTCGACGTCCACCTTGGTGGCGCGGAAGGCCCCCTTCCGCACCTCGCGCCCGACGAGCTCCCAGCCCTCGAGCGGGAGCTTCCTGAGCTCGCTCCTGAGCGCATCGAGTGAGGCACCCGCATCGACCAGCGCCGCCATGATCATGTCGCCCGCCGCCCCACTCGGACAGTCGAAATACGCGATCTTCATATGCGAGATGGCCAGCGCCCTGCCAGGCCCGCAAGGCCCGGTGGGGGGCCGCTCGACCCGTTCCCGCCGCGTCGGACGCGGACGCTACGCGCCGCGGTGGAGCCCAGCCGCAACGGGCCATGCGCGCGCCCGCCGCGTGGTCGAGCCGCCCCCCACCGGGCCTTGTGGGCCTGGCAGGGCGAAGTCATCGAATCTTTGCGACGAGGTGGTTGATCTGGCTCGCCTGGTGCGCGGCGCCGTACCCGTTGTCGATGTTGACGACCGACACGCCGGGCGCGCACGAGTTGAGCATCGCCAGGAGCGCCGCGATGCCGCCGAAGGACGCGCCGTACCCCACACTCGTCGGCACTGCGATGACCGGACGGTCGACGAGCCCGCCGATCACGCTCGGCAGCGCCCCCTCCATGCCGGCGACGGCGACGATCGCGTTGGCGTCGGCCAGGAGGTCGTAGTGCTCGAGCAGGCGGTGGAGCCCGGCGACGCCGCAGTCGTAGACGCGCTCGACCCGGTTGCCGAGCGTCTCGGCCACGAGCGCCGCCTCCTCGGCGACGGGCAGGTCCGCGGTCCCGGCGGCCGCCACGACGATCAGCCCCACCCCTTCCCCGCGCTCCGGCCTGACGATCACGAGCCGCGCGTCGGCGTGGTACGCGTGCGGCAGCCCGGCGGCCGCGACCGCTGTGGCGACGTCG
>Ga0209057_1003371_pt1 | contig 11831 bp, 13 predicted proteins | sample GraSoiAngelo_146_FD_185903 | JGI IMG/M metagenome (GOLD analysis project Ga0209057, IMG submission 185903) | Grasslands soil microbial communities from the Angelo Coastal Reserve, California, USA - 14_1009_05_30cm (SPAdes) (version 2) | ecosystem: Environmental > Terrestrial > Soil > Grasslands ... | reverse complement strand
GCTCCTTCAAGCCCGCGACGAGACCTCAGTCGCCGTCGTCGACGCGCTCGTGCGTAGCGGCAATCCAGATCTTTACCGGAAGGTCCGCGAGCACCTCGGGGCACATATGGCGCAGGCCGGTGAGATGGCGCGCCTCTCGGCTCGTGTAACGGCAACGATCAGGCACAAAGACGGAGACGCGGCCGCCGGCTACGCGCTGCTGCGGGTCGGGCTCGACGACTACGTTCACAACGCGGTCGAGTCGGGCCTTGCCGCGATGCGAGCGCTGCACGGCAAGCGGGGCTTCGCCGCCGTCGAGCGCGGGCTGGCTTCACTGCACGAGCAGGCTCGCGTGGAGGCGCTGGAAACGTTGTTAAACTTCGGCCCGAGCTGGCTCGCCGGCCCGCTGGCTCGCCTCCTCGAACCGGAAGCGTTTGACCCGCTTGTTGTGAGGCCGCTGACCCAAGCGGATTTTGATTCGCTCGCGATGCATCCTGACAAGTGGATACGCGAGACAGCGGAGGCGGCGTCCCATGGACTCGGCGAACAAATGAAAGAGCTGATCGTGCTGAAGCAGGTGCCGCTTTTCAACACGCTCACACTCGAACAGCTGGCGAGCGTCGACCGAATGATGGTCACCAGGCACTACGCGAAGGGCGAGTCTTTGTTCCGAAGAGGTGACGTCGGCGGCGAGCTCTATGTGATCGTCGAAGGGGAGGTTCGTGTGCACCTCGACCACGGAGGCCGCGAAGTCACGCTGGCAAAACATCGCTCCGGGGCCGTCATGGGCGAGATGTCGGTCTTCGACGATCAGCCGCGATCGGCGAGCGCCGAAGCGGTGACGGACACAGTCGTTCGCGTGCTGAGGCGCGACCGCCTGCAAGCGATCGTGCACGAGCACCCTGAAGTGCTGCTGGAGTTCATCAAGAATCTGAGCCAGCGAATACGCGCGATGGACGAGAAGCTAGGAGCGGCAGAACCCGTTACGCAGTAGGTTCGGTTTCGGCGCGGACCTCGATCTTCTTGCGGGCTTCATCCAGGCGCTGGACGCAGATTCGGAAGTACTTCTGCGCGTCCTCGGCCGCCTTGACGGCCTCGTCCAGCGAGAGCTTGTCCGACTCCATGCGCTTGAGCGTCTCTTCGAGCTTGTCCATGGCCTGCTCGTAGGTCAAGTCTTCCGTCACTGCGAGACCTCCTCGATGCGACCGGCGAGCTTTCCAGATCCGAGCTGGATCGTGACCCTCTGCTCCACCGCAGCTTCCGACGCGGAGCGGATGATGGCCCCGCTTTTGGCGTCGCGGGTGATGCTGTAGCCGCGGGTCAGCACCGACTCGGGACTCAGCGCGACGAGTCGCTGATGCTGGCTCTGGAGCCTTCGTGCCTGCTCGCCGAATCGATTTGCCAGCGCGCGCTCGATCCGCTCCTCGCCGCGGGTGGCGTTCAACCTGGCCTGGCTCATCTGCAACCTCAACGTGAGCGCGCTGTGCAGCCGCCGCCGCTGCTCGCGCAGCGCCTGCTCGCGGCGCTCGATCTGGTGCACGGGGCTGAGCTTCGCGAGGTCGGCCTGGGCATGAGCGAGTCGCTCGGTAGGCCGCTGGATGAGTGTCGAGAGCCAACGCAGCAGTCGCATGCGAAGCGACCTCAACCGGTCGTCCTCCTGGCTGAACCGCTGCGCGATTTCGCGGTCGAGGCGCCGCCGCCGCTCGCGCAGCGATGTCAGCAGGTCCGCCTTTTTCGGCACGACGCGGGCTCCGGCTTCGGTCGGCGTGCGGCATTCGGCGTCACCGACGAGGTCGGCGACGGTTCGGTCGGACGTGTGGCCGAGGGCCGTCACGACCGGCAGCCGAGAGTCGAGGATCGCGCGCGCAACCAGCTCGGTGTTGAACGCGTACATCTCTTCGAAGCTGCCTCCACCTCGCGCCAGGACGATCACGTCCGCGCGCTTCTCGTCGTTGCAGCGGCGAAGGGCGCGCGCGACGCTCATCGCGGCGCCGGCGCCCTGGACCTGCACCGGATAGACGACGATGCCCATGTTGGGATAGCGGTCCCAGATCGTCTCTTGCAGGTCGTTGATCACCGCGCCCGTCGGCGACGTGAGGAGCGCGATGTTGTGAGGCAGAAACGGGAGGCGGCGCTTGCGAGCGGGGTCGAAGGCGCCCTCCAGCTCGAGGCGTCGCTTCAGCTCCTCCAGCCGCGCCCGCAGCTTGCCGACGTCGTCGAACTCGACCTGGTCGACGATGAAGGACAGCTTGCCGGTCTTGCCGAAGAAGTCGACGCGGCCGCGGAAGATGAAGACCTGCCCGTCCTCTGGCAGCGTGGTGACGCGCCGCGAGTCGTCCGCGAACAGCACGGCGTCGAGCCGGCTGACGCCGTCCTGGATCGAGAAGTTGTAGTGCCCGGCCGTGCCGCGCTTCATGCCGCTCACCTCGCCCTTGACAAGAAGCGCGGTCAGGGGGCGCAGCGAGCGCCGGATCTCGTTGGCCAGCTCGGTGACCGTGAACGGCCGCTGAGCTTCTTCGGGTTTTATCACGGGGATTAGCTTACGGTCGCCCCCACCCGCCGCTTGGCGGCGACCTCCCCACAAGGTGGGGAGGTGAAGTCAGCCTCCGATCTGGGACATGCTCTTCGCGGGCTTGATGAATCCCGGCTGGTTGATCAGGTGCCCTTCCTCTTTGCGCCAGATCGCCGTTTCGATCACGCCGCCGAGGTGGTCATCCGAAACACCTGAGCGCATCAGGTCGCGCAGCGGGGTCTCGTGCAAGGAGAAGAGACAGGTGCGCAAGCCTCCTTCCGCCGTCAGGCGGACCCGGTTGCACGTCGTGCAGAAGGCCTGGCTGACCGAGGAGATGAACCCGACCCCGCCCGGTGCACCGTCGACGAACCGGAAGCGTGTCGCGGGGCCGGGCCTGGTGTCCACGACCGGCTCCAGCGGGAAGAGGTCTTCGATCTGCTCCTGGATGCGGCGGCTGGGCACGACCTGCCCGTTGGTCCAGATGTTGTCGCCGTCGAGCGGCATGAACTCGATGAACCGGACCTCGTATCCCTCGCTGCGCGCAAGACGCGCGAAGTCGACCACCTCATCGTCGTTGTGGCCTTTCATGACGACCATGTTCAATTTGATCGGCCACAGGCCGGCCTCCCGCGCCGCGGTGATGCCATCCATGACGCGGTCGAACGCGTCGCTGCGCGCCATGTCCTTGAAGGTGTCCATGCGCAGCGTGTCGAGCGAGATGTTGATTCGCTTGAGCCCGGCATCTTTCAGCGCCTGCGCTTTCTGCCGCAGGAGCACGCCATTCGTGGTCATCGTGATGTCGAGGGTCGGGTCGATCGCGTTGATCATGCCGATGAGCTCTTCGAGCTTCACGCGCACGAGCGGCTCGCCGCCCGTGATGCGGATGGTGCGTACGCCGTAGCGCTCGACGAAGATCCGCGCCAGGCGCACGATCTCTTCGAACCGCAGGATGTCCTCGCGCGCGAGCCATTTCAGGCCTTCGGCGGGCATGCAGTAGATGCAGCGGAAGTTGCACCGGTCGGTGACCGAGATCCTCAGGTCATCCGCCACCCTGCCATAGGAGTCGATCAGCTTCGAATTCGGCATTTAGCCGATGATAGCCCCGATGGGATACGAGCACATTCTGGTCGAGATCGAGCCCCCGATCGCGACCGTGACGCTCAACCGACCCAAGGTTTTGAACGCCCTCAGCCCGGCGGTGATCGGTGAGGTGGCCGCCGCGCTGGGCGAGCTAGAAGCAGACGACAGCGTGCGTGCGGCGGTGCTCACCGGAGGCCCCAAGGTCTTCGCCGCGGGGGCCGACATCCAGGACATGGCCAAGCAGACAGCCGTCGATCAGCTGCTTCGCGACCAGACAGGTCGCTGGGCTCCCCTCGCCGGCTTCAAAAAGCCATTGATCGCGGCTGTCAACGGCTATGCGTTGGGCGGCGGCTGCGAGGTGGCGTTGATGTGCGACCTGATCGTCGCCGGCGACACTGCGCGCCTGGGCCAGCCGGAGGTCAACCTGGGCATCATCCCGGGCGCCGGGGGGACCCAGCGCTGGCCGCGCACCGCCGGCAAGCACGTCGCGATGGAGGTCATGCTGACGGGTGCCCCGGTCACCGCCCAGCGAGCCTACGAGCTCGGCATCGTCAACAAGGTCGTGCCGGCCGAGATGACGATCGAGGTGGCGAAACGAATTGCGCGTGAGCTCGCCGCCAAGCCACCGCTCGCGGTTCGCCTGGCCAAGGAGGCGGTGCTCAAGGCTTTCGAGGCGCCGCTGTCGGAAGGCCTGGCCGTGGAGCGCAAGAGCTTCTATTTCCTGTTTGCGACCGAAGATCAGAAGGAAGGCATGCACGCTTTCCTGGAGAAACGAAAAGGGGTGTTCAAAGGACGGTGAGACATGGCCACTGAAGTCGAACAGCACATAAACCTTGAGGTCGAGGGCGGCATCGGCTGGATTCGTTTCAACCGGCCCGAGAAGATGAACGCGATCGGCGCCCTCACCCGCACCCAGCTGGCCGAGGCGATCAAGCAGGCCGAGCGAGACGACGCGATGCGTGTCGTCGTGCTCACTGGGTCGGGACGGGCCTTCTGCTCTGGGGCTGATGTCACGGAGATGGCGCCCGGTGCGGGCATGCGAACGCCCGAGGAAGTCGGCAACGTGCTGCGCAACGAGTACATGCCGATGCTGATGCGCCTTCGCACAATGCCCAAGCCTGTCATCGCGGCGATGAACGGCCCCGCCGTCGGCATCGGCGCGAGCTACGCGCTCGCCTGCGACATCCGAATCGCGACTCCCGAGGCGTACATCCTCGAGGCGTTCATCAACATCGGGCTCGCTCCAGACGGTGGCGTCAGCTGGCTGCTGCCGCGCCTCGCAGGCACGGGGATCGCCTACGAGATGTTCTTCACCGGCAAGCCTCTGCAGGCGGTCGATGCCCACCGCCTTGGCGTGATCAACCGGATCGTCCCCGCGGAGCGATTGGAGGAAGAGGCGCGCGACCTGGCCAACCAGCTCGCATCGCAGCCACGCCAGGCGGTGGCCGGCGCGAAGCGGGCTGTGCTCCACGCGCTCACGTCGACCTACGAGGAGGCGATGGAGTTCGAGTCGTACCTGCAGGAGGCGCAGGCCGCCAGCCCGGAGTTTGCCGAGGGCGTGCAGAACTTTCTCGCCAGGCGCGCTGCCAAGAAGTAGGCACATGCCGGAAGCAGTGATCGTGGCCACGGCGCGCACCCCCATGGGCCGTTACGGCGGACAGCTCAAGGACGTGAGACCGGACGACCTCGCGGCGATCGTCCTCAAGGAAGCCTGCGAACGAGCGCATGTCAATCCGGCGGAGGTCGAGGACGTCATCCTCGGCTGCGCCAACCAGGCCGGCGAGGACAACCGCAACGTCGCTCGGATGGCGCTGCTGCTCGCGGGCTTTCCAGTCGAAGTCCCCGGCCAGACCGTGAACCGTCTCTGCGGCTCAGGTATGCAGGCGACCATCGCCGCGGCCCGCGAGATCCAGTCGGGCGGCGCCGAGATCATGGTCGCGGGCGGCGTCGAGAGCATGACCCGCTCTCCCTGGGTCATGCCCAAGCCTGGCGCTGGTTTTGCACGCGGACCCCAGACCGTCTACGACACCGCGCTGGGTTGGCGCCTCGTCAATCCGAAGATGGCCGCGATGTACGGCACCCTGCAGATGGGGGAGACCGCCGAGCGAGTGGCCCAGAAGTACGAGGTTTCGCGCGAGGACCAGGACGCCTTCGCGGTTCGCAGCCACCAGCGGGCGATCGCCGCGCAAAAGTCTGGACGTCTTGCCGAAGAGATCGTCCCTGTGCAAGCAATCGCAGACGACGAAGGCCCGCGGCCCGACACGTCGCTGGAAGCGCTCGCCAAGCTGAAGCCTGCTTTCGCGGAAAACGGATCGGTGACCGCCGGCAACGCATCGCCCCTGAACGACGGCGCGACAGCACTCGTGTTGATGTCGGATACGAAGGCGAAGCAACGAGGATTGAAGCCGCTCGCGCGGCTTGTGTCCGCGGCACCGGCCGGAGTGCATCCCGACTACATGGGGATCGGCCCTGTGCCATCGTCCCTCAAAGCACTCGAGAAGGCCGGCCTGCAACCATCCGATATGAAAGTCGTCGAGCTGAACGAAGCCTTCGCATCGCAATCGCTCGCGTGCATTCGTCTGCTGGGCCTGGACGAAGAGAAAGTCAATGTCAACGGCGGCGCGATCGCGCTCGGCCATCCACTTGGCAGCAGCGGCGCGCGACTGGTCAGCACGTTGGTGCGCGAGATGGGACATCGTGACGCGGAGTACGGACTGGCCACGATGTGCATCGGCGTGGGCCAGGGCATCGCGTCGATCTGGCAGCGGGTGTAAGGCTGGCTGAGCGCGATCCCCAGGCGGTGCGGTCGATGTTCGACCGAATCGCCCGCCGCTACGACCTGGTCAACACCGTTCTTTCCGCGGGCACCGACGCCGGCTGGCGCCGGCACGCGGCTCGTGAGACGCGTCTTTTGCCAGGCGGATCGGCGTTGGACGTCGCGTGCGGCTCAGGGAAGCTGACCGCGGAGCTCTCCAAAATCGCCGGGCCCCACGGCCGGGTTGTCGGCGTCGACTTCAGCCCGCAGATGCTCGAGGTCGCGCGTCGCGAGCATCCCGGGATCGAGTTCATCGAGGGCGATGCACTGAAGCTTCCGTTCGAGGACGCGAGCTTCGACGCGTCCACCATCGCTTTCGGCCTGCGCAACCTGGCCGATCCGATCCTCGGCTTGCGCGAGATGGCGCGGGTCACGAAGGGCAGGGCGGTGGTGCTCGAATTCGTGCGCCCGCCGCAGGGTGTCGTTGGCGTCACATACCGGCTCTACTTGAAGACGCTGCTACCTGCCATCGGCGGCCTGTTATCTGGAGCGCCGGCGGCGTATCGCTATCTGAGCGACACGGTCGACTCGTACCGGACACCGGACGAGCTGACCGCGATGGCCAAGCAGGCGGGATGGTCAGGTGTCCGTTTTCAGGGCATGGCGATGGGGACGGTCGGGCTTCTCTCCGGGTCGCGCTAAGAGATTCGGTCGACCGCGGCGCGCGCCAGACCGACGAGCGTCGGACGGAGCCCGTCCAGTTCCACCGCTTCGAGCTCGCGCACGGCCGCGTCGACAAGGTGCTGCGCTTCCTGGCGCACTCGCGGCAGCGCTCCACTCGAGGTCACCAGCTCCGCGACCCGGCCGACCTCGGCGTCGCCAAGCGCGCCGGCGAGCAGGCGCCGCACTTCGGGACCCACGACCCGATCCTCGGCGGCGTATATGAGCGGAAGCGAAAGCACGCGCTGCCGAATGTCGAGGCCGACAGGTTTGCCCGAGCTGGGGCTGAAGTCGACCATGTCGTCGGCCATCTGGAAGGCGGTGCCAAGGAGGTCGCCGAAGCGGCCGAGCGCCTGGACCACGTCCGGTGCGGCGCCGGAAAGAAGCGCGCCCGACTCACATGCGGCGGCGAAGAGCGACGCTGTTTTGCCGCGGATGACGCGCATATAGGAATCCCGGTCGCCCGGATACGAGCCGCGCATGGCGACATCGTCGATCTGCGAGGCGCAAACCGACTCCAGCGCTGCGGCGAGCGCTGACGTCACCCCGCCATTGCCGATCTGTGCGATCAGCCGCGTCGCCTTCGCGAAGTAGTAGTCGCCGACGGCGATCGCCCGCTCCGGTCCTTCGGCCGCGGCGACGGTCGGCCGACCCCGGCGATGCGTGCTCTCGTCGACGTAGTCGTCGTGGATGAGCGTCGCGTTGTGCAGCAGCTCGACGGCCGCCGCCAGCTCGGCGGCGCGCAGCGGGTCGCTGCGGGGCCCGATCCCGGCGGTGAGCTGAACGAGCTTCGGGCGCAGCCGCTTGCCACCGGCCTCGACCAGGCGGCGCATCGGCGACGCGACGGGTTCGGGATCGACCATGAGCTGCCGCGCCAGCTCGAGCTCGACCAGCGCCTCGAGCGAAACTTTCTCATCGCGCCGGACGATCTCGCCGTCCAGCTGCAGCGCGACCTGCCGTTGACGCGGACCGTCGAGCTCGACCGCGAACAGGGACTGCCAGCGACCCAGGACCAGGTCGCCATCCTCGACCATCAGCGTGGCGAATGCGCTCAGCAGGAGCTGGCGGCAGTGAGCGTGCCCGTTCGCCGGTTCGTCGATCGGGATCTCGAAGCGCCGCGCGAAGTCGTCGTGCTCGTAGCCCGCGCCGGCCGGCGCGAGCCGGTCCAGAAGGCTCTCGAAATCGTGCAGCAGGAGCGGTTCGTTCTCGTTGATGGCGAGGCCGAGAGTCGTGTGCAGCGACTGCAGATGGACGCGCCCGTTGCGCAGACCCGCGCGGCGCACCTCGTCACGGATGCGGTCGGTGATGTCGACGAACTCGGTCGCCTGCGTCGTGGCGAAGTCGAGGCGGTGGCTCAACGCGTCGTGCCCAGTGACTGACGCAGCAACTGGCGGAGAGCCGGCGCGGGTTGTTCGGCCGCGGCGGCGGACGATGCCGCCTCGATGGCCCGGGCGAATGCGACCTGCACAGGCAAAGGCGCATTGTCGGCGAGCAGCCGCGAGCCGCGGGCGAGGCAAAGGTCGCCGGTCAAAAGAGTGGTCGGGGGCGCGGCTCGACCGCCCAGGCCCTGGAGCCGCACACCGGACTCGATCAGGGCGGCCGCGAGGGCGAGCTTCGGCTGCACCTCGGGGTCGAAGTGGCCGACCGCGTCGAGGTAGGATTCGTACGTCTCCGCAAGGCCGTCCGACCAGAGGCCTTCGAGGCGGTCTAGCTCGCGGTCGAGCAGCTGGACGGTCACTCGACGGTCTCGATCACGCTGCCCGCCAGCTGGCGAAAAGCGGACAGGGCCAGCAGGCAGGACTCGTCGTCTCGGGTGACGACGTAATAGAGCCCGAAGCCGAGCACGGTGTTGAGCACCAGCGGGACCAGGACGTCGCGCGGCACGGTGAGGCGAATCCGCCCGTCGTCCTCCAGGCGGTCGAGCTGCTCCTGGATCACCTCGCGGTAGCGCGTGAACAGCTCGGGGAGGTAAGCCCGCAGGCGCTCGGTGCGCGGCGCCTGGACCAGGAGGTCGAAGGCGGCGAGCTGGACGTCACCGAGCCGGCGCAGCGAGTCCCACAGCGATTCCACGCCGACCTCCAGGACCTCGAGCGGGTCGGTGAGCTGGTTCAGCGTCCGGCGCAGCTCCTGGACCGAGGTCGCGGTGAGGTAGCGCCAAGCCTCGACCAGGAGCTCGGACTTGGTGGGGAACCAGTACTGGAGGTTGCCGATCGCCACGCCTGCCTTGGACGCGATCGACCTGACGCTCGTGCCGGAGTAGCCGCTTTCGAGCAAGGACTCGGCCGCCGCGCGGATGATCTGGTCGCGGGAGCTCTCAGTGGCGGTGGCCCCGGTCATACGTATGTACCAGCATACTCAGGCTCCGTTGGCCGGTGGGGTGGAGGCCCTCCCCAGCCTGGTAGTGGGTGCCACAGCCCCTTCGACTAATCTCAACCTGTCGATGCGGTCGATTGCCGAGGTCTTTCCCAACCGTCTTTGCGGTGTGCTGCGCACCGATAACGCCGACGCCGGCTTCCAGGCCTGCCTGACCGCCATGGAGGCGGGGGTGAACACGATCGAGATCACCAAGACCGTCCCTTCGTGCTTCGACATGATCAAGGGCCTGATCGCGACGACCATGGGTCGTTACCCGGTCGGGGTGGGCACGGTCTGGGACCCCGGCGCGGTCAAAGAAGCCAAGCAGGCAGGCGCTTCCTTTGTCGTGACGCCGGTCCTTCTGCCCGAGGTCGCCGACGCATGCCGGCAGGAAGACATCCTCTGTGTGCTGGGCGCGCTGACCCCCACCGAGATCTACCAGGCCCGGCTGGCGGGCGCGGCCCTCGTCAAGGTCTTCCCGATCACCCCGGTCGGCGGCCCGCGCTACATCCAGTCGCTGAACGGGCCGCTGGGAGGGGTGCCTTTCTGGGTCTCGGGCGGAGTGCCGATCGAAGACGTCGGCGCCTACCTGCGTCTGGGGGTGAAGGCGGTCGGGCTGACCAATGCGCTGTTCCCGCCCGAAGCGCTGGCCAAGAAGGACATGGAGCTGATCGCGCAGAACGCAGAGCGGGCGGCCAGGGCAGCGGCAGAGGCGATAGGCGACTGAGCGGAGGCCCCTCCGGCGGGCATTCGCGACCTCCCCATAAATGGGGAGGAGTTTTAGTTTCTAGATCAGCACCCTACGTGGTAGTTGCACATCGTCGCCGTGATGTTCGAGTACAGGTTCAGGAGCTGACCGCCCGTCGCGATCAACGCGATGAGCACGATCAGCGCAACCAGAGCGAGGATGAGCGCGTACTCAACCATTCCCTGGCCCTTTTGGATGAAAGGATGATGAATCAACGGGATCCGACCTGAAAGCTTAACCGTCGAGGCCGGGCTGCTGGTCGCTTGCTCGTGCAAGAGCTTGCTCGACCACCACGCGGACCATCCTTTTGCGCCAGAAGTGGCTGAGATCGGCATTGTCCAGCGGCTTGGCGGGCCTCGAAGCGATCTCCGCAGCTTCGCGGATCACGTCCTCTTGCAAGCGTCTGCCTTTCAGGAATTCTTCAGCCGCCTTCGCCTCGAGCGGATAAGAAGCGACCGCGGAGAGGACGATCCGGCAGCTCTCGACGCGATCACCGTCGAGCTCGACGGCGACGGCCGCGCCCGCGATTGGAAAATCAATCGAGCCCCGGCGGCGCAACTTCACGTACGCGCTCCGTGTGTTGGGAGATCTGCGCAGGCGCAGACCGGTCACAACCTCGTCGGGCTGCTTGGCCATGTACCGGTCACCGTCGTCGCGATAGAGCGCGGTGACGGGGAGCTCCCGTTCTCCACTGGCGCCGACAAGTGTCACCACGCCGCCGAGCGCGATCGCCATCGGCGCGGTGTCGGAAGATGAGACCGCCCAGCAACGCGGGCTGCTCGGCGCGACCAGGCAGATGTCGCCGTCCTTCTTCAAACAAAAACCCGCGGCCTTCCGCCATTCGTACGTCATGTCGTAGTAGTTGCAGCGTGTGTCGACGCAAAGATTTCCTCCGATGGTTCCCGCATTGCGCAGCGGAGGAGATGAAACATGGCCGGCGGCTTCCGCGTAGCCGCTGAATCGCTCGTTCAGATGCGGGTCATGTGAGGCGTGCGCGAGCGTGACGCCCGCATCGATGACGCACTCATCCGATCCATTGCGAATTGCGCGCGGTAGGAAATCGAGACCGATCAGGCTGTCGACCTCGAACTGTCTGCGCTTCAACTTCGGGAAAAGGTCGGTCCCGCCGGCGACGAACATCGCGCGCGGGCCAAGTTCCGCGGCCATGCGTGCGGCCTCGTGAGCGGTCGCCGGGCGGAGATAGTTAAATCGCGGTAATCGCAGCATCTTTGGGTGGCGGTTCCACCTTGATGGTCGGTGGATAAGGGATCGGCGGAAAACGTTGTGGTCCGTAGCGGGGCGGCTCGCCCTTCTCCTTACGGCGCAGGGCCTCGATCACCTTCTCTGGCGTGACAGGTATCTCGTCGATCCACACTCCGAGCGCGTCGTGCACCGCGGCGCACACCGCGGGCGGCACCGGCAGCAGGGGGCCCTGGCCCGCCTCCTTGGCCCCGTATGGCCCTTCGGGGTCGGTCGTCTCGACGATGAAAGTCTCGACCTCCGGCATGTCGAGAAAAGTCGGCGACTTGTACTCGAGCATCGACGGCCACTTGTGCAGGCCTTTGCGAAACGCCTGCTCCTCCATGAGCGCTTCGCCGAGGCCCATGTACACGCTGCCTTCGACCTGGCCCTCCACGAGCAGGGGGTTGATCGCGCGTCCGACGTCGTGCGCGATCCAGACC
>Ga0209057_1003370_pt1 | contig 11831 bp, 9 predicted proteins | sample GraSoiAngelo_146_FD_185903 | JGI IMG/M metagenome (GOLD analysis project Ga0209057, IMG submission 185903) | Grasslands soil microbial communities from the Angelo Coastal Reserve, California, USA - 14_1009_05_30cm (SPAdes) (version 2) | ecosystem: Environmental > Terrestrial > Soil > Grasslands ... | reverse complement strand
GGAGCAACTGGATGCGGTCCGCGGCAAGCGCGTTCGCGCCCGCGGACGGCGCGCCGGAGGGTGCGCTCGGGCCGGCCGCGTTGCACGCGATCCCGAGCGCGAGGGCAATAGCGGCGATCAGGCGGCGCACCTGCATCGATGCTAGCGGCACGGGCTTGTCGAAAAGGGAAAGGCTCACTCGATGTATGGTCGTGCCTTCGCACCTACGCGCGTTGCACACGGAGGACAAAGAGGCGATAACAGATCTCGGCCCAATCACCGTGGCGCCTCCTGGCGAGCGGCGATCCGGCTACTTCACGTTCACCAGAGACCCGGCCCTCGCGAAGTACTCGTGGCCGTTCTTTAGCATCACCGGACGGCGCGAGGGTCCCACGTTCCTCATCACCGCAGGGATCCACGCCGCCGAGTACACGGGGATCGACGCCGCGATGCGGCTCGGCCGCATGCTCGATCCAGGGCAGCTGCGCGGCCGCGTGCTGATCATCCCGCTGCTGAATCGGCCGGGCTTCTACGAACGGAGCATCTACGTGAACCCAGAGGACAACGACAACATGAACCGCGTGTTCCCCGGGCGGCCGGATGGCACGTGGAGCGAGCGGTTCGCGCACTGGCTGCTGAACGAGGTCATCGCGCAATGCGAGTACGCGGTCGACCTCCACGCCGGCGACATGATCGAGGATCTCGTCCCGTTCGTGACCTATCGCGAGACGGGGAACACGGACGTCGACGGACGGGCACGACGGATGGCAGACGCGTACGGCGCGGAGTGGCTCGTGAAGGCCATGCCCACGGGCGAGCGTTCCGGGCTGCTCTTCGCCGCTGCGGCGGCGCGAGGGGTGGCCGCGATGATCGCCGAGTCCGGTCGGATCGGTCAGGTCGAAGCAGACGCGGTCGCGCGGCACGTCGATGGCGTGCAGAACATCCTCCGCACCGTCGGCGTCCTGGACGGCGAACCCGCTCGCGTGGCCCCGGCTCGCGTGCTGAACCGGTTCGAGTGGTTGCGCTCTCCCGTCGAAGGCTTCTTCCGCTGCGCCGTTCGCGTCGGTGACCGGGTCAAGAAGGGTCAAGCGCTCGGCGAGATGGTCGATCTGCTCGGAGAGCGGCTCGAGGCCATCGAATCATCCGTCGACGGCATCGTGCTCTTTCTGGTGACGAGTCCGGCGATCAAGAAGGATGGGCTTCTTCTCGGCGTTGGCGTGCCTGCGTGAACGATGGCCGGTGCTATGCTGCCGGCCGTTTCCAGGGGGAGGAATGATGCGATGAAGTCATCAAACATGACCCGGCGCGACCTCCTGCGTGCGGCCGGGGCAGCAACGATCATCGCTGCGTGCGCGCCTGCGGCGCAGCCGGGCGCCACGAGTACCGGGAAGGCTGCGGCGGCCACCGGCACGCTGACGTTCCTCTGGGGCGGGGACACCGACAAGCTCGATCCGCCGGCGATGACCACCCAAGAAGGGTTCATCGCGACGACCGCGTTGTACGAGGGCCTCGTGCGCTACAAGCCGAACAGCACCGACATCGAGCCGGCCCTCGCCGAGCGCTGGGACATCTCGAGCGACGGCCTCGCGTACACGTTCCACCTGCGGTCGGGAGTCAAGTTCCACGACGGTTCCGCGCTCACCGGGGAGGCCGTCGCGTTCACGTTCGACCGGAGCATCAACAAGGACAACGCCCTCTTCAAGGAGGCGCAGTCGGCGGGAGGCTTCCCGTTCATCGACGACTACATCGGAAACGTTGTAGCCAAAGTCGAGGCGGTCGGCCCGCTCGACGTCCGCTTCACGCTGCGGCGGAAGTTCTCGCCGCTTCTTTCGAACCTGGCGATCCCGCCGGCCTACGTCATTTCAATGGACGCGCTGAAAAAGTTCGGCAGCAAGATCAACGAGAACCCGGTGGGGACCGGCCCGTTCAAGTTCGTCGAGTGGAAGAAGGACGATCACATCACAGTCGAGAACTTCGAAGGCTACTGGGGCGGCCAGGCGAAGCTGCAGCGCATCATCTTCCAGCCAGTCCCCGAGGCCTCCGTGCGGATCCTCAAGATCCAGCGCGGCGAAGGCGACATCGCCTGGCCCTTCGATCCGAAGGACGCGCCGTCGGTCAAGGGCAAGGCCGAGACGGACGTGCTCGAGCAGGCCGGGCTCAACGTGAACATGGCCGAGTTCAACCTCAAGAAGCCGCAGTTCCAGAACAAGGCGCTGCGCCAGGCCCTGAACTACGCGATCAACAAGCAGGAGCTCGCGGACAAGCTCTATAGCGGCGCGGGCGTCGCCGCAGTCGGCGCGCTCCCGCCCACCTCGTGGGGCTTCGACAGCGCCCTGAAGGGCTACCCGTATGACCCGGAGAAGGCCAAGGCTCTCCTCAAGACCGCCGGGTATACCGGCGACACGATCATCCTCGACTCGTACACGATCCCGCGCGGCTACAACCCGCAGGGCGCGAAGCTCGCTGAAGCGATCCAGCAGTACTTCCAGGCGGTCGGCGTGAAGAGCGAGATCAAGACGACGGAGTGGACCGAGTACCGGAAAATCCGGCGCCAGGGTCAACTGAACATCGCCTTCGGCGGTTGGCAGGCGGACACCGGCGACCCCGAGAACTTCCTGGGTGTCTTCTTCTACAGCAAGAACCAGGGCGGCGTGAACACGTCCTTCTATGGCACTCCGGAGGTCGACAAGCTCCTCGAGCAGGCGAACGAGGAGACCGATGTCGCAAAGCGGAAGTCGCTGTTCAACCAAGCCGAGGCAAAGATCGTCGACGACGCGCCGTGGCTCTTCATCGGACACATGAAGCAGCAGGTCGCGATTCGCAAGCGCGTGAAGGGCTTCGTACTGCAGCCGACCTATATCTACTACTTCAACAGCGTCAGCGTGAGTTAGTCAGGTGCGGCACCACTCGAGCGCCTAGAACGTGCGCGGGTACGTCCTGCGGCGCATCGCGTACGTCGTCCCTGTGCTGCTTGGCGTCGTCACCGTCGTGTTCCTCGCGCTGCGGCTCATCCCGGGTGATCCGGCGGTGGCTCTCGCCGGCGAGAAGGCAAGCGCCGCGCAGATCGAACAGATGCGCGAGGCACTCGGTCTCAATCGGCCGCTGCCCGTCCAGTACGTCGACTTCGTCGCTCACCTCGTGCGCGGCGACCTGGGCCGGTCGATCCGGACCGGCGGCGACATCCGCCAGGAGCTGGTTGAGAACTTCGCCCCGACCATCGAGCTCTCGATCGCCGCCCTTGTGATCGCGCTCGCGGTCGGCCTGCCTGCCGGGGTCCTCGCCGCGCTGCGGCGGCGGACCCTGATCGAATACGTGACGATGATCGGCTCGCTGGTCGGGATCTCGATGCCCGTTTTCTGGATCGGGCTAATGCTCATCTACTGGCTCGGCGCGCGCGCGGAGTGGTTCCCGCTCTCAGGGACCGTGAGCGCCGGGCTCGAGATTCCCGCACGGACGCACTTCTACACGGTCGATGGACTCCTCACCGGTAACGTCGCCGTGTTCGCGGACGTCGTCTGGCACCTCGTGCTTCCCGCGATCACGCTCAGCACGATCACCATGGCCATCGTCTCGCGCATGGCTCGGTCCAGCATGCTCGAGGTCCTGGGCAGCGAATACCTCGTGACCGCGCGGGCGAAAGGCCTCCGCGATCGGGCGGTCGTCCTCGGTCATGCGCTCAAGAACGCGCTCATTCCCGTCGTCACCGTCGTTGGCCTGCAGCTCGGCGCGCTGCTCAGCGGCGCAGTCCTCACCGAGACGGTATTCGGTCGGGTCGGCGTAGGCCGCTACGTCCTGAACGCCATCACCGCGCGCGACTACCCGGTCGTGCAGGCGACGGTCATCGTCGTCGCCATCTTCGTCGCCCTGATCAGCATCATCGTGGATCTGGTCTACGCGATGCTTGACCCGCGCATTCGGTACCGCTGAGGTGGCCGGCCTCCGCGCGACCGCCGTCGGGTCGCGGATCGCAAAGGACGCGAACTCACCGCAGTCCCAGTGGGCGGCGGCGCGCCGGCGGTTCGTGCACTCCGGCACCGGGATGCTGGGCGCGGCTTTGCTCGTGCTCTTTCTGCTGGTCGCGGTTTTCGCCGCGCAAGTGAGTCCATACGACCCGATCCATCAGGACTTCCGTATCGAGCGCGAGACTCCGAGCGCCGAGCACCTCATGGGAACCGACGAATTCGGCCGTGACGTTTTCAGCCGCGTTGTGTGGGGCGCGCGTGTCTCTCTTCAGGCCGGCGCGATCGCCGCGAGCATCGCGTTGGTCGTGGGTCTCGCCCTCGGTATGACCGCCGCCTACTACCGCGGCCGGACGGACGGCCTGGTCATGCGCGTCATGGACGTCCTGCTGGCGTTCCCGTACCTGCTCCTGGCAATCGGGATCGTGGCGATCCTGGGGCCGGGGCTGCTCACGGCGATGATCGCGATCGGCATCGTGTACATCCCGAACTACGCCCGTGTCGTGCGCGGCGCCGTGCTGTCGGTCGGTGCGCGCGACTTCGTCGAGGCGGCGCGTGCGGTCGGCGCGCGCGACCGGCGCGTCATGTGGCGGCACATTCTGCCGAACGTGCTCGCCCCGATCATCGTGCAGGCGACCCTAAACGTCGGCACGGCGATCATCGACACCGCGGGCCTGAGCTTCCTCGGGCTCGGAACGCAGCCGCCGACCCCCGACTGGGGCAACATGCTGTCGGCAGGCCGGAGCTACGTCATCGACTCGCCGTGGATCGCGACGTTTCCCGGTCTCGCCATCCTCGCGACAGTGCTCGCCTTCAACCTGGTGGGCGACGCGCTTCGGGACGCGCTCGACCCGCGCCTGCTGTGAGGGTTAGCTGCCGCTGGCCGTCACCGTCGCCGGCCGCCTCGAGCGTGACTTCGTCGAGGATCGTCAGAGCCGCGGCGGTATCGCCGCCGAGCCATGCGCTCGTCGCCTCGCCACTGCGGAGCTCACGCAGGAGCGCGCGCTGCCCAAACCTTTGTCCGATTTCGCGGGCACTTGATAGCGGAACCGGGCCCGAGCGCGTCGACCGGGTCGGGGAGTGCGAGGCATACGGTCAGCCCGCGCGATTTCTGTGACTAAACCAGACCACGAGTCGAATCAGCAGTGTCGCGAGTGTCACAAGGAAGATTCCTCCCGCCACTGCAGCAACGGCAAGACCAGGAGCCTGCTGGCTCGGCACGACGCCAAACATCATTAGGATCCCGACCACCACCGCGACTAGGCCGAAGAGTTGAATCGGCAAAGCCGCGACGGCGATGGGGCCGACGCCGTTCCTCAACAAGCCCGCTACCGGCCCGAGCCGTTCTGACGGAAACCTGGGGCCTTCGGCCTCGTCATGCCAGTTGCGCCCACGGCCCAGAGCTGCCACTCCAGACACGAGGACAAGGACTCCGATCCAGAAGCTGATGGTCGGCACTACTGGTTCTCTGTTGCCGTGCCCGCCACGGTGCTCTCCTGGGAAGTGAGCATTTCCGTGCCAACGGCTCTGCGTGCCACTTGAGGTCCCGCTAGTCCATCGTTCGCGACCTGGGGCCTATCACGGTTTAGTTCCATGGTGCCCCGGAGCTAGGCCGATTTCATTGGCGACTCGGCCTCGTGCGCGCGGTACTGCAGCTCGTAGAGCCGGTGATAGGTGCCGCGCTGCTGCAGCAGATCGCGGTGCGTGCCCATCTCGACCACGCGTCCCTTGTGCAGCACGATGATGCGGTCGACGTTCTGGATGGTCGAGAGACGGTGGGCGATGATGATCGACGTCCGCCCGACCATGAGCTTCGCGAGCGCGTCCTGGATGAGGTGCTCGGTCTCGGTATCGACGGAGCTCGTCGCCTCGTCGAGCACGAGGAGGATCTCGGGGTTGAAGGCGATGGCGCGCGCGAACGCGAGCAGCTGCTTCTGCCCTACCGACAGCGTCGAGCCGCGCTCGGTGACCACGGTCTCGTAGCCCTGCGGCAGCCGCTCGATGAACTTGTCCGCGTTCACGAACTGCGCCGCGGCGCGGACCTGCTCATCGCTGATCGATGCCTCGTTAAGGCGGATGTTCGACGAGATCGTCCCCGCGAAGATGAACGGGTCCTGCAGCACGACGCCGACGTGGCGGCGCACGTCGGCCTGGCGCATGTCGCGGATGTCCACGCCGTCGAGGAGGATCCGGCCCTTCTGCACGTCGTAGAAGCGCGAGATGAGGCTGATGATCGAGGTCTTCCCCGCCCCGGTCGCACCGACGATCGCGACGCTCTCGCCCGCGGTGATCTTGAAGTTCACATCGCGCAGCACCCATTCGCCCTCGTTGTACGCGAAGGAGACGTTGTCGAACGTGATCTCGCCGCGCACGTGCGGCAGCTCGACGGGCCTCTGCGGGTCCAGGATGGTGGAGTGCGTGTCGAGGAGACGGAACACGCGCTCGGATGAGGCCATCGCGGCCTGCATGATGTTGTACTTCTCGGATAGGTCGAGGATCGGCTGGAAGAAGTTCTGAAGTAGCTGCCAGAACGCGACGAGGGTGCCGAGGCTGAGCTGCGCATCCATCACCCAGTTCGCGCCGACGACGAAGAGCAGCGCCGCCGTGGCGTTGCGGGTGAAGTTCACGGTCGGCTGGAAGACGCTCATCGCCCGCACCTGACCCTGGTTGGCGGCGAGGAGGTCGCGGTTGAGCGTGTCGAAGGCGTCGAAGACCGGCTTCTCGCGCGTGAAGAGCTGCACGATGGCCATGCCCGAGAGCGTCTCGTTGAGGAAGGCGTTCACGCGCGCGAGCCGGATACGGATCGCGCGGAAGGACTCGCGCATGATGCCGCGGAAGTACGCGGTGAGCGCGATGAGGATCGGCAGTGAGATGAACGTCACGAGCGCCAGGCGCCAGTCGAGGATGAGCATCGCGCCCGAGATGAGCACGACCATCGCGATGTCGCCGAAGATCGAGACGACGCCGCGCGTGACCATGTCGGTGAGTGCGTCGATGTCGTTGGTGATCCGTGTCATCAGCCGGCCGACGGGATTGCGGTCGAAGAACCCGAGCGGCAGGAACTGCAGGTGCCGGAACAGCTCGAGGCGCAGGTCGTACATCGCCTTCTGCCCGACCCAGGTCGTGAGGATCGTCTGCCCGTAGCGGATCGCCGCGCCGATCGCGAGCACGACGAGGTAGACGATGCCGAGCACGGCGAGTCGGGCGAACGCATCGTCGCGCGCGAGCGCACCGCTCACCGCGGGGATGACCGCCTGGTCGACGATCTCCTTGGCGATGATCGGCGGCACGATCTGCGCGAGCGACTGGACGAGGAGTAAGACGATCGCGAGCGCCACCCAGAGCTTGTAGGGAGCGAGGTAGCCGACAAGACGCCGCGTCAGCGTCGCGTCGTAGGCCTTCCCGAGGATCTCGTCCTCTTGGAAGAAGCCGCCGGCCCCGCCGCCGTGATGTCCGCCGCCACCGCCACCGCGACCGCCCATCAGTCCTGATCCGCCGGCATCTCGTCGATGCGCCGCGCGCGCGGCGGCGCGCCCTGCTCGGGCGCTGTCGACGTACGCACCCGCTTATCGTGCTCGGACTGCTCCTCGTCGACCTCGAGCTCCTCCTCGAGGAGCTGACGGCGGTACATCGCCGCATACAGGCCGTTCCGCTCGAGCAGGTCACGGTGCGTGCCGCGCTCGGCGATGACGCCATCGTCGAGCACGAGGATCTCGTCGGCGTCCTTCACCGTCGAGATGCGGTGCGCGACGACGATGCTCGTGCGCTCGCGCATGACGCCGCGAAGGCGCTTCAGGATCTCGGCCTCGGTGTACGTGTCGACGGCCGAGAGCGCGTCGTCGAGGATGAGGATGCGCGGGTCCTTCGCGACCGCTCGCGCGATCGCGGTGCGCTGCTTCTGCCCGCCGGAGAGCGTGACGCCGCGCTCGCCGATCATCGTGTCGTATCGCGCCGGGAAATCCGCGACGTCCTTGCCCAGTTGCGAGACGTCGCCGGCCCACTCGAGCTCGCTCTCGGCGAGCGGCGTGTCACGGCCGAATCCCACGTTCTCCCGAAGCGGCACCGAGAAGAGGAACGTCTCCTGCGGCACGTACCCCACGGCACGACGCAGCTGCGGCAGCGGGTATCGCTTCACGTCGATGCCGTCGATCGTTATCTCGCCCTGCTGCGCATCGAACAGGCGCGGGATGAGGTTGACGAGCGTGCTCTTCCCCGAGCCGGTCGGCCCGACGATCGCGAGCGATCCGCCGGCGGGAACGGAGAACGAGATGTCGCGCAGCACGACGGCTTGGCCGTACGCGAAGGAGATGCCCTTGAACTCGACGGCGCCCTTGATCGGCGTCGTGACCGGGTCGATCGGATCGGTGATCGCCGGCCGTGCCTCGAAGATGTGCTGGAGCCGTCCGAGCGAGGCGGCGCCCTGCTGGATCATGTTGGTGACCTCACCGAGCGCGATCATCGGCCACGAGATGAGCTGCAGGTACGCGACGAACTGCACGAGCTGACCGATCGTGAGCTGTTTCTCGATAGCGTCCTGGCCGCCGACGTACAGGATGGTGAGGAGCGCGACGCCGAGGATGAACTGCATCGCCGGCCAGAGGAGACCGTTCACCATGGCGAGGTCGACCGCCTTGTTCAGATAGTCGCGGTTCACCTTCGCGAACGCGCGGATCTCGTCCTCTTCCTGGGAGAACGCCTTCACCACGCGGATGCCCGAGAAGTTCTCCTGCGCCTTGGCCGACAGGTCGCCGAACTGCGACTGGAGCTGCTCGAACCGGCGATTGACGCGCCGTCCGATGGTCCAGAACACGTACGACGAGATCGGGGTAAGGATGAGGGTGATGAGCGCGAGCTTGGTGTTCACCCCGAACATCGACACGAACGTGAACAGGAGCGTCATCAGGGTGTTCGTGAGCATGAGGATCCCGAAGCCGATCATCTGACGCACCGCCTGCAGGTCGTTTGTCAGGCGGGCCATGAGGTCGCCGATGCGCTGGTGCTGGAAGTACGCCAGGTGCATCGTCTGCAGGTGGGCGAGCAGGTCGTTGCGCACGCCGTACTCGATGCGCCGCGACGAGTCCAGGATGCGCAGACGCCCCAGACCGCGGAGGACGTTCTCGACCGCGGCCAGCGCGACCATGATCAGCGCAAGGCGACCGATCAGATCGAGGTTTGCTCCCGTCGTCAGCGCGTCGACGATGCGGCCGATGAGCAGCGGCGGCAGGACCGCGACGAACGAGCTACCGGCGACGAGGAGGATGCCAGTGAGGAGTTTGACCTTGTGCTGACCGAGGTAGTGGAGAAGGGTCGCTCTGGAGGAGTGCACCCGGCGTCAGTTTAACTGAGCGTGACTCGCTCCTGGTGTGACGTTCGTCACAGATTTGAGGCGCGCGGACCGTCCAGCGAGCCACACGCCGAAGACGGCGGCGGCGGCGAGGACGAACACCGGCGCGATCCCCCACACGTCGGCGATCGGGCCGACGATGATGAGCGGCAGAAAGCTGAAGATCGAGACGAGCGAGTTCAACACTCCGAAGACGCGGCCGCGGATGTCCTCCGGCAGCTCCTCTTGGAGCAGCGTCATCGCCGGAACGGTGATGAACGAGTAGGCCATTCCGAACACGAACGCGGTCACGCTCACGATGCCGATGAAGAACGGCAGCGCCCCGCCGAGCGCGGCGAGCCCGCCGAACTGCCCAAACTGCGAGTTCGCGAAGACGTCGGCGAACGGCCGGGCTGCCGCGAGCGCCGCGAGCGCGATCGATATGACGAGGAGCCCGAGACCGATCGCATGGGATCGTCCGATGCGCCGGGAGACGACGTTCAGCACGCCGAGTCCGACCACGACCCCGATGCCGGCTGGCCCGACGAGCACGACGACGTTGCGCTCGCCCAGGCGGAGCACCTCGCGCACGAAGCCTGGTGCGAGCGCGCCGGCGATCGCCACGAGCGTGTACGTGAGCGCGATGTAGACCATCGCCCAGGTGACGAGCGGCGTCGAGCGCAGGTAGTGGAACGCGTCGGCGATGCCACGCCGCGTCTCGGTGACGGCACGTTCGGCGACGTCGGCGCCAAGCTTCGCGGTCGGTGGCACCGATGGCAGCGTGAGGCAGAGGACCGACGCGATCTCGAACATGATGACGATCGTGAACCACAGTGCGGTGAAGCCGTACAGGCTCACCATGACCGGCGCGAGGATGATGAAGCCGACGAGGAACGCGCCGTTGAACGTGAAGGTGAACAGCGAGTTCGCGACGAGGAGATCGCTGCGGCGCACGATCGATGGGATCGTCGCAGCTTCCGCGGGGACGAAGAAGAGCGTGACCGCGGCGACGAGGAAGTTCACCAGGTAGGCAGTCGTCACGCTGTCGCCCGCGAGGAGCAGCGGGATGATCGCGACCGCGCGCGCGGAGTTCGTGACGATGAGCACGATCCGCCGATCGACGCGGTCGACGATGACGCCACCAGCGAACCCGAAGAGCACCGCGGGGATGATCGCGAGGAGGATGAGGAACGAGGACGAGGTGTTGTTGTGCGTGAGCTCCGCGACGAGGACGATCAGCGCGGAGGTGACCGCGTTGGCCGCGGTCTGCGAGAGGATCTGCGCGGCCCACAGCGCCATGAACCCGCGGTTGCGGAGCAGCCCATGCTGCGCGGCCTGCGTGACCTCCGCCAAACTGCTGTCTACTCGACCGGGGCCAGCGGCCCGCGCTCCACGAAGCGCTTGATATCGCGCTCGACCGCCGCGCGCGCGACGAGCACGCGATGTTCGCAGGTCATGCAGCGCAGGCCGATGTCGGCACCCAGCCGGACGATGCGCCAGGTGTCGCCGCCGCACGGATGCGGCTTGCGCAGCACGACGACGTCATCGAGGTAGAGCGGCATCGGGCCGATAGGTTTCTTCCTTGTTTTCATGTCGCTCACGAGACGACGGAGTCTATCCGCGAGGTGGGTTCGCCAGGCTCGGAAGATCGAGCGCGCTCTCCCTGCTCACGTTGAAGCGGGTACCGCGGTAGATGAGCTCGAACTGGCCGATGATCCCGCCGGTCCGCGTCATCGCGACGTACATCACCTCGGGCGCACCGACTGCCGAGACGGTCCATGGTCCGCGGATCGCCGAGCCGTCGACCGTCAGCGACTTGTCCGTGGTGATACCGAAGTACGACCGCGGTCCGATGCGCACGGTGTTCACCGATATCGCTTCGGCGCCCGCGTTGCGCATCTCGTTCACTAGATCGGACAGCGCCTTGTCGTCGAACGCGCCGTCGATCCGCACGCTGATGCCCTGCCCCTTCACCGACGTGCGCGCGGCGAAGACCCGCAGCTGCGCGAGCTGACGCTGCGCCTCGGTGAGCGTGCCACGCCCGTTCGCCGCGTCGTCGCGCGCCGCCTCGGTGCGCAGCTTCAGATCGAAGATCTCGTCGCGCAGCGCGTTGTTACGCTCGGCGAGGTTCGCGATGAGCGTCGTGAGCGATGACGGTGTCTCGAGTTCGAGGCTGCGCGTGTACACGTCCTGCGCCTTGATCTGCGTGACCGCGAGCACGCCGAGGAACAGCGCGACGATGGACATCCAGATGACGCCCGCGTTGCCGCGCATCAGCGCTCCGTCGGCGTCGCGTACTTCACGTTGAGCGCGCCCGCGTACGCCGGCACGCGAAGGCCCGACGCGCGCGTCACGCGGAAGCCGAGCCCGTACACGTCACGCCGCTGCTTGATGTCCTTGAGTTCGTTCGGATCGTCGTAGGCCCCGAGCAGCTCGTTCTGCGACCCGATGACGCTGATGGTGAAGGCCGGCGACATGAGCGTGCCGTTCACCATGATGGTCGAACCGACGCAGTAGACGCTCGTCGATCCGACGACGCGCTCGCCGTTCACCGCGATCGCCTGTGCGCC
>Ga0209057_1003369_pt1 | contig 11835 bp, 7 predicted proteins | sample GraSoiAngelo_146_FD_185903 | JGI IMG/M metagenome (GOLD analysis project Ga0209057, IMG submission 185903) | Grasslands soil microbial communities from the Angelo Coastal Reserve, California, USA - 14_1009_05_30cm (SPAdes) (version 2) | ecosystem: Environmental > Terrestrial > Soil > Grasslands ... | reverse complement strand
AAATACGATCCGCCCCCGCTCGGGGCGCCCATCGATCTGGCGGGTGCCGAGGAGGAAATCCTCGCCCAGGTCCGGCGTACGGTCGGGGCTTAACAGCGTCCGGCCTTCGGTGGTAGCATCTGGCGCACCGCATCGCTTGTTCTAGGGAGGCCTGCTGATGGCGATCGAGATCGGGAAGATCCGAAACGTCGGCATCGTTGGTCACGGTGGAGTCGGTAAAACATCCCTCGTCGAGGCCATGCTGTTCGCCGCCGGCGCCGTGACGCGCCTGGGCCGCGTGGACGACGGCTCGACCACGACCGACTTCGATCCGGACGAAATCAGACGGAAGATCTCGATCAACACCTCGATCGCGTACTGCGACTGGAAGGGTCACCACATCAACCTGGTCGATACGCCGGGATACGGCGATTTCATCGCCGACGCGCGCGCCGGCCTGCGGGTCGTCGAGGCGGCGATCGTGGTGGTCGACGCGGTCGCCGGGGTCCAGGTCCAGACCGAGAAGGTGTGGAAGTTCGCGACGGAGTACAACCTGCCGCGAGCGGTTGTCGTCAACCGCCTGGACCGCGAGCGCGCCGACTTCTTCCGCACGTTCGAGTCGCTCGGGAAGAGACTGAAGGGACGGTTGGTCGCGCTCCATCTGCCCATCGGCGAAGAGTCGAGCTTTCGCGGCTTCGTGGATCTCGTCAAGATGAAGGCGGTCACGCTGACCGGCAACAAGCCCGCCGAAGGCGAAATCCCGGCCGAGCTCGCCGACCGGGCCAAGGAGTACCGCGAGAAGCTCGTGGAGGCCGCGGCCGAGACCGACGACGACCTGCTCGCCAAGTACCTCGAGGAGGGCTCGCTCGGCGAGCCGGAGATGCTGAAGGCGCTCCGCGCGGGTATTGCCGCGGGCAAGCTCATGCCGGTCATGTGTGCCGCCGCCTCGAAGTCGATCGGCGTCCACGCGCTGCTCGACCTGATCGTCGACTCGCTGCCGTCGCCGGCCGATCGCCCGGAGATCGAGGGGACGGACCTCAAGACGAAGCAACCGGCCACCCGGACCGCGGACGCAAAGGCGCCGGTAACGGCGCTGGTGTTCAAGACGCTCAGCGACCCCCACATCGGCAAGCTCTCGCTCTTCCGCGTCATGACCGGCACGCTCAGGGCCGACTCGACGCTCCTGAATCCGGGCCACAGCGCCCGCGAGCGCATGGGCCACGTCTCGTGGCTCCAGGGCAAGACGCAGAAGAACGTCGAGGCGCTGGGGCCGGGCGAGATCGGCGTCGCCCAGAAGCTGAAGGAGACGCAGACGGGCGACACGCTCACCGAGGAGGCGCAGCCGTTCGCGCTGCCGAAGATCACGTTCCCGGAGGCGGCGATCTCGTTCGCGATCCAGCCCAAGACGCGCGGCGACGAGGACAAGATCTCGAACGCGCTGGCGCGCATCGCCGAAGAGGACCCGACCGTTCACTACCACTTCGATCCGGAGACGAAGCAGCTCCTGGTCTCGGGTGTCGGCAGCTTGCATGTGGAGATGGTCGTCGAGCGGATGAAGCGGAAGTACAACGTCGAGGTGAACCTGCTGCCGCCGCGCATCCCCTACAAGGAGACGGTGAAGGGGCGCGCGGAGGGCCAGGGCAAGTACAAGAAGCAGACGGGTGGGCGCGGCCAGTACGGCGACACCTGGCTCCGCGTCGAGCCCATGCAGCGCGGCGGCGGGTTCGAGTTCGTCGACGACATCTTCGGCGGCGCCGTGCCGCGCAACTTCATCCCGTCGGTCGAAAAGGGCGTGCGCGACTGCATGAAGAAGGGGATTCTCGCGGGCTATCCGATCGTTGACATGAAAGTCACGCTCTACGACGGCTCGTACCACGACGTCGACTCGTCGGACATGGCGTTCCAGATCGCCGCCTCCATGGGTCTGCAAAAGGTGTTCATGGAGGCGCATCCGATCCTGCTCGAGCCGGTGGTGAACGTGGAGGTCACGACGCCGGCCGACGTGGCGGGCGACATCATCGGCGATCTGAACTCGCGGCGCGGTCGCATCGTCGGCATGGAGCCGGCAGGGGAAACTGCGACCGTGCGCGCGCAGGCGCCGATGTCGGAGATGCTCACCTACGAGTCGAGCCTGCGCAGCATGACCGGCGGTCGCGGCGCGTACTCGATGGAGTTCTCGCATTACGAAGAGGTCCCGGCGTTCCTGGCCGAGAAGATCGTCAAGGAAACGAAGGCGGAGAAGGAAAAGGCCGACAAGCACTAGCGTCACGCACTAGAATCGAATCGATGATCTTCCAGCAGCTCCTGAACGAGGAGTCCGGCTGCCTGTCCTACCTGATCGGCTGCGCCCAGGCGGGGCGCGCCGTCATCGTCGATCCCGGACGGGATCGCGTCCACGACTATCTCCGCATCGCGCGCAAGAAGGGGCTCACGATCACCGACGTGATCGAGACGCACACCCACGCCGATCACATCTCGGGCAACCGCGACCTCGGCGCCGCCACGAAGGCCGCCATTCACGTGCATCGCGCGGCGGGCGTGACCTTCCCGCACGTGCCGCTCGTCGATGGCGACACGCTGCGTCTGGGCCAGGTCGAGCTCAAGATCTGCCACGCGCCCGGGCACACGCCCGACTCGATCTGCGTGCTCGTCACCGATCACGCACGCGGCACGGAGCCATGGTTCGTGCTCACGGGCGACACGCTGTTCGTCGGCTCCGTCGGGCGCCCCGACCTCGGCGGTGTGTCGGCGGCGGAGGATCTCTGGCAATCGCTGCGCCGCGTGCTGCAGCCGCTGCCCGACGGCGTGGAGGTCTATCCCGCGCACGGCGCCGGCTCGGCGTGCGGCGGCGGGGCGATGAGCGCCAAGGCGGCCTCGACGATCGGCTTCGAGCGGCGCTTCAATCCCGCCTTTCGCTTCGACGACAAGGCGCGGTTCGTCGACTTCATCATGCAGGGCGTCCCGCCGAAGCCCGCGGCCTTCGAGACCATCGTCGCGAAGAATCGCGGACTGCTGCCGCTGACCGCCGCCAAGCCGCGTCCCATGAGCGCGCGCGAGGCGTGGGAGGCCGCACAGGCCGGCGCCGTCGTGCTCGACCTGCGCGATCCCGGCACGCACGGCGAGGCGCATCCGGCGGGCGCGCTGAACGTCTGGATCGACGGACCGCAGTTCGCCGAGCGCGTGGCCGGCTTCGTCACGCCGGGCACGCGCGTGGTCGTGTTGGCGCAGGCGCCGTCGGACGTCGATCGCGCGGTGCAGGCGCTCTCGCGGGTCGGCATCGATGAGGTCGTCGGTCACCTGCAGTGGGGCATGATCGACTGGCGCGACGCCGGCCTGCCCGTGGAGTCGGTGCCGCAGATCACCGCCTACGACCTGCACACGCTGCTCGAGGCCGACGGCGCGGTGGTCGTGGATGTGCGCGAACCGTTCGAGTGGCTCGAGGGCCACGTGCCGGGCGCGCTGCACGTGCCGATGTTCGAGGCCGTCGCGCGCGCGAGCGAGCTGCCCGCCGATCGGCCGAAGGCCGTCGTCTGCGCCGGCGGTCTGCGCTCGAGCACCACCATCAGCGCGCTCAAGCGGCGCGTGCCCGGCCCGTGGCTCAACGTCACGGGTGGCATGGCCGCCTGGCTCAAGGCGGGCTACGGCGTCACCAAAGCGTAGCGGCTGATGGCGTCCGCGCTGCGCGCGCAGTGGAACGCGCTCGTCGGCCGCGCGTGGCCGGTGTGGGGCGCCGCGATCCTCGTCGCCACCGTCAACGTGTTCCTCTTTGCCTTCGATCGGCCGTGGACCGCGTCCGACGGACTGCGAAACTGGGGCGATTGGGTGCTCACGGGCGTCGGTGTCCTGCGCCGTCCCGATCTGCTGCCGCCGTGGCTCTACTCCGGCTCGCTGCTCAACCTCGGCGTCCTGCTCGGCGGCGCCGCGGGCGCGCTCTGCGCGCGCGAGTTCGCCGTCCGCGTGCCGGCGCCGGGCGAGCTGATCAAGGGCGCCGCCGGCGGCGCCTTCATGGGCGTCGGCGCCACGCTCGCCTTCGGCTGCAACATCGGCGGCTTCTTCTCCGCGGTGAGCGCGCTGAGCCTCGCCGGCTTCGCGATGATGGTGGGGCTCGGCGTGGGCGCCTTTCTCGGCTTGCGGTATCTGCTGTGGGAAACCGCGCACCGCCCGGGCTGGTCGAGCGGCCGCGGGCGGACGTGGGCGCGCGCCGGCCGCGACGCGAGCCGCCAGCCGCTCGTCGGCGTGCTGCTGCTCGTCGCGCTCGTGGCCGCGCCGTTCGTGTACGCGGCGGCGGGGCATGCGCAGCGCGGTCTCTTTCTGGTATTCGGCGCCGCCTTCGGCGTGATCTTCCAGCGCTCACGGTTCTGTCTCGTGCGCGCGTTCCGCGAGCCGTTCATGACCGGCGACGCCGAGCACACGCGCGCCGCGGCGCTCGCGCTGGTGGTCAGCACACTGGGCTTCGCGATTCTGAAATTCACCGACCTCAAGGACAAGGGCGATTGGGTCTTCGCCGCCGCGGGGATCGGCGGCCTGCTCGGCGGCACGCTCTTCGGCATCGGCATGACGCTCGCGGGTGGCTGCGGCGCGGGCTCGATCTGGCGTGCGGGCGAGGGGCAGGTGAAGCTCTGGGCGGCGGTCGCGTGCTTCGCGCTGGGCGCTTCGGTTGCGCGCCTCGTGCTGGGCGGCGCGCTCGCGAAAGTGGGCGTGGCCGTGTTTCTTCCGTCGGCCGTCGGCTGGGGTGCCGCGGTGCTCCTCGTGATCGTCGTGGCCGCCGGGTGGGCGCTCGCCGCCACGTGGAACGAGGACACCAGAAAGTTCACCGTACCGGACTGAACCGCTGTACCTTACCGTGGCAGTTCAAGCGACCGTGGCCTCCGGGAGAAACGTCATGGCACGGATGACGCGCAGGGAGTTCCTCAAGGCTTCGTCCGCCGTCGTCGCCCTCTCTGGTCTCGCAGGCTGCGCGAGCACGGGCGGCGCGCCGACCACGACGAGCACGCCCGGCGACCTGGCGCCGAATCGCAGCGGCCGTCGCGTGATCGTGATCGGCGGCGGCTGGGGCGGCGCCACCGCCGCCAAGTACGTGCGCATGCAGGATCCGGCGATCGAGGTCGTCCTGCTCGAGCCCAACGACAAGTTCATCTCCTGCCCGTTCTCGAATCTGGTCGTGAGCGGTGTGCGCTCGATCGAGAGCCTCACCTTCGGGTACGACGGGCTGCGTAAGCAGCACGGCGTCAAGATCATGCGCGAGAGCGCGACGGCGATCGAGCCCGACGCGCACCGCGTGCGGCTCGCGCGTGGCTTCCTGACGTATGACCGGCTCATCGTCGCGCCCGGCATCGATTTCCAGACGGAGCAGATCGAAGGACTCGCCGCCGCCGGCGATCGCGTGCTGCACGCGTGGAAGGCCGGGCCGCAGACGGTGGCGCTCGCGCAGCAGCTCAAGGAGATGCCCGACGACGGCGTCTTCGTGCTGTCAGTCCCGCCTGCCGCGTATCGCTGCCCGCCGGGACCGTACGAGCGCGCGTGCCAGGTGGCCTGGTATCTCAAGACGCGCAAGCCGCGCGCGAAGCTCATCGTGCTCGACGCCAACCAGAACGTCATCAGCAAGCCGGCGTTGTTCCGCGCTGCGTGGCAGGCGTATCCGAACCTCGAGTACCGCGCATCGAACAAGGTGGTAAAGGTCGATGCCGCCGCGCGCGAGCTGACGACCGAGTTCGGCGACAAGGTGCGCTACGACGTCGCGAACGTGATTCCGCCGCAGCGCGCGGCCGCCATCGCCGTGCAGGCCGACCTCGTCGGCGTCGACAAGCGCTGGTGCGAGGTCAACCACGTGAGCTACGAGTCGGTGAAGGCGAAGGACGTTCACGTCGTCGGCGACTCCACGATCGGCATCCCGGTGCCGAAGTCCGGCACCGTGGCCAACAGCATGGGCAAGATCGCCGCGACCGCCGTCGTGAATCTGCTCAACGGACGGCCCGCACCCGAGATGCCGCCGATCAACACCTGCTACTCATGGGTGAGCGACACGGAAGTGATGGCGGTGATCAACGCCTACCGCATCGACAGCGGCAAGGTGGTGCAGATCGAGCAAAAGCTCACGCCGGGCCAGTCGGCACTCTATGCGCACCACGCGGAGGCCTGGGCCACCAGCATCTGGGCGGACATCCTTGCGTAGCGCGGCGCGCGTCGTGCAAGCGTTCGTCCTCGTCGCCGCGCTGGCGGCGCTTGTCCCCGCGACGACCGCCGCCGGTCCTGTCGACACGCCAGGCTTCACGAAGGCGTTTTCGTGCAGCGCCTGTCACGGGAGCGCCGGCGCTGCGCGCGCCGATGCGGTCCCGATCCTCGCCGGTATGCCGGCCTGGTATCTCAAGAAGGCGATCGACGACTATGCGTCGGGACGGCGCCCATCGCCGGAGATGGAGCCGTTCTCCAAGATGGTCATCACGCTCGGCGTCGACGACGTCGCCGCGTATTTCGCCACGCAGAAGCGCGAGGCGTCGCCGATCAAGCTCGACCGCGCGGCCATCGCGAGCGGTCGCACCGCGGCGACCCAGTGCGCCGGATGCCACGGCCAGGACGGCCGCGGCGATCAGGCGAAAGGCACGCCGCCACTCGCCGGCCAGCCGGCAGGGTATCTGTTGAATCAGATGAAGCTCTTCAAGGCGGACAAGCGGAGCCCGGGCGACGCGAACCTCACCGCGCTGAAGGCCCTCATGAAGGGTGTCGACGACCCGACGCTCGCCAACCTCGCCGCCTATTACGCGAGCCTCGGGAGGTAAGCCGCCCGTCTCGTGTCGCTCCTCCTCGGCGGTGTCCTGGTCGTGCTCGGGATGGTCGGCGCATTCGTGTCGGGTCTGCTCGGCGTCGGCGGCGCGATCGTGATGATCCCCCTGCTGCTCTATGTCCCGCCGCTGCTCGGCATCGGCGGCTTCGACGTCAAGGAGGTGGCGGCGATCACGATGGTGCAGGTCTTCATCGCGGCCCTTTCGGGGGTCATCGCGCACGGTCGCCGGCGTGCCGTCAACGCGCGCCTGGCGGCGACGGGCGGTCTCGCGATGGCGGCGACCTCCCTCGCCGGCGCGATCGCGTCGCTCTGGATCCACGAAATGTGGCTGCTCATGGTCTTCGCGCTCATGATCACGCTCGCGTGTGTGCTGATGTTCGTGCCCGCGCCGCAGCCGGACGTCGCCGCGCCGGCAGAAGACCGCGAGTACAGCCGCACGCTGACGGCGACGGTGGCCGGCGGTGTCGGCTTCGCGGCGGGTCTCGTCGGCGCGGGCGGCGCCTTTCTCCTCGTGCCGCTGCTGCTCGTGGTCGTCGGCGTGCCCATCCGCGTGACGATCGGCAGCTCGCTCGCGATCACCGCGCTCGCGGCCACGGCCGGCGTCATCGGCAAGCTCGTCACCGGACAGGTTCCGCTCGGCCCTGCCTTCGTGGTCGCCCTCGGCGCGGTGCCCGGCGCGCAGCTCGGCGCGGTGGCCAGCCGGCGGCTGGCGGGCGGCGCACTCAAGGGCATACTGTTCGTCGTGATCGCCCTGACCGGCGTGCGCGTCTGGTGGCACGTGCTGTTCGAGTAGTGCGCGTGAGACCGAGGAGCGCCACGGGTTTCCCGGGGCGCGTGGGAGTGCGAAGCCGCAGGCCGTTCGACGGCCGAGGCGAGCCTGCGATGAATCGTTGGGGAGTTTGGGGGCCATTTCGGGGCCCTCATCAAAAATGAGATACGGATTTGTCATCGACCACCGCAAGTGCATCGGCTGTCACGCGTGCACGGTGGCGTGCAAGGAGGAGAACCAGGTTCCCCTCGGAACGTTCCGCACGTGGGTGAAGTACGTCGAGAAGGGCACCTGGCCGAACACGCGCCGCTACTTCTCCGTGCTGCGCTGCAACCACTGCGACGACGCGCCGTGTATCACGATCTGCCCGACGGTGGCCCTCTATCGGCGCGCCGACGGCATCGTCGACTTCGACGGCGCGCGCTGCATCGGCTGCAAGTCGTGCATGCAGGGCTGCCCCTACGACGCGCTCTACATCGATCCGAACACGAACACCGCCGCCAAGTGCCACTACTGCGCGCACCGCGTGGAGGTCGGGCTCGAGCCGGCGTGCGTGGTCGTGTGTCCGGAGCGCGCGATCATCGCCGGCGATCTCGACGATCCGCGCACGGAGATCGCACGACTGGTGGGCCGCGAGCAGGTCGAGGTGCGCAAGCCGGAGCAGGGCACGCGCCCGAAGGTGTATTACGTCGGCGCCGACTCCTCCACGCTGTCGCCGGCGCTGCAGCGGCCGGCGCCGACGTATCTGTGGGGCCAGCGGCCGGCGGCCGAGGCCGATCTCGTCCGCATGGTGGCCGCGCTGCACGACACCGCGCACGGCGACGGCGCGCTGGCGCGCCCGGTGTACGACGCGCCGCACGTGCCGCGTCCCTGGGGCTTCAAGGTGAGCACGTATCTGTGGACCAAGTCGATCGCGGCCGGCGCGCTGCTCGTCGCCACGCTCGCCGGCTCGTCGTGGTGGGGCACGACGCTGACGATCACCGCGCCGGCGATCAGCCTGCTCTTCGTGCTGCTCACGAGCGCGCTGCTGGTGATCGATCTCAAGCGCCCCGAGCGCTTCCTTTATATCGTGTTCAAGCCGAACTGGCGCTCGTGGCTCGTCTGGGGCGCGTGGATCCTCATCGCGTTCGGCGCCGTCGCGGGCGCATGGCTCGCGGTTGGACTGGCCGGCCGCTACGTGCCCGACGCGGCGCGGTTGCCGGTCGCCGTGCTGGCGATCGCGACCGCCGGCTACAGCGCGTTCCTGTTCGGGCAGGCCGAGGGTCGGGACTTCTGGCAGAGCCCGCTCGTGCTGCCGCATCTGATCGTCTCCGCGTTCGTCGCCGGGTGCGCCGCGCTGCTCATCGCGTCGATCCTCTGGCCCGGAACGTTGCCCGTCCGCGGCATGCCGCCCCATCGCGCCGCCCGCATCGACGACGTGCTGGGGCCGTTGCTGTTTTTCGCGATCGTCGCGCACACCGCGCTGGTGCTCATCGAGCTGCTGAGCCGCCATCCCGTGCGCGACGCGGCGCTCGCCGCGCAGTTGCTCACGCGTGGCGCGTATCGCCTGTGGTTCTGGGGCGGCGTGGTGATGGGCGGCACGCTCGCGCCGCTCGCGCTCCTCTGGACCGCCGCCCTCATCGACGCGGTGGCGCTCAGCATCGTCGCCGCGCTGCTGACGCTCGCCGGACTCTGGCTCTGGGAAGATCTATGGGTCAAGGCTGGCCAGTCGATCCCGCTCAGCTGATGCGTCGCGCGGAGCGGAAGGCGCGATGAATCGGCCGAGCGCGGAGCCGCTGCATCCCGTGGCGCGTGATCTGTCTGCGCGCGAGGGCGGGTTGGCCGCGTATCCGCCGGTCGAGCGCTGGGACGACTGGGAAGAGCTCGATCCCATCGCGTGGCCGCGCAAGGTGCGGCGCCGCTATGAGCTGATTCCGACGATCTGCTTCAACTGCGAGGCGGCGTGCGGGCTGCTCGCGTACGTCGACAAGGAGACGCTGCGCATCCAGAAGTTCGAGGGCAACCCGGTGCATCCGGGCAGCCGCGGCCGCAACTGCGCCAAGGGGCCGGCCACGCTCAATCAGGTGCAGGATCCCGAGCGCATCCGCTATCCGATGCGGCGCACCGGCCCGCGCGGCGGCGGACAGTGGGAGCGCGTGACGTGGGACGAGGCGCTCGACGACATTGCCGGGCGCATTCGCAAGGCGCTCGTCGAGGGGCGACCGAAAGAGATCATGTACCACCTCGGTCGTCCGGGTCACGAGCTCGTGTATCTGCAGCGGGTATTTCACGCCTGGGGCATCGATGGTCACAACAGCCACACCAACGTCTGCTCCGCGAGCGCGCGCGCCGGCTATGCCTTCTGGCACGGCATGGACCGGCCGTCGCCCGATCACGCCAATGCGCGCTTCATCTTGCTGCTGTCGTCGCACCTCGAGACCGGCCATTACTTCAATCCACACGCGCAGCGCATCATCGAGGCGAAGATGCGCGGCGCCAAGGTCGCCGTCATCGACTCGCGACTGTCCAACACCGCCTCGATGGCCGACTACTGGTTGTCGCCGTGGCCGGGAACCGAGGCCGCCATCCTGCTCGCGATCGCGCGCCTGCTCGAGCGCCGCTACGACCGCGCGTTCGTCGAGAAGTGGACGAACTGGGACGAGTACTTGCGCGAGGAGCGCCCCGACCTGCCGGTGACGTTCGACGCCTTCCACGGAGCACTCGAAGAGCTCTACGCGGCGTACACACCGGAGTTCGCCGCCGAGGAGAGCGGCGTGCCCGCGGCCACCATCGTGGAGATCGCGCGCGCCATCGGCGCCGCGGGCGGCGCGCTGGCCACGCACATCTGGCGCAACACGGCGGCGGGCAATCTCGGTGGCTGGCAGGTCGCGCGCGCGCTCGAGCTGCTGGTGGTGCTGATGGGCGCGGTGTCCACGCCGGGCGGGACGGCGCCGAGCGCGTGGAACAAGGCGATCCCCGCGCCGCCGATGATGCCGCCGCCGGGCAAGGTGTGGAGCGAGCTCTTGATGCCCAAGGAGTATCCGCTCGCCTTCTTCGAGATGTCGTTCCTGCTCCCACATTTTCTGCGCGAGGGCCGCGGCAAGCTCGCGATGTACTTCACGCGCGTCTACAACCCCGTGTGGACCAACCCGGACGGGATGTCGTGGGTCGAGATGCTCACGGATGAGGCAAAGGTTGAACGGCATGCGTGTCTGACACCGGTCTGGAGTGAGACGGCGTGGTTCGCCGATTTTGTATTGCCGATGGGCCACGGCTCCGAGCGCCACGACCTCATGTCGCAGGAGACGCACGCCGCACGCTGGATCGGCTTTCGCCAGCCCGTCCTGCGCGTCGCGCTCGAGAAGCGCGGCCAGACGTTCGACTTCACGTGGCAGGCGCACGAAGCCGCCGGCCTCGGCCAGGTGTGGGAAGAGGACGAGTTCTGGATCGAGCTCTCGTGGCGCATCGATCCCGACGGCGCGCTCGGCATCCGCAAGTACTTCGAGTCGCCCTACCGCGCCGGCGCCAAGCTGCGGATCGAAGAGTTCTACCGCTGGATCTTCGAGCACAGCGTGCCCGGCCTGCCCGAGGCGGCGAGGAAAGAGGGGCTCACGCCGCTCGCCTACATGCGCAAGTACGGCGCGTTCCTCGTCGAGGACGCCGTCTATCGGACGTACGAGACGCCCCAGGACGGCGGCGTCGTCGTCGACGGGGTCGCGCGCGTCGGCTTTCCGACGCCGACGCGCAAGCTCGAGTTCTTCTCGCGCACGCTCAAAGACTGGAAGTGGCCCGAGCACGCGGTGCCCGGCTACATCCGAAGCCACGTGCACTGGTCGAACATCGATCGCGCCAAGGGTGAGATGGTGCTGCTGCCGACGTTCCGGCTGCCGACGCTGATCCACACACGCTCGGGCAACGCCAAGTGGCTCTACGAGATCTCGCACACGAATCCCTTGTGGCTGCATCCCGAGGACGCCGCGCGCCACGGCGTGACGACCGGCGATCTGCTCAAGATCGCGACGGCCATCGGCTGGTTCGTCGACAAGGTCTGGGTGACGGAGGCGATCCGGCCCGGTGTGGTCGCGTGCTCACACCACCTCGGGCGCTGGCGACTGGCCGAGACCACCGGCGGCGAGCGGTGGTCCACCGCGCTCGTGGATCTGCAGCGCGAGGCGCCGGGCCGGTGGCGCATGCGGCAGCTGCACGGCATCGAGCCCTTCGACAGCGCCGATCCCGATTCGGCGCGCATCTGGTGGCAGGACGCCGGCGTGCACCAGAACCTCACGTTCCCGGTCCAGCCCGATCCGATCAGCGGCCAGCATTGCTG
>Ga0209057_1003367_pt1 | contig 11837 bp, 4 predicted proteins | sample GraSoiAngelo_146_FD_185903 | JGI IMG/M metagenome (GOLD analysis project Ga0209057, IMG submission 185903) | Grasslands soil microbial communities from the Angelo Coastal Reserve, California, USA - 14_1009_05_30cm (SPAdes) (version 2) | ecosystem: Environmental > Terrestrial > Soil > Grasslands ... | reverse complement strand
ATTGTAGGGCTCCGGACTGGCAGGGTTGAACTTGTGCAGAGCTCTTAGGATGCTTGTTTTTCCACTTTCGTTCTTTCCAACTAGGGCTTTGATATGTTCGACAGGTGCTTCGCCGGAGTCGTCTATGCACCTGTAGTTCTGGACCCTGAAGCTTCTCAGCTTCATGGAAGGTTGTACCTCATGTTTTCTCGTTTCATTACTAACATACCCATGAAAACTTGACGGGCTGAACTCAATCCGTCTCGGCAGAACCGCCATTCTAGTGCGCTTGCGTTTATGGCTGTCACGGTTTCTCCTCTTTCTTCAGATATCTGTACCCGCGGAATTGTGAAGGTATGACCTGTGTCTGGGCCTGCAACTGGTTCTGGTAGAGTTGCGTGTAGGCTCCTTGGCGTTGCAGCAGACCACGGTGTGTACCGATCTCTGCGATTCCCCCCTCTTCGAGGACAACTATTCTGTCGGCATCCATCACGGTAGAGAGTCTGTGACCGATGATGATCGTGGTTCGCTCTCCCGACATTCGTCCCATTGCGTCTTGAATGAGCGCTTCAGACTTGGAATCAACGTTCGACGTCGCCTCGTCCATTATGAGTATCTTGGGATCTTTGATGAGTGCTCGAGCGATGGAGACGCGCTGTCTCTCGCCAACTGAGAGAGTTACCCCTCGTTCGCCAATTTCCGTAGCATACCCATAGGGGAGAGCAAGTATGAACTCGTGCGCATTGGCAGCTTTTGCTGCCCGGATGATCTCTTCTTGGCTTGCCCCAGGCTTGCCATAGGCTATGTTGTCGCGTACGCTTCCGGAGAACAGGATCGGGTCCTGAATGACGAGTCCAATGTTCTTTCTCAAGTAGGACAGTTTCAGCATGTTGATGGGATATCCGTCAATCTGGATGGCTCCGGAATCCGGCTCGTAGAAGCGCAACAGCAGGTGGACTATGGTAGATTTTCCGGCACCACTGGGACCGACTATTGCTATCGTCTCACCGGGGTTGATTGTCAAGCTGAAGTTGTCAAGGACGGTTTGGTTGCGCTCGTACTTGAACGAGACTCCATCGAATTCTATCCGTCCCAGTATCTCAGGTGGAGCAAATGCTCCTGGCACGTCTAGGACTTCAGGCTTCGTCTCTGTAATCTCAAAGATTCTGTCCCCCGCCGCAGTGGCTTTTTGGAATTTGAAGTTTGATTTGCTCAACGCTATTAGAGGTGAGAACATCTTGTCGAGTAAGCCGAGAAATGCGACGAGTGCTCCCAGTGTCAAGGCTCCATTCAGCACGTCTGGAACAGCCACGAAGATAAGTGTCAGGAGCGCCAAGGTCGTGACCGCGTCCACCGCGGATCCGTATACCGAGCTTAGCTTTGCCAGGCCAATGTTGGATTTTACAATTGCCAGAGATTTGTCGCGAAAATCTTTAGCTTCTTCTTCTTCCATCGTGAAGCTCTTTACTATGCGTAGGTTGCTCATCACTTCGTAGGCTCTCGCTGAAAGGTCACCTACGGCCTCTCTGATTCTCCTCGACGCTCTTTTGATCCTCCGTTTGAATAAGTTCACGACAATGACCATGCCAATTATGAACGGAACGACGGTGAGGGCAATCCTCGGGCTGGCGTAGAAGAGAAGGATGGATGCTCCGGCCACCATGCCGAAATTCGCGCCTAGAGCGCTGAGGTCTGATGTCAGAACACTCTCGATCTCGTTTGTATCGCTCATGACTCTGGAGATGAGTTCACCTGAACGGCTGTGGTCTAGGAATTGTACTGGAAGATGCTGTATGTGCTGGTAGACCTGTGTCCGTAGTCCGTGAACAGTCTTTGAGGCGAGAATTTCCGTAAGATACTGGTCGACAAAATCGAGTATCTGCTTTGCGAAGAAGGCCCCACCCAGCATAGCTATCACGGTGGGTAAGAATGCTATGTTGCGAAGTGCGATAACATTCCCGAACAGGAGAAAACCGATGATCCAGGGTTGTGCCAAGTTCAGAGCGTCACTAGCTGCCATGGCGATTCCAATCGCCAGGACGTAGGGCCAGTGTGGTCTGAGATAGGAAAACAGCTTGCGCAGAGTACCCTTCGGCTTTGATAGAACCATCAACGAGATGATGCCGACTCCTAGAACGCTGATGCTGAGAACCACCAGCGGGTCTAACAGGATCGAGAGGAACCCATACCTGGCTACGAGCGAAGTCTTCAGAGCCGGGTTCGCCTGGCTCGCGAATGTGACATAGTTCAGCAGCGCGATTATTGCAATCCACTGAAGAATTATGATTGCCCTTGCGATGCGCAATGCCAAACGTTCTCTCGACTTGTCCTTTGGCGCAGCAACTTGACGCGCCCTCTTCTTTTCCGTCTTCTTTGTGTTCTCTCTCAAGAGGAACCATCCTCCGTCAACTCAACGAATTGATGCTGGCCTGAAAGTCTGTCCTCGCGAGAATTGTCACAAGACGGATAGCTGGCCGTAGGGCTAGCTGACTCTGACTCGCCTCTGCCCCTCATACCAACGTAGATCGCAGCGACAAGGGCAGATATCAAGCCCAGAAAACCCAGGCTTGCTACGACTCCATCGTCCACCGGTAGACCAAGGGTTCGGTAACAGGTCAGGCAGATTTGGCCTGGAGCAGCTCTAACTTGTATGCTTATGGTTTGGCCAGCTTCCATTGGAGGGGTGCCGCCTTCCGTTGCAGTGAACGTGATGGAGTAGTTCCCCGTCTCATCTGATGTTGGAGTCCAAGCGAACTCTCCCGTGCTCGAATCGAAGCTTGCTCCTGTCGGAAGCTTATCTGAAGCAATGGAAACCGCCCCCCCTTCTGGATCGAACGCCGCCACGGTGAAGGTCAGATACTGGCCGACAGTCACTGCCTGGGACCCCAGCTGGCTGGAAAACACGGGGGGTCTATTCTCAGACACGCCTATGGTTAGGGTTGTAAGGGTGGTAGCTCCGTTGGCGTCTTTAGTCGTCAGGCTGACCGTGAAGATTCCAGGGGCTGGGTATGTGTGGGTGGCTGGACTACCGTTGTCGTCTGGAGATCCGTCGCCATAGTTCCAGCTGAACGTAAAGGGACTCGCACCGCCCCTGATTGTCGCTGTGAAGGTCACAGACTGACCGGTCGTTGGAGTAGCAGGGCTAGATGTGAAGTTGACACTAGGGGCAACATTGACGCCGATCGGTAGAGAGGCCAATGAGGTTACACCCAGAGTATCGGTTGCGGTAAGTCTAGCAGTGAACGAACCTGTCGTAGCATACGTGTGGATCGTGTTGCATTTGCTGGCTGACCAGCTGTCGCCGAAGCTCCAATTACAGACAAGACCACCAACTCCACCGGTAGATGTAATCGCGAAACTTACAGGGACTCCTGCATCAGCCGGGTTCGGACTGGCCGCGGTCGTGACCGTGAGTCTTGAATTGATCAGTAGGATTTGGGCGGCTGTTGCCGCGTGATTTGCGGAATCAGCCGCGCTAATTGTAACAGAGAATGTTCCAGCAACAGTGTAAGTGTGTGCCACAAGGCTACCTCCGACCGCTGACCCTCCATCTCCGAAATCCCAGCTGAACGTGTAATTTGGCGTGCCACCTGTTGCCGTGACAGAGTAACTGGTAGATACTCCGATCTCCGAGGGAGATGGAGCGATAGATATGATGCTCACGACGAGACTTTGAGTCACAGCCACGGAGTGGGTCACAGTGGCGCTCTCGCCAACTACATCAGTGACCGTGACGGTCACATTGAATGTTCCAGCAGCAGCGAATGAGTGGCTCGCAGGATTGCCTGATCCTGAACCACCGTCGCCATAGTTCCAGTTGAAGCCGAACGGGCCCGAACCGCCGGTTGTTGCTGTCGTGAAATTCACGGGCTCGCCAGCCATCGGCTTAGCCGGCCCAAAATCGAAGTCAACTCCAGGCAAAGGATTCACAGTTATCGTAACGCTGGCTGCCGTAGTGACACCGACCACATCAGTCGCAGTGACAGTGGCAGTGAACGTTCCGGTACTCGTGTAAGTATGACTTGTTGAGCATCCAGTGGCACCAACCGCGTCGCCGAAGTCCCAACTGCAGGTGATGGCACCGACACCACCGGCCGATACGGGAGCAAGGCCTACACGGACACCATTGTCAGTAGGGTTCGGCCCTGCGGTCGCAGTAATAGTCAATCTAGCGTTGACAGTTACAGACACACTTCTCAAGGCGGTGACACTGAGAGCATCACTGACGGTAACAGTGGGATTGAACGGTCCAATAGTGGCGTAAGTGTGACTCGCAGAACATGTGTTAGCAGTACCACCATCACCAAAGGCCCAGCTGCAGGTCGCCGTACCAATACCACCGGTTGTAGGAGCGATAAAGTCGACCAGAGCACCAACCTCCGTCGGATTCGGACTGGCATTGGCCATAACGGCAAGCTTCGCATTGACGGCTACCGTGATACTAGCGGTCGCGTTCACGCCAAGACTATCGGTGGCCGTAACAGCGGCAGTGAAAGTTCCACTATCAGCGTAAGCGTGGGTCGACGAGCAGCCAGAACCAGCAGCAGTAGTATCACCAAAAGCCCAGCTACAAGTGACAGTACCAACACCACCGGCAGGTGTACTAGTAAACCTCACTGCAGTCCCGACCTCAGCAGGCCTCGGACTAGCAACAGACGTAACGGCAAGCTTCGCATTGACGGTTTCAGAGATGTTAGTGGTCGCTGTCACGTTGACAGTATCAGTGGCAGTAACGCTTGCAGTGAACGTTCCTTGGCTGGCGTACGTGTGGGTCGTGGTGCATCCGGTGCCCGTGGCTCCGTCACCAAAAGTCCATTTGCAGGTCGCTACACCAACTCCACTTGTTGTATGTGCGGTAAAGTCAACGGCCGAGCCAACCTCGGCTGGATTTGAACTGGCTGCAACGGTAACAGTCAACTTCGCATTAACAGTCAGTGAGACACTACCGGTCGCGGTCACACCGAGACCATCGATCGCTGTAACGTTGGCAGTGAACGAACGAGTGGCAGCATAGGTGTGAGTCGTCGAGCAGCCAGAACCAGTAGTGATATCACCAAAAGCCCAGCTGCAGACGATGGTACCAACACCACCGGCAGGCATAATGGTAAAGCTCGTCCCCTTGGTCACCTCGGTCGGGTTTGGACCAGCAACAGCCATAAGGCTCAATCTAGGATTGACCGCTACCGAAACTGCGGTCGACCCTGCAGTCACGCTGGTTGAGTCGGTGACTGTTACCATTGCGCTAAATGTTCCTGTTGCGGTGTAGGTGTGGTTGGTAGTGGCTGTTGTGGTTGTTGCGGTCGTGCCATCACCAAAGGTCCAGCTGTACGAAGCGTATGGGGGCGATCCTCCCGTGGCCTTGGCAGTGAAGGTCGTGCTGACTGCAAGCTCCGTCGGATTCGCACTGATGACCAGAATCACAGCAAGGGCCGATCCAACATTGAAGGTAACCGACGTGGTAGCATCGACGGTGAGAATGTCCGTGGCAGTGACCGTGGCGGTGAACGTTCCGCTAGTGGTGTAAGTGTGGGTAGTCAAGCAGCCGGAACCAGTAGTGGTATCGCCAAAGTTCCAGGTGCAAGTCGCAGTGCCCACACCGCCAGAGGGAGTGGCGGTGAGGGTGAGACTCTGTCCAACTACAGGGTTAGACGTACTAGTAGTCACAGTCACCGTCAGTTTGGGGCTGACAGTTATGGTCGTGTTGTTTGTCGCGGTCACGCCCAGAGCATCAGTCGCGGTCACAATGGCTGTGAATGTTCCAGCACTAGAGTAGGTGTGGCTTGCAGAACACGTGTTAGCGGTACCACTATCTCCAAAGGTCCACTTGCAAGTCGCTGTGCCAAGACCACCTGTAGTGGGCGCTGTAAAGCCGACCGCAACGCTAACCTCGACTGGATTCGGAGTAGCGACTGCGGTTACGGTCAACCTCGCATTGACAGTTACTGAGACGCTAGATGATGCTGTCTTACCAGCCGAATCGGCGACTGTTACGGTTACGTTGAATGCTCCCGTCGAATTATAAGTGTGGCTCGTAGTGGCCGCGGTTGTAGTCGCGGTCGTGCCATCACCAAAGGTCCAACTGTATGACGTGTAAGGAGCGGTTCCACCAGCAGCTGCAGCGTTGAAGCTGATACTTACGGTGGACTCTGTCGTGATCGGATTGGCATTCAGGCTCTCACCGAGCGTCGATACAATATTGACGGTAACCGATGCCGTAGCAGTCACGGTGAGAGTGTCGGTCGCTGTGACTTTGGCGGTGAAAGTTCCCGGGGTGGCGTAGGCGTGGGTTGTGGTGCATCCGGTGCTCATGGCTCCGTCGCCAAAGCTCCAGCTGCACATGGCCACACCAACGCCGTTGTTGGTGGTAGCCGTGAAAGTGAGGCTTTGTCCGACTACGGGGTTAGGCGTGGTGGTGGTCGCAGCCACGGTAAGCTTGGGGCTGACGGTTATGGTGGTGCTGTTCGTCGCGGTCACACCGAGATTGTCGGTTGCAGTCACGGTTACGGTGTCGTTCGCGGCATTAGCATAGACGTGCGTGATGAAGCATCCGGAGGCAGGTGGAGAGCCGTCGCCGAAGTTCCAGTTGCACGAGACGGGGGATACGCCGCCTGAGGTCGTCGCCGAAAGACTGATGGAATAACCAGCCTCAGATGGGTTGGGAACGGCATGGACCGAAGAGACTTGTAATCTAGCAGCCACGGCAACGGAATGGGGTGACGAGGTCGCGGTAATTCTTGCCGAGTCCTTCACTGTGACTGTTACGCTGTATGTCCCGGACGCCGTATAGGCGTGCGCGACTGAATTACCTGAGCCGGTAGAGCCGTCACCAAAGTCCCAGATGAATGAAACGCATGGTTGTGTTCCACCGGAAGCTGTCGCTGTGAGGTTGACTGCCAGTCCAACCTCGTTTGGACCGGAGGTAGTGATGGCGACAGTCAAGGGGGGAGCATTAATGGTGATGCTCGCAGATGCTGACGCGAGCCTCCCTTTGGCGTCGGTAACGTTCGCTCGTACGGTATAGGGTCCTGCGACGACGTATTTGTGGGAAGCCGTGCTGCCAGTAGCGAGGCTGGTTCCGTCGCCAAAGTTCCAGGAGAACGAGTAGGGAGAAGTGCCGCCCGAGGCCGCAGCCGAAAAGCTGACACTGGTTCCAACGATACCAGAGGAGGGACCACTGACCGTCAGGGCTAGAGGAGCGGCAACAGTGACCGTAGCGGATGCAGAGCCAATCTTGCCGTTTGTATCAGTAGCGTTCACCGTCACAGCATAGGTTCCGGTGCTGGTGTATGTGTGGGTCATCGTGTTGGGAAGGCTGGTCCCACCTGGCACGTTGCTCGCAGTATCGCCAAAGTTCCAGCTGAACCTGTACGTGGGAGTTCCGCCTGTGGCGGTGGAGCTGAAGCTGATGGAATCTCCCGCTACGGGCCGGGTTGGGGCGTATGAGAGGCTCGTCTGCGGTGATAGGCTCTTGATGAATTCGGTCATGTCAGATGCGGAACCGTCTTCAGAGGTTAGGGACGAGAGGCCCCATGCTGTTTCAATCGTGGCAAGAAGCGAGTAGTGATCGTATGATCTTGACGACTGGAATTTTGTCTTGGTAACGGGGCCTGCCCATATGGCGGGGACATTGCCGACGGATGACCCACTGGACTCGGCGAACGTGACGAAGAGCGCTGCGTTCTGGGTTGTGAAGACGGTGCTGCTCAGTATTTTCGGGACGAGCTGTGAGAGATACTTGTCACCTGTCGATAGGGAGCAATCGTGTATGTCGTCGCACTGGTTGGGCGTGAGCCAGTTGTAATTCGCCGCGGAGGAGGTGGAACCGAGGGATTTGAGGAACAGATCGTCTGTCTCGATGCTGGACGTGACCACCGAGTTTGCCCTGAGCAGGTTGTCGCATCTCGCGGGATCGTTGACGATGTTTTGGAAGTAGAGGAATGGAAAGTGTTTAGAATTGTACTCGGCGTTGGACGGTGAGAGGCTGCACCCCTGGGAGACCGGATAGTCTTCAGCCCAAGCCTTCCAAGTCAGTCCCGCTCCTTCTATACTATCAACAATGCTCGTATCGCTGAGCGAGCACTGAGTCGGGTAGCAGTCGGCTGTTAGGCCGAAAGTACTGCCGCCGATGAGGGCAAGATAGTTGGGATCACTAACAGCCGCTTCGACATCGGAATAGGCAGTGGCATAGCCGTAGGTGCTTGCTAGAGAGTTCAGGTAGGGCGCGGCCGAGGACCCGTAGACCTGCTTTGCGCTAGCGTTGTTCATGACGATGACGACTATGTAGTCGAAAGAGGCTTGGCTGGGAAGTGTTGCTTGGATAATCGGATAGCTTCGCTTATCGTGGTGCGCCGACACCGCAAAGGATGCTATCAGGATTCCGAACACGAGGCAGAGCCCCAGAACTAGAACCTTGAATCTGGCTCCCACTTCGACTTGTCTCCCTGGTGTCTGCAGCCGTAGACATGGTCTGGCTTGTACGAACGGCCAGAGACTCTGTTAGCGGTCCCGGTCTGGCCTGTCATAGTGGATACTGATTGTCCCAAGAATCTCCGCTCCCGCTATTTCCGGCGGCGTACGATCATGAAGATCATCAGTGGGAACGCGCTCATCGCCGTGAGAACGCCTCCAATTTTTAGAGTGGTCTCCGAGAGTCCGAGGAAGCTGAGTTCGACCGGCCGAGCGCTGACTGTTATGTTCAGGACTTGCGAGGCAGTGTGGCCTAGCGAGTCGGTCACCGTCACCTCAACTCGATAAACGCGGGGAATTGTATAGTTGTGGACCGGGTTTGGATGGGCAGATGTAAGGCTGTCTCCAAAGTCCCACGAGAAAGTGTACGGAGATTGTCCGCCTGAAACTTGTGTGCTGAACGAGAGGCCTACCGGGGCGAGTCCTTGGGTTGCGTTGGACGAGGCGGTTAGGGCCAACGCGGGATGAACCCAGACTGCCATCGGCATGATCACGGTGACTCCGCTGTCGTCAGTTACCGAGAGACTGACCTCGTATACTCCGGGGGAGGAGTAGGTGTGAAGAACACCGATCCCTCTCTGGGGGGATCCTTCTCCAAATTCCCACACATAGTCCACGATTACTCCGTCGGGGTCAGAGCTGGTGGAGCCGTCGAAGAACACTGTTTCTCCAGTGAAGACTATTGCAGGTGTCCAAGTGAACTTTGGTACGGGAGGCACGTCGTTCTTGACATTGAGGATAATGTACGTCCGGATGGCAGCTCCAGTGCCGTCCTTGATGGTCACCGTGACATTGTACCCCAAGTTCCAGCTTGCGAATGTGTGGATGGCCGGGTTGCCGGTCCCGTTTGTCCCATCTCCGAACGTCCATGCGAAAGTGTAGGGAGCTGTTCCGCCGCTAGACGTGACGTTGAAAGTAACTGGGTATTTAGCTGCAGGGCTAGACGGGCTGAATCTGATAGCTGCCGTGGGCTGCATCGCTGCAGCAAACATGGGGTTTGTAATGCTAGGGTGCAATTCGTCTCCAGTTGTGGGAGCAGCTGGGCTCCCATACGGAGAGAGAATCTTGTTCTGCTGTACCAGCGGGATTAGAGCTACGCAGAGGACTAATATTGTTAGGATCTTCCCTATCATTCGCTTGTTGCGAGTTGCCCGGACTGAGAGTCTGGAGGCTGGTGCATTCCCGCTTCGAATTATTGAAGAGATCATTAGTCCTGGCGCCTCCCTGTTTCCAGGCGACTGCTCTGTGCTCTTCGAAGGCAGCCCTGGCACTCGTTAAGCCATTCTGAGATCAGATCAAAGTCTGGCCTCAGGGCGAGTAAGTAGTAGGTGTGATAGATTCTCTGAAGATACGTCTGCGCTTCGAACACTGCTGCTCGGTGCACAAGATCCGCGTCTATGTTCGCCTGGTTTTCTTGATATTCTTGGATGAATGCTTCAACTGCCTGGACGGTTGAGCCGCTCAGTCCGTGGGTCATCTTGGTCTGAGCTGTGAAGTAGCCGACGTCAAAGGCAGGATCGCCCATCCGGGCTTCCTCGAAGTCTATTACAGTTGTCAGATCTGGAGCGACGATGATGTTCCTCGGGTGGTAGTCTCCATGAATGGGCTTTCCCGTGCAGGGCTGGAGGGTTTTCTGCGCGTCGATTAGCTGGTTTGAGATCGACCGTATCTCCGATTTTAGAGTGGGAAGAAGCCATGATGCGGCTCTCGCATATCTGTGAGAGTTTGCGATCTCATCATCACGAGAAGACGCGCCGTCCACTGCAGCGTTGCAGCTGTGCAGTCTTGCGAGCCATCTCGCCGCGCCCTTTACGTAAGGGTCCGGATCGCTTCCTCTCTGTAAGATTTCACGGAGGGGGTCTCCCTCCGCCTGCTCCATCATCAAGAATGATAGTGCAGGCATGTACAGGATGGGGCTCGGTACTCTGAGCCTACTGTCTTCTCCGAAACCGTTGGACCTGAGAATCTTCATGACGGAGAAAGTGTGGCCGAGACGCTCGTCTGATTCTCTGTATAGGCCTATGTAGTTTCTCGTCGAGTCCTTGAACCTTAGAGTGTAGTCGATTATTACTTTGCGTAGATGTCTCTTCAGGATTCGAGTCTCGAATCCTTCTAACTGCTGTGATCCTTGGTCGAATGCCTCACTGCTGAGGATGTCCCTGACGAACTCGGCCTCGGTCAGTCCATGCAGGATGGGCTCGTTGAACGATGGGCTGTCAGGATCGTTTCGGATAGTCTGGGTCATACCCGGGCCTAGTCCTCCGCTCCTATCCAGACGGTGAAACCACGGAATCCTGTCACCCTTAGGAGATAGCCGTGTCCGAACCTGTCTTGTCTTGGCTTATCCCAGATCGCGTACCCTCCGTCAATCCTGGCTCCTACCGTCACACCCTCGTTGGACCATCCTCTGATGCCCTTGGCGGGGGAGCACTCCTCGACCGCTGAAGGACCGCTCCTGAGGAGCTGCTGATAGTCTGGTGAGAATCCTATCTCTGTAGATAGTTTGGTTAGAGAGTTTGGAAGACTGTACTCTGTGCGGATCGTGGTCTCGCCCTGTCCGACGCTGAGATTCTTCAGTATTCCGAAGCCACTGCTCTTTTTCTCGGAATTTGAGAGTCTTGCCCATACGGTGTCTCCATATGGTACCCGTATCTCCGTTGAGTAGTGGTCATGCTCGTATCCAACATCTGCGAGTGCTCCGGGATGATTGGGTGGAGAATCCATGTATGCGTGGAGATCCTCCAGTAGATTCCAGTCGTCGATAGGGTTCCCGATGACCAGTCTGCCTGGTGGATTGCCCACGGTGAACAGGTAGACTAGTCGACCCCCATTCCTTGGAGAGAAGACCGCGAACAACTTGTCATTCCTTAGAACAAGCTCGTCTTCACCGTCCGAGTCCAGATCCCTGAGATCGGCATGAGCCCGGTCGCACTTGTGGGTCATCCAGTGGGCCGCTTCTGCAATTATTGCTGCGATCCGACTGTGGCTCGCAATGGCCCGGGTCCAGGCACTGGGCCCCTCATCGCTCAGATTTTCTCCATGGGCCCCGGTTCGGGGAGTGTGCCATGCCGTCTGCCACGTGGTCGCCAGCAGAGTCTTCCATGCGAGCTGTATGAGACCCGGGTCCGCTCCTCTGGAGTCAAGCTCTCGAACTCTCTCCTCTGACCAGGCATAGTAGTTGCGGTAGAGGGACCATCGCGGGTCGTAATACCACGATTCGTAGTTCTCACCTGCCCCGAACTCATTGACGAGTTCTGCGTATGCTCCTGTGTCGATCTGTCTCTCGCTGCCTGCTCTGTGCGCGGCAGCCCATTCGGCCAGCTTGACGGGCTGCATGAATGGGTTTTCGGAGAGCCATCTGAGCATCGCCTCGAACTGGAGCGGACCCCTTG
>Ga0209057_1003366_pt1 | contig 11839 bp, 18 predicted proteins | sample GraSoiAngelo_146_FD_185903 | JGI IMG/M metagenome (GOLD analysis project Ga0209057, IMG submission 185903) | Grasslands soil microbial communities from the Angelo Coastal Reserve, California, USA - 14_1009_05_30cm (SPAdes) (version 2) | ecosystem: Environmental > Terrestrial > Soil > Grasslands ... | reverse complement strand
CTCACGCTTCTTCTGTGCCGACCGCGAAGCCACCAGCAAGATCCTCCAACCGAGTCAGGGCCTCCCTCGTGAACCAGAACGGTATCAAGCCTCTCGCTGCGTTCCAACCCTGCACAGCCCCTCTCGCTCCGCCCGCACGTTCGTAGAAGGTGGCTACCGGCGGAAGCGCGCCCAAGACCAGATACTGGGCGCCCAGTTCCAGTGCTCGACTACCTGCCAAGGCGAAGGCGAAGAGTCCCAACGAGCCCCTCCGGTGCCTTGGGTCAATCTCGAAGTAATCGAGCCGGTATGCGGCCCCGGTCGGAAGACGAAGGAGCCGCCTCCGAGGGCCGCACCAAAGCGCGACGGGGTGGCCTGCCGCATCTATGAGTCCGAAGCGTTCCTCCATTCCCTCCATCAGATTGGCCCACCGCCAGTGGTGGTGCCAATCCGTCCTCAATCGGAGCCCCGGCCAGGTGCCGTCCGCTTGTGCCAGTAAGGCGGCGGTCGGAGTGACGGCCGTGACACGTCCAACGTCGGGAAGCTCCCACACTCGCCATATCAGGCGACTGACAGGCCGCAGTGTTCGCGGCCGGGTCATGCTGAGGAGCCGCTATTGGTTAGAGACAAGGTGGCTGGTCGGACCGCACGAGCCGCTGTCCACGATCATCTGCAGCGTCTTCACATGGGTGATCTCGCGGAGGACGACCACTCGCTCGGTATCGAAGGGGCCCGGGAGAACCTTGCATCGCAGCCGCCAAGACCGTGCCATTCTCCGTCGCCCCTTATGACACTACCGCCAAGCGCCCTTCCATACTCTGCAGAGCAATACCGAGCTTCGCCGGCCCGAGGCGGACTACCTGCGCGACGGTATCTACGAGCGGCGTGCGAGGCTCGGCCGAGTGAACTACCGGCTGCTGTACTTCTTCCATGGGCAGCTGGCCGCCCTCCTGGCTCATGGCATCGCGAAGGAAGACCAAGTGCCGGACGCGGACGTCCTTCGCGCAGTCGAGCGGAAACAGAAGTTCCAGAAGCGACCGGCGGCGCATACCTACGAAGAGAAGTTTGAAGGATGGCGAAGACTCGTGAGGCAGTGAAGATTCTCGACCGGGTCACCGGCAACGACCGGGAGCTCCGCCACCGGATCGCCCGTGAAAAGCTCAACGCGAGCGACCCTGGTACCGGCGGAACCGGGACCCCGCTGACTCGCAACGTATTGTTGCCTCGTTGCACGGCGTCTCGCGACGCCGCGTCCCCCCAGCGAGGCACGGTGCTTGCTCCCCCGTCAGCGCATGGTCGTGCTATCGTCGCGCCTATGGGGCCTCCGAAGCGGCGCGCGACCTACGAGGACCTGATGCAGGTCCCCGATACCAAGGTCGCCGAGATCATCGACGGCGAGCTCGTCGTCAGCCCGCGGCCCGCGTCGCCGCACGCGCACGCGGCCACCGTACTCGGCAGCGACGTCACCGGGCCGTTTCACCGCGGACCCGGCGATCCGGCAGGACCCGGCGGCTGGTGGATACTGCTCGAGCCGGAGCTGCACCTCGCCGAAGACGTCCTCGTTCCCGATTGGGCCGGGTGGCAGCGCGACCGCCTGCCGGTCTTCCCGGACACGCCCGCGTTCACCCAGGTGCCGGACTGGGTGTGCGAGGTGATCTCGCCGTCGACCGGCCGTATCGACCGGAGCCGAAAGATGCGGATCTACGCCCGTGAAGGGGTGTCGCACCTGTGGTTCGTCGAGCCGCAGCTCGAGACGCTCGAGATATATCGCCTCGAGTCTGGCCGGTGGGTCGTTGTCGGCACGCACGCCGGCGACGAGGCCGTCCGGGCCGAGCCGTTCGACGCCGTCGAGCTGCGGCTCGGGCGGTGGTGGATGCCCCGGAACCCGGCGGCGCAGTTGTAGCCGCCGCCTCCACGCTCCGGTTGCACGCAAGGAACTCCCCGAGGCTCGACGGTCGTGCCTGGTCGATCGTGCCATCGAACGGGTAGAGCAGCTCCAGCGCCTCCATCCCGATGTTCCGGATGGCGTGGCGGAGCCTCTCCTCGCGGAGACTTGGGGCCGTCGTCTCCTACTCGATCCGCCTACCTGCTCGTCATCCTCCGCGAGCCAAGGGCCGTCGAACGGGCGCTGGCGGCGGGGGGCTGATACCAGCGCGACGAGCCGGGCGCGGGGCGTGGTGATCGTCGTCGCCAGCCACGACGCTTCGGGGCAAGGTACACGCCCCTTGAGCGGCCCTCGAACGCCCCGTTACCGTGCGAACAGCCCTGCTCACACGGGAGGCTACGATGACGGACCAGCGGCTGCTTGCACGTATCACTTACGATCCGGACATCTTCGGCGGAAAGCCGATCATCCGAGGGATGCGCATCTCCGTCGAGTCGATCTTGAGTCTTCTTGCTCAGGGTGAGTCGGCCGAGGCGATCATCGACGACCATCCGGAGCTCGAACCAGACGATATTCGGGCGTGCCTCGCCTATGCCCATGCAGTCATCGCGCATGACTCACTCGACGCCGTCCGCCGAACCCGGCAGGCGACGTGAGGTTCCTCATCGATCGTTGCGCTGGCCGTCGCGTTGCCGAATGGTTGCGGGCCCAGGGGCACGACTGTCTGGAGGCTCGTTCAATCGGAGGTCCGGATCCCGACGATCGCGTTTGCTGGACCGCGCGGTGGCGGAGCGCAGAATCTTGGTGACGATCGACACGGATTTCGGGACGCTCGTCTTCCGCGAGGGCGCCTCTCACACTGGTGTGATCCGCCTGCCCGACGTCCCGGCCAGGACTCGGATCACACTCATGTCCGACGTGTTGACGCGGTTTGCGGCTGATCTGGAGGGCGGCGCTATCGTGACGTACCGCCCGAGGCGGATCTCGGCGATGGGGTCGGGATTTGCGTCGAGCAGGTCGGCGAGCTTGTGGGCGAGGAGATTTGCTGCGGTCGGGCCGAGTGCCTCGTCCTCCAGCGCGTGGCTGTGATTGTGCGGATCGCTGGTGCAGTCCGTCGGCGTGAAGGATCCCGGCGTGTCGTACAGGAACGACCAGGGCGGCTTCTCGTAGCCGATCAGGTCGTCTCCGAGCCCGACCTGGAAGCGGTACTTCGCGCTGGCGTGCCACGTCGGCACCGGCGGGTTTTCGCGGTTCGGGCAGCTCGCGTCCTCGATGCCCCAGGGGCCGCCCAGCATCAGCGCCGGGAAGGCCTCGCCGGGGTTGGCGATGAACTGGAGGTCGGGGCCGACGTCCATCACCGCGACCGAAGCCGTGGTAGTGCCCCGACCCGCAAGGCAGGTCCAGGAGTCGGGTAGGGCAATGGGCGACTGGCGCGCTCCGCCAGAGCAGCGGACCCGGCGGCGGGCAGGCGGAGATCGTGGCGGCGATCGAGAGGTTCCGAGCGGCCCCTCTGACGGCTCGACGCCGCTCGCCGAAGCGCTGGCACGGGCGCCCGCTCGGTACCGGCGCCTGCTCGACTTCGTCGAGTGGAAGCTCATCGAGATGCCGCTACCCCGCCTCCAGACCATCGGCGACGAGTCCGTCACTTTCCTCTATGCGATCAACTGGACGCGGTCCGTCCGGCAGGGTGCCGACAAGGCGGGCCTTGAGGAGACACATCGGCGGTGTGTAGCATGCAGATGATCCTCATGAAGGCATCGACACGGGCGTACGAGCGTCTCAACATCACGCTTCCGAGGGCGACGGTGGAATTGCTCGACCGCGTGACGAAGAAGGGGAATCGCAGCCGGTTCATCGACCAGGCGATTCGCGAGCTCGCCCTCGGCCGGACGCGCGCACAGCTGCGGAAGCTCCTCGAGGAAGAGGGCCGCGTGAACCGGGATCGTGATCTACGACTGGCCGCGGAGTGGGCGGCGGTGGATGCGGAGACGTGGCCGGTTCGTCGACGGCGGTAGCGCGTCCACGCCGCGGAGACGTTTGGCTCGTCGCGCTCGACCCCACGGTGGGCTCGGAAATCCGCAAGACCCGGCCGGCGGTCATCGTACAGAACGATCATTCGAACCGCACCGCCTCCACCACCATCGTTGCTCCGGTGACCTCGCGCGCGCGGTCGCGACTCTATCCGAACGAGGCGTTCGTCCGCGCGGGCGAGGGCGGCTGCCGACTCGACTCGATCGTGCTCGCGCGCCAGATTCGCTGCGTCGACCACGCGCGTCTCGTCCGGCGACTCGGCAAACTTCGCCCATTGACGCTGGCGGCGGTCGACCGAGCATTGCTCATCACGCTTGGTCTCATCGACCTCTGAAGGGATGACAACCCAGCGGCAGCGCTCGCAGAGCATCCGGCTTGCTATGCGTCCGATGCCTCTGCCCCGCCTCCAGACCATCGGCGACGAGTCCGTTGTCCAGCGGCTGGCGTTCGTGGATCAAGCCCAAGCGGGGCCGCAACAGCGGATTGTTGGGCGGCACGCTACCTCGACAACGTAAGCGGATGATGGAGAAAGGCGCGCGAGGCTGGTATAGCGATTTGGCGATGAGGAACGGTCAAGAGCTTGTTCCGTGAAGCACAGAACGATCATTCGAACCGCGTCAACCCTTGCGCACGGGGATGTTCTCGTGGCGACGTCGAGTACGAGCGGCTGGTCGAGCGACCTTGTCCAACGGGATCATTCCCCTCCGCGCCGTTTGCCGGCGGGAAGTGATCAGCGACCGAAATCGCTCGCTGGTCTCGTAGATCACCTCCTCCAGGTCGGCAGGGTCGATGCCTTGGAGGACTGCGGCCGCACGACCGTGTCGCGTTATTACGATCACATCATCACGCGCGAGTTCTATGTACTCACTCAGCTTGGCCTTGACCTCGCGAATCGTCGCCATCTTCATGGCTTCCGCCTCCTGATCGGTCGGACGGTATGCGGCGTCAATCGCCGACCCTTGTCCCAGACATGCAGCACAAGCACCTCCCGGCGGCGCTCGTCGACGTCGTAGTACACACGGAAGTCTCCCACTCGCAGTCGATACGGCGGGTAGAATTCGCCACGCATTCGCTTCACACGACTCCGCCGCTCGAGGGTCGGTTCCACGGCGAGCACCTTCCTCACGACGCTCAAGATCGTCCTACGATGAAACACGCGGATCGCATTCAGCTCCCGTACCGCCTCCGGGTGGATCACCACTCGGAACACGTCACATTTGTAGTCTCAAATGTGTCCCAAGACAAGGTCTTCGAAACAGGGAGGCGGCGGTGCCCGGGGACTGGCGCCTGTTCGCCGTCGAGGGCTGAGCCGCCCGTAGGCAAACCCGCGGCCCCTTTGGCGACAGGGCCATTCCTCTGGCACCATGCGCGCACCATGACGCCCACCGATCCGCAGCTCGCCTACCGGGACGAAGCCTTCCTTGACAGCGACGCCGCGCGCCCGCTGCGCATCCTCGCCGAGTACCTCCAGCCCCTGCATGCGTTCGCGCGGGAGCGCGTCCACGACACCATCGTGTTCTTCGGCTCCGCCCGGCTGCGCGCCGATGGACCCCTCGGGCGATACTACGCCGAGGCGCGCGAGCTGGCGCGCCTGGTGACCGAGTGGTCGCAGGAGATCGCATCGCCGGCGCACCGCTTTCTCGTCTGCAGCGGCGGCGGGCCGGGCATCATGGAAGCGGCGAACCGTGGTGCGGCCGACGCGGGCGGGCGCTCGATCGGGCTCAACATCGGCCTCCCGCACGAGCAGCGCCCGAACCCCTACATCACGCCCGGCCTCGGGTTCGAGTTCCACTACTTCTTCATGCGCAAGCTCTGGTTCGCGCACCTCGCGCGCGCCATCGTCGTCTTTCCCGGCGGCTTCGGCACGCTCGACGAGCTGTTCGAGATCCTGACCCTCTGCCAGACGCGCAAGCTCGATCGGCCGATCGTGATCCTCCTGTACGGGGCGAGCTACTGGCGCGAGATCGTCAATTTCCCGGCCCTCGTGCGCTACGGGATGATCGCGGAGGAAAACCTCGGGTTGTTCGACTTCGTCGACACCCCGGCCGATGCGCTCGCGCGGCTCCGTGCCGCCCTCGGGAGCGAGAGCGCGACCGCCGCGCCGTCGTTCGCTCGCTCGCGAACGTGCGCCAATCCCGACGGGGTCCCGTGATGGCCGCGTCCCGGGAATCCGAGCGCGCGCTGCTCCTGCGCGTGGCGCGCCAGGCGATGGTCGAGCACGGGCTCGAGCCCGACTTCCCGCCCGCCGCGCTGGCCGAAGCCGGCGGCCTGTCCGACGACGCGAGCGCCCGCGACGGCGCGGAGCGCGACCTGCGCGCACTCCCCTGGTGCTCGATCGACAACGACGATTCGCGTGATTTGGACCAGCTCACGGTGGCCGACGCCCCCGCGGGCGGGTGCACCACCATCCGCGTGGCGGTCGCCGACGTGAGCGCCGCCGTCGCCCGCGGCTCGGCGCTCGATCGACACGCCCGCACCAACACCACGTCGGTGTACACGCCGCCTCGGAACTTTCCGATGCTGCCGGACCGGCTGAGCACCGACCTGACGTCGCTCAACCCGGACGTGGACCGTCTCGCGGTGGTGGTGGAGATCGCGGTCGGCGGCGACGGCGTGTGCGGCGAGTCGAAGGTCTACCGCGCCCTCGTGCACAACCACGCGAAGCTCGCCTACCATGCGGTCGGCGCGTGGCTCGAGGGCGACGGCCCGCTGCCTGCGGCGGTCGCCGCCGTTCCCGGGCTGGCGGAGAACCTGAAGCTCCAGGACGGCCTGGCGCAGCAGCTGAAGGCGCACCGCCACGACCACGGCGCGCTCGAGCTCGAAACCGTGGAGGCGCGGGCGGAGTTCGACGGCGACACCGTGGGCAGGCTCGCGGCGGAGAAGCCGAACCGCGCCAGGGACCTGATCGAGGACTTCATGATCGCGGCCAACGGGATCGTCGCGCGCTTCCTCGAAGCGCATCGATTCCCCGTCTTGCGCCGCGTCGTGCGCTCGCCCGAGCGCTGGCAGCGCATCGTCGCGCTCGCCGGCGACCTCGGCGACCGGCTGCCGGCCGAGCCCGATGCGCCCGCCCTCAACGCCTTCCTCCTGAAGCGGCGCGCGGCCGATCCACTCGGCTTCCCCGATCTCTCGCTGACGATCATCAAGCTGCTCGGACGCGGCGAGTACGTGGCGAGCCTTCCCGGCCAGGCCGTCGTCGGACACTTCGCTCTCGCCGTGAGCGAGTACACGCACTCGACGGCGCCCAACCGGCGCTATCCGGACCTCGTCACCCAGCGCCTCGTGCGCGCGGCGCTCGCCCAGCAGGAGGTTCCGTACGGTCGCGACGAGCTCGGCGCCCTCGCCGCGGAATGCACGCTCAAGGAGGACGGCGCCCAGAAGGTCGAACGGTTGGTGCGGAAGGCCGCGGCCGCGTGTCTCCTGACGAGACGCATCGGCCAGCAGTTCGACGGCATCGTGACCGGCGCCTCGGCGAAGGGCACGTGGGTCCGCATCTTCGACCCGCCGGTGGAGGGCCGCGTCGAGCGCGGGCAGGAGGGGCTCGACGTGGGTGACCGCGTGCGCGTGCGGCTCGTGCACACGAACCCGGAGCGCGGCTTCATCGACTTCGTGCGGCTCTGAGCAACGCGATCGCTGGCATGCGCGGTCGCCGTGGGTTATGCAGCGATCGTGTCCACCGATCGGTCGCCGACGCCGCCCAGGCGCTACGCGCTGCAGTCTCTCTTTGGCCCCGGGCAGGACGGGATGACGATGCACACGCCGCACGCGGCGCATCTCGGCATCCGCGTCGTGGAGACCGGGCCGGCGTTCGGCGTGTGCGCCCTGCCCTTCCGCGAGGAATTGATCGGCGACCCGCGGCGGCGGGTCATCTTCGGCGGGGCGATCACGACGTTGATCGACCACGCTTCCGGACTCGCCGTCGCCTGTGCGGTCGAGGAGCTGACGGCGATCGCCACCATCGACCTCCGGGTCGACTACCTCCGCGCCGCCGAGCCCGACCTCGAGCTGTACGCCCGCTCGGATTGCTATCGGCTGACGCGCAACGTCGCCTTCGTTCGCGCCGTGGCCTGGGAGCGCACCGCCAGCGATCCCTTCGCCAGTGCCCTCGGGACGTTCATGCTCGGTGCCAACCGCAGCGACAGCTCGTTCGAGCGTCTGGTTCGCTCCAAGCAGGGCGGCGGCCGATGAACCAGATCGTCGACGCCATCCCGTACGCGCGCTTCCTCGGCGTCGAGGTGGAACGCAGCGATGGCGTCCTCGAGTGCGTGCTGCCGTTCCGGCACGAGATCGTCGGCAACGCCGCGCTTCCCGCCGTGCACGGTGGCGTTCTCGGCGCCTTCCTCGAGCTGACGGCGCTGCTGCGTCTCCTCGACGAGAGCGGCAGCGAACGCGTGCCGAAGCCGATCACGTTCAGCGTCGACTACCTGCGCTCCGCGGGCCCGCTTGCGACCAGAGCCCGCGCCGAGATCTTCAAGCTCGGGCGCCGCATCGCCAACGTTCGCGTCGTCGCCTGGCAGGACGACCGCAGCCGCCCGGTGGTTGCGGGCAACGGCAAGTTCCTCCTGTCCTGACGCCGCTCCGGCTGCGCTGCCCGCGCGCCACGTCGATCTCGATCGGACCGAATCCGGAGGGCGAGGGGAACGGCCCGCGGACGCGGTCAGTCTCGCATGAGCCGAATCGCCCGTCGTGGGCAGCGGCGCACGGCCGTCTCGACCTCGGCGCGCCGTGCCTCGCCCGGGTGCTCGACGAGCACGCGCGCCTTGTCGTCGTCGCCGAGGTCGAAGATCTCGGGCGCCACTTGCGTGCACACCCCGTTGCCCTCACACAGCACCGGATCGACGATCACGCGCATCGGACGTCCCTCGTCACTCGCGCACGAACGGGACGCTCGCGAAGCCGTGCACGTTGCTCATGTGCATGCGCCGGCAGCGGGCGTCGTCGACCGTGTAGCGCGGGAAGCACCTGACGAACTCCTCGAGGGCAACGCGGGTCTCGAGACGCGCGAGCGAGGCGCCGAGGCAGAAGTGAACACCCTGGCCGAAGCCGAGTGGCTCCGGGATCTGCCGGTCGACGTCGAAGCGGTCGGGGTCGCGGAACTCCCGCTCGTCACGATTGGCAGCGCCGATCAGAAGGAGGATGCGCGCTCCCCGGGGCACGGTCCGCCCGTACCACTCGACGTCGCGCATGACGGTCCGCGCAGCGTACTGCGCCGGCGAGCTGTGGCGCAGGATCTCTTCGATCGCGCCGGGGAGCCGCGCGGGGTCGGCGAGGACCTTCCGGTACTCGCCCGGGTGGCGGGCGAAGAGGACGGCCGCGTTGGCGAGAAGCTTCGTCGTGGTCTCGTTGCCCGCGGCGCCGAGCAGCGAGCAGAAGCCAACGATCTCGCCGTCGGAGAGCCGCGTCGTGCCGCCGTCGGTCTCGAGCTCCGCCTCGAGGAGACCGCACACGAGCCCGTCCCTCGGCCGCCGGCGCAGGTCGCCGAGGAGCTCGTACAAGTAGCGCATCTGGTGCAGCGATGCCTCGAGCGCGCGCGCCGGGATCGCGGGCGTGTCGGGGTCGCGGTCGAGGGCGAGGTCCGTCCACTCGCGCAGCTGCCGGCGGTCCGCGTCCGGCACGCCGAGCAGCGTGAAGATGACCTCCATCGGGAGCGGCGTCGAGAAGTCCTTCACGAAGTCGCCGCCGCCCTGGGCCACGAGTGGCTCGAGCAGGCGGACGGCGGTGGCGCGGACGAACGGCTCGAGGCTCGCCACCCGCCGCGGCGTGAAGGCGCGGCTCACGAGCTTGCGGAGCCGATCGTGGCGCGGCGGGTCGAGGGAGATCAGCATCGGAGTCGCCTCGAGCATCTTGGGGTCCAGGCGCTCGAGGACGACGCCCTCCGCCGAGCTGTAGGTCTCCCAGTCGACGAGCGCCGGAAGCACGTCGCGAAAGCGTGACAAGGCCCAGAAGTCGAGCTGCTCGCTGCGGTAGAGCGGGACGTGGTCGCGGAGCCAGCGGTAGATCGGGTGGGGATCCTCGTGGAACTCGTACGAGAACGGGTTCAGCTCCACGGCAAGCTCATCGCAGCATCGGGCGCCGTCGGCGAGCGGAGGTTGATGCGCTCGTCGGTCGCGCCCGGAATCCCAGGACGCTGTCGCCTATACCTCCACTTCCACGTCCGCTCCCCGTACGCGCACGGCGTAGCGCGCGACCCCGCGCGGCGCGGGTGGGCCCAGCACGGCGCCGGTCTTGATGTTGTAGACCGCCCCGTGCCACGGGCACGTGACCTCCTCGCCCGACACCTCGCCCTCGGAGAGGGGGCCGCCGCGGTGCGTGCAGGTGTCGTCGATGGCGTAGAAGCTCCCCTCCAGGTTGAAGAGGGCGATCTTCTTCCCCGCCGCCTCGACGCACTTCGCCTCGCCGGGAGCGAGGTCGGCAGTGCTCGCAACCTTGACGAACTGCGCCATGTGGACCTCCTCGCGAACCGCTTACCTCGTTCCGAACTCGATCACGATCCCCCCGACCACGACGCAGCGCGCCGCGGGGTACGATGCTCGGGGGGCCGGCGACCCGAACCCCAAGGACGTGACTCGACGTCCCCTGTCCCCCCGCCTGGCTCACGGATCGACGCGATCCGGACGTGATCGTCTGTCCCGCCTCCCCCTGCTACCCACCCTTCATGAAGAACCGCCTATCGCCCCTCGCCCTCGCAGTCGGCCTGATGGTCGCCCCAGCGGCGCGCGGCGCTGGCGGCTTCGGGGCCCCCGTGGTCGTCACCGGAATCGATACCGGCGAGCCCGGCATCGACGTCGCCTCCGACGGCACGATCTACGTCAACGCCCCGACCGGCCTGAACCCGTCGGGCTCGCCCAGCCTCGTGTTCCGCTCGGACGATGGCGGCGCTAACTGGGTGGAGACCCCGCCCGGAGCTCGCACCAACCTGCCCGGCGGCGGCGACTCCGACCTGTCCATCGACCCGGTGACGGGTACGGTCTACATGACCGACCTCTGGCTCGGGAGCGCCACCGTGTCCCGGTCCATGGACCGCGGGGACACCTGGGTCGCAAACCCGGTCCAGGGCATGGTCGTGCAGGACCGCCAGTGGGTGGCGACCGCCGGCGGCGGGAATGTCTATCATGCGACTCATCAGATCCCCTCCGGCCTCGTGGTCTCCAAATCGGAGGCGCCCACCGACGGGCTCGTCTACTCGCAGTCCACGATTGCGGCAACGCCCGCCGATCAGACGGGCTGCGTGTGCCCGCCGGGCACCCTCATCGCCGAGCCCGGCACGCAGCCGCTTGGCTCCGGCGATCGCGTCGGCCTCATCTACTTCACCTCCACCGGAGGCATCAACTTCGCACGCTCCCTGGACGGCGCCGTCACCTTCACCAACGTGCCGGTCTCTCCGCCGAGTTCCGCCGATACCACCCACGCGTTCCCGGTGGTGGCCTCCGCCGACGGCGACACCTTGCACGCCGTCTGGCTCGAGGTCTTCGGCACGGCGTCGTCCCGCGTCCGGTACGCGCGGTCCAGCAACTGGGGAGCCAGCTGGACCAAGCCGGCAACCCTCGTAGGTTCGGGCACGTCGGTCTACCCGTGGGTGGCGGCCCGCGGCGACAAGGTCTCGGTGACCGTCTACCATACCGACGCCAGCGGCACGCCCGACACCGTCGACCAGAAGAGCCAGTGGTTCGAGGCCTACCTCGAGAGCACCAACGGCGGCAGCAGCTTCACGGCGCTCGCCGTCATCGACCCCCTCCCGGTGAAGAGCGGGCCCATCTGCACGGAGGGCACGGACTGCAACGCGAATCGGGAGCTGCTCGACTTCCAGTCCGTCACGATCGACGGCGCCGGGCGCGCGAATGCCACCTGGACCCGCTCCATCGACGGGGTGAGCGACACCGAGATCCGCTTCGCGCGGCAGTGAGGCGGGCGGTCAGAGAAGCCGCGTGAACCCCCGCACGTCGG
>Ga0209057_1003362_pt1 | contig 11846 bp, 12 predicted proteins | sample GraSoiAngelo_146_FD_185903 | JGI IMG/M metagenome (GOLD analysis project Ga0209057, IMG submission 185903) | Grasslands soil microbial communities from the Angelo Coastal Reserve, California, USA - 14_1009_05_30cm (SPAdes) (version 2) | ecosystem: Environmental > Terrestrial > Soil > Grasslands ... | reverse complement strand
CGACGGCGCAGTCCTCTAGCTCCGGATAGATGCTCTTCAGGCAATCGATCCGTTTCACCGCGGCTCCTCCCACATCAGGTCGCGATTCAGGAGCAGCGCGACTGGCGATAGCGAGCTCTGCGCGAGTGTCATCGCCTTGACCAGCTTGGGATCGACCTCATCTGGACGCGTCAGGTCCTCGTGGGCGATGTGGAGCGCATCCAGGACGGGACGGGTGTGCTTGCCGCCCTCGGTCTGCCACGGATCCTTCTCCCCGAAGCCGCCGCGGTCCGTGATCAGCATAAGCAGCGGGATCTTGTACAGGAGTGAAACCCCCACGATGCCGTTGATCGCTTGCAGAAAGCCGTGGTTTTGCATCAGCATCGCCGACTTCACGCCGGCGAAGTGCGCGCCTGCCGACACGCCGACGCCTTCTTCCTCCTTGGCGAGCCGGACCAGCGTCATGTCGGGATCCTCGTCCGCCATTCGGACCAGGTGCACCAGCCAGGTTTCGGGGAGAGCGCTGACCATCCGGACGCCCACGCCCTTGATGGCGTCATAGACCACCTGGGAGTTCGCCACGGAAACGGGCAAATAAACACCCCTCCTGAGGTTCGAAGCGATTCTAACGTGGCGCGTTTCGCTCGGCGAAGGCCACGTATCATGGGGGCCGTGCAGGTCCTGGGCAGCATCCTGGAGGCCGTCGGGCACACGCCGCTGGTGCGGCTTCATCGCATCACCGCCGGGCTCCGCCCCACGATCCTGGCCAAGGTCGAGTCGCTGAATCCGGGCGGCAGCGTCAAGGACCGGATCGGGCTCCGGATGATCGAAGATGCCGAGCGACGGGGCCTGCTGAAGCCAGGGGGCACGATCGTCGAGCCGACTTCGGGCAACACCGGCCATGCCCTTGCCATCGCGGCGGCACTCAAGAACTACCGAATGATCTTCGTGATGGCCGATAAGCAATCACCTGAGAAGATCGCGTTGCTGCGTGCCTACGGGGCCGAAGTAGTGGTTTGCCCGACGGCGGTCCCACGCGATTCGCCGGAGAGCTACTACTCGGTCGCCGAGCGGCTGAGTCACGAGATCCCAGGCGCCTTTCAGCCGAATCAGTACTTCAACCAGGCCAACCCGCAGGCCCACTATGAAACGACCGGCCCCGAAATCTGGGCGCAGACCGACGGCAAGGTCGACGTGGTCGTTGCCGGCCTCGGCACCGGTGGAACCATGACCGGCGTCGCCCGCTTCCTGAAGGAGAAGAAGCCGTCGGTGATGACGGTGGGGGCCGACCCGGACGGGTCGCTCTACTCGGGCGAGAACGCGAAGCCGTACAAGGTCGAGGGGATCGGTGAAGACTTCATCCCGGGGACGATCGACCTCAAGCTGATCGATCGGATCGTAAAGGTCAACGACCGCGACTCCTTCCTGATCGCGCGGCGGATCACCCGGGAGGAAGGGATCCTGGTTGGCGGCTCGGCCGGCACGGCGATGAAGGCGGCCATGGAGGTCGCCACCGAGCTCGATGAAGGCACCCTCATGGTTGTCATCCTCCCGGATACCGGCCGCAACAACCTGAGCAAGATCTACAACGACGAATGGATGCGCCAAAACGGTTTCTTCGAGCGCTTCCCACGCCAACTCGTGCATGAGGTTGTGGCATCCCGCGAACGGGAGATGCCGGAGCTCATCACCGTCTCCTCGCGTGAGAAGGTCGGGCGCGCGATCGATCTGCTGCAGGAGTATGGAATCTCGCAGATGCCCGTGACTGAAGATGGAACTGGGGCCAAATTGGTCGGGAGCATTCAGGAGCGCACATTGCTTGATCGCGTTTATCGCGACCCGGGCTTGATCGAGACCACTGTCGGTGCCGCGATGGACGGACCGTTTCCTACGATTGCTGCCGGGGCGCACGTCGACGAGGCCTTCAACGAACTCCTTGGTGGCGCCACCGCACTGGTTGTGATGGAGGCCGACCGGCCCGTGGGTATCATCACGCGGCTTGACCTGCTCGAATTCATGGCCCACCGGCGCGCGTCGCGGTGAGCGCCGAGGCGATGCCGGGGTTCTCGACTCGAGCCATTCACGCCGGCCAGGACCCGGATGCCCTGACTGGAGCCGTCGTCGTGCCGATCTACCAGACTTCGACGTTCGCCCAGGACGCGGTCGGGAAGCATAAGGGTTACGAGTACTCCCGCACTGGGAACCCGACACGGACCGCGCTCGAAGCGTGCATCGCGGCCCTGGAGGGCGGCCGGCACGGGTTGGCGTTCGCCTCCGGAATGGCGGCCGAGACGGCCATCATGCACCTCCTGGGGCCGGGCGACCACACGGTGGCGGTCGACGACCTTTACGGCGGTACCTACCGCCTCTTTCGCCGGGTACTCGAGCCGATGGGGCTCAGCTTCTCGTTTGTGGACGGCTCGGAGCTGCCGGCGCTTGAGCGGGCGCTCACAGAGCAGACCCGAATGGTCTGGGTCGAGTCACCCACGAATCCGCTGCTCAAACTGGTCGACATCGAGGCCGTCAGCAGGCTGGCGCACGCCCGGCAGGCCCTCCTGGTGGTGGACAACACCTTCATGAGCCCGTACTTTCAACGACCGCTCTCGCTCGGCGCCGACATCGTCGTGCACAGTGCCACGAAATACCTCGGGGGGCACAGCGACGTGATCGGCGGAGCGCTCGTGGTAGACAGAAAGGACCTGGCGGAGCGGCTCGCCTTCTTGCAAAACGCGGTGGGTGGCGTTCCCGGACCGATGGATGCCTGGCTGGTGCTTCGTGGGCTCAAAACGCTCGCGATCAGGATGCGCGAACACGATCGCAACGCGCGCCTGGTGGCGTCTTTCCTGAGCGAGCATCCGAAGGTGGCGCGGGTGTTCTATCCGGGGCTGCCGAGTAATCCACAGCGCGAACTCGCGCGGCGCCAGATGTCCGGGTTTGGCGGGATGATCTCGTTCGAGGTGAAGGGCGGCCTGGATCCGGCACGCCGTGTCGTCGAGCGGACTCAGCTGTTCACCCTGGCGGAGAGTCTCGGCGGCGTTGAGTCGTTGATCGAGCTTCCGGCGGCGATGACCCATTCGTCCATTCCGGTGGAAACCCGGCGAGCGCATGGGGTGGCCGATGGGCTGGTTCGGCTCTCGGTTGGCATCGAGGACGTCGCCGACCTGATCTCAGACCTTGACCGGGCGCTGGCCGAGGCGTGAAGCTCAGCATTTAGGAGGCGAAGCATGAAAGTCATCGTGAATTTTGCGAACATCCTGGTCGCCATCATCCTGTTGCTCCTCGGGCTCTCGGTGTTCACCCGGCATCGGATCGCGTCGTACGTGGTGGGCGGCTTCATCATGGTCCTGGCGGCGCTCAGCATCCTGGCCTTTTTGAAGATCCTCAATGTCCAGGGCGGCCCGATCAACATCGGATAGGCGCCTCGCGCCGCGCGAGCCTCCGCCCCGGCCGCCGGAGCCAGGCGAGCCGGTTCCCGGTACCCGGCCGCCGCCCGCCCCACCCACGCCCGAGCGTCCGCGGCCAGGCCCGAAACCCGTCACGCGCTCGTAACGCCTTCGAACGCTTCGTCGTTTTGACCCGCGGGTAGACTCGAATTGATGGACGTCCTCAAGATCACCCCGCGTGGTTACTGCCACGGCGTCGTCGAGGCGATCCGCGCCGCCAAGCAGACGGCGAAGGCCCGTCCGGGGGAGAAGATCCGGATGCTGGGGTACCTCGTCCACAACACGCATGTCACCGACGAGTTGCAGGAGAATGGCATTGAGCTGGTCGATAGCGACAACCGGCTCGAAGGACTCGAGACCATCGACGGCGGCACCGTCATCTTCACGGCCCACGGGGTCTCGCCTGCGGTCAAGGCCCGGGCAGCAGCCCGTGGCCTGACCATGGTCGACGCCACCTGCTCCGATGTCGTCGTCACCCACGACCTGGTGCAGGACCTCTGCGAGCGGGGATACGACGTCGTCTACATCGGCCGGCGGGGGCATCCCGAGCCGGAGGGCGTGGTCGGAGAGGCCCCGGACAAGGTCCACCTCGTTCAGGATCCACAGGACGTGGACGCGCTCGACCTCAAGAACGACAAGATCGCGGTTACCTGCCAGACCACGCTGAGCATCTGGGACACGGCGGCGATGATCAAGCTGGTCCGCGAGAAGTACCCGCAAACCGAGGCCTATAACGAGATCTGCCGGGCCACCCAGGACCGGCAGGAAGCGGCAGTGGAGGCGGCGCGAGAGTGCGACGTTGTGATCGTCGTAGGCAGCGAGCGGAGCTCGAACTCCAAGCGGCTGGTGCAGGTGGTGCGCGAACTGGCCCATAAGCCGGCCTACCTGGTGGACACGGCAAAGGACATCAAACCCGAGTGGCTGCAAGGGAAGCAGCGCGTCGGCGTCACATCCGGTGCGTCGACGCCAACCCAGTTAACTCGCGAGGTCATCGAGCTCCTCGAGGCTCTTTAGCCAAACCGCGCTAGACTGCGCCGGTCGCCGACGTTTTAGCTCCAGTACCTCAAGGGGTGAACACATGCGCCTGTACCCCGACCTCTACAGCCGCCGATTTGCCTGGATGCTCGCCGACCTCCTGATGGTCGCCTGGATCTACCTGTGCGTGCAGGCCGGACTCTGGGTCAACAACCTGGTCTTGCAGCTCGACGCGCTCGCTCAGGGCGTCATCAGCGCCGGGAAGACCTTCGACAGCTGGATCCTGTCGTTCGATCAGGGAATCCCCAACGGGGTTCCGTACCTGTCGGATTTCCTGCACCGGACGGCCGAAGCCCTCAAGACCCATTCGGGCGATCCCCTGATCTCAGCCGGGCTGGCCGGCTCGCATGGAATCCACCTGTTGGCGCTGATCCTCGCCATCATCGTCACCTCGATCCCGCTCTTGTTCGCCGTGATGATCTTCGTTCCCCGGCGGGTACGGCTGATCTACGACATGCAGGGCGTCCATGTGACGCTCCGGCGTGCCCTGGCCCGCCCGGAGCTCACCCCCCAGATGCTCGAGATCCTGGCCGGACGGGCGATCTACACCTTGCCGTACCAGCGGCTTCTGGCTTATTCAAGAAACCCGGCCGAGGATTGGTATCTGCGGCGGTTCGAACCGTTGGCCCGGGCCGAGCTGGAGCGCCACGGTCTGACCGTGGAACGCTATTTCGGGGTCCGCCCCGCCCTGGAAGCCTGAACCGCTCAGCAAGAAACTCCGCTTGGGGCAGGTTGCTCTGGAGAGCCGCCTCGGCGGACGTCTTGCCATGGCCATTCAGCCGCCCCTCCAAGCCACCACCCCGGAATTCGTACCTATGGCGCCGGCACGGACGGAAGATTCTGGACTGCCGGTGGCCCGGCTCGCCGACCTTCTCCTGAAGCACATTTACTTCAAGTCACCGCTGTCGGCCAAGGACTGGGCGGCGGCGCTATGTCTGCCCTATACCACCGTGACGCCGGCCATTCAGAGCCTGGTCGAGCAGGGCTGGTGTCAGACCATCGGCCGGATGGCCGGGCCGGCGATGAGCCACGATTTCGGCGAGTCGCTCGGATACCTGATCACCGATCCCGGACGGCTCCGCGCCCGCGACGTGCTGGCGCGCGACCACTATGTCGGACCGGCACCGGTCCCATTTCTGCAGTACGAGGCGTCGGTTCGTGCCCAGGTCAGCCAGGCCGACGTCACGGCCGCGTGGCTGACCCGAGCCCTCCAACACCTGACCCTGAGCAACGACCTGCTGGTGCAGCTGGGGCCGCCGGTCAACGCTCGCGCCCCGCTCTTCCTGTACGGCGCGCCCGGAAACGGCAAGACCACCATTGCCGAGGCCTGCGCAGAGCTGCTCGGCGAGCCGATCTACATCCCCTACGCCATTGACATCGAAGGCCAGGTGATGCGCCTCTACGATCCCCTCCACCACCAGCGCGTTCAGCGGCAGCTGCCGATGAACTTCGATGCGCGCTGGGTCCTCATCAAGCGTCCCTTCGTCAAGGCGGGCGGCGAGCTGACTACCGCCCAGCTCTCACCATCCTTCGATCCGCTGATGCGGTACTACGAGGCCCCCATCCAGCTGAAGGCCAACGGGGGCATCTTCCTGCTGGACGACTTCGGACGGCAGGACTCTTCGCCACGCGCCCTGCTAAACCGGTTGATCGTCGCCCTCGAACGGCGTATCGACTACCTCACCCTGGCGGGTGCCGGAATGGCGGTCGGGGCGCCCTTCGAAGCCATGGTGGTGTTCAGCACTAACCTGGAGCCGGCATCGCTGGTCGATGAGGCCTTCCTCCGCCGCGTGCGCTACAAGATCCACGTCCCGGATCCGACCGCGGCCGAATTTCGGCAGATCTTCGAGCGGGCCTGCAAAGAGTTCGAGATCGTCTTCAATGAGACCGGCTACAACTATGTGCTCGACCGCTATTACAAGCCTTTCAAGCGACCCTACCGCGGCTGCCAGCCACGCGATATTCTCAACCAGTTGGATGAGGTCGCGTACTTCCTGGGACGCCCTCCACGGCTGGAGCCGGACCTGATCGACCTCGCCTGCCGCTCCTACTTCGTGCAAGCGTAGGCTGACGGCACGGATCGCGCCGGGTCCGCCGAGTTGATCGGACTGCTCCGTCCAAAGCATGGACATTTCCGCCTCGAGTCGGGACACCACGGCGAGTCATGGCTTGAGCTTGATCAACTTTTCCGCCGGCCGGCTTTATTGCGGCCCTACGTCGGCGACCTGGCGAACCGGATCTCGGTTTACCGCGTCGACGCGATCTGTGGGCCGGTGACCGGCGGCGCGCTGCTGGCGGGGATGATCGCGGACCGGCTGGAGCTCGAGTTCCTGTTCGCTGAGAGGCGAGTCAGTGAGCGCACCGATCTTTTTCCGGTCGACTACCGAATCGCCCGGGCCCTGCGCGAACAGGTCAGAGGGCGGCGGGTCGCGATTGTCGATGATGCGATCAGTGCCGGATCGGCCGTGCGGGCCACCTTCGCCGATCTAGTAGCACTTGGGGGAGTGCCGGTGGTGATCGGCGCCCTTATGCTCATGGGATCGGCGGGCTCGCGGTTTGCCGCCGACCAGAACATCCCCATAGAGCGCCTGGTCAGCCTTCCCTTTGCGATCTGGACCCCGGCGGACTGTCCGATGTGCGCGCGGGGCACGCCCCTGACGGAGGCGGGCAGCGACTAACGGCGATTCTGGTTATAAAACTCGACCAGCCAGCGCCACTCTTTCCGATCGTCGGCGTTCCACCAGCTCTTGAGAATGCCGGCTTCCCCTCCGGGCAGGATCACGACCAGGCCGATGTCCTGTTCGGTGGGCCAACCATCTTCCAGCGTGATGGTGTTTCCGCGACGAACGAGGTAACTCATCGGTCCCGGTTGATGACGCTCGAGCCCATCACCTCTGGCCACGATATTCCCGGCCGCGTCGAGCACCTTCACTTGCAGTTTCTGAGGGGCGGCGTGGACGAGTACGCGATCCCGCACGTCATTCGCGTTGACGCGAGAGCGGGCAAACGGGAGCCCCGAGGCGCCCGGCCCGGGAAACCACAGGTCCCACGTTTCCAGGGAATCCGTCATGCACTCATATAGCCCTTCCCAAGCCGTCTCCGCAAGGCCCGGACGCAATGACACCCGGGATCTCTCCCGGGCGTCACTGCAGGAGGCGAGGCGTTCGAGGTTACGTGCGCGTCAGGTGCGGACCTGTTTGATGAGGCGATCCTGGGCTTCGAAGATGATGTCCTGAATATCGAGGGCGCTGGGGCCCGACTGGTCCATGCGATAGGCGAGTTGGAGATCGACGGCTTCGACGATCTGGCGCAGGCGCGCCTGCATTTCAATGGGGACTTCCATCATGTCGCTCTCGAGCAAACGTTCCACCTGCTCGAGCGCCTGATAGAGCGAGTAGCGAAGGGTCCGGCGGTTTGACTCCTCCCGCCGCAACTGGTTAAACCACTGATCCTGCTGATTGATCATCCTGAGCGTGTTCCTGAGCATGGTCACCCCCTGGCTCATATGACGAGCGCCCGGCACACTGCGCGCCGTCCGGCGTCTGCCGCCGCCGGTACTTCCCCTTTCGCGTAAGCCTTGGTTCGCTACCTCCCCTAAATGTGGGGGCTGATGATCAGGTCCAACACCATATGTAGGTTTTGCCGATTCTACCGCCAGCTGCGGCCAGTGTCAAGGCCGCTGATCCCCTTGCCTCTTGAAGCCCGGCTTTGTCGAGCAAGGGAGATAAAAATACGGCCCGCCGATTCAGGCGTCCAGCCGGAACATTTGTTGCGGGTCTTTCTCCACCAGCTCGCAACGAGACGTGCAAAAATCCTGTGGAAAAGCGGTGTAAGGAGGCCGGCTCAAACTCGGCGTTCGTACTTTCGCAACGTTGCCGAGAGGGCGGTTAGCAGGTCGATGCCGAGGTCATTGGCCAGCAACACCACGATGAACAGCACATCACCGAGCTCATCAGTGAGCGAGCCGGGTGCATCCTTTGGGGTGCGCGGTTTGTCGCCGAAGCGAAAATTCAGCTCACGGCCGAGCTCGCCGACTTCCTCGGCCAATCGGGCGTACTGCGACAGCGGCGACCAGTAACGTCCGCGCCGCTTGATCCAGGCATCGATCAGGACCTGGATCGCCGGGAGGTCGGAAGGAAGCGGGGCGCTATCGGCCACGTCAGAGCGCGGGCAATCGCTGGTGCAAGGTCAGGGCGTCATGGAAGAGATCACCGGCCTCCAGCAAGCGGTCGCCGAGGGTTTTGATCGTCCACTTATCGGGTCGCAGCCGAGGATCATCGAGCTCACGCCACGCAATCGGGGCTGAGACCGGGGCCCGCGGGGCGGGGCGGACCGAATAGGGCCCGGCCAGCGTCTTGTTGATGACGTTCTGCGTGTAGTCGATCCGGATCTTGCCGGTGCGACGCTTGACCTCCCAGACCTCGGTGACTTTGTCTGGCATCAGCTCCGCGATCATATGGGCCAGCGTGGCGACGAAGCCACGGCTTTCCTCCAGGGTATAGCGGCGCTCAACCGGGATGTACACGTGCAGCCCACTCTGGCCGGTTGTCTTCAACAGCGCTTTCAGTTTCAGGTGGTCGAGCGCGCTCTTGACCACCTTCGCCACGGCGATCACGTCTTTGAAGGTGGCGCCCTCGGCAGGATCGAGGTCCACCACGGACCAGTCCGGATACTCGGGTTTGTCGACCCGGGAGTACCAGGGATGCATATCGATCACGGCATGGTTGGCGAGCCAGGCCAGGGTCGCCACTTCCTCGATGAGGATCCAGTCCTTGAGGCTTTTCTGGTCCTGGTAGCGGAAGGTAGGAATCCAGTCGGGGGCGTAATCCGGCTTGTCCTTCACCCAGTAGCTCTTGCCATGGATGCCGTCGGGGTGCGGGTTCATGGACAGCGGCCGGCTGCTGTAATACGGGATCATCACGGGTGCGACCTGGACGTAGTAGCGGATCAAGTCGCGCTTGGAGAAGCGGTCTTCGGGGAAGAGCAGCTTATCCAGGTTCGTGAGATGCACGGTCCGGCCACCGATTTCCCAATTGCCCTCTCTGTGGATGGCGGCGAGCGCCTCGAGCTCGGTGGCGGTGGCGCCACGAATGTCAGTCCCCAGCTTTTTCGCGATCTGCGCCGCCGCCCGACTGAGTGGTGTGGCGGGGATGTCCGCGGCGGTGGCCTTGCTGGGTGCCGACAGCCGGGGGCGCGCAACCGGCGTTGATGTCTTGCGGGCAACCTGTTGGCGTTTGGCCCGCGAGCCGCCCGCCCGCGTTGCCCTGGCAGGTGTCGCCGGTTTCGCCGAAGCCTTCACGGTGCGATTGGCCTGCGCCATCTCGCGATCCGCATCGTGGGGTTGTTCCCGACGAACCTCGCGCGGGTCGAGGTCGTCACGTATTCCGAGGAACACCGGCTGGCGCATCACGCCGTCGCGCGTCCACTCCGCAAACTTGACTTCGGCCACGAGCTTGGGGCGAACCCAGGTCGGTTTCTCATTGGTGTGCGGCGGCGGCCCGCTGAACGGCGATTCCTTGACGATGAGCGGCTTCATCAGATTGGCCACCTGGGCGAGCGTCCTTTCATCGAAACCGCCGCCCGTGTGGCCGGTGTAGAGGAGTTTGCCGTTGTCGTAGACGCCAACGATCAGCGCACCGAAGTGTTTTCGGCTGGCGCGCGGCTCGGTGAAGCCACCGATGACGACCTCCTGCTGAAGGACGGCTTTGATCTTGAGCCAGGCACTACTGCGCACGCCTGGCTGATAGGGACTGTCACGAAGCTTGGCCACGATGCCTTCCAGCCGCTTTTGCTGCGCGGCCTTGAAAAACGCCTTGCCTTCGCCGAGAACATGCTCCGAGTACTTGAGTAGGGCCGCATCGCGGACGACGTCGCGCAGCAGACGCTTGCGATCCTCGAGCGGGACGCGGAAGAGCCGTTGGCCGTCCAGGTAGAGGATGTCAAAGACCACATACTGCATGGGATGTGGATCCTTCCCACGGTTTTGCAGCAACTGAAATGAGGGCCGGCCTTCCTCGTCAAGCGCGACGATCTCGCCGTCGAGCACCGCCTGTTTCGCATTGACCAGACGGCTCACGGCTTGCAGTTGCGGATACTCGTCATCGACGATGCGCCCGGCGCGCGTTTGCAGAGTGATCTTGCCGTTATCGATGAAGCTCACTAGCCGAATCCCATCCCACTTCACTTCGAATAGCCAGCGCTCGTTGTCGAAAGCCTCGTCGACGAGCTGCGCCTTCATCGGCTCGAGGGTCCTCGGCATCGGACCCTTCTCGGCATTGGCGAGGTTGATCAGGCCGCCCGCACCCTCGTCGCGACGGCTGGACCAGACCGCATCCCGCCCCTGCTCGATCTCTTCTTTCGTGCGGCCGGTCTTGACCGAGGTATCGAATTGCTCGATGTCAAAGTTGGGATCCGCAGCCTCATCCCGCTTCTTGATGAGCAGCCAATCCTTCTCCGATCGGGTGCGAACCAGCGCGTAACGACCGCGCAGCCGCACGCCGTTCAGTCGGAATTTCACCTCGCCGCGGCGCAGGGACTCGGCCGGCGAAGACTCCTCGAGGTCAAAGGTGCCCCAATCCCAGACCATCACCGTCCCGCCGCCGTACTCGCCTTTTGGGATGGTGCCCTCGAAGTCGTAGTAGCCCACGGGATGGTCTTCGACGTGCGCCGCCAGCCGGCGCTCGGCGGGATTCAGCGTGGGCCCTTTGGGGATCGCCCAGCTGACGAGCACACCCTCCATTTCGAGGCGGAAGTCGTAGTGCAGCCGGGTTGCCCAATGCTTCTGCACAACGAAACGGTTTCCAGCGCTGGCCTCGGGTGCACCCTTCGGTTCGGGAGTCTTGCTGAAATCGCGTTTTCGCTGGTACTCCGTGAGCGAACGTGGCATCGAATTCAGTTTGACAGAATGGTTTGATGGCATCTGAGCTCCGTCGTGCGTCGACGACGGAGGTGGATGCCGTCACGGCCGAGCATCTGCTGACCCATCGTCGCCAGCTGCACGCCATGCCGGAACTAGCCTTCAAAGAATTCGAGACGTCGCGCTATATCGCCGAGCGTCTCGAAGCGCTTTCGCCGGATAGGCTCGAGGCGGGCGTTGCCGAAACCGGGGTCGTCGCCGACGTGAAAGGCGCGCGACCCGGGCGAGGCGTGCTGGTGCGCGCGGATATCGACGGCCTGCCCATCCAGGAGGCGGGTGAGCTGGCGTTCCGCTCGACCCGTCGGGGCGTGATGCACGCCTGCGGCCACGATGTGCACATGGCGATCGCTCTGGAGGTGGCGCGGGCGATGGCGGAGCGCCGCGCTCAGCTGTCCGGCATGGTTCGCTTCGTGTTTCAACCCGCCGAGGAACGCGGCCTGGGCGCCAAGCCGATGATCGACGCGGGAGTGCTC
>Ga0209057_1003361_pt1 | contig 11850 bp, 13 predicted proteins | sample GraSoiAngelo_146_FD_185903 | JGI IMG/M metagenome (GOLD analysis project Ga0209057, IMG submission 185903) | Grasslands soil microbial communities from the Angelo Coastal Reserve, California, USA - 14_1009_05_30cm (SPAdes) (version 2) | ecosystem: Environmental > Terrestrial > Soil > Grasslands ... | reverse complement strand
GGAGGTCTGGCCGTTGGATACAGCAGCGTCAAGGCGAAGCGGACGCCCCAATTGGGGCCGTAACGCGGTGTATCGGCATAATATTTGCCGCCGATTTGGAGGCTGATCGGCTGTTTCCCAATCTTCAAAATCTGGCTGATTTGAAAAATGACGGGGACAGTCCACTTGCCATCGGCGGAGGAAGCGTTCCAGTCTGCGGTGGATTCCGTATCAATGGTGAAAGTCGTATGCGTCTTTGTCGTATATGAAATAAATGGTTGGACGAACATCTGACTGAGACTGCTTCGGTGTTCCTCGATAACAACCGACCAGATTTGGTTCATTAGTGCGCCGACGGTCCACGGGCCAGCTTGCTCCAACACCACGACCGTCGGCCCAACAGAAAATGTGCCGGAGCCGAGGAGGTCTTGCGTGGCGGTCGGATAAAGAAACGCCGGTCCTACTCCCCAGATGAGTCCGAACGGGCACGGTTTCTTAGGTGAGAAGAAGAAGCTCTGGAGCGTATCGCTAAGACCATCCTGCGAACGATTCTGCGGCTGCAACGGCGAATCCTTCGGCAGGTTCGGCACGAAGAAGAGATCGTGTTGTGAAACAATCGGCACAATTGTGCGCACAATCAGGTTCCAATTCTTGCTAATTGAGATTGGAACAACCGGCTGAATGTTAAGGCTGAATTTGTAGCCGTTACCCGAAGGGCCGTATCCCCAATCCTCGTTTGCCTGAAAAGGCACGCTGATGAGCGAAGCGATTGGATTGGCAAGTTGTTTTGCCAGCTTATCGGCCTCAGCGTCTTCATCAGAGGATTCGCTGACCGCGCCCAAGCTAAGATTCTGAGTTGTCGTAAGAGGCAAGCTAACCACAACGCGCTCGCCCGGAGCAGCAGGTTCGCCCATCACGTTACCGGTGGCATCCACTTCCGGAGGTTCGGCCGCGCGAATCACCGGAACCACCAACAGAATTCCCATGTGAGAACAATGATTTCTAGAAGTAGTTTCATAAGCCGATCGACCTTCACCCGGGCCTCTCCCTGCCAAGGGGAGATAATCGCTTCTCCCTGGGGGAGAAAGTCAGGATGAGGGCTTCCGGAATGAAATACGACAAGCGATTTCGCTTTTGAAACCGCTTGTAAAGGGTTTTGAGACCGCTTCACATTGTCTACCTTATCATCTTGCGGTCGCAACGAGGACAACGACCGTTAGGCCGCTGCCCCTCGCGTTCTCTGTGTGACTACTCTTACCAATCGCCCAAAGCGTTCACGCCCATCGGACCAAATCCACCGAACTGCTGAACTTCGATCTGGTTGGGTCCGGCGGTCTCTAGTGTAGGCATCAGAGACTGACCTGCCATCTGCGACTGGCCTTGCTGAGCCATGCTTGCTGGATGGCCCGGTTGTGCTGCGAGCGCCTGTTTGTAGGCGTTGAATTGCTTTTGTCTCCCGACGTAGATCTTATCCTTCGTGCCAGTGGGATACACGTAATACAACTTCCCATTATACGTCACGGCCGAGCATCTGCCTTGGGCAAGTCCATTGACTGCCTGCTGCTGCTTCGGGGTCGTGACCGTGATGACCTTAAAGCCCGAATGCGCGAGCAAGGACTCTTTCTGGGCGACGCTGGTACCGGTGGTCTGACACGCTGCTAAGAGCGCGAGGACCGCCCCGATACCGGCGATACTTGTTAATGTTAATAGTTTTTTCATATATTGGGGTTGGGTGTTTTTGTTGATGTTTCAGTTCTAAAGAAAGAAAATAATTAAATTCCGGGCATTAATTTTCGGATAGCTGCTGCTCACGCGTCTTCTGTCACTACTACCAATCTCCTAGGGACGCCGTACCCATCGGACCAAAACCATCGAACTGCTCAACTTCGACGTGGTGGGGCCCCGCGCCTTCATACGTAAACGTAGGCGGTGGATTGATCAGTTGTTGACCTGGCTGAGCCTGCTGGCCAGTTGGCTGGCTTCCCTGCTGCGCCGCGAGCGCCTGTTTATAGGCGTTGAATTGTTTTTGTTTCCCGACGTAGATCTTATCCTTCTGCGCAGTGGGAAACACGTAATACAGTTTGCCGTTGTATTTTACAGCCGAGACCCTGTACTGGGCTAGTCCATTAATCGCCTGTTGCTGCTTGGGGGTCGTAACTGTTATGACCTTAAAGCCCGACTGCGCAAGTAAGAACTCTTTCTTGGAGGCAACGAGCTCTGCGTCATTCGTGGCGACTGTCTGGCACGCTGCCATTAGCGCTAACGCTGCCGTGGCACCGATGATATTTCTTAGTGTTGATAGCTGTTTCATATTCGGTTTGCTTTGAATACGGCCCTTGGGCCCGCAGCTACACCAGTGCTTGACCGCGTACTAAGCCATCAGGCTGCTGCCTCCCATCCAGTCGTTGATGCTTTTACCAATCCCCCAAGGCCGCGGTGCCCATTGGCCCAAACCCACCAAACTGCTGAACTTCGATATTGTTGGGTCCGGCGGTCTCTAATGTAGGATAGAGAGACTGTCCCTGTATTAGCTGTTGGCCGGGTTGACCACCGGCTTGGGTCTGCTGGCTTGCTACACCCCCGCTGGTGCCGGTACTCTGGCAAGCGGATATTAATGCCAGGACCGCACCGATACTGGCGATACCTGTTAATGTCATTAGTTTTTTCATATGTGTTGGTTTTGAGTGGGTTAGTTGATTTTCTGGGTGTATTGGAAATTACATCCTCGCTGGTTTGCTGCCCTGCTGAGCCGCGAGGGCCTGCTTATACTTGTTGAAATGCTTTTGTTTCCCGACGTAGAATTTATCCTTCGTCGCAGTGGGAAACACGTAGAACAACTTTTTGTTGAACGTTACGGCCGAACACCTGCCTTGGGCAAGTCCATTGACCGCCTCTTTCTGTTTCGGAGTCGTGACCGTTACGACCTTAAAACCCGACTGCGCAAGCAAGGCTTCTTTCCTGGAGATTTCACTCCCGCTGGCGGCAGTCGCTTCGGATGCGGATATTAGTACCAGGACCGTGCCGATACTGGCAATACTTATCAGTGTTAATAGTTTTTTCATATCTTTCCTTTAAGTGGTTGGTTTGTGGTTTGAGCTTTTCTAGAAATAAAATCGGGAAATTCCAAGCATTAATTTTCAGCGCCGACCTCTGAACCCGCCGCCGCCGCCGCCGCCAAATCTGCCAAATCCTCCTCCGCCAAAGCCGCCACCACCACCAAAGCGATCACCCCCAAATCCTCCACCGCCCCCGGATCGATCAAAGCCGCCGCTTTGAAAGCCCTGGAAACGTTGGCTCGAAAATCCGCCGCGCGATCGATTCTGAGCCTCGCGGTCCAAATCACCCGAGCCGCCTCCACCCGATCGGTCGGAGCTGCCGCCGGATCGGTTATAGCTGCTTTCACCGGACCGGTCAGAACTGCCCGAGCCAGATCGGTCGTAGCCACCTGCATTTGCACTAGAACGATTGTCGCTACTTGCCGCGGACGATCGTTGCTGATAACTTTCGCTCCCAGTCCGTTGCTTACTGTTTTCTGCCCCCTGCCAGTTAGGTTGCGGCTTATTTACAGAGTTCCAGCTTCCGTTGTCGTACTTCTGCCAACCGTTGCCGGTGTTCTTATAAACGTTGCCGTCGTGCCCGGCATACATATTGCCGCTGGCGGTTTTGCCGGCCGCAGCGTTTCCCCACTTCGTGCTAGAAGCAGCCACTTTTCCTCCCTGCGAACCCTCGGCGCCTGCTACCGTTCCATTAGCGGTCGAGTAATGACCCATGGTAGCGCTCTGGTTCCCACGCGACACGTAGGAGCTGCCCCACTGCGCGTTCGGGCTCGACCCTTGTCTGGTTTGAGCATAGGTCCCGGTGTAGGGGTTATACGCCTGGGCTGCACTTCGACTGCCGTAAGGAGTCGAAACGGATGCGCCTCGCGCATAGGTCCCGGTGTACGGGTTGTAACCAGCTCCTCTCGTTGCCGAGCCGTACGGCCCATAAGCAGTCTGTTTCCAGCCGTAGGCTCCTGTAGCGGAGTCATAGTAAGGCGTTGGATAATGATAACCATAACCCCCGTAATAGGCGCCACAGTACGTCGCGGGGTAGGGATAATAGTACCCACCGTAACAGTATGGCTGCCCCCAATAGCCACTCCCATCGGCGAGGATCGCTCCCGTGGCTGCGCCCAGAATGAATGTGCCTAAATATCCCGCTGTGTAGCTGGCTGTAACCGTGTTGTCGGGATTCGCGGTTTGTGTGACATAGGTCACGTTGTAAACTGGTGAGCTAGGGGGAATCGTGTAGATCTCCTGTGGAACTGAAGTGCACGTCGTCCACGGTCCTTGCGAGTTAGGGGACATGAACCAGACGCTCTGCAAACAAAGGTAATAAACGTCCCCAACTTTGATTACCTTGTCGGGAGTGTTCGTCGCATAAGCCATCGACGTCCCCTTGATCGGCTCAAACTTTGGATCACCGGCATACTCGACCTTAACTTTGGTCGCCGCTTGCTTTTGGTTGACCGTTACCGTTGTCGGTACCTGCGCCAGCAAAACCGCATCTTTGGCTTCCTCGGTCCCCGGGACTGAAGCGAGTATTGCCGAAGCGGGAGTGTTGAGTGGAATTTTGGCGAAATCCGCGGGAAGATCGGGCGTCGCATAGGTCCATGGTCCCTGAAGATCCATGGCGCTGAACCATCGGCCCGCGGTCAAATAGTAAAATTGCTGCGTCGGCGTGAAGACAAACACGACGCTGTTTGTGTTGGTCGCGTACTCAAGCTGCGTGTCTGGAATTTGCGCGTAAACGGGCTGACCATCGAAAAGAATGATTTCGGCCGGCTTGTTGCTATAGAAAACTGCTGGAATAACTCCGCCGGATTTAGCTGGTGGCGGGATAAATTTTTTCAACGCGCTCCACTGTTTATCCTGCGACACCTTCGACATGTCGGGCGGCAACTTCTTGGTTGGCGACCATTGGCCGTCGAGATTGGTAGCCGTCAACCATTGCTGACCTACTGCGAGGTAGTAAGTGGATGCTCCAGTATCAAAAAAGAGTGGCCACTGCGTGTTAATAACGAACTTCAAATTCGTGTTTGGAACGTCCGAAAGGACGGGCTCACCATTCACGCTCAACAAAATCGACGGCCGGTAACCGACAAAAATCTTGGGCGGATCGTTGTTCAATTGCGCGCCGGCCGGTGCCTCCTTCTTCGGAGTGGACGCGATCAAAGAATGCAGAGAGACTGAAAAAGTCGATGGCACAAAGGTCTTAAACAATTGCTCCATCTTTTCTGCAGCGGCTTTATCCAACGAAGGAAAGTAGGTGCCTGTAACCTGAGGATTCGTGATGATGGCGACCTTCGCAATATTGTCGATGTCCGTATTTCCTTTCATTTCCACGACGCCTAGCACTTCTTTGCCGCTCTTGGGTGTAAGCGAGACCGCCATTCGCCAGGTCAACTGCTGGAAGTCTTTCCAATCATCCACCTGTGGTTGATAAATAATGAGCCGGGTTCCGTTGCTGTACTTTTCCCGTGGCCAACTCGAATTGCCGGATTGGCCGGATCCTGCGGTGGATTGCGCTGCTGCTATTTCAAATGCCGAAGTAAAAAGCGCCGCCGTTACGGCCACGCATTGGAGCAAAGAAGTATTAAGGAATTTCATAAGGCCTGATCGATCTAATCATGCCACGCCAACAGTGCAATCGGCTATAGGACTTTAGGGCAATATGGTAGTGTTCCCCGGTTGTGGGTCCCATGGTGTTTGTTTCGCCTCTCCTCTTGGCCAAGGGGAGAGGATCAAGGTGAGGGGTTCGGGCCATCGAGAGAGCACCACTCGCTGCGAGCCAACCCGCACCCTCCCCCTCTCCCTTGCGAAGGGAGAGGCGAACCCTTGTAAGTACTATCCGTTGAAAACTACCTGACAATTTACCAACACTACAAACGAGACTTCGTCGGCCCGGCGCACTCATTTGCTCTCAAAGGGAAAGATTACCTTCCAATCGTTCTTCATACTGATGACGATCCAGCCGTTCTTCTTCGCCTCGTCATAGAGCGCCTGCGTGAACGTGCCGACTTTCGTCTCGGGCAACCCATGAGCGGGACCGTACGCATACTCTCGGTCTGCATCGTCGTGCACCACGAGCAATGAAAGCCGCGCACCGTCGCCCGCCTTGGTATATTCGAGCATCTGCTGGTCGCCGGTCGAGTTGCCGAAGGCGATGTGCGGGCGGCGGCCGATCATAAGATGGATGCCTTCGGGCTTGCCGGCGTTATTGTCATTCAACAACAGCTTCGGCTCTCTCGTCAAAAACGGCTTACCGTCCTTGCCGTAGCCATACTTCGTGCCCCCGGCTGTGCCAACGACTTGCTCGGGCGAAATTCCGTACACCTGGTCGGCATACACGCGCACGAAATCCTGTCCGCCACCGGTGACGATGTAGGTCTTAAACCCGTTGGCGCGCAGGTAACGCAAAACTTCCTGCATGGGCTGATACGTCAGCTCGGTATAAGGACGTTTCCAGCGTGGATCCTTCGCATCTGCAATCCATTTCTTCGCTTCCGCCTTGAAATCGTCCACGCTCATTCCAGTCATTGTGGCGACGAGAATCTTCATCAGGTCGTCCTGCGACAGCTTCGCCATCGCCTCGGGATTGCCGGAGAGCACGGTCTTAAACGGCTCTCGGTTTTTCAATTCGGGCTTTTTCTCGACCAACGCCGGTACGCGCTCCAGACAATAGGTCACCTGAGTGTACATCGGATGCTCGACCCAAAGGGTCCCGTCCTGATCAAACGTGGCAATACGCTCCTCGGGCGGTACGAACTGGGGGCTGCCTTGAGTCGTGGTCGCCCTGACGAATTCTACGATGGCTTGTTTGGCCGGTCCGTCGTTCCACGAAGCCAACGGGTCCGCCGCCCGCGCGATGGTTGCCGTGAAAGCCACCACACCAACAAGCGCGGCGGCGAGCAGGTTTGGTTTGTATATGATTTTCATGGTTTTGGTTGGTTTTGGTTTTGGTGGATTGGTTAATTGTCGGTTCGAGCGGGCTGTAAAGGCGGAGGACGGTAAACCAGCCTTTCTTCGGGTCGGTTTGAATCGCTCCAGTGCGTTTTCATCCGTGGGGTTTGTGCTGATCTCAGTGCAATTTTGCACTGCCTTCTGTAAACTTCCTATAGGACTTTAGGGCAATCGAACTCCCGTCATCACCGTTACCGGCAAAGCTTTTTTCGGTAATGGGTCAGTTTGAAATCTAGCGTCTAACCCACGCGATCACCAAGCCGACCAGACCTATGACAAATAAGATACTGCCTAGTCGGTGAGAAACGCCAGACATCCAGAGGGCAATTCCTATAGCTATGAAGACGAATCCCCACCGGTGGATGTTCTTCATAGTCCCAACCTTGGCCTTACCAATATGACGCTATCTACTCCGACCTGAGCGAGAATGACGCTGCGCCGGGTGGCGCGCCCTAGGCTGCTTGATTCCCCTTGCTTGCTGGAAAACAGCAGAGGCTGTTTCCGCGAAATCGCGCTTTTCCCTATTCTGCTGTTTTTTAGATTTGCGCTTCGATTTGGGCATGTCGAATCCTGCCACAGATCAACGCTCCGCGAAATCCTCAAGTTCAAACTGACCCACTACCCTTTTTTCGACATTGGCCACGCTCCCAAAAGATTAATCAATGAAGCGCATTACCGCTGCTCACTTCACAGTTTTCGATCTACTTCGTCAAACGCAATCGTGCGTTCCAGCTTACCGGTCGAATCCAGAATGCGAATCTCGCCAGATCGAAAGCGCGCCCGGTTCTGCGGATAATTGATCGCCTGATCTTTCTCCGGGTCTCGGAGATACCATCGAACCTTCCAACGATACTGCCGATTTTCTGAACAACCACAGACTTGCATCCGTTCGGATCGTTGTTGGTGCGCGGGAGTCAGAGCATATATTGGCAAAGTTTATGAAGGATTCAGTCGTTAGAGGATGCCTACTCCAGCTTCTCTATGAACGTCGAAGCGAAGGTTCCATTCCGTTCGGCCATGCTGAGCAGGCGGTCCCGCCGCCAGGAGGTATAAGTCGCCGTGACTGGCTGCGCGCCGTAGCCCAGCTTTCAGAGTATCGCCTCATCGACTGGACCCCTCTTGAAGATAAGAGCGGGATGGGTCTGCTGTCCGGCTTTGCTAAGATAAACGACTTCGGAGTCAAAGTGCTCGAAGCTGGCGTCGCGCCACCGATCCGGATCTCTATCGATGAAAGCCGACGAACCACCGTTTCTCGGCAGGAACAAGCATCGATCGCAACGAGTACTCCGCAGCAGCAGGCGATTACGCAGGCACTGGAGAAAGTGATCACCGCGATCAATCAAGCCGATCTGTCGGAGAAGGAGAAAAACGCGGCGAAATCTTTGTTGCGAAAACTGCTGGGGAGCAAAGCAGCAGGCAATGTGTTAGGCGCTGGCGCACAATCCCTCTCCGCGAAGTATTTCACGGGATAGACCGCCAGACCGATCCGCTGGCTCAATTAGGGACGTGCTCGGAGAAGCGCGAGTGATTATTTGCTCCGTCCAGTTATTTGCAATCAAACCGATGCAATCAGAGGTCGTGCTTTCGAGTGGTCGCACGGACTAAGGGCCCCGCGTTTCACGGCAGTTTTCTACGCTCGGGGCAATTTTCGATGCAAAACGGCGCCACTGGACGCAAAAAACCGTTTTGATCTAATGGTTTTCGTCCTCGCAGAATGACGTTTTCCAAAAGCGCGCAAACCCGCGCAAAAACTCATTCTTCAATTAGTCGTCTGGGATCGCATGCACGATATGAATGCGTGGTCGATAGATACCGTTAGCTAATCGGCAGTCGCGGCCGTATCTTGGCTCCTTAACAATCGCAGCGCCAATCGATCGCGCAGGTGTGCGGCCCCTTCTCTCTGCACACCAAACTGAATAATGAATGCTATCGGTGCACATAAAGACGAGCTCGAAAGATTGCTCGTGAACTTGTCGGGCAATACTGCCGTCTCAGGGATAGGTTTCGCGGCGTTCCTGGATGCTTATATCACGTGCCTCGATACGAACTGCTCAGACATCAGCGCTCGCGTCAATCCACCATCAGCAGCAATAAATGGAGAATTAACATGGAACCAACATTGACCCAGAACTGCGCGCTCTATTACGCCCAACATAAAACTTCAAAAAGTCGTGAGGCGCTTTTCAAGAAGCTTCGCGCTGCGGCCCGCAAGAGGCGGCCGGATGTTCGGCGGCAGCTGACCTTCGGCGACTTGTTCATCGCAGCACGACTTCATCAGGACAACGGGCGCTGATCCGCTTCATTGGTTGCCATCATGGATCCCCTGACTTTCGCAAGTTCACAAAAGGAAGAGACCGATTCTGCCGCAGAGCGACGTTGGGAAAACGAAGGGGGAAATCCGGGGCAACTTCAACAGTTACCCTGTGATGATCGAAAGGAAGACGCCACAACCGGTCCGGCGCAAGGCGCGTTGAAGGCATTCTGCTACTAACATTGACGGCACATGCATCTAATCCAATTCCGCGAAATAATGCGAGATGCTGAAGTCGCATATGCAATTCATCCTATCGTGCGCAAGTACCTCCTAACTGCAAAGGACACGACCAAAGCCCTAATCGCATGCGGCGTGTCGCGGGCTGCTAACGTAGCTCAGATTGCGAGCGCCCTAAAATGACTGAGGGTATTTTAACAGAGCGCAAGAGTCTTGCTAGAGGAGACACCGCTCCGACTGTCGAAGCTGCAATCCCCGTTGATAACCCGGTGTCGAAAAATAATTGACGCCAATGAGACCTTCAAAAAGAAGCGGCCCGATCCGCAACGCCCGTGGCCGGGGCGCGACAGCCCGATCCTCTGATCAGGAAGTGATGGTACATCTCTCGCGCTCTCAGATTTTCAAAGATTACGAACGGGCTTTTAGCGAAGCGATGGGTTTACCGCTTAATATTCGAGCACACCATTCATGGTCGCCTGCACACCATGGCAAAACAGATCGCGATTCATTCGCCGCGATTCTGGCTCGTTTCAACCAGGCCCGCGCCGCATGCCTAAGGGCCCAAACCTATGCGTCCCAGGAGCCGACCTCGACAACGCGCACCGTTACTTGGTTTGCGGGACTCTCAGAAAGCGCAGTGCCAGTGTATGTGGGTGACCACATTCTCGGTTTTCTCGAGACGGGCGAAGTAATGCTCAAGAATCCGACAAAAAAACATTTCGCCAGCATTACTCGGCAGCTCCGCGCGTGGGGCTACAAGACGGATTGGAAGCAACTTGAGCGGGCCTATTTTCGGTCGTGCGTTTTATCGCCTGTCCGGTACCGCGCGATGTTGCGGCTCCTGAGTCTTTTTGCGGAACACCTTTCGATCTTGTCGAATCAACTGGCTGTACGGCGCGAAAAGGATGAGTCCACAAATATGACGCGAGCGCGCCAATTTATCGAGGACCATCAAGCGGAGCCGCTGTCGCTCGGGCGGATCGCCCAAGTGGCTAATATCAGCAGGCATTACTTCTGCAAGATGTTCAAGAAAGCGACCGGGATGAATTTCATCGATTACCTCTCGAGAGTTCGAGTGGAGAAATCGAAGACGCTTTTGCTCAATCCCAATTCGCGAGTTAGCGAAGTTGCCTTCGCATGCGGATTTCAATCCATGACGAATTTCAATCGCGAGTTTAAGCGAATCGTCCGTCGCTCTCCCACGCAATTTCGCGAAGCGCTTCCGAAGCTGCGACGCTCAGTATAACGCTGTTCGTCCGGTGAGAAAGGTCGAGCAGTTCGGCGAGGCGTGACTCATACGAGTCGCAGGTGGGGCAACTGCCGTTCGGCTCGACCCAGTCGGGATGCTGGACGCGCAAGGCGTGGTGGATCTGTTGCTGAAGTTGGATGTAAGAGTGGATTTCGTCAGACATGGCAATTACCTCCGTGAAGGCTCAAAGTGTGGCGCGGGACGGCAACGGCGACTAACTAAGCCGCCCCACACTGGGGGCGAAACGCACGGGATTTTCCGTACGCTCGCCGTCAGTGTTAGCGCATTACTGCACTTTTACTTCGATTGTTTTTGGCTTCGGCATCGGGCGTTTTTCCAGGTGAACCTGCAACACGCCGTCGCGAAACTCAGCCCTGATCTTGGTTGGGTTCGCATCTTCGGGCACGGTGAACGTGCGCTCAAAGGTGCCGAAGAAGCGTTCAAGCCGATGGAATTTTCTCTTCTTTTCTTCCTTTTCTGCTCTGCGCTCGCCGGAAATGTAAAGAATGCCGTTTTCGATTGTCACTTTAACGTCATCCTTCTTCATCTCGGGCAGGTCAGCCTTGAACAGATACTCATGATCATCCTCGGTGATGTCCACCAAGGGCGACCAATCGGCTAGCTTGAAGCTCCCGCCGTTCTTCGGGAAACGAATGGGAAAAGTCGGAAAGCCGCCAAACAATGTGCTAAAGCGGTTCTGAGCTTCCTCCATCTCCCGAAGTGGGTTCCATGTTATTAATTTATTCATATTCATATTTTATCTTTCTAGATGGAGTTAAAGCCATCTTGGTGCATTGCGCTCACCGCTTATTGTCAGAGTCGACCCGAATCTTGTGTACATTGAGGAACGGGGCCGGTGGAAAGCAAACGCACGGCGACTTCAATCAGATTGCGAAGTATTCCAGAGCCTCACGCATTATCCCGCGTAACACGCTGCAAAACTACCAAAATGCCTTTGAGAGAATCAGGATCGCGTCATTCGCGTCAAAATAATTTCGGTCATGATGCCACCGACGCAACCGAGGCTCAGCCACAACGGCAGGTGATGCAATGCGACACCCAGTGCTGCTCCGACGCCTGCGCCGATCGCGACCGATAGGCCAAGTTTGTTCTTCCGATGAGCCATGGTT
>Ga0209057_1003359_pt1 | contig 11852 bp, 10 predicted proteins | sample GraSoiAngelo_146_FD_185903 | JGI IMG/M metagenome (GOLD analysis project Ga0209057, IMG submission 185903) | Grasslands soil microbial communities from the Angelo Coastal Reserve, California, USA - 14_1009_05_30cm (SPAdes) (version 2) | ecosystem: Environmental > Terrestrial > Soil > Grasslands ... | reverse complement strand
ACGGAAATGGCAAACGCGATCGAGGGTGCGGTCGAGTCGGCCATCCGCGCAGGCGAATGCACGCGCGATCTCGGCGGAAGCCTGTCGACCCATGAAGTCGGCGACGCGGTGGCGAAGAGGCTCAAGGACTAGATGACCGTGGCGATGACGATGACCGAGAAGATCCTGGCTCGTGGAGCCGGGCGCGAGAGCGTGCGGCCCGGCGACCTGGTCCTGGCCAAGGTCGATTTCGCGATGGGCCACGATCTGACCATCCCGCCCGCCGGAAAGATCATGCGCGAGCAGATGGGCGCGGAGAAGATCTGGGATCCCGATCGCGTGGCGGTGACACAGGACCACTTTCAGCCGGCCAAGGACGCCGCGAGCGCGACGCTCGGGCGCCTGACGCGCGAGTTCTCGCACGACATGGGGATCAAGTGGTACTTCGAGGTCGGTCAGGGCGGCATCTGCCACACCGTGCTGCCTGAGAACGGGCTCGTGCTGCCGGGCGAGCTGGTCGTCGGGGCCGACTCGCACTCCTGCACCTACGGCGCGCTCAACAATTTCGCGACGGGGATCGGTTCCACCGACCTCGCTTGCGTGCTTGCGTTGGGCGAGCTGTGGTTCCGTGTGCCAGAGACACTGAAGTTCGTCTATCACAACCGCCTGAAGGAGTGGGTCGAGGCGAAGGACCTGATTCTCTACGTCATCGGTCAGATCGGCGTCGACGGCGCGCGGTCCAAGGCGATGGAGCACACCGGCGAGGCGCTGAAGCACATCGACATGGAGGCTCGGCTGACGATGACCAACATGGCAATCGAGGCCGGCGCGAAGAACGGGATCATGGAGTTCGACGAGGTGACCAAGGAGTACCTCGACGGCCGCGCCAAACGACCGTACACGCCGGTGACCTCCGACCGCGACGCGGAGTACGAGAAGGTGTTCGAGTTCGACGTCGAGAAGGTCGAGCTCGGTGTCGCCAAGCCCATGTCGCCGGACAACTACGCGCCGCTGTCCGAGGTCGCAGGCACCAGGCTCGACCAGGTGTTCATCGGCTCGTGCACCAACTCGCGTATCACGGACTTGCGCCGCGCAGCCGCCGTGCTGGAAAACCACAAGGTGGCGCCGGGAGTGCGCCTGATCATCACGCCGTCCTCACACCAGGTCGCGATCCAGGCCGAGAAGGAAGGCTTGATCCGCACGTTCCTCGCGGCAGGCGCGGCCTGGACGACCGCGACGTGCGGCGCTTGTCTCGGCGGTCACATGGGCGTGCTCGGCGAGGGCGAGATTTGCTTGAGCACCACCAACCGCAACTTCCCCGGCCGCATGGGCCACCCCAAGGCGCAGGTCTATCTCTCCAATCCAGCGGTTGCCGCGGCGAGCGCGGTTACCGGCGTGATCACGCACCCAAGCGAGGTGCTAGACCACATGCCGGCGGGGATTCGATGACGCTCCCGAAGGTCATCCGTGGCAAGGCGTGGAAGTTTGGAGACAACGTCGACACCGACCAGATCATCCCGGCCAAGTACGCAATCTACTCACTGGACGAGAAAGAGCTCGGCAAGCACGCGATGGAAGGCGTGCCCGGGCGCGACACGTGGGCGACCGGCGTCACGCAAGGCGACATCCTGGTCGGCGGATCCAACTTCGGCTGCGGGTCGTCGCGGGAGATCGCGCCAGTCGCGATCCGCGGCGCGGGCATCTCGCTGGTGGTCGCCGACTCCTTCGCGCGCATCTTCTTTCGCAACGCGATCAACATGGGCTACCCCATCCTGCAGTCGCCGCCGGCGGCGGAAGGGGTCGAGGAGGGCGACGAGCTGGAGGTCGACCTCGAAGAAGGCATCATCCGCAACTTCACCAAGGGCGACGAGTATCGCTGCGAGGCCTTTCCCCAGTTCATGAACGAGCTGCTGCGCATGGGCGGGCTCGTGCCGTGGGTGCGCAAGCAGCTCGAAGAGCGGCGGAAGATGACCCCCTCGCGTGGATGACATAAAGCCGGTCGAGCTTCAAGAGCCGCTCGAAGAGCTGGCGCGCGACCCCAAACGTTTCGCCCACGACCTGAAATTTCCCCCGGAGGAAAAGATCCGCATCTACGACGACACGCTGCGCGATGGCGAGCAGATGCCCGGCGTCGCGATCACGCCCAAGGACAAGTACGAGCTGGCCCGGATGCTCTCCGACATCGGCGTGCACGTGATGGACGTCGGCTTTCCATCGGTGTCGGAAGGGGAGAGGGAGACGCTGAGGCTGGTGCTCGAGGGCCGCAGGCGCGGCGAGCTCAGAGAGGACCTCGAGGTCGTCTGCATGATGCGCTCCACCAAGGGCGACATCGACGCGACCATGCGCGTGATCGACAAGCTTGGCCACAAGCGCGACGACGTGACGTACTTCATCTTCACGTCGGCCTCCGACCTGCACGTCAAGTACAAGCTCGGCAAGACGCTGCTCCACCGCGATGGCATCCCCGAGTCCGAATGGCTCGAGCTCCCCGTCTCCTACTACCGCGAGGCCAACCTGCGGATGATGTGCGAGGCGATCAAGTACGCGCGCGAGCAGGGCGCCACATCGATCGAGTTCGGCGGCGAGGATGGGAGCCGAGCCGACGTCGACTACATCGCCGAGATCCATCGCGAAGGCCTCAAGGCAGGCGGCACGCGACCGTCGACGCCTGACACAGTGGGCTGCTACTCACCGTTCGCGGTGCGGGAGTACATACCGACGATCAAGGCGGCTGCGCCGGACGCGCCGCTCGTCGTGCACTTTCACAACGACCTCGGTCTCGGCGCGTGGAACACGGTGATGGCGCTGGGTTCAGGCGCGGAGGTTTTCACCACGAGCGTCAACGGCATCGGAGAGCGAACCGGCAACGCACCGATGCATCAAGTCCTCATGCAGCTGCGCTACCTGTTCGGTATCGAGATCCCGGGCTTCAAGTACGACAAGCTGCGCGCGCTGGCACGAAGCCTGGAGCGGATGAGCGGGATCCCCGTCCAGCCGACCGAGCCGGGGATCGGACTCGACGTCTTCAGCCACGAGTCAGGGATCCACACCGCGGGCATGCTCATCCACCCGGCGATCTACCAGTTCATCCCTCCAGCGGACCTCGGCGCCGAGATCACATACGTGTACGGCAAGCACTCTGGCGCCCTGGTCATCGAACACGCGCTGCGCCACGCGGGCATCGCCCCCGAGGCCGAGCTGGTCGCGAAGGTGCTCGTCGAGGTGAAGCGCATCCGCGAGGAGCGAGCGGAGCGCAGCGACTTCTCGGATTTCCACCGCCGGTACTACGATCACCTGAACCGCATGGGATTGTCCGCGGACGAAGTGGTCGACATCGCGAAGGCGCTCACCGCCTGATGGCGACGACCACCCGTGCGGACGTCGCGACGCGTGAGGAGTACCTGAACCTGCATCGCTGGATGTGCATGGCCAAGGCGCTTGACGACCGCATGCACATCCTGGTGAAGCAAGGGCGCGCGCCGTTCGTCGGCTCGAGTCGGGGACATGAAGGCATCCAGGTCGCCTCCACGGCGGCGTTGACGTCCGAGGATTGGCTCGTTCCTCATTACCGCGGGCTCGCGAACGCGATCGTGCGCGGACTGACGATGAAGGAGTGGATGCTGGCCGTCTTCGCGAAGGCGGGCGATCCGCTGTCTGCCGGCCGCAACATCCCCGGCGGCTGCTACAGCTATCACAAGCTGCACATCGCACCGGTGTCTCAGGTCGTTGCGAGCTGGATCCCGAAGGCGGCGGGGATCGCCTACGCCGCCAAGCTCAAGGGCGAGAACACGGTGACCCTTTGCACCTTCGGCGACGGCGCGACGAGCCAGGGCGAGTTCCACGAGGGTGTCAACTTCGCGGCGGTGCACAAGCTGGCGGTCGTATTCCTCTGCGAGAACAACAGCTACGCGATCTCGGTCCCGATCCGCCTTCAGATGGCGAACCCGAACGTCGCCGACAGGGCGGCCGGCTACGGGATCCGAGGCGTGACGATCGACGGCACGGACGTGCCCGCGTCCTACAAGGCCGCCCGCGACGCGGTGGCCCGCGCGAGGGCCGGGGAAGGCCCGACTCTGATTGACGCCAAGATCTGGCGCATCAACGCCCATACCTCCGAGGACAACCACCTCAAGTACCGGACCAAAGAGGAGATCGGCGACGCCGCCCGCCACGACCCGATCACGCGCTTTGAGGCGTGGCTGGTCGAGCGCGGGTGGACCACGGCGGAAAGCGCCGCGAAGGTCCAGGCGGCGCTCGACAAGGAGGCGTCGGACGCGGCCGACTGGGCTGAGCAGCAGCCCGATCCCCTACCCGAGGACGCGCTGAAAAACGTCTTTGCCTAGACCGAGCTAGAGCGGCGCGTCGCGCCGCTCTACTCAGATACAACTCAAGATCCCGAAGTTAGACTGACTGCGATTTGGAGACCGGGCCCGCCGAGTCTGGCGATTCAACTCCGCCCACCGACTCCTCGGAGACGACCGAGGAGCCCGTTCGCGCCGTCCCGACCAGCGAAACCAGACCCGTCTGGGCGCAGACGAGGCCCGCAGGTCCGGCCGCCGATCCGACCGAGCCGGCGGATGCCGTCCCCGCGGAGAAAGGCGATCCGGACTGGTCGAAGACTGAAGCCTCGACCAACGGCGACGGCGCCGATAAGCCGCCCGAATGGGCTCAGACCGTGCCGACCGATCCCGGTGAGTCGATCCCCGAAGCGGTCACCAGCGAACCTCCTGGGGCGCACGCGGCCGGCGTAGAGGAAACAGAGCCGCCCGAGGCCCAACTACAGGCGGACGAGCCTATGGTCACCGAACCGCCGGAAGTCGAAGCCGAGGCCACCGAACCGCCGGCAGTCGAAGCCGAGGCCGCCGAACCGCCGGCAGTCGAAGCCGAGGCCGCCGAACCGCCGGCAGTCGAAGCCGAGGCCGCCGAACGGCCGGGGGTCGAAGCCGAGGTGACCGTGGCGCTCATCACCGAGCCCCCGAAAGCGGTGGCGGCGGATGCTCTGAAGTCCACCTGGCCGCCGGCGTCCGGTTCCGCGCCGGCGCCGCCGGTCGAGACAGACATCTGGCCGCCAGAGCCGCCAACCGAGCACGCGATGCCGGCCTGGCCGCCACCCTCCGAGCTCGACGAGCCCGACATCCCCGCCCAGGCGATCCCGAGCTGGCCTGACTCGTTCGACGCGACTCCGCCGGCGGCCGCCGCGCAGGCGCCCACCGTGCCCGCGGCTCCAGCCGTCAAGCCGCGCGCAGGTGGAACCACACCTCCCACCTTGTCGCCGGTCCCTCCGCGAGGCGAACCCATGCCGGCGCCCACCAAGACTCCCGCGCCACCGGCGCCGCCGACCCCGATTGTGGCCCCCGCGCCAGGCCAACCCGTCGCGCCTCCGCAGCCTGGACCGCCTTCGCGTCCGGCGTGGGCGCCGAAGGCACCGGCCGAGCCCGCTGGACCCGGCCAGCCTCAGGCCAAGTCGCCCTCGGCAATCAACGTGCCGGCCTGGGCGCCGCGGGTGCCCCTGGCCGCTGAACCCGGTACGCCGACCTGGTTCTCGCCCAAGGAGCAGGTTCCGCACACCACCTCGCAACCGGCCGCCCAGCCGGCGCCGGCGCCGCAGCCCGCGCCTGCTCCTGCACCGCCGGTCGCAGGTGGCCAGCTACCGGTCGCGAAGCTACCGCCCGCGCCGGCCAAACCGGCCCAGCCGGCGCAGCCGGGCGGTGCCCAGTCGTCCTGGCAGGTCGTCGAACAACCCAGGAAATCAGGGCCTCACGGCAAGGTCGAAAGCGGGCCGACGGCGGAGGATCGCTCGTACGCAGAGTGGTTCGCCTGGGCAAAGCGGGGAGGAGCTCCAGCGAGCGCGTGCCACGCGGCGGCTCAGGGTGCGTTCAAGGCCCTGTCGACCGGCAAGGATGTGACCACGGCGGTTCAGTGGGCGACGGCCGCGATGAGCCGTCCGCCGGAAAACGTGTCCTACACCCGCCAGACCTACTGCGCCTGGTTCTCCCTCGCGAACATCGACCTGAACCTCGACCAGCATCGAGCGCACGCGTTCGCGATGGCGGCCGTGCAGGTGCTCGACGCGGGCCAGGACGCGGCCGCGGCGCACGCGGCGGGCCTTGCCGCCGCCGGCATCAAATAGGGTCCTCTAGCGCAGCGCTCGGACTGTTCGGTTCGAGGCCGTCCCGACCGCGCATAGAAGCATCAGGCCTCCGGCGATCAGAAACAGCAAGGTTGGGTTGACTTCCGCGATCGTGCCCGAAGCCGCGTAAGCCACCGGCGTCAATCCCATCGAGGCCAGCATCACGATGGCCATCACGCGTCCTTGCATGGCGGGGTCGGTTCGGCGCTGCAGCCAGCTGACCCCGTAGGTGTTGACGACGCCGGTCGCGACGCCGCAAAGGCCCATCGCGAGTGCCGCAGGCCCAAGTGAAGGCAACAGACCGACCACTCCAGTTCCGACTCCGAGCCACAGGCACAGGAGCACCATCAACCATCCAAAACGCTGCGGCGGTGGCACCAAGCCGGAGCCGAGGGCGCCAGCGGTTGCGCCCACTCCCCAGGCGCCGAACAGGATTCCGAGGCCGGCAGCGCCCGTGCCGAATCGCCCATGCGCGAGCGTCGGAAGACCCACGCCCAAAGCGCCGTTGGCGGCGAAGTCGACGACGGCGATGACGATCAAGGTCACCCGGATGCCGACGTCGGCCCAGGCGTAGCGGAAGCCTGCCGCGATCTGTCCGCCGAGTCCGCCGTCGGGGTGTGCCTGGCCAGTTGCAGTGCGTGCGGCCGCCGGCAGCCACAGGATGAACAGAAAGCCGATTACGAAACATGCCGCGTCGCCGGTAAATGCCCAGCCGATCCCGAGCACGGCCACGATGACGCCGCCGAGCACCGGGCCGAGGATGACGGAGGCTTGCGCCGTCACGTTCAACACTGCGTTTCCCGGCTCGAGCTCGCGATCGGCGACAACCCGGGGCAGGATCGAGTTTCGAGCAGGCATGAAGAACGCATCCACGACCCCGAACACGACAGCGATCCCGTAGACCTCCCACATCTGGACGCGGCCCGTAAGCACAAGGACCGCCAGCGGCGCGACGAATGTGGCGCGCAGGCCCATCGATCCGAGCATCGTCAAGCGCGACGAGAGGCGGTCGGCCAGCGCGCCTCCGACCACCATGAGCACCGCTCTCGGAAGCGCCTGCACGACGAGAACCGTGCCGAGGGCGAGGCTGGAGCCTGTCAGCTGAAGGACGAGCCACGCGAGCGCGATGTAGCTGAAAAAATCGCCGAACAGCGACAGAGTCGTCGCGATCCAGAGCTTGCGAAATGGGCTGGATGAGAGGACGGTCCAAGGACGCGGGCGCGGTGCGGGGGCGACCGCAGAGGGAATTGCCTCGTCAACGATTTGCGTTTGGCTCACGTCGCCGACCTGTGACTACCGATTCCATCGGGATCATCGCGCTTGCCTCCTCAGCCGTTGGTGTTCAGGCGCCGCAGCGCCTCGTCGATGTCGATCTCTCTTCTAGCTACCTGCTCCATCAGCTCGACCCGCGAGGGCGCGGGAGCGGCGGTCCTCTCGATGCCGAGCTTGGCGAGAAGCCCGTCGAAGCGCGCTCGCGCGGTCGGATAGCTCACACCCAGGTGCCGCTCGAGGTCCTTCATGTTTCCGCGCGATGCCAAGAAGACTCGAAGCACCTCGCGGTCCTCGTCGGTCAGGACGCAGAACTCGCACTGCGCGAATGCGCCCGACAGCTCCGTTTCGCATGCTGGGCAGCTCAGCCTGGTCAGCGCCAGCCGGTGATTGCACACCGGGCAGTTCGAAGGTGGGCGCCGCGCCTGGGTTCGCGCCATCAGGGGACGCTCACCTTGATGTTGCCCATCGTGCATTCGAGGTCGAGGGTGCCGGCTCCCGTGCCGACGGTGACATCGCGACTGTCCCTCTTGATGCCGTCGCCCTCGATCGCTACCTTGCCCATCGTCGTACGCGCGTTGATGCGCACACTCGAATCCCTTGCCAGGCTCACTTTGACCTGTCCCATCTCGCATCGGATCGAACTCTTGCCCGAGTCGATGCGTCCGTACGCGTCGATGTTTCCCGCCATCACGGACAGGTTGATCGGGCCTCGAAATTCGCCGACCTTGCAATTGCCTGCCTGAACCTCGGCCACGATTGGGCCGTTGAGACCCTGCATCCTCAGGTTGCCTGCCTGGACGTTCGTCGTCAGCGGCAGGGACGGGTTCATGCGGATGGCCAGCCTGCGTCCGAACTCAAAGCCGTTCACGACCACGCGAGCCTGGGGCCGGCTGAACTCGAAAGAGGTGTCTTCGTTGACGGGCGACTGCTCGATGACAAGCGTGTCGCCGTCCTGGCGCGCGCGGTGGGGGCCGTCCGCGACGGCCGAAGTCACGCTTGGGTCGCCGACGATCTCGGTGTTGCCGAAGCGGGAGACCACCTTGACGTGCCTGACAGCCTCGCTTGCGGGCGAGTCGGTCGCTATGGAGGCCGGGGCCGGGCTTTCGAGGGCTTCCAGGCGGACGGCCCCTTCCTCGGCGGAGATCGTGCCGGCGGCGACCTGGATCAAGATTTCGCGTTGCAGGTCTTTCATGGCGCTAATTAGAAATCATACCTTTCCAATTTGTCAAGTTCAACATTTAAACAGTAAGTTTTGAACTCAGGATAAGCTAGCCCAGAGTGACCACCAGGATCGGAGTCATCGCTGACACGCACTGTCCGGAGTTCCTCGATCGCCTTCCCAAGCGCGTGTTCACCGCCCTGCAGGGCGTCGACCTGATCCTCCACGCGGGCGATATCACCTCGACCCCAACCCTCGACGCGCTCGCGAGCATCGCCCCGGTCGAGGCCGTCCGCGGCGATCACGACACGAACCTCAAATCACTCCCTTCCGCGCGGGAGCTGACGGTCGCGGGCAAGCGCATCGTCCTGGTGCACGGTCAGCGACCCCGCTGGGTCGAAGAGTCACAAACCTTTTGGTGGACGGTCAGCTTGGGTTTCTTCAAGCCTCATCGCGGCCTGCCAGCCAGTCTGAAACTGCGTTTCCAGCACGCCGACGTGATCGTCTTCGGGCACACCCACCGTGCGTACGTGCGGAAAGTGGATGGCACGCTCCTGTTCAATCCCGGCGGAGTGCACCAGTGGAACCCGACCACCGCGACACGCCGGCTCGCTCAGCATCCGGGATGGTTTGAGTGGTGCTGGCTCCAGGTCGCGCGCCACATGCGCCGGTACGAATCGCCCTCGGTCGGCATCCTCGAGATCGACGAGGACGGAATCCTGCCGCGCATCATCGGGCTATAGAGTCTTTCTCGGTGTCAGCCGTCACCTACCGCCCCGCAACGCTCGACGACGCGGCGCTCGCCTCGGATGTGATGACGCGCGCCTACCCGTCGCTGCCCCAGGATCCGGTGCTGACGCGGTACCGCTGGGAACGCGTCCGCTCGGGGTACGAATCAGCTCGCTTTCTGGCCGACCGCGGCGGCGAGCCGATTGCGTTCCTTGGGTGGATTCACGGACCTTGGGCAAAACTTCCCGAGCGCCACTGCGAGGTCGAGGTGTGGCTGGACCAATCGCAACACGAGCAGGAGCTGGTGACTGAGATGTGGTCCTGGATCGGGGATCGGGCGATGGCAGAGGAACCTGGCCTCCTCCTCGCGTATTGCGGCGAGGACGAGCCCGTCATGCTCGACTCTCTCGCCGCGCTGGGTTACAAGCGTGAGGGCGCGGAGAAGGTGTGGGAACTGGACCTCAAGACGCATGGCGCGCGCCTGCGCGCCGAGGTGACCGGCACTCGCGCTCAGGCTGAAGCGGCCGGGATCCGGCTGACGACACTGGCCGACTGGGACGCGGAAGACAAGGTGAAAGGGCTCTACGAGCTCGACTCGATCACCCGTCAGGACATCCCGTCGACGATGCCGATCCTCACGGAGTCGCTCGAAGATTTCGAGCGTCGAATGCGTGGTCCCGACCGGCGTCCCGACCGAACCTGGATCGCGCTCGACAACGACCGTGCGGTGGCCATGTCCTACCTCAGGTTTCCGCCTGTGCGCGGCCTTGTCTGGACGGGCTACACGGCATCCCACCCCGAGTATCGAGGGCGCGGATTCGCCCGGGCGGTCAAGCTGCAGAGCCTCAGCCAGGCAGTGGACCTCGGTGTCCCGATCGTGGGCACCGACAACGACGCCACGAACGCCGCGATGCTCCACATCAACGAGGAGCTGGGCTACGTCCGCCGCCCGGGATTCGTCGAGCACCACAAGCGGGTAACAAGTAGAGGTGCCTAAGACCAAGGACTATTACGAGGTGCTGGGTGTGTCGCGGTCGGCGACGCAGAAGGAGATCTCCTCCGCCTTCCGCAAGCTCGCACGCCAGCACCACCCCGATCTGAACGCCGGCGACAAGCAGGCGGAGACACGCTTCAAGGAGCTGTCGGAAGCCCATGAGGTGCTCTCGGACACGAAGAAGCGGAAGCTGTACGACGAGTTCGGCGAGAACTGGGCCTCGGCGCAGGCCGCGGGCGTCGAGCCGGGCGCGGTGCGCGGCGGCGGATTCCGGCCCAACGCCGGCGGCCAGCGGGTCGAATACCGAACGGTCAGCCCCGACGATATTGAAGACCTCTTCGGCGAAGGCGCGGGATTCGGCGATATCTTCGGCTCGATCTTCGGCAACGCCCGGGGCCGGGCGCGCCAGCAGCCGATCGACGTCGAAGCGCCCATCACCGTCAGCCTGGCAGAGGTGTACAGCGGAACCTCGCGGACGGTCGAGCTCCCTGGAGGGAGGCGTGTCGAGGTCAAGGTGCCGGCCGGCGTCAAGGAAGGGACGGTGCTGCGGGTGCCGGGTCTCCGTGCCACGGTGCAGCTCGCGCCTGACCCGATCTTCACGCGTGAGGGCAAGGACGTGCGGGTCGCGGTGCCCGTACCACTGCACGTCGCGCTCCGCGGGGGCGAGGTCGCTGCGCCGACGCTCAAGGGTGGGCAGGTCAAGTTCAAGGTTCCGCCCGAGACGCAGAACGCGACGAAGATCCGTCTGCGAGGTCTTGGCATGCCGGACTCGAAAGGCGGACCGCCCGGCGACATGTACGCCGAGGTCCGGGTCCAGCTGCCCGTGCCGATGGACGAGCCCACGCGCAAGTGGGCCGCCGAGCAACCAATCTGAACGCCGGCTCCAGCAGGCGGCTGCTGCTGCCGCTCGTCTTCATCTCCGGTATGGCATCCCTCGGCGTGGAGTTCGGGGCCTCGCGTCTGCTGGCGCCCTACTTCGGCACGAGCCTCTACGTGTGGGGCGTCCTGATCGGGCTCATCCTCATCTACCTGTCTGCCGGCTACGTGATCGGCGGACGGCTCGCCGACAGGCATCCGCGCGAGGAGGTCCTCTACCAGATCACGGCGTGGGCGGGACTCTGGATCGGCATCATCCCGCTGGTCAGCTATCCGATCCTCCTGATCTCCCAACAGGGCTTCAAGGAGCTCAGCGTCGGCCTGGTCGCGGGCACGCTGCTCGCTGTGGTCGTGCTGTTTGCAGCGCCCGTGATCCTGCTCGGATGCGTGAGCCCATTCGCGATCCGGCTCTTGCTGCGCGACGTGGAGACGGGGGGCAACACCGCGGGCCGCGTGTACGCGCTGTCCACCGCCGGAAGCATCCTGGGCACGTTTCTTCCGGTGTTCTGGTTCATCCCGACGTACGGAACGCGGCCCACCCTCGAGGGATTCGGCCTCGTCCTCGTCGCTGTGTCGGTCGCGGGGCTGTGGCGGTGGCCGCGCCGCCGCATCTACGCATCATTCGCCGTCGCTGTGATCCTGGCGTGGATCTTTCTGCCCTCCGGCATCAAGCCGCCGCAGGTCGGGCAGCTGATGTACGAGAAGGAATCCGC
>Ga0209057_1003357_pt1 | contig 11857 bp, 9 predicted proteins | sample GraSoiAngelo_146_FD_185903 | JGI IMG/M metagenome (GOLD analysis project Ga0209057, IMG submission 185903) | Grasslands soil microbial communities from the Angelo Coastal Reserve, California, USA - 14_1009_05_30cm (SPAdes) (version 2) | ecosystem: Environmental > Terrestrial > Soil > Grasslands ... | reverse complement strand
GGCCGTAGATGTCCGCGCCGGTGAACGCGAACATGTTCCCCACGTGCAGCCCCTCGGCGGAGGGATAGGGGAACATCATGAGGTTGTAGAACGGCCGCCGTGGCTGGTCCAAGTCGGGCTCGTTGGACTGCTGCTCGGCCCAGCGTGCCTGCCAGGCGGCCTCGACGACCTGCGGATCGTAGGGGGGGACGCGCGACATAAGTGTCTGAAATTACACAGACTTGCTCCCCCAAGAAACCCGGCGTAGCTTGCGCCACGATTCCATGGCCTCGACCCTGAAGGACCTGCTGCAACGCTTCACGTTCTGGGCGGCTGGGATCGCGCTCGTCGCCGTCCTCGTCGTGGCGTCTGTCGCCGGTCGGGGAGCCACGCGGACGCTCGAGCGTCTCGCCGATCAGCGTGGAGCCGAAGTGGCGGCTCGGGCTACCGCGCTGGTCGCGAACTACGTGCGCGAGCGACATGGGGAAGCCGACCAGCTCGCCGCCAATCCGTCCCTCCTGCGCGCGGCGGTCGAAGCCGCGACTTCAGTCTCCGCGCGCCGCCTCGACCAGGTGCCTCCGCCGGTCCTCGAACGGATGTTCGCGCCCACACACCAGCTCGGCACGGACCGCGACCTGGCCCGGTATCTGCGGAGCTACCCCGAGCGATCGGAGTTCACTGACCTCATCGTCAGCGAACGCCACGGGCTGGTCGTGACCGCTTCCGGCGTGCTCGACCGGTTGCAACGGCGGGACGACCCGTTGTGGCAGCAGGCGATGAGGGACGGTGCCGCGGAGAGTGAGCCCGCGATCGACTCGTCCACCCGGTCGGTCACGGTGCGGTACGCGGTGGCGCTCCGCCCGGCCGAGGGCGCCCGCCCGGTCGGCGTGCTCGAGGGCGTGTACCCGCTCGATCGCGTCGGGTGGCTGCTCACCGGGATCGATCTGGGCGACAGCGCTTACCTGCAGCTCGTCGACAAGCGCGGCAACCTGTTGTACGGCCCCGCAGAAACCGAGTTACGCGACGTCCCGCACGACCGGGCACTGTTCGATCCGGAGCAATCCACGCGAGCCATCGTTCACACGGCCCGCGGCCTGGAGCTCGTGGTGTCCGTGCCGGCGGCCAGGGGGCGCTTTCCGGCGAACGAAGCGTACTACTGGGTCCTGTTCCGCGAGCCCAGCGGCGTCGCCTACGCGACCGCCCGGGTGGTGCAGCGATACGTCTGGCTGGGTGCCGTCGTCCTGTTCGCGTTCGCCGTGCTGATGATGCTGTGGCTGGGGCGGTGGCTCAACCGCCGCGTCGCGGTGCCGGTGCGCTCGGCGGGGGATGTGGCCGCCCGCGTGGCGAGCGGAGACCTGACCGTCGCGGGCGGAGCCGTCGACACAGTGTCCGACGAGATCGTCGAGCTCCTGTCGTCGGTGCAGGCGATGGTCGTGGCGCTGCGCCGCCTGGTCGGTGCCATCCGCACGGCGGCCGACGAGGCGGCCGCCATGGCCACCGAGATCTCGGCCTCCACGGAGCAGATGAGCGCGTCGACCGAGCAGATGTCGGCCACCTGCCAGGACCTCACCAAGCGGGCGGCAGAGCAGGCCCAGCTGGTGCGGGCCGCGGCCGACGACACGGCGAAGATCCTCCAGATCGCGACGATCCTCGTCGCCGGGGCCGACGACTCGGTACGACGCAACGCGGCCGTCGCCGACGTCGCCCGGCGCAACAAGGAAGTGCTGGACCAGAGCACGGAGCAGCTCGCCAAGCTCGCCGAAGAGGTGGACCGCGGAGCCGCGGAGGCCGAGGGATTGGCGAAGGCGTCCTCGGAGATTCAGAAGTTCGTGACGCAGGCCAAAGCGGTGGCCACGCAGACGAACATGCTCGCCCTGAACGCAGCGATCGAGGCGGCGCGGGCGGGGCCGCAGGGGCGCGGCTTCGCGGTGGTGGCGGACGAGGTGCGCAAGCTCGCCTCGGTGGCGGCCGCCGCGGCGGGCGACACCGCCGACACGGTGCGCGGCGTACTCGCTCGGGTGCAGGCGATGCGCGACCGGCTGACGCAGCTCGCTCAGGGCACGGGCGTGGCGCGGGACGCGGCGCAGACGGCGGCCCAGGGCCTCGGGACGGTGGCCGCGGAGGCTCAGGCGAGCGACGTCTGGGGCCGTCCTCGTGGCCGAGATCAGCGCGCGGCTCGGATCGGTCGCTCAGGGCACCGAGACCCTGCTCGCGTCGGCGCAGGAAATCGCCGCCTCGAGCGAGGAGCAGAGCGCGTCCACCGAGGAGATCGCATCGTCCGCGAACCAGCTCGCCGAGGCGGCCGACAAGCTGACCGGCGCGGTGAAGTCGTTCCGGCTGTTGGCGGACGAGGAGCCGCCCCCTCAACAACAGGCGGCGGACTGACGCCGTCCTCCACCGGAAACAATCGGCGCCGAGCCCCGTAAGAACAAGACACGCCTCATCCTACGCACCAGCGCGGAGCCGTCTCGATATGAAGCGCCGCACGATCATCATCCTCGCCACCGTGATCGCCGTCCTCGGTCTGGGCGCCATGGCCGCCACCGGGAGGCTGGGCGGCGGCAAAAAGGAAGGGCCGAAGGCCGTGGCGGTGGTCCGCGGGTCCCTGGTGGACAAGGCCCTCGCCGTCGGCACCATCGAGCCCCGGGTCGAGGTCAGCGTCAAATCCATCCTCGCCGGCGTCGTGCGACAGCGCTTTGCCGCGGTCGGGGACTTCGTCAAGCGGGGCCAGCCGCTCCTCGAGATCTCACCCAACCCGACGCCGCTGGAAATGGTGGAGCTCCGCCGCAACGTGGAGCTGCACGAGATCGAGCTCAAGAACCTGGAGCGCGAGCTGGCCCGGCAACAGGAGCTGCGCAACCGGAACTTGATTTCCCCCTCCGATCTGGAGACCGCTCAGCGGCGGGTGGACGAGTCGCGCAATCAGCTCTCGCTGGCGCAGGAGCGCCTGGCGTTGCAGGAAGGCGGCAAGGTGCTGACCGGCGGCAAGCAGGTCGAGACCGTGGTCCGGGCGCCCATCGACGGCTACATCCTCGAGGACTCCATCGAGATCGGTGACCCCGTGGTGCCCTTGACGCCGTACCAGGCCGGTACGGTGCTCATGCGCATGGCGGCCATGCGGGACTTGATTTTCCGGGGAACGGTGGACGAGATCGACGTGGGTCGCCTCAAAGAGGGGATGCCGGTGACCATCAAGATCGGCGCGCTGCCCAACGCGAGCGTGCAGGGCCGGCTCGAGAAGATCTGGCTCAAGGCGCACAAGCAAGAGCAGGCGACCGTCTTCCCGATCGAGATCGTGCTGACCGAGGTGGCAGGCGCCACGCTGCGCGCGGGCTACTCGGCCAATGCGGAGGTGATCATCTCGCGGCGGGATAGCGTGCTCTACATCCCGGAGCGACTCATCACGCACCGCCACGATTCGAGCTTCGTGACGGTGCGAACCGGCCCCGGCAAGACCGAAGAGCGGTTCATCAAGACCGGCCTCTCCGACGCGATCAACATCGAAGTGCTGGAGGGCCTGCAGGTCACCGACTCGATCGTCGAGCCGCCGCCCCGCGAGATCAGCTGACGTGTGGCGCGACTTCTTCGCCGACCTGCGGGCGCAGAAGCTCCGCACCTCCCTCACGGTACTCGGGATTGCCTGGGGCACGGTGGCCGTGGTGGTGCTGCTGGCCTTCGGTGTCGGCCTGGAGCGGCAAACCCTGAAACGCTTCCACGGGCTGGGCGACCGGATCGTGATTCTGTTCGGTGGCCGGACGACCAAGCCGTTCGCGGGTTTCGGCGACGGGCGCCCGATCCGGCTGCGGCCGGATGACGTGCCGCTCATCGCGGGCGAGGTCCGCGAGATCGAGCACATCAGCCCCGAGTTCATCACGCGCAGCGCGCGGGTCCGGCGCGGCGTCAAAGCGGCCACGCCCGCCGTCACCGGCATCGTTCCCGTCTACGGCCTCATGCGCAACATCATCCCGGAGGCGGGCGGCCGCTTCATCAACGATCGCGACGTCGCCGAGCGGCGGCGCGTGGCCGTGCTCGGCAACGAGCTGGCCAAGCTGCTGTTCGAGCAGGAGGCCCCCGTCGGGCAGCAGGTGTTTCTGGGCGACACACCCTTCACGATCGTGGGGGTAATGCGTCCCAAGCTGCAGAACTCTTCGTATCAGCAGCGCGACCAGGACCGGATCTTCATTCCCGCGACCACGCACTACGCCCTGTTCGGCGACCGCTTCCTCAACAACATCGTCTACCGCGCCCGGTCCTCGGAGCTCACCAAGCTGGCCGAGCGCCGGGTGTACGAGACGATGGGGCGGAAGTACCGGTTCGATCCGACGGACAAGGACGCGCTGGGGTTCTGGGACACGAGCGAGTGGGAGACGAAGTTCGGCAAGATGTTCGTCGCCTTCAACATCTTCTTCGCCATCGTCGGGACCTTCACCCTGCTCGTGGGCGGCATCGGGGTGGCGAACATCATGTACATCGTGGTGCGGGAGCGGACCCGGGAGATCGGCGTGCGGCGCGCCGTGGGAGCCACCCGGGTCGACATCATGCGACAGTTCTTTGCCGAGGCGCTGATGATCGTGGCGATGGGCGCGGCCCTCGGGCTGCTGCTCTCGCTCGGCCTCGTGGCCGCCCTGGGCGGATTGCCGATCAAGGAGTTCGTCGGCGTCCCGACCATCTCCCCGGCCGTGCTCGCCGCTACGCTGGCCTTACTCGCCATCGTCGCGTTTGCGGCCGGCTTGCTGCCCGCCCGGCGCGCGGCGGCGCTCGATCCGGTCGAGGCGCTGCGCAGCTGATGTTCTCCATCCTGCTCCGCGAATTCATCGGCGACCTGAAGACGCAGCGCACCCGGGCCTTCCTCACCTTCTTTGCGGTGACCTGGGGGACGCTCGCCGTCGTGCTGTTGCTGGCGTTCGGTGAGGGACTGAAGCGCACCGTGCGCGACGGCCTGCTGGGTGCCGGCGAGCGCATCTTCATGGTGTACGGCGGTGAGACCAGCAAGTCATTCGCCGGCTTGGGCCAGGGACGACGGATCCGGCTCGTGGAGGAGGATCTCGATCTCATCAGGAGCGCGATCTCGGACGTCGACCGCGGGAGCGTCTCGTACGGGCGGTGGGGCACGTCGTTTCAGATGGGCAAGACCCGCACCAACGCGTTCCTCGAGGGCGTGGGCCCCGATCACGAGGCGATCCGTCATATGGATCCCGCGTCGGGCGGACGCTTTATCAACCCCGCCGACGTCGCGCAACGGCGGCGCGTGCTGTTCCTCGGCAACGCCTTGGCGGAGCGGATCTTCGGCAAAGGCGTCGACGCCATCGGCAAGAGCGTGGTCGTGGACGGCTTGCCGTTCACGGTGGTCGGGGTGCTGAAGAAGAAGTTCCAGGACTCGAGCAACAATGGACCGGACGCCGAGCGCGGTGTGATTCCCTATTCGACGTTTCGCACCATCTACGGCAACCGCTTCGTGAACCACCTCATCGTCCAGCCGCGCGACGCGTCCCGGGGACCCCTCGTGAAGGGGGAGCTCTACCGGGTCCTGGGGCGGAAGTACCGCTTCGACCCTGCGGACCAGCGCGCCCTGGGTATGTGGGACTTCATCGAGGACGAGAAGGAGACCAGCGCCGTCGGGCTCGGCATCCAGATCTTCATGGGGCTGGTGGGGGCCTTCACGCTGCTCATCGCCGGGGTCGGGGTCGCGAACATCATGTACGTCGTGGTGAAGGAGCGGACCCAGGAGATCGGCATCAAGCGCGCGCTCGGCGCCCGCCGGCGGCACATCATGGCGCAATTCCTGTTCGAGGCCATGGCGATCGCCCTGTCCGGCGGGCTCGTGGGACTCGCGGTGGCCACGCTCATCGTGCTCGGGGTCGACGCTATCCCGACGGAAGGCAACGAGGCGATGCAGTACATCCTCAACCCGAAGTTGTCCTGGCCCATCGCCCTGATCTGCGTTGGCATCCTCATCGGCGTGGGGCTCCTGGCGGGTCTCCTGCCCGCGCGCCGCGCCGCCGCCGTGGATCCGGTGGAATCGCTGCGGTACGAGTGAGGGAGCGGAGGAAAACGGGGGTATGTGGTCGTCGTGGACCGCAATCGGCGCAACAGTCGCCACGGCTCTCCTCGGAGGATCGGTCGCGCCGCCGGCATTTCAGGCTCCGGCCGTGCGCTCGGTGGACGAGAAGGTCCTTCGTGAATACGCCGGCGTGTATCAGTGGGCACCGAATGCCTTTGCATATCTCCAGATGTGGAATGAACTCACCGGGACGAACCAACTCGTCGCGTTCGATGAATCCGGAGAGGTTCGGACGCTGTATCCGACGGACCGCGACCGCTTCTTCACCGGTCCGGGCGCTGCGGTCCCGACCTCGATCGAAGCCCGGGTCGAGTTTCAACGCGACGCCGCCGGCAAGATCACTTCGCTGACGTGGAAACGCGAGGGTACACCCTCGCGTATCGCGCGGCGCGTCGAGATCGAGACCCTGGAGGCCGTCCGCTTCGCAAACGGCGCCGTTGAGCTGGCGGGGACGCTGATCCGCCCGAACGTCGCCGGTAAGCATCCGGCCGTCATTCTCGTGCACGGGTCCGGGCCGGAGAGCCGTGACTACGTGCTTCCTTTTGCTCGCTTCCTCGTGCGCCGGGGCATGGCAATCCTCGCGTACGATAAGCGTGGCGTGGGCGGCTCGACGGGCGACTGGAATACCGCCTCCTTCGACGATCTGGCGGGTGACGTGGTGGCGGCGTTCAGCTATTTGAAGACACGCCGCGACATCGACGCCGGGCAGATCGGGCTCTTAGGGGTCAGTCAGGCCGGATGGATCATGCCGCTGGCCGCAGTCCGCGCCACGGACATGGCATTTCTCATCAGCGTGTCTGGTGCGGGAGTACCCGCCGCGGAGACCACCATCGATCAGGCGGAAAACGAAATGCGGGCTCGCGGCATGCGGTCGCAAGCCGTTGAGCAGATCGTGGGACTCATGAAACTGCAGTACCAATTCGCGCGGACGGGCCGAGGGTGGGACGAGTACGCAGCAACTCGTGCCAGGGTCGCCGCTCGAATGGGGGGCGCGCCGCCGGACATGTTCCCGGGAACGCCGGACCATCCGTATTGGCAATTCATTCGACGGTTGTACTTCTACGATCCTGCGCCCACGTTGCGTCGACTCCAGGTGCCGACACTCGCGCTCTTCGGGGAGCTGGACAACAACATCGTGGCGGAAAAGAACAAGGCCGCGTGGGAGGCGGCTTTGAAAGCCGGCGGCAACCGGGACTACACGTTGCGAATTGTGCCGCAGGCGGATCACCTTCAGCTCGAGGCGAAGATCGGAAGCAACGCGGAAATGATGTCCTTGCAGCGGTTCGTACCCGCCTACTTCACGACCATTCAAGACTGGCTCGCGACACGGATCCGAGGTTTCGGGGCCCCCAGGTAGGCGCGTTCAGTCCCCGAAGTTCACCAGCCGGACGAGCTGGATGTCCGCCACTTTCGCCAGGGCGTCCAGCACGCCGTTGGTGAGCGGCTGATCCACCGTGATGGCCGCGAGCGCGTCGTGCCCCGGGAAGGCGACGCGGGCCTGGTGGTAGCTGCCGATATTGATCCCCGCACCGCCGAGCAGCGTACCCACACGGCCGATGACCCCGGGGACGTCGCGATTCCGGATCACCAGCATCCACCCTTCGGGCGCGACGTCCACGTGGTAGTCGTCGATCCGAATCACGCGGCCGTGCTCGTTGCCCAGCACCGAGCCGGCCACGCGGGCCCGACCGCGGGCCGCCTCGAGCGTGACGCCCACGGTGGTCTCGAAGCCCGGCTCCGGCGTTCCGGTGCGGCGCGCGTGCCGGATGCCCCGCTCCTCGGCGATGAGCAGCGCGTTCACGAGGCTCACCGGCTCGACGCTCATCCCCGAGAGCAACCCCTCCACCGCCGCCATCAGCACCGGGCGCGGGGCCGCCTCGTCCTTCCCGCCGTAGTCGACCTCGACCGCCGCGACCGGCCCGTCGACGAGCGCCAGCGCCAAGCGGCCGAGCCGGCGCGCCAGGTCGAGCAGGGGGCCGAGCCGCCGCAGCAGATCGCCGGAGATGCCCGGCACGTTGATCGCGAACGAGAGATCACCGACGAGCAGCGCGTCGCGCACGGCCCCGCAGATCTCCACGCTCACGCGCTCCTGCGCCTCGGCCGTCGAGGCGGCGAGATGGGGCGTGAGAATCACGCGCTCGAGCTTGCGGAGCGGCGCGTCCGCGGGCAGCGGCTCGACCGCGAACACGTCGATCGCCGCGCCCCCGATGCGCTTGTCGCGAACCGCGTCGGCCAACGCCGCCTCGTCCACGAGCTCGCCCCGCGCGGTGTTCACGAGCACCGCCGTGGGCTTCATGAGCTTCAGCCGCTCGGCGTTGATCAGGTGATGGGTCTGCTCGGTGTGGGCCACATGGAGCGTGACCACGTCCGCCTGGGCGAGCAGCTGGTCGAGCGGCAGCAGCTTCAGCTGCAGCTCGGCCGCGCGCTCCGGCGAAAGGTACGGATCGTGCCCCACCACGTGCATGCCGAACGCGCGGGCGAGCTGCGCCACGTGGCCGCCGATGCGGCCCAGTCCGACGATCCCGATGGTCTTGCCGCGGAGCTCCGTCCCCTCGAACCGCTTGCGATCCCATTCGCCGCGCCGCATCGCCTCCGCCGCCCACGGAATGTGGCGGGCCTGGGCGAGCAGGAGGCCCATGGCATGCTCCGCGGCACTGACCGTATTCGCCCCGGGGGCGTTCATCACGGCGATGCCGCGCCGGGTGGCGGCATGCACGTCGATGTTGTCGACTCCCGTTCCGGCGCGCGCAATCACGCGCAGGTTGGGACCGCGCGTAAGCAGGTCCGCCGTCACCCGCGTCTCGCTCCGCACGATGAGCGCGTGCGCGCCGGCGAGCGCCCGCTCGAGCTCCTCGCGCGGCTTGCCGGCGCAATTGGCGACCTCGATCTCCGGCGTCCCCGCGAGCAGCTTGAGTCCTGCCTCCGCCACCTTGTCGGCCACCGCGATGCGGTAGGTCACGCCACGAGCCCGGCGAGCAGGTCCAGGAGCTGGTCCAGCGCGGCGACGGTGTGGTCGCCCATGTGCCCGATGCGGATCGTGGACTCCTTCAGAGGTCCGTACCCCGAGCCGATGGTCCAGCCCGCCTGTTTCAACGCCCCGACAATCTGCTTGGCGGCCTTCCCTTCGGGCACCTTGAGACACGACACCGTCCAGCTGCGCCGCCCTTCGCGCGGCAGGTAGGCGATGCCGTGCTGCTCGCTCCACTCCTCCACGCGGCGGCGCATCGCGTCGTGGCGACGCCACCGCCCCTCGACACCGCCCTCACGCTCGATCCGGGCGAGCTGCGTCTCGAGCGCGTACAGCAGGGAGATCGCGGGCGTGTTGGTCGGCTGGTGCTTGGTCGTCGCATCGAGAAAGCTCACCAGGTCGAAGTACAGCCCCCGCCCGGACAGCGTCTTGGCCCGCTCGACCATTCGCTCGGAGGCGACGCCCAGCGCGAGCCCCGGCGGGAGGGCGAGCGCCTTCTGCGACCCGGTGAGCACGAAATCGAGGCCCCCCCCTCCTCCCCAGCGATCGGTCTCGACGGGAGAGCCCGCGAGCGAGGTGACGGCGTCCACGAGCAGCAGGACGTCGTCGAACTCCCGCACGACAGCGGCGAGGGCTTCCACGTCCTGGAGCACGCCCGTGGACGTCTCCGAGTGAACCAGGGTCACCGCATCGACCGGTGTGCGGCGCAGTGTATCGCGCAGCATGTCGGGCTCGACGGCGCAGCCGGGGGGCACATCGAGCCGGATGCACTCTTTGCCGCAGGCCCGCACCAACTTCGCGAACCGCTCGCTGAACGAGCCGTTCACGAGCGACAACGCGCGGTTCCGTACGCCGTTCCGCACCGCCATCTCCATGAACCCGGTCGCCGAGGTGGTGCCCACGAGCACCGGATGGGACGTCCGGAACAGCCGGGCGAGCGGGGCTTCGATCCCGGCGAGCAGCTGCTCCATCGCCCCCGAGCGGTGGCCGATCATCGGCCGCTGCATGGCGGCGAGGACCTCGGGGTGCACGTCGGTGGGGCCCGGCAGAAAAAACCGCCCGAACGCGGGCGGCGGGGGAGCGACGGGCGCGCTCATGCGCCGGCGCGGGCGAGAGCCTCGACGAGCCCCTCCTCGACGACTTCCTTGGTTTTCACGAGACGCACCCCTTCGTCGCCCCAATCCTTGAGTAGCTGCTCGGACACGTCCTTGTCGATCCCCTTCACCGCATCCGTCACCACGAAAAGCCGGGTGTGGGGACGGCGCTCGAGCAAGCCTTCGACCGCCGCCTTGTCGCACACGTCGGTCGCCACACCGTACAGCACGATGTCGTCCGGGGCGAGCACGTCCAGCACCGCCGACACGTTCTCGTTGGTGAACACGTCGAAGCGTTGCTTGTGGAACAGGACATCCCCCCGGTGCGCCCGCAGCCGGTCGGCCAGTTGCTTCGCATCGGTCCGCGTCGGCCCGAGGATGAGCGGATCGCGGAGCGCCGTTTCGGGAATCTTCTTCTGGCCGGGCGTGCCGCGCATACAGTGTGGCGGAAACGTGTTCCGCCAGTCGGGGCTGTTGGAAATCTCAGGGTCACCCATCACATGGTCGTCCGCGCTCGCCACCACGCAAATGCCGTGCCCATGCGCGTAGTCCGTCAGACGTTGCAAGTTCGGGATGATCCGCTCCGCGTCCGGCACGGACAGCTTGCCGTCGGCGTGCATGAAGTCGTATTGGGTATCGACGTCCCAGAAGATGACGCGGGCCATGGCGAGGAATCTCTTCGAGGATGCGGGAACGTGTCAACAGGCTCGACGCACAGACGCACAGACGCACAGGCGTGACCAGCGTGAGAGAACAGGTATTCCCGTTGCCTCACGTCTGTTTTCCCCGGTGCGTCTGTGCGTCTAGCAGTGCCTGTTCTTACAGCCGAAGCACTACTGCTACTTCATCGCAACAGTTCTGTCGCGGGCACCGCGCACAGTCCGCCCACACCTTGAGCGGGAAGTGTTCGCGCTCGGCGGGTGCGAAGCCGACCTTCAGAAAGAACCCGGGTTTGCGGGTCAGCGCGAGCACTTCGGCGAGGCCCTGCACGCGCGCCTCGGCGATCAGCGCCGCGAGCAGCGCGCCGCCCACGCCCGCCCGTTGCCAATCCGCGCGCACGGCGAGTGCGGCGAGCTCCGCCAGATCGCGCGAGTACACCTTGAGCGACCCGCAACCGATGACCTCGCCCGCCGGCCCCTCTGCGACGACGTACTCCTTGATGTGCCGACAGAGATCGTAATTCGAGCGCGGCAGCAGATCGCCGGTGGCAACGTAGGGCGCCATCAAGACCTCGAGCTGCGGGACGTCGGAAAGCACCGCACCGCGCAGTACCACGCCAGGGAGTGAGCAGGGAGCGGGGAGCAGGGAGCCGTACCCGCCGTTGAGAGCCGGAGATTCGGCCCGCGCCGGAGCGTACTGCTCCCGGCTCCCTGCTCCCTGCTCCCCGAAAATCGGCAGCGCGCTCACGCGAGGAGCTCCTCGAGAATCGCGACGCCCCGCTCCAGCTCCTCCAGCGTGATCACCAGCGGTGGAAGCAGGCGGACCACCTGCGGCCCCGCCGTGACCACCAGCAGGCCCCGCTCCCGCGCCCCCGCGACGATCGGGGCCGCCGGCTCGGCCAGCTCGAGCCCCCACATCAGCCCCCGACCGCGCACCTCGGCCACCCGTGGGGCCCCGGCGGCGAGGCGGGCGAGCCGCGCACCCAGCCATTCGGCCTTGCGGCGCACGTCGGCGAGGAACGCGGGATCGGCGATCGTGCGCACGACCTCGAGGGCCACGCTCGCGACGAGCGGCCCGCCGCCGAACGTCGTGGCG
>Ga0209057_1003348_pt1 | contig 11870 bp, 7 predicted proteins | sample GraSoiAngelo_146_FD_185903 | JGI IMG/M metagenome (GOLD analysis project Ga0209057, IMG submission 185903) | Grasslands soil microbial communities from the Angelo Coastal Reserve, California, USA - 14_1009_05_30cm (SPAdes) (version 2) | ecosystem: Environmental > Terrestrial > Soil > Grasslands ... | reverse complement strand
ACCGAACTGGCGGAAAAGGCGCGCGTCAGCTCGCAAAAAATTCGCAAACTGCGAGATGGCGAGTTCGATGAGCTGGCGCTTTTGCGCGTTGCCCCGGTCCTGGGCCTTGCCGCGCGAGCGCTTTGTGAACTCGCCAGAAGTGAATGGCATCCGAAAAAAGTTGATGGGCAAGAGGGCCTCGCCCAGTTCAACACCCCATATCACGGCATGGCGGTCAATGCCTATCTCGTTTGGGACCCGGCGACTCGCGCGGCGGCGGCTTTTGATACCGGCGCTGATTGCAGTGAAATGGTCCGCGTTGCGAAAAGGGAGAAACTGAATTTGAAACTAATTTTACTTACACATGCGCACTCCGATCATGTCGCGGACTTGCCGCGTCTGCGCGAGGAAACCGGCGCGCAAGTTTTTACTCCGGCGCGCGAATCAGTTCCGGGTGCGGAAGTGATCGAGGAAGGAAAACATTTTCGCCTTGGCAACCTCGAGATCGACACGCGCCTAACCTGGGGCCACTCCCCTGGCGGCATGACTTACGTCGTAAACGGTCGCGCGCACCCGATCGCAATCGTAGGCGATTCGCTTTTTGCCGGCTCGATGGGTGGTGGAAACGTTTCCTATGATGACGCATTACGAAATAATCTCGAGAAAATCCTGACGCTGCCGGATGAGACGATCATTTGTCCGGGTCACGGGCCGATGACGACGGTTGGAGAAGAGAAAGAGCACAATCCATTTTTTGCCGGACAGGTCTAAGATCGAGATGAACATTGGTTTCGTTGGCGTGGGTCGCATGGGTGGGAACATGGCGCGTCGGTTAAAGGATCGAAAATTTCATATCACAGCTGTTTACGACATAAACCGTGCGAGAGCGACGTCTATTGCGGCCGAACTTGGCTGCGCAGCGGGCCAGGATTTATCGGAAGTTACAGCGGAATCCGACGTGATTTTTACGGTCGTGACCGATGACAACGCGGTGCGGCAAATTTTCACCGCAACTGGCGACAACTTATTCGTAAATGGGCGCGGCAAGCTGTTCATCAACTGCGAGACAATTTCGCCGCGGGTGGAGATCGATCTTGAAAAGCTGGCGGAAGAGGCCGGGGCGCAAACGCTTGAAGCGTGCATGGCTTCGAGCATCACCCAGGCGCGCGAGGGCAAGCTTTATCTGATGTGTGGCGGGAAAGAAGAAGCTTTCCGAAAAGCTGAGCCGATATTGAAGGAGCTTGGATCCACGATTCGCTTCATTGGGAAAGCGGGCCAAGCGGCCAAAGTGAAAGCGTTGGTCAACATGGTGATGAACATCAACACCGCCGGTTTGGCTGAAGGGCTCGCGCTCGGCGCGGCGCTAGGACTCGATTTGGAAATGTTGAGACAGGTTTTTTCGCAAACCGGCGCGGCCTCACGCGTGCTCGAGACCGACGGCGAAGACATGCAAAATCGCGAGCACAGTTGCTTTTTCTCTGCCGCGCACGCGGCCAAAGATAGCGGCATTGCGGTCGATCTGGCGCGCAACATCGGTCTCGATCTACCGCTCGCGCAGGCGACGAAGGAACAGTACGACCGAATGGTGAAAGAAGGACTGGGCGAACTCGACAAGTCAGGCATTGCCGAGCTGACGTTCAAAGATCGCCATAAACATTCCGGCGACCACATGTGACGTGGCCGAGCGCCTGCGGCGTGTAAAAATAGAGCGCGGGAGGGTTGCCATACGACCGACAATTGCAATACTCATCTTGCCGAGGGACTCGCCGATCACTTTGGTGCAAGTGAGGCAACAATTTTTTCGAAGCGCGGATCATTCCGGAGCGGATCGAACATGGGATCGAGCCGGAGCAGCGCAGGAGTGAGCGGTATATTTTCAGCCAGCGCGCCTTCGCCCGGCACCGAGAGTAGTTTCTGTAAAGCGACGATAGCGCGGTCGGGCTCGCCCATTCGCGCCGCGACCCTGGCGAGGACCTCGATCGGAGCGGCACCAGACACGGCGTCTCTCTCGATTGGATTCGCGGCCATGGCCCGTTCGGTCAATGTCAACGTGGCGACTTTGTCACCGAGACCCATATTGGTCAGCGCAAGATGTTCAACCAGCCTACGATTTTCCGTCTGTTCTTTCAGGAAAGATTCCAGTTCGCTGCGCGTCTGTCGCCAACTTTCCTGGGCGCCAGCATGATCACCTGCGACCTCTTGCGCCCAGCCTAAATAAAAGCGCAGTTCGCCATTGAAGTAACCCAAGGCCGGGTCAGGCTTGGCCAATATTTCTTTTAGCCGAGAAACGATTTCCGCAGGGCGGCGCTCCAGGATCGCCTGATAAACTTGTGTTTCCAAAGCCTGGGCGAGGCCCGCCGCCGGGCGGAGCGGAGCGAGAAGCGCCGAAGCACGCGGCAGGTCGCCCTCGGCTTGTGCGATAGCCGCCTTGGTCGAGAGTGTATCCGCGTCATCCGGTATGATATCGAGAACCTGATCAAGCTTTCGCACCGCCTCGGGGAAACGACGAAGCATTGTGTAGGAAAGCGCGTGCTGGGCGAGGAGCGAAACGTTGCGCGGGTCGAGCCGCTCGGCTTCGTTAAAGTAGGCCTCGCTCCGGTCCCACTCGCCTCGCCTCCGCGCGACATAGGCCAGCGACTGAGGAATCCGGCTATTATTCGGCAAGAACTGACGTGCTTGTTCGAAATAACGCACCGCGGTGTCGTAATCCTTTAGGCAGGCGTAGTGGTAGAAGGCCTTGGCATGCAGCGCTTCGCTCAGATTAGGCTGAAGAGTGAGAGCAGTCTCGGCTGCCTGCCGTGTTTCTTCACGCAGCGCGACCGTTGGTTGAAGATTCACTGAGATGTAGCCGCGCGCATCCACCAATGACAGTAGCGCCCACGCAAGGGCGAACTTCGGGTCCAACCGCACCGCTTCTCTGAGATATTTCTGTGCGGCAAGGTAGTAGGCAGGCGTGTTGGTGCCTGTTTTCAGGGTATAAGCTAGACCGCGCAAATATGCGTCGTACGCCTCGACATTGTCTGTCGGTTTGGCGGCAATGACTTGCTCTTCCTGACCGCTGAGTTTCGCCCGCAACTGGTCGGCAATGGCTTTGGCGACTTCACTCTCAACCGAGAAGATGTCGGTTAGTTTGCGATCAAACGTATCAGCCCACAGATGGGATTCATTGGCTGCTTTGACTAGCCGCACGTTCACGCGCACGGCGTCGCCGCGCTTCTGCACGCTTCCTTCCAGGATGTGGGCGACGCCAAGCTGCTTTGCGACCTCGGGCAGGTTTTCAGGCGCGCTTTTGTAATGCTGCGTCGATGTACGCGAGATGACCTTCAGGTCGGCGACCTTCGATAAGCGCGCAAGAATCTCATCCTGGACGCCGTCGGCAAAGTAAGCGTTGGCTTTTTCTTCGCTCCGGTTTTCGAATGGAAGAACGGCGATGCTCTTTTCGGGAACTAGAACCGTGGCCTTACTAGCTGTCTCCTCGGAAAGACGCGATGTGGTCGGCGGCGATGATGCTCGATTGAAGAAGACCAAGGAACTGGCTATAAGAGCGACGGCCGACACAACTAAAGCAACTACAAGCAGAGGCTTTGGCCATCGGGGCGGACTGACTCGACGAACCAAGGCAGGTTTGTGTTTCCATCTTGGCGTGAGCTTTTCAGGAACCTGTGGATTGCCGAGACCATCTTTGTAGAGATTAAACAGGTGCAGGCGCAATCCATGCTTTACCTCGCACTCGCCCAGATCGTGCAAATACGGCTGCCAGTGCCGATAATCGGCCAAATCTTCCGCCACATGCCCGGACAAAAGAATATGCCCGCCATCGCCGCAATCCAGCACCCGTTGGGCCACATTGATTCCTGACCCGGTCATGTTCGTTTGCTCGTTAACATCCCTGACTGGAGCGACGGGGCCGCTATGAATTCCCATACGCAACTGGATCCTCGGATGATCCTGCAACGCTCTGCTAATCTCGAGCGCGCATCGCACTGGTTCTTCCGGGCTACGGAAGAACAGAAGCGCCATCCCGTCTCCAGTGGGTACTCGGATCAGTTTGCCGATTGCTTCTGCCGCACGAAAAGACTGCGTCCCGTGCACGATTTGATTCAACTCTTGCAGTAACTCAATCTGCTCATTGACGAGCAACGTCGAATAGCCCACAACGTCGATTAACAGCAGATGCGCGATCTCGAGCGGGAGATCCGGCTTAGTCTCCGCAGACGTGTCTTGGGCGTTCACCCCTTAGCAACCGTAACAATACCATTACTCTGGCCGCAGGCAATAACCGTGGTGCAACTCCCAACGGACGCCACCCTACTTCGGTGCGAGCGAGGCGACAATCTTTTCAAAGCGCGGATCGCCGCGCAGAGGATCCCAATAAGGGTGAAGTTTGAGAAGGCCATAGCTGAGGATGTTCGGAACGCGCTCCACTGCCGCGATCTGTTCGATGGCGCGATCTTTTTCACCAGTCCAGGCGTAGATTTGCGCCAGGTTAATGGCTAGGTCCGCGCCGTCGATAGCGTCTTTAGAGATCGGCAGCAATTCACAGCCGCGACGCCCCTCTCGAAGTGCCTCTTCTTTCCGCTCGAGGCCGGCGTCGATCATGCCCAACAGGCTGAAGCCGGCCGCGAAGTCGGGTTGCTCTTCCACAGTCTTTTCCACTTCTCTGCGCGCGGCAGTAAAGGCGGTTCGCGCTTTGGCTGAATCACCCTGGCAACGAGCAACGGCGCCCTGCCAATATGCATAGGGATAGTTGACTCCATTATTTACGACGCCCTCGCGCGGATAGTTTGTCAGCGTCCGGGTTGCGGCGGCCGCAGTCCGTTCGCACAGGGCATAGCGAGGGAGATCTACATCGGACGCGACGCTGCGATTTTCAGCCAGCAAAGTGGCTAGCGTGGCCTGAAAAGGTTTGATGTCCGCTCGCCAATCCAACGCAATCAGCGCCCGAAGTATGCGAGTTGCGGGATCGGCCGGCACGATCGTCAGTGCTCGATCGTAGGTTCGGGCTTCGTCGGCGTAGCGACGCTGCGACTGGTAAGTCAAAGCGAGTTGCTGGAGAATGAAGAAGTTGCGCGGGTCCAGCTCAAGGGCTCGCTCCAGGTTGCGCGTTGCTTCTTCCCAATGGCCTTCGCGACGATCAATGAAGCCCGTTAATCGGAATACGTCGGCGTTGTTGGGCAACGTGCGCTGGGCGATAGCCAGCTCGCTGCGAGCCCGCCCGTAGTCGCGGAAGCCGTGGTAATAATAATTGGCCAGAGCGAGGTGGGCTTCGCCTGCATCCTCCTGGAGGCGAAGCGCTGCTTGCACGGTCGCGTAAGCCAGATCGAGACGGGCCGGGGTGTGGTCGTGGCCCCTAAAGTAGGCAACGCCATGTACTCTGGACAGCAGACACCAAGCCTGTAAGAAGTGCGGATCACGAGTGACAGCTTCCTCGAGCAGGTGGGCGGCTTGGGGCAGCTTTTCCCTGGCGTGGATTGGATCAGAGGTGTCGGCGAAGAGTTCCTGGGCACGCAAATACCGGTCGTACGCGACAAGATCTGTTGTCGGCGCTTTTTCGATCGCCGCCTTCTCAGTAGGGGAAATTTTGGCTTGAAGCTGCGCGACTATCTTCCCGGCCAACTCGCCTTCGATTGCAAATACATCCACGACATCGCGATCGTACCTTTCCGCCCAAAGGTGGCTGTCCGTCCGCGCATCGATCAACTGAGCGTTGACACGCACTCGACCACCTGCACGCTGCACGCTGCCTTCCAGTACATGTGCGACGCCTAAGTCTGTGGCGATCTCGCGTAGGTTTCGCTTGGTGCCGGTTTTGTACTGCATCACCGATGTGCGGCTAATCACTTTCAGGTCGGCAACTCTGGAAAGACCAGTCAGGATTTCATCCTGTACGCCATCTGTGAAGTAAGCGTTCTCTTTCTCATCGCTTAAATTCTCGAATGGAAGAACGGCGATGCTCTTCTCGGGAATAGCAGCCAGGGCGCTGGTAGTTGCTGCCTCGGGAACAGGCACTCTAGTCCTCAGCGGTGAGGCTCGATGGAAAAGGATTGAAGAACTGATAACCAGGGCGACAGCGGACACAAGTAAAGTCACTACAAGCACGCTCTTGGGCCAACGAGGAAACGTAATTGGACGAACTGGCGAGACCTGCTTCGATCTTTTTCCTCGCTTGAGCCTTTCAGGGACTTGGGAATTGCCAAGATTATCTTTGTAGAGGTTAAAGAGGTGTAGGCGCAGGCCGTGCTTCACCTCACACTCGCCCAGATCGTGCAAGTACGGCTGCCAGTGCCGGTACTCGGCCAAATCCTCCGCCACGTGCCCGGACAAAAGAATATGCCCGGCATCGCCGCAATCCAGCACCCGTTGCGCGACATTTATTCCCGATCCTGCAAAGTTCGTTTTGTCGTTAACATCGGTAACTCGGTTGACTGGGCCGCTGTGAACTCCCATCCGCACCTGAATACGCGGATGATCTTGCAAAGTTTTGCTAATCTCGAGTGCACATCGCACTGGTTCCTCCGGGCTACGGAAGAAAAGGAGCGCCATCCCATCGCCAGTCGACACTCGATTGAATTTGCCGCTTGCCTCCGCAGCGCGAAAACATTCGGTGTCTCGAACGATTTGATTGAGTTCCTGCAACAATTCAATCTCTTCATTGACCAGTAATTTCGAATAGCCCACCACATCGATTAACAAAAGGTGCGCGATCTCGAGCTGGAGATCCGGCTTGGAATCAGCGGGTGTGTCTTGCGCGTTCACCCTTTGGGAACCTAACAATACTGGCACATTGGCCGAAGACAATAACCGTGGTGCAACTCCAACGGAGGCAGCGGTGAAAATGTGTCAATCCTGCTTGGAGAACGCTTTTGGCTCGTGGGCTATGCGGGCGATTGCCTTACTCCCGGTCGGAGACGTTGCCGCCTACTTTGGCGCGAGCGAGGCGACGATCTTATCAAAGCGCGGGTCGCCGCGCAGCGGGTCCCAAATCGGATCGAGACGCAGTTGGCCGTAACTTAAATAACTTGGAAGTTTCGCTGCCTTCTCCAATCGTTTGAACGCGCGATCCTTGTCGCCCGTCCACGCATAAATTAGGGCGAGATACTTGATCAACTGCGGGCCTTCGATGGAATTTTTACTGACTGGCATCAACTCGACGGCCCGCCGGCCCTCACGAATGGCGTCCTCCTTATTTCCGAGCGCAGAATCAACAACACCGAGTGCGGAGAGCGCCTCTGCATAATCGGGTTGGTCGTGGACGATTTTTTCGAGTTCTGTTCGCGCCCTGGTGAACGCGTCGCGCGCTGCCTCTTGGTCGCCGCGCATGCGGGCAGCCAGACCCTCGCACCAGGCATTGGGAAATGGAATAGATGCCTCGAAGCATCCGCCCGGAGGCATGGCGGCCAGTGCCCGCTGAGCCGCGGCGGCATCGCGCTCATACAAGGCAAGTGGCAGGCATTCCCCCGCAACAACAGGCGCCGCGTTCGGATTTTCGCTGAGGATGGTCTCAGTGATGGTGTGCATAGGTTTTGTATTCGCCTTCCACCTCAGGGCGAGTCTAGCGCGCAGCGTCCGAAGCGTTACGTCGTTCGGGACAATTGTAAGCGCACGGTCCAGAACGGCGGCCGCGTCGGCGTAGCGGCGAAGATTTTCGTAACTCAGAGACAGTTGCTGGAGGATCGCCGCATTGCGCGGATCCAGTTGCGATGCGTGTTCAAAGTTCCGCGTAGAATCCTCCCAACGTCCCTGTCGTCGATCGATATAAGCGGCGAAAAGGAAAGCTTCTGAGCTATTAGGCAAGGCCTGTTGGGCCAAGGTTAGTTCCTGGCGTGCATGATCGTAATCGAGGTATCCCAAGTAGAGATGTTTCGCCAGCGCAAGATGCGTCTCGCCGCCGTCTGGACGCAATCGGCGCAGCGATTGAATCGCCGCATCGGCCAACGCCAGCCGTGCAGGCGTGTGGTCGGAACCGATCTGATAGATTAGGTCGTGAGCGCTCGCCAGTTCGTAATAGGCAAGGAAAAACGACGGATCACGCTTCACTGCTTCGTCCAGCAGTCGTACAGCTTCGAAAAGATCTTTGTACATCTCACTTAAGAGAGAGTTAGCGATCAGGGTCTTGGCGTGCGCGTAGATATTGAATGCCGCGACGTCGCTGGTGGGTGCTCTCTCGATTTCCGCTTTTTCGCTCGGAGAGATTTTGGCTTGAAGTTGTGCCACGATCTTGCCGGCCACCTCGCTTTCGATTGCAAATACGTCCGCGATATCGCGATCGTACCGCTCGGCCCAAAGGTGGCTGTCGGTCCGCGCATCAATCAGCTGAGCATTGACGCGCACTCGGCCGCCAGCACGTTGCACGCTGCCTTCCAGCACGTGCGTTACGCCAAGCGCCTTGGCGATCTCGAGCAGATTACGCTCTGCGCCGACTTTGTACTGCATTGTCGACGTGCGGCTAATCACTTTCAGGTCGGCAACTCTGGAAAGACCAGTCAGGATTTCATCCTGCACGCCGTCTGTGAAGTAAGCGTTCTCTTTCTCATCGCTCAAATTCTCGAAGGGAAGAACGGCGATGCTCTTCTCGGGAATAGGAGCTACCGCGCTACTAACTGTTGCCCCGGGAGCGGCCACTGCGGCCGATGACCGTGACCTTGGATGGAAAAAAATCAACGAACTGACAACCAGCGCGATTGTCGACACAAGCAAAGCAACTATCAGCACGAACTTGGGCGAACGCGGAGCACTAATCGGACGAACCGCGCCAGGCGCCTGTTTCCATCTTCTTCGCTTGAGCTTCTCGGGCACCTGCGGATTGCCGACATCATCTGTGTAGAGGTTAAACAGGTGTAGGCGGAGCCCGTGCTTCACTTCCCACTCGCCCAGATCACGCAAGTACAGCTGCCAATGCCGGTATTGGGCCAAGTCTTCTGCCACATGACCGGACACAAGAATATGCCTGGCATCGCCGCAATCGAGCACCCGTTGGGCGACGTTAATTCCTGCCCCTGCGATGTTCGTTTTATCGTTGACATCCCTGACTGAATTGACCGGGCCGCTGTGAACTCCCATCCGCACCTGAATACGCGGATGATCTTGCAAAGTTTTGCTAATCTCGAGTGCACATCGCACTGGTTCCTCCGGGCTACGGAAGAAAAGGAGCGCCATCCCGTCTCCAGTTGGCAGACGAATGAGTTTGCCGCTTGCCTCCGCAGCGCGAAAACATTCGGTGTCTCGAACGATTTGATTGAGTTCCTGCAGCAACTCAATCTGCTCATTGACCAGCAGCTTGGAATAACCGACCACGTCGACTAGCAAGACGTATGCGATCTCGAACGGGAGATCGGGCGTTGCTTCCACAGATGCGTCTTGTGCGTTCAAGTATCCCCGTTTTGGTAAAACGATGATACCGGAAATCCCGGTTCGTGTCGAGACTCAGCGACTGGATTCGTTAGCCGTTGTTAGTCAACCGATCGCCGTCTCCGTTCTTCGGTAACGACTTAGGCTCGACCCGGCGGGAATAAGACCGGGTCCAAACGCGGCCAGGTTGAGAATGATCATGATAAGCGCGAAAAGGTACATTCCCATGGCGAGGCCGATCCCGGCGTGCATCGCACAAATGCAAATCAGCCAGATTTTCCGTGTGCTCCTGCTCCAAATAAACAACGGGTAGGCAGTTTCCAGCAAACAAATAAAGACGCCAGCAATTGGGAATACGTACTTCCATCTTACAAGGATCTCAGGATCAATGACGCCGAAGGGTGGACGGATGAGTGCGCGCCACACGTTCGAACCATCCCACCACCCACTGCCCAAGCATTTGGTGAGGCCGCTGAAAAAATAAATGAGACACAAGTGAAGCTGCAGAACCCGACGCCAAAAACCGAGCAGCTGGGGATCTTTCGACCGGGATTTTCGCAGTCGCCAGTCAAGAGAATAGCGATCTGGCAGCGGCGATAACATCAGATAAAAGAGGGCAATGGTCATAAAGTTATCAACGCCATATGACACGAACCCTCCGCTCTTGGCTGCGCATAGGTGAAGAAACCAAGCCAGAATCGCAGAGACACGGCAAAAAAGTCCCAGGAGTAAGCTGCAGCCTGCACCAAATAAACAAATCCATCCAACGGAGAGGATTGTCTCTTCACGCAAGCCAACGTGTGCTCCGAGAGCGACGAGCCATCCCAGTCTCGGAATGAAGTGGCTTTCCACGGAAAGGAGCGCTTCCGCCAGGTCGCGGCTGATCAAGCCCTGGCCGGTTCCGGCAAGCAGATAGTTCCAGTCGTTTCGTAACGATAAGGAATAAAGCGTTACTTGAAGACCGAGGCCGAGCCGGAGGACACCCAACCAATTGTCCGACTCAGCGGGAAACAGAAATTCGAATAGCCGTTTTCCCAACGGTTGCATGCTCCTTAGCGACGTTCCGGTATCACAGGCTCCTCCCGCAGACTGAAATCGTACCCGTACAAGAACTGGTACGATTCTCTTTTTCCCTGCTCGAATTCGCTTACGCTGGGTAACCTGATCGATCCAAACACTGCGCGAATGGTCTTCACCTCGGGATGCTCGCTCCAGATCGATTGGGCTACGATCTTCACGAGATGTTCCCGCAAGGCGTTGTAACGGGAGCGCCCAATCTGGTCGAGCAAACCGGCTAGACGTAAACCGGCGGCGGCGCTGCTGACCCGCGGCAGCTCATACTCCATCCGTCCGTCAGGATAGCGTAACTCGAAAACGAGCTTATAACTGCCTGGTACATTTGGCGCAAAGTAGCCATAACCTGCCTCGATTCCAGCGATGTGGAGGTACGTTGCGAGGGCTTGCCGCACCGGATTTGACGCCGCCAGGCGCTGACCCACGGCAGCAGACACGGCTGTCTCCGCCTTCTGTGAAAACCTCTTAAACGAAGGAGGAAAGATCGTCGGTCCCTGCGCAATCAACCCAAGCGTGTCGCGACAGGAAAACGTGATGATCAGTAGAAAATGCAGGCCGAACCACGCCAAATAAAAATACTTTTGGCGCAGCACCCGTCCAGCTTTCAGAGGCGTAACAGGAAGTGACTGCCTTATTTGAACGTATCCAGGACGTCCTTTATGTCCGGTGCGCTATCAGAACGAAGCAAGTGCACGACGTTAGGATCGTTAGCGGCCGACTCTCCAGCGGGTGAGTTCTGCGCGACTTTGGATGTTGTGACCTTATCAATCTTAATGTTTAGAGCGTGATAGGGGTCGGTAACGTGGCCATCGTCCTTAAAACCGATTTCATATTGGCCCCCATTCCTCGCGAGCTTCCTCAATGCTTCATCGAACTTGGTCTTGTCTACATCAACATAGTCCTGTGCAGTTCGCCCAATATTTAAAACGAACTTTTTAGCGGCGGGGGGCTGCGTGGGCTGAGCAAAGGCACGGAAGGTGATGACCACAACGATCGCGACAGCCGCTAATACAACAAATGTGAATGTTCCAGATAGGGTTTTCATAATAGCCGCTGGTTTGACTGAACTCGCCCCATTTAGCAAGCCTTAACTCTGCAGGTGATTTCCGCTGCGGAGCTGCAGGTTCCTTTTCCGGAAACGCCTACGGGGCAAAGATCAAGTTGCTTAGGGTGAATCCGATCATGGAAAAAATCTCGCTCGTCAGGTGTACGGAAAGGTTACTGTGTTGCGGACCGAAGCTAAAGAGCGAAGAAGGCGCACTTTCCCTCGAAGCCTTTCAATTCGAACTCGCCAAGCGAACGCGTCGGAACAAGGTCTCCCAGCTTCGTGTGCGCGGTTTCGCTCAGGCCGCAAGATACACCTAACGAGCCTGCCAGTTTTTCCAGACGGAAGATCAAATTCAGTTCGCTTCCAATCAGGCTTTCCTCGCCCATTGATGCGATGCCGCCAATTGCAATTGGTCCGAAGT
>Ga0209057_1003335_pt1 | contig 11915 bp, 12 predicted proteins | sample GraSoiAngelo_146_FD_185903 | JGI IMG/M metagenome (GOLD analysis project Ga0209057, IMG submission 185903) | Grasslands soil microbial communities from the Angelo Coastal Reserve, California, USA - 14_1009_05_30cm (SPAdes) (version 2) | ecosystem: Environmental > Terrestrial > Soil > Grasslands ... | reverse complement strand
ATCTGGCTCTTGACGAAATCCTGCAGGGTCTTCGCCGGCTCTGTTCCCAGGTCGGCGCCCGGCTTGACGACGACCACCGCCTTGACGATCATGCCGCGATCGTCGTCGGGAACGCCGACGACCGCCGCCTCCGCGACGCAGGGGTGGCTCAGCAGGGCCTGTTCGACCTCGGGGCCAGCGATGTTGTAGCCGGCGCTGATGATCATGTCGTCCGCCCTCGCCTGGTAGCGGAAGTAGCCGCCGGCGTCGCGGACGTACACGTCACCGGTCACGTTCCATCCGTCCTGGACATAGGTTGTCTGTCGATCCCCTCGCAGGTAGCGGCAGCCGGTGGGACCCTTCACCGCCAGGCGGCCCAGCTCGCCGTCCGGCACCGGCTTTCCGTCGGCATCCTGCACTTCGGCGACGTATCCCGGCACGGCGCGACCGGTGCTGCCGGGGCGGATGTCGTCACCGGCGGCGGAGATGAAGATGTGGAGCATCTCGGTCGACCCGATGCCGTCGATTACCCGGATGCCGCACGCCTCGTGCACCGCCTCCCACGTCGCCTTGGGCAGCGTCTCGCCGGCCGAGATGCATGCGCGCAGCGAGGTGGTGTCCGCTGCGCCAAGGTCGGCCACCATCGCGCGGTAGGCGGTGGGGGCGGTGGCGAGCACGCTGACGCGGTGGCGCTGGACCGCCTCGAGCATGCGCTCCGGTGAAGGCTGCTCGAGCAGGTAGACGGCGGCGCCCGCCCGGAGCGGGAAGACGAGGCTCTGACCCAGGCCGAAGGTGAAGGCCAGCGGAGGACTGGCCGCGAAAAGGTCGTCCGGCGCCGGCCGCAGCATGTGACGGGAAAACGTGTCGGCGATGGCGAGGACGTCGCGGTGGAAGTGCATGGTCGCCTTGGGCCTGCCCGTGGTGCCTGAGGTGAAGGCGAGCATGCAGACGTCGTCGGCCGCGGTGGTCACGTTCTTGAACGCGGGCTGCTTCTTCGCCGCGACCCTGGTGAGGTCGTCCTCCTCCTCGCCGCCGTAGGTGAAGATCTGGAAGCCTGCGGGGGCCGCGTTGCGCAGGTCCTGGTGGAAGCGGTGGTCGCAGATCGCCATCCCGACCTCCGCGATCTCGATCATCGTCTCCAGCTCGCGCTGCCGCAAAAGCGGCATGGTCGCCACGGCGACTCCGCCCGCCTTGATGACGCCGAGCCAGCTCGCCACGAGCCAGGGATTGTTGGGGCCTCGCAGAAGCACGCGGTTGCCGGGCACCAGGCCCATCTCGTCGACGAGAGCCCGCGCGACCTGGTTGGACCGGGCAAGTAGCTCCGCGTAGGACCACTCCTCCGTGTCGGTCAGGAGGCACCGTCTGGCGCCGGCGCCGGCCTGGACGTGGCGGTCGAGGAGCTCCGTGGCGCAGTTGAGCGCAGGCGGGTACTGGAGCTCCGGCAGGGTGAACAGGAACTCGGGCCACTGCGATGGGGGAGGGAGGTTGTCCCTGGTGAAGGTGTCGACGTGCGCCGATCGTGCGACCTGCGTCAAGTTCCCTCCGCGGTTCTCTGCGTCGATACTACCCTGGTGCGGAACGTCAACCCCGAGGAGCTTGGGCCAGCGCGAGGCTTCTCCCACGCGACGGTGGCTGGAGACACCGTCTGGCTCGGCGGCCAGATCGGTTCCGACGCGACAGGCAAGGTGGTCGAGCGCGGCGACCTGGTCGCCCAGTTCGCGCGCGCCATCGGCAACGTGGCCGTCGCGCTGCGGGCCGCCGGCCTCGAGCCGCAGGACACCGTGAAGCTGACCTACTACGTCACCGATCTCGACGCGTATCGCGCCCACCGGCGCGAGCTCGGCGACGCGTATCGACAGGTTTTCGGTCGCCACTATCCGGCGTCGACCCTGGTCGAGGTGCGTTCGCTCCTCGAGGCGGACGCGATGGTCGAGATCGACGCCGTGGCGGTGCGCGGCGCTTGAGGCGCTGGGAGCATTTCGACTACGAGGAGCGGGACGGCGTGGCCACGGTCACGTTCTCGCGGCCCGAGCGGCTCAACTCGCTCACGTTCGAGGTCTACGCCGACATCCGCGATCTCACGCGCGCCCTGAGATCGCGAGGCGCCGAGGTCCGGGTCCTGGTGATCCGAGGTCGGGGCCGTGGCTTCTGCTCGGGCGGTGACGTCGACGAGATCATCGGTCAGCTCTTGAAGCGCGGCACACGGGAGGTGTTCGAGTTCGCGCACATGACGGGCGAGTGCGTGCGCAACCTGCGGGAGATGCCGCAGCCGGTGATCGCCGCGGTCAACGGGGTGGCGGCCGGCGCCGGGGCGGTGCTCGCCGCGGCCGCGGACATCCGCGTGCTGGCCGAGTCCGCCAGCTTCCGCTTCCTGTTCACCAGCGTCGGCCTCTCGGGAGGCGACATGGGCATCTGCTGGCTGCTCCCGCGCATCATCGGTCTGGGCAGAGCGACGGAGGCGCTGCTTCTCGGCGGCAAGATCACGAGCCAGCAGGCCCTGGCCTGGGGACTTGCGGCCCGCGTCGTGCCCGACGACCGGCTCGATGAGGCGGTGGATGAATACGTCGCCGCCCTGAAGGACCTGGCTCCCTGGGGCCTGGCGATGACGAAGGAGATGCTCAACCGGGCGGCCTCGTCCGACTATTCCAGCGCGATCGAGATGGAGGCATTCACGCAGACGCTGCTGATGACCGCGGAGGATTTCCGGGAGTTCCACGCCGGCTTCACGGGCAAGCGCAAACCCGAGTTTCGCGGCCGCTGACCCATCGGCGTCGCCTGGGTGCGAGGCGAATACCCCGGATAGTCGCGACTAACGTGGCTTCTCCGGGACCAAAGGGGACGATAGTCGCGACTAACGTGGCTTCTCCGGGACCAAAGGGCACGATAGTCGCGACTAACGTGGGTTCTCCGGGACCAAAAGGCCGGATAGTCGCGACTAACGTGAATCCTCCAGGAACCGCCAGCCTGGATGGCGGTTGGAGCTTGCGCCGTTGGAGATTTGACACCGCGGCCGGGCGATCTCAGGATCTGAGCTCATAGAGGGGACGCGTTGGAGGCGCGCCGGCGACTCCGACTCACCGACAAGGAGGACGCGTATGAGACTGTCTTGGGCGATTCGCTTGCTGGGGGTCCTCGGGATCATCGCGATGAGCGTCACGATCGTCAACGCGAACGATGGACCCACCTCGTTTCGGGCGACTCTCTCGGGCTTCAACGAGGTGGCGCCCATCCTGACGGAGGGCACGGGCACGTTCCATGCCACCGTCCAGGGAACCCAGATCACCTACACGGAGACCTTCTCCGGGCTCTCAGCCCCCGTGACGCAGTCGCACATCCACTTCGCACAGCGAGGCGTCAACGGAGGGATCTTCCTGTTCCTGTGCTCGAACCTGGGCAACGGCCCTGCCGGCACGCCGGCGTGCCCAGCGGGCGGCGGAACGGTCAGCCGAACGGTCGGCGCCGCGGACTTGATAGCCGTGGCGGGGCAGCATGTGCCGGCCGGCGACTTCGCGAGCGCGCTACGCATACTCCGCTCCGGCGATGCGTACGTGAACGTCCACACGACGGCCTTTCCGGCGGGTGAGATCCGCGGACAGCTTCGCCCTGGCGACGACGACAACGACGACTGAGTCCGAACAGTTTGTGGGGCTCGCCCGGCTGGCTCGGCCGGGCGAGACCTCACGATGCGCCGCCTAGGTGACGAGGAGCCGCGAGAGGTTGCGGTAGCTGAGGTCGAGGCTGTCGAGCGGGTCGCCCGCGCACTCGTCCTGCTCGACCACCAGCCAGCGCGTTCCCGCCTCCCGGCAAGCCTCCAGGATGCCCGCCCAATCGAGCTCGCCCGCGCCGACCTCGGTCTGAGCGCGGTCCCGCGTCATGTCCTTGAGGTGGACGAGAGGCATCCGCCCGGGCAGCCGGCGGATCCACTCCGCGGGGTCTGCCCCGGCGAATCGGAGCCAGTAAGTGTCGAGCTCCGCCTTCAGGAGTGAGGACTCGAGGATCCTTTCCAGCCCGCTTCGCCCGTCCCAGCGCGTCAGCTCGAAGTCGTGGTTGTGATACACGAGCTCGAGGCTGAATTGCTCCAGCGCGGAGGCGATGCCCACCGCCTCCCGCCCGAATCGCTCGAAGCCGGCGGCCGAGTGATACTCCGCCGGCAGGCTGGGAATCACGACGTACCGACAGCCCCAACGCACGCACCGCCCGGCTTCCGTGGCGAGGTCGCGTTGCAGCGCCTGCACGGAAACGTGCGCGGCGCACGCGACCAGACCGGATCGAGCCAGCGCCTCGTCGAACGCCGCAGCGATCGATGGCTCGACCCCCGCCACCTCGACCGCCGTGTAGCCGATCGCGCGCAGGCGGTCGAGGACGCCGCCCACCCCGCCCGGGTCTCGCAGCAGCTCCCGGACCGTGTAGAGCTGCGCCGCGATGTTCAAACCAGCCGCCGGATGAAGGCCAGGCTCGATGTCGTGTCCCGGAGGGGCATGTACTCGAGCCCTAACGCCCCTGTGTAGCCCGCCGCCCTCAGGGCCGCGAGTTGCCGTGGCCAGTCGATGCCTCCGGTCCCGGGCTCGTGCCGGCCGGGGACGTCCGCGAGGTGGACGTGACCGACAAGATCGCCGGCACCGGTAAGCACCATCGCCGGATCTTCGCCCATGACGGTCGAGTGGTACAGGTCGTAGAGCAACCGCACCGACGGGTGACCGACGTCCCGCACGATGCCGAGTGCCTCCGGCGTCGAGTCCAGGAAGTAGCCCTCGTGGTCGATCAAGGAGTTCAGAGGTTCGAGCAGAAGACAAACGCCATGCTCAGCGGCGACCGGCGCCGCGCGCCCCAGTGCGCTGGCGATCGCGTGGCGCTGCTCGGTGCGTGACACCCCCGGCCGCGTGTTACCCGACACGACGATCAGGCCGTCGGCGCCGAGTCGCGAAGCCATCTCCGCCGAGCGGCGCACGCCGGCGACGAACTCGTCATGCGTGGCCGGGTCGACCAGCCTCGCAGCCGGCTCGGAAACGAAACCGGTGACACGCACGCCGGTTTCTCGGAGCGCCGACTTGATCGCGTCGACGTTCCGATCACCCAGGTTCCAGAACTCGATGCGCTCGAGGCCGGCGTCAGCCGCGGCGCGGATGCGGTCAGGAAACGGCCGTCCGCCCTCGGCGAAAAGCCACTCGATGCACGCCGAAAGTCTCATTCGCCATAGCTCAGGACGCACTGCACCAGCCCATCCGGCGCCTGGTCGACCAGCGCGTACGCCTCGGCGGCGCGGTCGATCGGGAACTCGTGCGTGAACAGCGGCTTGAGGTCGAGCTCGGGGAGGAGCAGGCTGACCATCTCCTGCCGCCGCGCCGTGTCCCAAAGTGGACCCAGGTCGGGATTGACCGATCCCACCTGCGACGAGATGATCCGCGGCCGGTTGTGATGGAACTCACCCGCGAGGTTGAGGCTTTCAAACGTCCCGCCGTACCAGCTCATCGCGACCACGCGCCCGCCGAAACCCACCGTCCGGATCGCCTCGTTCAGCGCCGGCGCCGCGCCGGAGACTTCGATCACGATGTCCGCTCCGCGGTTGTGGGTCGCGGCACGGACGCGCTCGGCGACGCCGTCGGCCGGGTCGAGGACGAGATCGGCCCCCAACCGGCCCGCGAGGTCGCGACGCGACCGCACCCGGTCGACCCCGACGACCAGGCCGGCGCCCGCGCGGCGGACGAGCTGCGTGACGAGGAGACCGATCACGCCAAGCCCTGACACCACGACCGCGTCACCGATCGCCGGCCGCGCGTCCAGCACACCGTTCAGGGCCGTGTTCAGGTTCGCGTTCAGGACGCCCAGTCTGGGATCGATCCCGTTGGGCAGTCGAACCGCGCCCGGTGCGGCCGCCAGCACGACGCTCTGATGAGGCGTGTACGTGAAGACAGCGTCCCCGACCGAAGGCGACGCCACCCCGGGCCCCGTGGACACGACCCGGCCGACGTTCGCGTAGCCGTACGTGAGCGGGTATGTCCACTCCGGGTTGTCGGAGCGCGCGAACAGCCGCGTCGCCGGGTCGAGTCGCTGCTGCCACTGAGGCGCGCGGCCGCGGTACACGTTCATCTCCGTGCCCGCGCTGATGCCGGAGAACATCGTCGCGACCTGGATCTCGCCCGCGGCCGGCGTCGCGACCTCGACCTCGTGCACCTCGACCTGGCGAGGCCCGGTGAAGACTGCGGCCTTCGCCATCGTCGCGGGCACGCTCGGTTGGATCCTCCTTCTTATCTATGCAGCTGACCGGCGAGCGGGAAGTCTAGCCCGCCACCGAATCCCGGTCGGGCTGCCCCACGGGTTGTGCCCGCCCGCGGGCCACGACGGCGATCCACACGGCGCAAACGGTCATCAGCGCTGCGCCGACGCTCTGCACCCAGTTGTCCAGGACGAAGCCGACAAGCGCAAACAGCACGATCGAGACCGCCAGCCCGATCCCTGCAAGTCGAGGCAAATCTGAAGTCCGCGCCACCGCGACGCCGAAGACGATGAAGCTCGCGCTGAGAAGAGCCACGCTCAGTAGGCCGACGACCACCAGGGCGACCGGCTGCGCGGCGTCGTAGTAGAGACCCTGCGCGAGGTCCTGGTGTCCCGCGAGGTAGAAGCGGCCGATCGCGGGCTGGGTGTAGGTGGCGACTCCGAACAACGATGTGATCAGCACGTTCCCGGCCACGCCGGTCAGCAGTCCGGCCAGGCCGAGGCGGACCGAGCCCCGCCTCATGAACACGATACCCAGGGCGACCGCGCCCAGAGCGCCGAACACCGCGCCCCCGATGCTCGCGACGAGGTGGCTGACGAGGAACTCGTCCGTGGTGACGTACCTGGACCACTCGCCAAGGTGCGTTTGCGGCTCTGGCTGATGCGTGATGGTCCCAGCTCCTAGAAGGAGCGCGTAGATCGGCACCGCCCACAGGCCGAGCCGGGCGTACCGTCCGATGGCGTCGCCGTCCTCGCGCTGCATCCTTAGAACCTCCAGCGAAGTGATTGTGGTGCAGCATGAGCGATCGACGACTGTGGAGGCCGGAGTACGCTCGGGTCGGCCATGAGCTGGATGGAGAGGCGGAGATGAAGGCCTGGGTGGTGCGTCGCAACGGACCCCCGGACTCGATGACCTTCGAAGACCTACCCGACCCCGGCACACCGCCTGGCATGCTGCGCATCGCGGTGGAAGCCGCCGGCGTCAACTTCTTCGATTCCCTCCTGGTCGCGGGGACCTACCAGCAGAAACCAGACCTGCCGTTCGTACCCGGCGCCGAGGTGGCGGGCGTCGTGGTCGGCGTTCCCCGCGACAGCGGTTTCGAGGCCGGCGACCGTGTCCTGGCGCGGGTCCAGGCGGACGGTCTTGGCGGCGGCGGCTACGCCGAGCTCGCGCATGCGCGCCCGGAGGACGTGCTCAAGATTCCGGACTCGATGTCCTTCGAGGAGGCGGCCGCGTTCTTCATCAACTACCAGACGGGCTGGTTCGGCCTGAACCGCCGGGCGCAGCTCCAGCCCGGCGAGTTCCTGTTGGTGCACGGCGCCGCGGGCGGCGTCGGCAGCGCCGCCGTCCAGCTCGGCAAGGCCGCCGGTGCGGTCGTCATCGCCTCGGTCGGCTCGGCGCAGAAGGCCGCAGTCTGCAGGAGGCTCGGCGCCGACCTGGTGGTCCAGCACCACGAGCAAGACGTCGCCCAGGCGGTGAAGGACTTCACCCGCGGTCATGGCGCCGACGTCGTCTACGACCCGGTTGGGGGCGACGCCTTCGAGCGCTCGACGAAGTGCATCGCCTTCGAGGGTCGTCTGGTCGTGGTGGGCTTCGCGTCCGGCCAGATCCCGCAGGCGCGCGCGAACCACGTCCTGGTCAAGAACTACTCCGTGGTCGGACTGCACTGGGGCCTGTACAACGAGCGCCGGCGCGACCTCGTCGACGAGTGCACGCAAGAGCTGCTGAGGCTTTACTCGGCCGGACGCATCGCCCCGCTCGTGTCGCGCCGGGTGCCGCTCGAGCGAGCGGCCGAGGCGCTGTCCGACGTCGCCGCCGGCCGCAGTACCGGAAAGACCGTCCTCGTGCGCGCGCGCGATCTATAGATGTGCCGGGCAGGCTATCAGGGGCGCGTATCGATCAAAAGGCGTGCCTCGGACAGCGCCAATAGGCGCGTCGTGATCGAAAAGCGCGAATAAGCGCCCGCCCTTAGCGGACGCTGATCACCGGCAGCTGGCGAAAGCTCTGCACCGACACCCTCGCCGCCAACGCCGACGCGACCTTGATCAGCGCCTGAGCCCCCGCCGTGTCAGGCCGCGACACGACCACCGGCACGCCCGCGTCCGCCTCCTCCCGGATCGACCCCTCGATGGGTATCGCGCCCAGGTACGGCACCCCCAGCCTCTGGGCCGAACGCTCGGCCTTGCCGTGGTCGAACACGTAGTGCTCCTTGCCGCAGCCGTCGCACACGAACCAGCTCATGTTCTCGATCAACCCCAGAGCCGGCACGTTCAGCCCCCGGAACATCTGCAGCGCCTTGAGGGCGATCCTCAACGCCGTTTCCTGCGGGGTGCAGACGATGGCGATGCCCGTTAGCGGCACTGCCTGGGCGAGGGTCAGCGACGCGTCGCCGGTGCCGGGCGGCAGGTCGACGACCAGGTAGTCGAGCTCATCCCACCAGACGTCGCCCAGCATCTGCTCGATCGCTCGGGAGACCAGGGGACCCCGCCACACCATCGCCTTGTCTGAGCCGGCGAGGAGGCCGATGGAGATGACCTGCATGCCGTACGCCTCCAGCGGCACCAGCCGCTGCTCGCGCACTTGCGGCTGCGCTGTGACGCCGAGCATACCCGGCACCGAAGGCCCGTAGATGTCGGCGTCGAGCAGGCCGACCCGCGCGCCCGCCAGGCGCAGAGACGCCGCCAGGTTCACGGCCACGGTCGACTTGCCCACGCCGCCCTTGCCCGATCCCACCGCGATCACGTGCTTCACACCCGGGATCGCGGCCGTCGGCGAGCGGCCGTTGAAGGCGGCGCGCACCTGCGCCGTCATCTTCAGGTCGACCGCCGTGACCCCCGGGATGTCGGAGACCAGCTGCCGCGCCAGGTTTTGAAACCGGTCACGCACCGGGCACGCCGGCGTCGTCAGCTCAAACGTGAAGCTGACGCGACCCTGGTCGCTGACGTCGAGGTCTTTGATCATGCCCAGGCTGACCACGTCGCGCCCGAGGTCGGGGTCCTTGATCGCGGACAGGACGTTGAGGATCTCGTCTTTACTGGGCACTGAAGATCACCGCTGCTCGCAGGGCGAGGACTCCGATCAGGGCGAGCAGCGAGACCACGACGGTGTCGAGACGGATTCCGGCAACTGTGCCCGAACCGCTCGGTCGCATTCGCATGTGCCCTCGCGCCTCGACCAGGGACGCGGCGACTCCGACCACCGCGAGCGCCCAGAGCGGGAGCCACGGCACCTCGCGGGATAGGCTGCCGGCCGCGCCCACGGTGACGAAGAAGACGACGATCAGCGCAAGCTCGAGCGCGGAGAAGTATCCGTCCGCCTGGTGGAGCCGGCCGAGGCTGAAGCTGGCCTCAGGGCGGTTGCGGATGAGGAGCGCGAGCAGCGCCGCGGCGCCGCTGAGCCCGGAGGCGAGGAACAGACCGCCGAGAGCCCACGTATCGCTCCACACCGGCTGGTTGCTGACACTGATCAGGACGCCCGTGTAGGAGGCGATGAAGATTCCGACGAGCGACCCGAGCACGTTGAAGACGCGATTGACCGCCATGGGAAGAAGGCCAAAGCTGCCCCTGTTGCGCAGCCATGCGTCCAGCGCCGAGATGCCGACGAAGAAACCGAAGAGCAATAGGCCCCAGACGCCCACCGACATCGGTGACCAGTACTTGAAGTTCAGGCCCGCGTCGCCGGGCGTTGTGTTCACCATCATGTGCCAGAACCTCATCCAGCTTGCGTTGAGGTCGGCCGTCAGCAGGATCGGGCAGATCAGGGTGGCGGGCAGGCTCACCAGGAATGCGACGCGCGCGGCGGGCTCATCCCGCGCGTCGCCTGAGAGACGGAGAAGGCTCCCGAGCACGTAGGCGCCGCCCGCAAGCCCCGCAAAGAAGAAGTAGAAGAGGATGTACCAAGTCCACTCCGGGGCGCGGACGAAGTGCTCTGCCTCGAGGTAGATCATGCGGCCTCGCCTCGACGCCGGAACGCCACGAGGCCCGCGACGACCGCCAGGACCGCCGTGATCGCGGCGCCGACGTAGCCCCCAACGTTGTTCCGGCTTGGGAGCTTCGCGTTGTCCGCGTTCGGAAGGCCGTAGGTCTCGGGCTTGTCCATGAGCAGGAAGAAAGCGTTCAGGCCGCCGTAGACCTTGTCGTCGCGCCCGTAGAGCTGGGCCTGGGTCTGCCCCTGGCTGTGCAGCGCCGCCAGCCGCACGTCGGCCGCCTGCTGCAGCTCGGCGAGCGGACCGAACTGAATCGACTGCGTCGGGCATGCTTTGGCGCACGCCGGCTCGAGCCCGCCCTGCAGCCGGTCGTAGCAGAGCGTGCATTTGTGCGCGGTGCCGGTCTGGCTGTTCATTCCAATCACGCCGTAAGGGCAGGCCGCGACGCAGTTCCGGCAGCCGTTGCAGACGTCCTGCTGGATGAAGACGGTATCGAACTCGGTGCGGATGATGGCGTTGGTCGGGCAGACCTCCATGCAGCTCGCCTGCTTGCAGTGCTTGCAGACGTCCGACATCATCAGCCAGGCGAAGCCGTTCCCCTCGGTCGCGGGCTTGTCCGGCACGTGCTCGACGAACTTGACGTGGCGCCAGTTCTGCGCGTCCAGAGCCCCGGTGTTGTCGAAGCTGTCGGCGAGGAATGTCGCGTTGTTGCCCTGGAGCTCGTTCCACTCCTTGCACGCGACCTCGCAGGCCTTGCACCCGATGCACACGCTGGTGTCGGTGAAAAAGCCGTAGGACTCGCCTGCCTTGATCTTCGTCGCCATGCTCAGAAGCCCATGAGGTTGGTGATGACCTTCGTATATCCGCGCTCACGCGCGTAGAGGTCGAGGGGGATGGCCGCCATCTCGTCCACGACCGGCACGGCGGCCGGATCGATGGCGAGGTCGATGCTCAGCACGTAGTGGTGGCAGGTGTCACAGGCCTCGATCCGCGTGTGCGGGAACACCGGCCGGTGCGCCGCCGCCGGCGCGCCAGTCGGCAGCCCGCGGACGACGCTCCCGCGCTCCCCCGAGGTCGTGCCGTGCTCGCTGAACACGCTCAGCCTGGCGCTCGCATCCTCGCCGCACCCGGCGCATGTCATGCGCGCGAAACCCCAGGCGGCGGCGCACCGCGCGCAGACGAGAAATCTGCGCCCGGTGGCGAGGTCATCGGACGCGGCTGCCGAGAAGCTGAGCTGGGGAGGGCCGCCGCACTCCGGGCAGTGGCGAGCGTCGCGCGGGCCGGCGCACTGCGCCTTGGCGTCCTGGTCGAGCGCCTCGAGCACAGGCCCCAGCGACGCGCGGGCGAGGAAGCGGTCGACCATGGTCTGCTCCTCTCCGCGCATCCAGCCGCGTACCAGCTCGTGGGCCTCGTACGCGCCAAGACGGCGGATCAGCTCCGAGCGGAGGCTGTCCGGGCCGGCCGCGACGCCGACGTCGACGATGCCCGGCAGCACCGTCTCAGCCACGTACGCGGCGAGGTCCGCAGCCGGCGGGGGCGAGGCTGCCGCCTCGAGAAACGCCGCTTCCTGGACGCCCAGGAGCGCGCCGTAGAAGTCGAGCAGCTGCCGGGCGAAGCCCTGGCGCGCGCGCAGCTCGGCCACCCGCCGGCGCCTCTCCGCCCACACCCCGGATCTCGCTGCGACCGCGACCGTCATCACAGCTTCTCCACGTTGACCAGGAACGCCTTGAACTCGGGCGTGCGCGCGTTCGCATCGCCGACGAACGGCGTCAGCGCGTTGGCGAGCCAGTACCTGCC
>Ga0209057_1003323_pt1 | contig 11934 bp, 15 predicted proteins | sample GraSoiAngelo_146_FD_185903 | JGI IMG/M metagenome (GOLD analysis project Ga0209057, IMG submission 185903) | Grasslands soil microbial communities from the Angelo Coastal Reserve, California, USA - 14_1009_05_30cm (SPAdes) (version 2) | ecosystem: Environmental > Terrestrial > Soil > Grasslands ... | reverse complement strand
ACGTCACGGGCGGCCAGTTCCTCCCGAACCAGACGGTGACCCTTTACTGGGACCAGCCGAACAAGGTCGCGGGATCGGCGACGGCCGACGCGAACGGCAACTTCAACTCGCGCGTCAAGCCCTTCGGCGGCGACGCGCCCGGGGTGCACAAGCTCTGTGCCAGCATCAACGTCCAGCCGAACCCGTGTGCGAACTTCGCCCTCGACTCCGGCATCCCATCCCCCACACCCACGCCGTCTCCCCCCGAGTCGCCGCTCCCCTCCGCGTCGCCCGACGAGACTCCGGGCCAGGTCGCCACGCCCGTGCGCATCACGTCGAATCTGAGCGGTCTCGACGTCATCTCGAGGCCGCCGTTCGTGTTCCTGCCGATCTTCGGGATCGGCGCGATCCTGCTCTCCCTCGCCTACTGGGCCTTTAGCGTCATCCGCCGGCCACGCCGGCTGTCCCCGCTGCCCTCAGCCGCGATCGTGCACCGCGCGACGCGTCCGGACTACAGCGCGGGGTTTGGCGCGGCGCCCGCCGCGCCCGCCGCGCCCTCGCCCGCGGAACAGCCGTCGGCCTGGAGCGAGCCGATGCATGCAGCGCCACCGGCGGCGCCTCTCCAGCCGCCGTCACCGCCGGAACCATCCTCCGCGGCAGCTGAGCCGCAGGTGGAGTGGGGCCCGCCGTCCGAGTGGGGCACGGGCAGCGGCGGCTGGGGCTTCGAGGAGCCGCCCGAGAAGAAGGAGTCGTCCGGGGCGCCGCCGCCGAGCCACTGATTCACGTGAGCGCCGCTCGAACTTAGTATTCGAACGATGCCGCTCCTCGAGGTCAAAGACCTGAGCGTCCGCTTTGGAGGGGTGGTCGCCCTCGACCGCGTCTCATTCGCCGTCGAGGCCGGGCAGGTCGTCGCCCTCATCGGTCCAAACGGCGCCGGCAAGACGACGCTCTTCAACGTCGTCACGCGCGTGTACCGGCCGAGCCACGGCACGGTCGTCGTCGACGGCCAGCCCGTGCAGACGATCCGCGCGCACAACGTCATCCGCCACGGCCTCGCGCGCACCTTCCAGAACGTCGCCCTGTTCCGATCCATGACTGTGCTCGAGAACGTGCTGGTCGGCGACCACGTGGCGACCAGGAGCGGATGGCTGCAGGCGTCGGTGCCGCTTCCCGGCGCGGTGGCGGCCGAGTCGGCCTCACGCAAGCGCGCGCTCGAGATGATCGACTTCGTCGGCTTGCGCACGCACGCCGACCGCCCGGTGGCGGCGCTGCCATTCGGCGTCCAGAAGCGCGTCGAGCTGGCGCGCGCCCTGGTCTCACGGCCACGCCTCCTCTTGCTCGACGAGCCCGCGGGCGGCATCAGCCACGAAGAGGTGGACGCGATGGCAAGCCTGCTACGGAGAGTGCACATCGAGCTCGGCGTGACCATGCTCCTGGTCGAGCACCACATGGCGTTCGTGATGGGCATCTCCGACCGCGTCGTGGTCCTCGATTTCGGCAAAAAGATCGCCGAGGGGACGCCCGCCGAGGTGCAGAAAAACCGGGCAGTGATCGAAGCCTACCTGGGCGCCGCGTAGTGTCGCGTCGACTGTGACGGCGCTGCTCGAGCTCGAGAACGTCCGCGCCGGCTACGGGCCGACGTCGGTCCTGCACGGCGTGTCGCTCGAGGTGCCGGACGGCTCGGTCGTGTCCCTGCTCGGCGCCAACGGTGCCGGCAAGACGACCACCCTGCGCGCGATCACCGGTGGCGTGCGCTGGACCGGCGACATCCGGTTCGCCGGCCGCTCGCTGCGCCGATCGCCGACCGAGGACATCGTGCGGCGCGGCATCGCCCACGTCCCTGAGGGGCGCGGCATCTGCACGGAGCTCACGGTCGACGAGAACCTCCGCCTTGGCGCGCACCTCCGCCAGGACAAAGCCGAGGTGAAAAAGGATTACGCCCGGGTCTTCGAGTACTTCCCCGTGTTGAAGGAGCGCCGGCGGCTCTCGGCCAGCACGCTGTCCGGCGGCGAGCAGCAGATGCTCGCCCTCGCGCGCGCGCTGCTCATGCGGCCGCGCCTGATGCTGCTCGACGAGCCGTCGCTCGGCCTTGCGCCGATGGTCGTGCGCTCGATCTTCGAGATCATTCGCAGCATCAACCGGACGAGCAAGGTCGCCGTCCTGCTCGTGGAGCAGAACGCGCGCATCGCGCTCGACCTGTCGACCACGACCTACGTCCTCGAGGTGGGGCGCGTCGCCGTCCACGGCGCCAGCGCCGAGCTGCAGGGCGACGAGTCGGTGCGCCGCTCGTACCTGGGGTACTAGCGACATGCAGGAGTTCCTCCAGCTCGTCGTCAGCGGCATCGCCACCGGCGCGATCTTTGCGAGCCTCGCCCTGGCGCTGGTCCTCATCTACAACGCCATGGGCCTCGTCAACTTCGCCCAGGGCGAGATGGCGATGTTCGCCGCGTTCATCGCCTACACGCTGATCAACCACGGAATGAGCTTCTGGATCGCGTTCCCGGTAACGATGGTGCTGGCCTTCGGCGGCGGGATCCTCATCCAGCGCATCGTCATCAAGCCGGTCGAGCGGGCGCCGGTGCTGACCCTCGTCATCATCACCCTCGGCCTGGCGACCCTGGTCAACGGCTTCGCAGGGTTCATCTGGGGTTACGTGCCGCGTTATTTCGGGAGCCCGTTCTCCTCCGACAGCATCGACCTGGGCGGCGTGTTCCTCAACGAACGCGACCTCGGCGTGATCGGTGTCTCGGGCCTCGTCCTGCTGGCCGTCTACTTGCTGCTGCAGCACACCACGGTGGGGCTGACGCTGCGCGCTGCCGCCCACCACCCGGAGGCGAGCCGGCTGCTCGGCGTGCACGTCAGCTGGATGCTCGCGCTCGGCTGGGGGCTGGCCTCGGCGGTCGGCGCCGTGAGCGGAATGATGGTCGCGCCAATCCTCCTGCTCGAACCGAACATGATGCAGACGATCATCATCTACGCGTTCGCCGCAGCCGTCCTCGGCGGCATCGAGAGCCCGCTCGGCGCGGTCGTCGGCGGTCTCGTCGTCGGGGTCGTCATCAACCTGGCCGGCGCGTACATCCCCAACGCGGGCGACTTGCAGCTCGCCTTCGGCCTCGGCATCATCATCCTCGTCCTGATCCTCAAGCCCAACGGCCTGTTCGGCCGCGCGGCAACCCGGCGCGTCTGATGCAGAGAGTCCGAACCGCGCCTCCGCGCTACTGGCTGGTCGCCGTGGTCGTGATCTTCTTCCTCGGATTCCCGACGGTGATCTCCAGCTTCCTCGCCAGCGAGTGGGCGCAGGCGCTGATCCTCGCCATCGCGATCATGGGCCTGAACATCCTGGTCGGCTACAGCGGGCAGCTCTCGCTCGGCCACGGCGCGTTCATGGCCATGGGTGCCTACATCTCCGCCATCCTCGCCCACCAGTACAAGGTCGACTACCTCCTGACCATCCCCATCGCCGCGTTGACGACCGGAGTGGTCGGATTTCTGTTCGGCGTCCCGGCCCTGCGCCTCTCGCCGCTGTACCTCGCGCTGGCGACGTTCGCTCTCGCGGTCGTGAGCCCGAGCATCATCAAGCGCCCGCACGAGCTCACCGGCGGAGTGCAGGGGATCCTCATCGCCCAGCCGGACCCGCCGCCGGTGGTCGGCGATCTCTTCACCACCGTGACCGGGACCGTGATGACGAGCGACCAGTGGATCTACTACATCGCCCTGGCCTGCGCGCTGCTGCTGTTCTGGCTGGCCTGGAACCTATCCCGCCACCGCCCTGGACGCGCCATGCGCGCGATCCGCGACGGCGAGGTGGCGGCCGCGGCGTCCGGCGTCAACGTAGCGGGTTACAAGACGCTGGCGTTCGGCATCTCCGCCTTCTACGCGGGCACCGCCGGCTCGCTCTTCGCCCTCTCGACCGGCTTCATCAGCCCAGACACCTTCCCGGTGTCGCTCTCCATCCAGCTCCTGGTCGGCGCCGTGATCGGTGGCCTGGCCTCGATCCCCGGCCCGCTGCTGGGGGCGATCTTCGCCTACTTCCTGCCCATCGGGTCGAACCAGTGGGTGCCGAGCCAGACCTGGCTGCCGGAGCAGATCACCTCCACGGTCAAGAACGCCGGACCGGCCGTCTCGTACGGCGTGGTCCTGATCCTGATCATGATCTTCGCCCCCAACGGCATCGTCGGCCTGATCAGGACCGGCTACGCAAACCTCAACCGGAGGCTCCGCGGGGCGGGCGATCGGGAGACTGGACAGATACCGCCGGACCCTCAGACTGTTTAAATAGGAAACCATCAAACTGGGAGGAGTTTTTATGGGTAGAAAGGCACCTGGTCTCGCCGCGGCCGCGGCTTTCCTGCTCATCTCGGCCGCATGCGGTGGCAACACCGCCACCACGACTCAGACCGACGTTGGCGTCACCAGCAACTCGATCCTTCTCGGGACGACCATCGCGCTGTCCGGTCCCGCCGCCGCCTACGGAACGATCGCCAACGCCGAGAACGCGTACTTCACGTACGTCAACAACACCCAGGGCGGCGTCAACGGCCGCAAGATCAACTTCAAGATCCTCGACGACGCCTACAACCCGGCTCAGACGGTGCCGCTCACCAAGCAGCTCGTCGAGCAGGACCAGGTCTTCCTGATGTTCAGCGGACTCGGCACCCAGGCGCAGACCTCGGTGCGCGACTACCTGAACACCAAGAAGGTCCCGCAGCTGTTCGTCGCCACCGGGGCGACCACGTGGGGCAAGGACTTCGGCAACTTCAAGTGGACGATGAGCTGGCAGCCGCCCTACCAGGGCGAGGCTCGCATCTACGCCAAGGACGTGCTCCAGAACCACCCCAACGCCAAGATCGGCGTCCTGTACCAGAACGATGACTACGGCCAGGACTATCTGAAGGGCCTCACCGACGGACTGGGTGACAAGGCGTCGATGATCGTCGCCAAGGAGAGCTACGACGTCACGGCGGCGGACCCGTTCGCCCAGCTGACGAAGCTAAAGGCCGCCGGCGTCGACACGCTGTTCCTGTTCTCGACCCCGAAGCCCTCGATCCAGTCGCTCGCGTTCGTCTCCAAGGTGGCCTGGACCCCGACCATCTATCTGAACTCGGTGTCCAATCCCCAGGTCTACATGCTGGCCGCCGCCAAGGCGGGCGCGGCGTTGAAGAACGTGACCAGCGTCGGTTACATCAAAGACCCGACCGACCCGCAGTGGGCGAACGACGACGGCATGAAGCTCTACAAGCAGGTCATCGCCAACTGCTCGACGTGCAACGTGCAGGACGGCTTCAACATCTACGGCGTCGCCGTGGCGTACACGATGGTGGGCGTCCTCAAGCAGGCCGGCAACAACCTGACGCGCGCCAACGTGATGAAGATCGCATCCACGCAGCTCAACGAGAGCAACCCGTTCCTGCTCCCGGGCGTCAAGGTCACGACGACCTCGAACGACCACTTCCCGATCATGCAGGAGCAGGTCATCACCTGGTCCGGCTCGTTGTGGCAGCTCCAGGGCTCGATCATCGACGAGCGGGGTTCCATCAAGTAATCCAGAGAATCGCCAACGGCGTGCAGCCGTACTGGCTGCACGCCTACCTCCTCGTCTACTTTCCGCTAGGGCTTTTCGCCGACAGCAAAGTCACCGCCGTGTGGCAGCAGGACGTCCTGGGCGTCCTCACCTTCATCGCCCTCTACCTCGCCGCCCTCAAGGCGCCGCCCGGCTCGCGCGCGCAGGTGTGGACGTGCGTCGCTGTCGCGACCTGCTTCGAGGTGTTCAGCTCGCTCGTGTGGGGGATCTACCGCTACCGATTCCACAACGTCCCGCTCTTCGTGCCGCCGGGGCACGGCATGGTCTACCTGTTCGGCCTCCTCGCGGTGCAAGCCCCGCTCGTCCAGCGCCACGGGCGGCGGGTCGCCTATTTCGTCCTGGCCGCCGCGACGGCCTGGTCGCTTGCCGGGGTGACGGTCCTTCCGCAGCTCACCGGGCGCGTCGACGTCCAGGGCCTGATGTGCCTCCCGGTCCTGGCCGTGTTCCTGCTCCGCTCACAACGCTGGCCGCTCTTCGCCGCGATCTGGGTCATCGTCGCCGTGCTCGAGATCGCCGGCACCTCGTTCGGGAACTGGTACTGGGTGCCGGTCGCGCCGTGGACCGGGATCCCTTCCGGCAACCCGCCGTCGGCGATCGCCGCCGGCTACGGCATCATCGACGGCTCGGTGCTCGTCGTCCTGTGCGCCTCCTACAGGCTGGGCTTGAACACCATCATCACGAGGATCACGAGCACGATGATCCCCAGGCCCGGACCGAACCTCCGGCTCAGGCCCGCCAAGCGCGCGTACTCCGGCGAAGAGGTCTGACCCACCTCGACCAGCCGGATCTGGTTTCTGAGCATCGGCGAGTAGAAGCCCACTCCCAAGACCACGATGGCCGCGAACAGGATCAGGGCGATCACGATCCAGAGGGCGGTGATCTTCCACTGCATGAACACCATCACCAGCCCCGTCACCAGCAGCACGCCGTAGGCCGGGTTCGCGATCCGGTCGTCCAGGAACTTGACGCCCTTGAGCGCGAACCCGAGGTGCGCCGGGTCGTTGGAGGCGCGAATCGACCACACGCCGTAGGTGATGTTCAAGCCCACAGCCACGATCGCGGCCAGGATGTGGAGGAACTTGAACACCAGGTACCAGGTGAACATCAGCCTTTCACCTCCACGATCGCGCTGCCGACGGTCGTGCGCTTGCCGCCCTCGTCCTCGCCCCAGACCTCCAGCTCGACGTTCCCGCCTTCCACCCGGGTGACGCGGCCGCGGCAGCGATACGGGTGGCCGGGCATGTCGACGCCACGGTAGCTGACCTCGAACGCCTTCAGGGTCCCGTCCTCGCCGAGCCAGTCGGTGATCAGCTGACCCAGGAAGGCAGCCTTCAAAAGGCCGTGCAGGATCACGCCCGGTAGGGCGACGCTCTGCGCGTAAGCCTGGTCGTAGTGGATCTCGTAGAAGTCCCCCTGCGCGCCCGCGTACTGGACCAGCTGGCGCGTTGTCGGGTGCTTGACCAGCTCGGGCAGCTCCTGCCCGACTTCGACCTTCATCGCCGTATCGCCGTTCCGCGCAGGCGCGCCACCAGCTCGCCGCGCTGGTTCGTGTAGTCGGTCTCGAAGATGATGAAGAGCAGGTTCCCACTCGAGCCTGCTTTCTCGTAGACGTCGGCCACGCGGCCGCGCGCGCTGATCTCATCGCCGATCTTCACCGGCGCGAAGTACTCGAAGCGATTGCCTCCGTTCAGCCAGCCCTTGCCGTATTCCTCGGCCTCGCCGAGGTGGAGCGAGACCGGCGCCAGCGCGACCAGGAAGGTCGGCGGCGCCTCCTCCTTCCAGCGTGGGTTTGGATCGCCGACCGCCTCCACGAAGCGGCGGACGTGGCCGGCCTCGACCGTGGCGATGGTCGTCGGGCCGTCGACGCCGATGCGGGCGCGCAGGCGATCGATGACCGACGTCGTCGTGCTCATCGGCCGCGAGGGAGCCCCAGCACCCGCTCGGCGATGATGTTGCGCTGGATCTCAGACGAGCCGGCGTAGATGGTCTCCGCCTGCGCCCACATCCAGCCGTACTGCCAGCGGCCGTCCTCGACGGCGAACGGCGAATCGGGCGCGAGCGCCCCGTACATCCCCTCCGCGCCGATGGCCGCCTCCTGAAGGCGCTTGTCCATCTCGCTCCAGTAGAGCTTGGTGACGCTGGCCTCGGGACCCGGCGCGTGGCCATGCTGAGCGCGCGTCAGGTTGCGCAGGCCGATGAGCCGGAAGACGTGGGCCTCGATGCGGGCCTGGGCGATCTTCTGTCGCGTCGCCGGGTCGCCGCCGGCGCCCCGGTCGCGCGCCAGCGCCGCGAGATCGTCGACCGCGCGCTCGAATCGGGCCGCCTGCGCCAGGCCGCCGCGCTCGAAACCGAAAACCGTCATCGCGATCTTCCAGCCGTCGCCCGGAAGGCCCACGAGGTCCCGCTCGTCGACCTCCGCGCCGGACAGGAAGATCTCGCAGAACTCGCCCCCGCCCGTCATCTGTTTGATGCGACGGACCTCCACTCCAGGTTGGTGCATGTCGACGAGGAAGAACCCGATGCCGCGGTGTGGCTCGGCGCTCGCGTCGGTGCGGGCGAGCAGGAAGCTCTTGTCGGAGTAGTGGGCCCCGCTCGACCACGTCTTCTGGCCGCTGAGCATCCACTTGCCATCGCGCTTTTCCGCGCGGGTGCGCAGGCCCGCCAGGTCGCTACCCGCGTCCGGCTCGCTGAAGCCCTGGCAGAAGATCAGCTCGCCGCTGAGGATCTTCTCCACGTACGTGTCCTTCTGCCACTGGCTTCCGAGGCCAGCGAGGGTGGGCGCCAGCAGGGTCACTCCGAGGCGGCCGAGGATGCCCGGCGCGCCCACGCGCGCCATCTCCTCCTGGTAGATGGCCTGCATCACCGGCGTGGCGCCGCGGCCGCCGACCTCCGTCGGCCAGCCGAGCTTCAGCCAGCCGCCCTCGTGCAGCTTGCGCTGCCAGTCGCGCTGGAGGTCGGTGTCCTCCTCGTCGCGGTAACGGCCCTTGCCGTCCTGCCGCCACGCGGCCGGAAGGTTGGACTCCAGCCAGGAGCGGACCTCGTGCCGGAAGGCTTCCTCCTCGGCCGTGTATCCGAGATCCACGGTTAGGAAACTAGCAAAAAGAGGCAAACTGGATACGGTGGCATCCGAGGTCCTCTGCGGGCGCTGCGGGGCGCTCCTCACCAACCCGAACGCGCCGTGCCCACGCTGCGGCTCCCCCGCGTCCGGCGGCTACTACGGGCCGGGCGCGCGACCCCGCAAGAATCCGGCTCTCGCCGCCGCGTTTGCCGTCATCCCAGGGTGCGGCCACTTCTACCTCGGCCAGAACGTCAAGGGGCTCGCCTACCTGGTCGGCATCGCGGGGCTTCAGTTCTTCGGCTTCGACCTCGACCTCACGGTGATCGGCGCCGCGGTCGGCGTGCCCATGGAGCTTGGCGGTGGCGGACTGTGGCTGTTCAGCATCGTCGACGCCTACCGCACCGCCAAGCGCATGGAGTCAGGCGGAAGCTAGGAAGCCCTTCGCTTTCGCGTCGTCGTCGTCCGCTTCCGCCGGCCGCCGCTCGTCGACGCCGCGCGACGCCGTCGCGCCGGCTTGGTGCCGAGAGCCTTCTGCACCCGGCGCGAGAGGGTGCGAATCCCGCGCTCCACGCCCTTGCTGGACGTCGACTTGTTCGCCTTCTCGGTGAGCTTCACCACCTGGCGCTCCAGTTGGCGGTTTTTCTTGATCAATTCCGCGACCATCGTGTTCAGCTGACTGACGAGATCTCCACCGCCGGCGCGTCTGCGCCCCGGGCGGCGATTCTTCGAACCAGGCGGCCTTCCTCGACGTCGAGGCCCTGACTGCTGTGCTTCCTCGGGTGCCATTTCGTCTCCTTACAGAAATAAATCAGGCGCAGCAATCTTAGCTGCGCCCGATTAGAAAGTATTTTCCGAAAAAATTACGCCGCGGCCAAAAGCTGCTGTTTGGAGAGACTCTTCAATCCCTCGCGTGCGAGCTCGTGCGCGGGATTCGCTTTACGGCTCACATAACGCACGACACGCCAGCCGCGCCGGCATCGCTCGCGTACTTCGTGCACCGCGATGCGAAAACTGTCGCTTGACGGCATGCGGCTGCGGACCACCGGAGCGCAATCCGTGCGCACGATCACACGGTGATAGGGCCAGCGGGCGGCGGCAAGATCGAGCGCGCCCGCGCACACATGCGCCTCCAGCTGGGCCGAGCCTCCGAGATGCGAAAAGCCGAACGACTCCGTGTAGACGGCCCGCCCACGAACAAAAACGGCCAGGCCACACCCGGCCCGGCCATGCTTGTCAAGCGCGGCGTCCACGTAGATCACCAGGCACTCCCGCAAACTGCATTCCTCCCGGTTTTTCGCCTGCCGGCTGCCCGCCAGGCCAGGATTTCGGAAGAGCCTAACACGATGTTGCGGGCTTGTCCCCCGGTGGATACTACATTTAGGGTCAGTCGGCCGGCGGCAGCTCGGTCCCCATCGCGTGGTAGCCGCCGTCGACGTGCAGGAGCTCGCCCGTGGTCATGTCGAGGTACTCCGAAAGGAGAACGCAGACCGCCCTCCCGACCGGGGATTTGTCCTGCAGATTCCAGCCAAGCGGTGCCCGCTTCTCCCAGACCTCCTCGAAGTCCTTGAAACCCGGAATGCCGCTCGCCGCGAGCGTGGCGAGGGGTCCCGCGCACACTGCGTTGACACGGATCTTGTAGCGCCCAAGGTCGCGCGCCAGGTATCGCGTCACCGACTCGAGCGCCGCTTTGGACACTCCCATCCAGTCATATTTCGGCCACGCACTCGTCGAGTTGTCGAAATCGAGCGTGACCATCGAGCCGCCGTGCTCTTTCATCAGGGGCAGAAATCCACGCGCCATTTCCTTGAATGAAAAGGCGCTCACCTGGAGTGCAGTGGCGACGCTCTCCCAGGGCGTGTTCAGAAACTGACCGCCAAGAGCGTCAGCGGGCGCGAACGCAACCGAATGCACGAGGCCGTCGACACGGTCCCACCGCTTCGACGTTTCTTCCACCGCGCTGGAGATGTCGGATGCTTTGGTCACATCCATCTCCAGGATGTCCGGCACGGGATCCAGCTTTTTCGCCGTCATCTGGGTGATGCTCATCATCCTGCCGAAGCTCGTCAGCAGAATTTCCGCGCCTTCGCGCTGGCACTCTTGGGCGATTGAAAAACCGATGCTGCGCCGGTCTGACATGCCTGCGATGAGGATTCGCTTCCCTTGCAGAATCATGGGCGAATCCTAATTCCTAGCCTGGGTCGGCGCCGGTCGCCACCGGCGCGTCGCGGTGCGACCAGTCGCTCCACGACCCGGCGTACAGCCGCGCGTCCGGCAGCCCCGCGACCGCCATCGCGAGCAGGTGCTGGCTGGCATTGACCCCAGAGCCGCAGTAGAAGACAGCGCCATGCTGGGCGCCGAGACTTCCGTATCTCCGGCGAAGCTCGTCGGATGACTTGAAGCGTCCGTCTGCTTCCAGGTTCTCGAGAAAGGGCGCGCTGAGCGCACCCGGGATGTGCCCGGCTTTCGGATCGATCGGTTCCTTCTCGCCGCGGTATCGCTCAGGCGCGCGCGCGTCGATCAGCGGCACGCCCTGCAGCGCGCGCACCGCCTGGAAGTCGAGCACCCGGCGCTGGTCGGGCGGGCCGGCTGTGAAGTCGCCACGCGTGACGTCCGGCGCCTTGGTCTCGAGCGGTCCCCCCCACGCCTGGACGCCGCCGTCGAGGACCGCCTGCGCGCCGTGGCCGAAGTAGCCGAGAAGGAACCAGAGCCGCGCCGCCACCGAGGCCCCCGCGTCGTCGTAGACGACGACCCTCGTCGTCCGGCTCACTCCGGCTTTGCGCATCTCCCGCTCGAACTGCCCGGCGGCCGGCAGCGGATGCCGGCCTCCTCCCTCCTTCCCGGTGACGTCCTCGAGGTCGACGAAGACGGCGCCCGGGATGTGGCCCTTCGCGTACTCGTCGCGGCCGCTGCGGCCCTGTAGATACCAGCGGAAATCGATCACGCGGAGATCCGCGTCGGCGATGTGCTGGCGCAGCCAGTCCGCGTCCACCAGCGGACCGAAATTCATCTAGGCGTGGATGACCCGCGTGTCGTGGCAGAAGTGGACTGTGTGCGGATGCATGGCGTGCAGCCGGTCGAGCGAGCGCGTCCAGGTCTCGCGATCGGCGTGCTGCCCTGGCCAGTGGCTCAGATCGGCGGCCGCCCTGTCGCGATAGATGTCTGCCGTGTAGGCGGCGTCGCCGATCATCACCGCTCCGCCGCCGTCGGTGTCGACCACGACGCTCTGGTGGCCGATCGTGTGGCCCGGCGTGGCGACCACGCGCACGCCCTCGGCGATCTGGGCGTCCCCGTCGACAAGCTCGAAGCGCGCCCCCGC
>Ga0209057_1003320_pt1 | contig 11940 bp, 7 predicted proteins | sample GraSoiAngelo_146_FD_185903 | JGI IMG/M metagenome (GOLD analysis project Ga0209057, IMG submission 185903) | Grasslands soil microbial communities from the Angelo Coastal Reserve, California, USA - 14_1009_05_30cm (SPAdes) (version 2) | ecosystem: Environmental > Terrestrial > Soil > Grasslands ... | reverse complement strand
CCTCGAGCGCTAAATCTGTTTCGTTCTGCGACAATTCGGTCGGACGTTTGATTTGGATCTTGGATATTGTCGGTCCTGATCGACGAGTCACTTCGCGTCCGAATGTTGTCCATTCGCCTTGATTAGCGATTACGTTTTTTTTCGAGAACTCCGCTCGGCCAATTCCGGAGAATGCATAGAGGAGGCGTCGGAGCCGACAGCCGATACTTGACTCTCGCCCTGGCTCCCTCCCGTTTGCAGCCCTTTTTAAGTTTTTAGAATCCGATGAGCGGCATTCCTGTTTCAATTCGTCTCCAAAAGGAACCGCTCACCTGCCCGCAGTGTGGATCGGCATCGCGCATAGGACGCAGCCTTTGTCTGAGCTGTTTGCTTGCTCAGGGCCTGCGCGCTCGAGTCTCGCCGCATCAGTCAGAAGAAACGCTTGAGGACGTGCTTGGGGAACTCGATATGCGGGACGCCGAGTGGCGAGTGGGTGATTACCAAATTCTCGAAGAAATCGGATGCGGCGGCATAGGCGTCGTCTATCGGGCGCGACACAGGCGCCACATCGTGGCGCTTAAAAGAATTTTGCCTTATCATGCCGAATCACGAGAGACGCTGCTGCGTTTTCGTCGCGAGGCGGAGACTGCAGCGGGCCTCGTTCATCCGAACATTCTGCCAATCTCTGAGGTGAGCGAGGGTGACGATGGGCTCCCGTTTTTCAGCATGAAGTTTGCCGGAGGGGGCAGTTTGCTGGACGCGGCCCCGGCATTGCGTAGCGAGCCGCGACGAGCGGTGGCGTTGATGGCGAAGGTGGCGCAGGCGGTGCAATACGCGCATGGGCAAGGGATCCTGCACCGGGATTTGAAACCTGGAAATATTTTGCTGGATGGGCGGGGCGAACCGTTGGTGAGTGACTTCGGTCTCGCCAAATGCCTGGAACCCACGAGCAATCTCACGCGCACGCTCACCGCCTTTGGCGCGCCTGATTACGTTGCCCCGGAGCAAGTCGATCCAGCGGGCGCCGGGTCGGGCAAACTTGGTCCTGCGGCCGATGTTTATAGTTTAGGTGCGATTTTGTTCGATTTGCTGACGGGTCGTCCGCCTTTTTTAGGTGAGCATGCGCTTAAGGTGATCGAGCAAGCGAGCGAGAAGCCGGCGCCGAAGCTGCGCACATTAGTGCCCGGGCTGGATCGGGATCTGGAAACGATCTGCGCGAAATGTTTGGAGCGAGAACCAGGTGCGCGCTATCGCTCTGCGGGTGCTCTTGCCGAAGACCTCGAACGCTGGTTGGAAGGACAGCCTATTGCCGCGCGGCCTCTTTCGGCGCCCGCGCTGGTCTGGCGCTGGACCGGGCGCAATTCAGTTGTTGCGGGAATCGCAGCGCTTCTGATGGCATTGGGATTGGTGGCTGGGGCGATGATGTGGAAGGGTGGCGCGGCAAGCGCCCCGGCAACAACCGGCATTGCTGTTCTGCCCTTCGAAAGTTTGAGCGACGATAAAGAGGACGCGGTTTTTGCCGATGGTGTTCAGGATGACGTTTTGACCAAACTCGGCAGCATCCGCGATCTCAGGGTGATCAGTCACACCAGCGTGATGAAGTATCGCGGAAAGCGAAATATTCGTGAAATTAGTCAAGCCCTTCGGGTTTCTCACATCCTGGAGGGTGCTGTGTCCCGCAGTCGCGGCAGCGCACGTTTTCATCTCAAGGCTCGATTGATAGACGCTCGTACGGGTGCGCTCGTCTGGGAGGAAGAATACGATCGCGATTTGAATGATGTGTTTGCGGTCCAAAGCGAGCTTGCGCGAAAAGTGGCTCAGCGGCTTCGCGCAAAGATCTCGAGTGCCGAGGAACTAGCCGTTGAACAGCCGCCAACAACCGACTTCATCGCTTTCGACCTCTACAATAGGGCCAGGAATCTCCTCGCGCTGCGTCTTAGCAGCGGTCTGAAAGCAAATTTACTTCAGGCGACCGAGTTACTGAACCAAGCTGTCGCACGCGATTCCTCTTTTCTTCAGGCCTACTGTCAGCTCGCCTACGCTCACGACCAGCTTTATTTCCTTGGCTTCGACCATACCCCTGCGCGCCTCGCGTTGGCGGAGGCGGCCATCGAGCGGGCGTTTCGCCTTCATCCAGATGCGGGTGAAACGCATTTGGCGCATGCGCGAAATCTTTATCATGGCCAGCTCGATTATGGTGGCGCTCTGGCTGAACTGGCGGTTGCTCGCCAGACCTTGCCTAACGACGCGCGGATTTTCCGGATGATGGGATATATCCAGAGGCGGCAGGGACGCTGGCAGGAGTCCATGCAAAACCTGGAACGCGCCAGTGATCTCGACCCGCGAAACAGTGAAACGCTTCAGCAGATTGCGCTCAGTTACGGAGTTCTCCATCGCTATGCTGACGAAAAGTCCGTATTGGAACGCGCGTTGGCGATTGAGCCAAATGACCTCGATACGAAAATCGCGCTTGCGGCTCTTCAATTCCACTGGAAGGCCGATACCCAGCCAATACATCAAACAATTGATTTAATTCGAACCGCAAATTCCGGCGCCATTGGCGGATGCGCCGATGAATGGCTCAATTGCGCGCTCGCCGAACGCGATGTTGCTGCGGTAAAGGACGTGCTGAACACGATCGACGACACACCGTTAACCGACTATTCGGTTCATCCGACTCGTCTGGTAATTGAAGGCGTTATTGCTCGAATGACAAAAAATGATGGCGACGCCCGCGCTTTGTTCATGGCGGCCCGCACGCAGCAGGAGAAAACAGTACAAGCGGAACCAAATTACGGGCCGGCACTGTGCGTACTTGGCCTAATCGATGCAGGCCTCGGCCGGAGAGAAGAAGCGCTGCGTGAAGGCCGGCGTGCGGTCGAGCTCGTTCCAGTGGAAAAGGATGCACTGGTTGGTCCGACCATGATCAAGTATCTGGCGATGATTGCTGCGTGGACCGGGGATAAAGATCTGGCTTGCGAACAGCTGGCCATCGCTGTTCGTCCGCCAAGCACGATCAGTTATGGGCAATTAAAACTCCTGCCGTTTTGGGATCCACTCCGGGGCGATCCACGCTTTGAAAAAATCGTGGCTTCAGTCGCGCCGAAAGAGGAAGCAATTAAATGAAAAGAGATGCACGCGTTCGCATGCAAAGAAACGTTCAAATCGTGTGACTCACCTGGCCGAAAATTTTCCAATTTTTAGTTGGCAACCCACTAAAGTTCATCTACCATCCTAACCTTCGATGCGCGTGCCCTCCAGTTCCGACCCGGTGGACCTCCAAAAGGAGCCGGGAGTTTGCCCCGAGTGCGGCTCAGCATCGCGCGTAGGACGGAGTCTTTGTCTTAGCTGTATGCTCTCCGCAGGCATGGGCGCGAATGGGCATAATGGCGACTCGCCCGATGAGACCTCGGCGAAGGCGGAAACGCTTGATGACTTGCTTGGTGAACTAGATGTGTGTGACGCCGATTGGCGCATAGGCAACTATCAAATCCTTGAAGAAATCGGGCGCGGTGGGATGGGCGTGATTTATCGGGCGCGGCAGCGGCATTCGCGCCGTATCGTGGCACTGAAACGAATTTTGTCTTATCACGCCGATTCGCAGGAAACGCTGGCGCGTTTCCGGCGTGAAGCCCAGGCTGCGGCGAGCCTCGATCATCCGAACATTCTGCCAATCTATGAAGTGAGCGAATGCGACGATGGGCTGCCGTTTTTCAGCATGAAGTTTGCCGGCGGGGGCAGTTTGCTGGAGGCGGCTCCGGCATTGCGTGGCGAGCCGCGACGAGCGGTGGCGTTGATGGCGAAGGTGGTGCGGGCGGTGCAAAATGCGCATGGGCAAGGGATCCTGCATCGGGATTTAAAACCCGGGAACGTTTTGCTGGATGGGCGGGGCGAGCCGCTGGTAAGCGACTTCGGTCTCGCCAAATGGCTGGACACTAGCAGTCACTTGACGCGCACACTTACTATTTTTGGCACGCCCGGATATATTGCACCCGAGCAGGTGAACGGATCGGCGGGCAAACTTGGTCCGACATCTGATGTTTATAGTTTGGGTGCGATTTTGTTCGATTTGCTCACAGGTCGTCCGCCATTTTTGGGTGAGCATGCGCTCAAGGTGATCCAGCAAGCGAGCGAGAAGCCGGCGCCGAAGCTGCGCACATTGGTGCCGGGGCTGGATCGGGATCTGGAAACGATCTGCGCGAAATGTTTGGAGCGGGAGCCAGGTGCGCGTTATCGCTCTGCGGGTGCTCTTGCCGAAGACCTCGAACGCTGGCTGGAAGGCCGCCACATTGTCGCGCGTCCTGTTTCACCGGCTGCGCGCGCGTGGCGTTGGACGCGACGCAATCCAGTTGTCGCGGGAATGGCAGCGCTTCTGTTGGTGTTAGGATCGACAATTGGTGTGATGATTTGGAATGGCGAGATGGCGGCCCCACCAACGGCAAGTGGCATTGCTGTGCTGCCTTTCGAAAGTTTGAGTGCAGATAAAGAAAATGCATTTTTCGCCGACGGCGTTTACGACGGTGTTTCCACCAAACTGGCAAAAGTGGCCAATCTAAAGGTGATTAGCCACAACAGCGTGGCAAAATATCGCGGCGCGCGAAACACACAGGAGATTGGTCGTGCGCTAAATGTCGCGTACGTGCTCGAGGGAAGCGTGCGCAGGGAAACCGGCAGGATCCATTTGAATGCCCAGTTAATTGATACGCGAACCGACGCTCACGTGTGGGCGCAAGAATACGATCGCGATTTGAATGATGTGTTCACACTCCAAAGCGAGATTGCGCAAAAGATTGCAGATCAACTCGGAGCGGAAGTCTCATCGACCGAAAAAGCAGCCATCCAGGAGCCGCCAACCACAGATCTTGTTGCTTACGACTCTTATCTGCGAGCCAAAGACTTTATCAATGGGATTTCATTCAGCACGCGGGCGAAAGAAGATCTGATGCAGGCGGTGCAACTGCTTGATCAGGCCGTCGGGCGCGACCCTTTGTTCTTTTTAGCCTATGGCGAGCTCGTCGGCGCACATGACCGAATTTATTTCCTCGGTTTCGATCACACGGATGCACGCCTTAAATTGTCCGAAACAGCCCTTCAATCGCTTCGACGTTTGCGTCCCGAATCGGGAGAAACGCATCTGGCCCTCGCTCAGCATCTTTACTGGACGTCCAAGGATTTCGATCAAGCCAGGGAGGAGTTAGCTATTGCGCAGCGCACGTTGCCTAACGAATCGAGAATTCCGCTTATGGCCGGCTATATCGACCGGCGGCAGGGTCATATGGAAAAAGCTCTGGAGGAAATGAAGCAGGCGTTGGAGTTGGACCCGCGCGATTTCTCCATACTCCAGCAAATGTCGACTACTTACCAACTTTTGCGCCGCTATAAAGAAACAGCCGCAACGTTGGATCGCGTGTTGGCGATAGCTCCGAACGACATTCCTACCCGCGTGCGGCGGGCCTGGGTTGATTTTCAATGGCGTGCAGATCCAAGACCGCTACACACCACAATTGAGACGATTCTGGCCCAGGACCCTAACGCGGCACCTGTTCTCGTGAACCAATGGCTCGACCTTGCGTTAGGCGAGCGAGATCCAGCTGCCGCCACGCGCGCACTGGCCGCCATGCCTACAGACGGGTGTTACGACGAAAACATTCCATTTCCTAACGGCTGGTGCGAGGGTATTGCTGCTCGGTTTCGCGGCGACCAGATTGGTGCCCGTGACGCGTTTACAAAAGCTCGAAAAGAGCTGGAGCAAGTCGTGCACGATCAGCCCCACTACGCGGCGGCTTTGTGCGCGCTCGGCGTAATTGATGCTGTTCTAGGAAATAATGAGGATGCCATTCGCGAAGGCGAGAGTGCTGTCGAGCTGATGCCGGCTGGAAAAAACGCTCTCGAGGGTGCGATGTTGACTCAATACCTTGCCGTGATTTATGCGTGGACCGGCGACAAGAACCGCGCAATCGAGCGATTGACCGAAGCCGCGAAGCTTCCAGGAAGCCATGTTACTTACGGTCATTTGCGGCTCAATCCGCTTTGGGACCCGCTGCGGGCCGACCCGCGCTTTGAAGCAATCGCCGCTTCCCTCGCGCCGAAGTAAGATTTCGCACAAAGTGCTCTCGGGGTGCGGCGGCGCTCCGCGCTTTGGTGGTTGCAGCAACGCTCATGACCTCAGCGATTGTTTTGCACAACGCAAAAACTCACAGAAGGAAACGAAGAGAAGGAGGAACAGCTGTCTGAATTTCGGTTAACGACCGAAAGCCTCGTCCGTAATAATGCAGTTTAGGCGTTGAGAAAGTGAATTGTTGCCCTTTTTGGCAGGCCATGCTCTGTGCCCTTCGCACCCGGATTTGTTAGACAGCCCGCGTCTACCCTAGGGAAAAACCTTATGACTTGACCTACCCTGCTTCAAATGCCACTATAGAAAATTTTTGATTTTTCTAGTTGACACTTATTCACATCGCCTGTAACCGTCGCAACTTATGAAGAAGCTCCAAGCCCAAATCACCATACGCTTGGTCGCGGCAATGCTGGTTGCTATGGCTGTTATCGGTCTTAGTGCCATCACAATGCATGCGCCCACCCAGAAGCCAAACTCGCTGACCCGTTCCCTGAAGAATATTCAAACGGACAATGCCACGCTGTTCTACGCCGACCAAAGAACGGACCGAAGTTGGTGCGTCGAGATGGTCCTGCCGGGAACCACCGAGAGTAAGGCGGCGACTGACAACCTGAAACTGATAGCAGCGACACTTTAGTCGCTCGCTCGTTTAGCTAACGAATCAATGCGCCAGTCCCGAATGTATTCGGGACTGGCGGTGTTGTGTACTGGCGGACGGAGCTCTCCGAGGCTAGAACGAGTTTGTTTAGCGCCGGTCGCACCGGCCGCTCGCGACTTGCTCCTCCATTTTGCCATTAGGCTTTCAAAGTCCCAATTATTCCCCCGGTAACAGAAGGAAAACGAGGCAACGGAAAGAATTTGAATGAAATCTTCATTTCCTTCGTTGTCTCGTGTAAAAACATTCTGCGATGCTCTCCAAGCGCATTCACGCTGCCTGGTTTGGAATACATTTTTTTCTCATCACAGCCGTTTGCCTTGCCGGCATATTCTCGCTGATCGCTGAGGGCGCGACCATATTGCCATCAGCGCTCGACAAGTACGCGCGCAAGGCCGAACTGACAGCAGCATTTATGTTGGGAAAGGAAGCGGCTGCATCCAGTCCAGTGCGGCAAGGTATCGCCACCTATTTGCACGCTGCCGGTATCCAGGCTGGATACAGTTTTTTTGCGCCGAATATTCCAAGTTACCACAAGTTAATCTTCGAACTTTACCACGAGGATGGGCGAGTAGAATACGAGTCGCCCCACGTGAGCGGCAAAGCAGCTGCTTTGCGGCTGGCTAGTTTATTAGATCGACTCGCCGACAATCGTTATGAACCGTTAAGGGAAGTGGTGATCAAGATGCTCGCCTTCTCTGTCTGGCAAGAGCGCCCTGACGTGAAAAAAATTCGAGCCACCTTCGGGGCGGTTAACGCGCCTGACATTAGTGACTTTGAACATGGAAAAGGTGAATCGTTCCAGCCCATGTTCAGCTACGATTTCAGCCTGCGTGAAGGGCAGAAGCGATAGAGGAACCACAGATTGCACCGGATAGCGCAAATTAGACCGAGGGCCTTCTGGTTTCGAAGAGTCGCAACATACGATCCTGCTTCGTCATTACGCTTTGGGTTTCCTAATTCGCTGCCGTGATGCGTTTAATCCGTCTCTGAATCACACATCGTGAAAGAACATGATGCAACGAACCTACTGCGGCGGTGGTCGGGAAATTTCATGGGTTTTCTGTTCCCCTTAGAAACGGACAAGTGGCTTGGCGCTTTGCGTATCGGCCTGGGGTTGCAAGTATCCGTTTATGCGCTGTTCTTGCGAAGTGACTGGCACTATTTGTTCGCCAGCACCGACAGGAGCCTTGTCAGCCGCAAACTTGGAGAGGCCATTACATCCTTCGACAGTCCACTCATTCCCAAACTCGGTTGGCTTGTTGCTCTTGGCGGTTACGCTCACATCGGCGAGGACGCCGTGCTTTCCATTGCCTGGGCCTGTTTGCTTTGCATGGGACTGTTGTTATTAGTCGGCCTTTTCTCTCGCCCGGCCGCAATCATTGCGTGGTTTCTTCATCTCTGTGCAGCGGAAAGCGGTGGGCTATTCGCATACGGCGCCGATAACTTCATGACCACCGGCCTCTTCTATTTAATGTTATCGCCGTTGCCAGATCGATACTCATTCGATCACTGGCTGCTAAAAGTAGAACTAAGAAATCCACAACTCTTAGGTTTCTGGCGGCGCGTTTTACAGGTGCATATGTGCTTCGTTTACTTTATCGGCGGCCTGGCGAAATGTCTGGGCAACGGCTGGTGGGATGGCTCCAATCTCTGGCGATCGCTGACCAGGCCGCCTTTCAACCTTATTTCGCCGGACCTTCTTGTTCGATTCAAATACGCGCTACCGGTCCTCGGAATTTCGATCTGTCTAATCGAACTTGGTTACCCATTTTTCATTTGGATAAGGAAGACCCGCTTGTTTTGGTTGGTGTGTATTTTGGGAATGCACGCGGCGATTGGGCTGGCAATGGGAATGTACCTTTTTGCCCTTGTAATGATCGTTTTGAATCTTGCTGCCTTCGGTATCGGAATGAGCAAACAGCGACCTTTCACTGCCGAGGTCACGCTCGGCCGAAGCACGGCGCAACGCACGGGCATTTCGGGGCGAGCAGCCCTTGGTGCTCCATCGCTTCGCGGTTAATTCAGCCGACGCGAAAGCGGACATCGCGAATCGTCCCGCCGCCGAAACGCTGTTTAAGTTTTCGCAAAATTTCGGACTTGGAAATCTGTTCCAGTTCGTAATGCAAGGCGGGCTGGAGCACGCGAACGTAGAGAACACCTTCGCGCAATGCTACCGGCGCCGAGTGCGTAGCGATAAATTCACCGACGATTTTTCCCCACGCGTCCATCACCTCCGTCTCACGCAGACGCTCGCGTAACCCGAGGCGCTGCATCAATTTTGGAACCAACTCCGCCGGCGACTGCCAGCGGTCGGCTCGCATTTTTCTCTCAGGAAGACCCCGCCATTCGGCGATCACTACGGCGCGAAGAGAAGGCGACATGATATATGAGGCGAGCATCAATATTTCCGCCGCATGTGACTTGGCAGAATATTCAGCTCGCTGCGGTATTTGGCGACGGTGCGTCGCGCGATCGGGATCCCGCGCTCGCTCAGAATCTCAACGATCTCATTGTCGCTCAACGGTTGATTGCCATCCTCACGCTTCACCAGGTCTAGAATAGCTTCTTTCACGCTGGTGTTGCTCAGCGATTCGCCGCCGGCGGTCTGGTAACCGGGTGTAAAGAAGTATTTCATCTCGAAAATGCCCTGGGGTGTGGCCATGTACTTTCCCGATACGGCGCGGCTCACCGTAGTTTCATGCACGCCCACGGCATCCGCGACTTCTTTCATGGTCATCGGCTTCAGGTGCGATGGTCCATGCTCGAGAAAATCGCGTTGCCTCGCGACGATCTGCTGCGCGATATTGGCAATCGTTTGCTGGCGCTGATGGATTGAGCGAATCAGGAATTTGCCGCTCCGGATTTTATCGCGGATGTAATCTTTGACTTCGCCACTCTGGGTATTGCCCGACGCAATGATATCTTTGTATAGATTGCTAATCCGCAGATGCGGAATCTGTTCGTCATTCAAAGTGATTTGGTACTCGCCATCCACCTTTTCCACCGTCACATCCGGCAGCACATAGTTTTGCGGCGCAGCCGCAAAGACCTGGCCAGGACGCGGATTCAGCCGCCCAATATTGTCGGCCGCCTTTTGCACGTCCTCTACGCTGATCCCCATCCGACGCGCGATTTCGGGAAAACGCCGCCTGCCCAAATCCTCCATACGTTCGGACACGATTTTGTACTCCAGGCTGTTTTCTTTTCCTTCTCGCCTTAGTTGAATGAGCAAACACTCGCGCAAATCGCGCGCGCCAACTCCTGGCGGATGAAAACCCTGTATCAACGCCAGCATTTTTTCGAAATCTTCCTGGGGGATTCCCGAGTTCAGCGCCATTTCTTCCGGTGCGCTTTGGAGAAATCCTTTGTCATCGATGTTGCCAACGATTAGCTCCGCAGCTTTGCGGTCGCTGGCGTTGAGAGCGGTCTGATTCAGTTGTCCCAGCAGATTTTGCTGAAGCGTTTCCTGAACGGCAATGGAATCGAAAAAGAACTGGCGTTTATCTTTCGCTTCTCCCGAACTCCGAAAGCCGTCCGCGCCGGAACTGGCCGACTGCGCCATGTAATCGCGCCATTCTTCATCCAGGCTCGCGAGCTTCTCGAATTCGTTCTCGAAATTATCGTCACCGGAAGATTCGCCTTCGTCCTGACTATCGGGGCCAGGCTCATCCGGTAATTCCTCGAGAACGGGATTTGTTTCCATCTCTTGCTGAACCAGGTTGCGCAGCTCAAGCAGCGGCGTTTGGAGGACGAGCAAGCTCTGCTGGAGTTGGGGCGAGAGGACCTGCTGTAAGGCAAGGCTCTGCCCGGGAAGCAGTCGGGTCTGCATTCCTTGTCCGGGCATACGCCGAGTTTACCGGCGTCGCAGACCTCGAGCAAGCAGATCAGCGGAGAACCATTTCGGATTCAAACAGAATCAGCCGCAGGTGATTGGATGTTCTGCGTCCGTCCGTTTGCCATGATCCAATCAACTTCCCCATCAAACGCCACGATTTCTCCGAATAGGTCTCGGCCTTCACGGCAGGGAATGGCTATGAGATCGGCGCGAAATCCGGGCCGAATCCGGCCAAGCGTGTTCTGCTGACGTAGCGCCGACGCCGGATTCACTGTCACCATCTCAAAAATCTTCTCGGGTGAGCTCTCAGGTTCACTGCGCTGCAAGGCACGCATCTCTGCAAACAAGCTCAGACTCTCATTGCTGGCGAGGCTATCAGTCCCCAGGCAAATGTTGAACCCAAGGCGACGCAAACGTTCGGATTGAAATGGGCTGTGACCAAAATAGTCATGGCTGCGCGGTGAATGCGCGACATGAAATTTTGTCCTCATTTTTTCAAGCAATTCGAAGTCGCTTTCAGTCAATTCGTTTAAGTGCGCAACGATCCAGCGTTTCGGTAGGGCGTGACCGCCGGACGCGCCAACGAACAGCTCCAGCGCCGTTTCATGGCCACAGTCGCTCATGTCGCGTCCAATATTTTCCATGAATTCGTAAAGGGGACCTGATCCATCGCGAAACATTTCCATTTCCTCTCGCGATTCCGCCAGATGCGTTGTCAACAGGACGTTTTTGCCGGCTTCCTCACATCGTTGATACAAATTTTTGGATGCCGTAAACAGTGCATGCGGTGCTAATCCGTAGTTTTGCGCAAACTTCAGCGATTCGATTGCAGAATCGACAAGTTCGTTTGTCCGGTACGGGCCCCGCACATCGATTAATTCCGCGAACCACCAAGTCCGAATTGGCGGCCCAGGGAACCGCCGGATCAGTTCCGGAAACGCGGTTAGATTTGCGATGGTTGTGGTGCCGAATCTTTTCGCCTCCGCGAATCCTTCGTTGATCGAGACGATGTAATCCTCCGGCGAAAGTTTCGATTTCTCCGTGTTAATGGCCCGGATCCAATCGGTGAACGATTTTTGTCGGGGAATCTTCCCACGCAAACAGGTGTAGTCGAGATGACAATGCGCGTTAATCAAACCCGGCAAGAGAGCCTGCTCGCCAAGATCGATAATCCTTTGGCCCGAATATTGCGCGGAGACTTCGGGAAATTTTCCAACATCGACAACGGAGCCGGCGGGAGCCAAGCGACATGGACGGGCAGCCCGGGAGGGTGATGAGCCGGGAGGCGAACCATCAATTCGATCTCCGGAAACTGCGACCGCGCCATTGTTAATAGGCGCTCCATCCATCGTC
>Ga0209057_1003313_pt1 | contig 11963 bp, 12 predicted proteins | sample GraSoiAngelo_146_FD_185903 | JGI IMG/M metagenome (GOLD analysis project Ga0209057, IMG submission 185903) | Grasslands soil microbial communities from the Angelo Coastal Reserve, California, USA - 14_1009_05_30cm (SPAdes) (version 2) | ecosystem: Environmental > Terrestrial > Soil > Grasslands ... | reverse complement strand
CACCGCGCGGACCTGGCCGACGACGCGATTGACGACGCCCGACCGCACCGGGAACCAGGTCTTCAGGCCGTGGACCTCGACCAGCGGTTCGGCAGGCGTCCACGCCGGCGTGCCGCGCCGCCTCGGCTCAGCGGCCATCGGGCGAGTCCAGCGAACGCCCCGCCTGGGTGACCCAGCAGCGGGACAGCTGCGACCGCACCTCGCGCAGGTCGGGCTCCTCCTCGCGACAGCGGTCGATCACGAACGGGCATCGGGGATGAAACTTGCATCCCGCGGGTAGTCGCCCCATGTCCGGGGGCGACCCCTCGATGGGCCGCAGTGGCTCGTGCCCGGTGGCGTCGAGCCGGGGGATCGAGCGCAGCAGAGACCACGTGTACGGGTGCTCGGGATGGACGAACACGTCCTCGGTGGTGCCCTGCTCGACCACCCGGCCGGCGTACATGACGAGGACGCGGTCGCACATCCCCGCGACGACGCCCAGGTTGTGGGTGATCAGGATGGTCGCCGTGCCGTAGTCCCGGTTCAGGGCGCGCAGGAGGTCGAGGATCTGTGCCTGGATCGTCACGTCCAGGGCGGTCGTCGGCTCGTCAGCGATGAGCAGGCTTGGGCCTGTGCTCAGGCCCATCGCGATCATGGTCCGTTGGCGCATGCCGCCGGAGAACTGGTGTGGGAACTGGTCGACGCGTGTCTTCGCGTCGGGTATGCCCACCTTGCGGAAGAGGTCCACGGCTGCGGCGATCGAGGCCCTCTTGTCGACGTGGCGGTGGATGCGCAGCGGCTCCCCGACCTGCCATCCAGCCCTGTAGACCGGGTTGAGCGAGGTCATCGGGTCCTGGAAGATCATCGCCATCTCGGTGCCGCGGATCGCCTCCATCTCGTCCTCGGACAGGTCGGCGAGGTCGCGGCCCTTGAAGCGGATGCGGCCGCCCGTGATCCGGGCCGCGCGGGGCAAAAGACGCATGATCGAGAGGGCCGTCATCGACTTGCCCGAGCCCGACTCGCCGACGATGCCGAGCGTCTCCCCTGGGTCCAGGGTGAGCGACACGTGGTCGACGGCGCGGATCGCGCCGCGGCGCAGAGCGATCTGCGTCTGCACGTCCTCCAGCTCGAGGAGATGCGCGGTCATTCAGGGAGGCTCAGCTGCGGAGCCTCGGGTCGAGCGCGTCGCGCAGCGAGTCGCCGAGCAGGTTGAAGCTGTAGACGGTGACCGAGATCGCCGCCCCGGGAACGATCGCGAGCCACGGGTCGTTGGTCAGGAACGAGGCGCCGGAGCTGATCATCTGGCCCCAGTCCGGCGTCGGCAGCTGGGCGCCGAGGCCGAGGAAGGAGAGCGTCGCCTCGGCGAGCATGGCGAAGCCGGCCGAGAGCGAGACCTGGACGATGATCGGATTGAGGAGGTTGGGGATGAAGTGGGCGACGATCAGCCGCGCCGGGTTGGCGCCGAGCGAGCGCGTGGCGACGACGAACTCCATCTCCTTGAGCTGGAGCACGACCGCGCGCACCAGGCGCGCGTAGACCGGGACGGCGACGATGCCGATGGCGATCATGGCGTTGCGGAGGCCCGGCCCGAGCGCCGCCACGATCGCGATGGCGAGGATCAGGCCGGGGAAGGCGAGCAGGGCGTCCATCAACCGCATCAGGAGCAGGTCGACCAACCCGCCGGCGTAGCCGCTGGTCAGGCCGATCAGCCCGCCCCCGACCAGCCCGACCGCCACGGCGACGAACGCGACCGGCAGCGAGACACGCGCTCCCCACAGCACGCGGCTCAGCAGGTCGCGGCCGAGCTCGTCCGAGCCCAGGAGGTGTCCGGGGCTGAGCGGCCGCAGGTAGGAGTTGTCGGGGTCGGTGGCCAGGGGGTCGTGCGGCGAGATGACCGGCGAGAGCAGCGCGATCAGGAACAGCAGCGCCACGAGCAGCACTCCCACCGTGACGCGCCGGTGCGTCCGCACGAGCTCCACGAAGGCGACCGGCGCGCGACGGATCGGCTCCTCGGCGATGACCATCGCGGGCGCGTTGCTCATGCGTAGGAGATCCTCGGGTCGAGCCAGCCGTAGACCAGGTCGACGAGCAGGTTGGCGACCATGTACGAGAAGGCCGCGAGCAGCACGATGCCCTGGATCACGGTGTAGTCGCGGTTGAAGATCGATTCCACGGCCAGCCGGCCGACGCCGGGCCAGGTGAAAACCGTCTCGGTCACGACCGCGCCTTCGATGATGCCGCCGATCTGCAGGCCGACGATCGTGACCACCGGGATCAGCGCGTTCTTCAGCGCGTGCACGAAGACGACGCGCCGCCACGACGCCCCCTTGGCGCGGGCGGTCCTTATGTAGTCGTGGTTGAGGACCTCGATCATCGAGGACCTCGTGAACCGCATGTTGATCGCCGCGCCGGCGGTGCCGAGGGCGATTGCGGGGAGGAGGACGTGGCGCAGGCTCTCCCACGGGTCGGTCGTGAGGGGCACGTAGCCGCCGAAGGGGAAGAGTCGCAGCGTCACCGACAGGACGAAGATCAGGACGATGACGATGAAGAAGTTCGGAATCGATACGCCGGCCACGGTTATCCCGGTCGCGACCTGGTCGGTGAGCGAGCCTCGCCGGACCGCGGCGATGGTGCCCAGAGGGATCGCGACCAGGAGGGACCACACCAGGGCGACGATGCCGAGCTCCAGGGTGGCCGGGAGCCGCTCGGTGATCGCTTGCGCGACGGGCTCGTGGGTCGTCACGGATCTCCCCCAGTCGCCGTGCGCGATGCGCCCGAGCCAGATGAAGTACTGGACGTAGAGGGGCTTGTCGAGGCCCAGCTGCTCGTGGATCTGGGCGATCGCCTGAGGAGTGCGGTCCTCACCGAGGAGGATCAGGGCGGGGTCGCCGGGGCTCAGGTGGATGAGCATGAATACGCCGATGGTGACGAGGAACGCCACCGGCAGCATGAGCATCAGCCGGCGCAGCACATAAGTGGTCATGCCGGATCAGCCGTCCGGCATGACCATCTCGACGAGTCGCTATGACGCCTTAGCCCTTCCAGACCTCCGCCATCCGGATCATCAGGTCGGGGTACAGCGTGAACGCGTGGATCTTGGTGTTCGAGATCTGGGGGCTCACGCCGAAGAAGGTGAACACGTACGGCGCGTCGGCGACGATCTGCTTCTGCGCGTTCTGATAGTCCTGCCGGCGCTTGGCCTGATCCGAGTTGACCCGGGCGTCCTCCAGCCAGGCGTCGACCTGCGAGTTGCTGTACTGGCTGTCGTTGAAGCTGCCGCCCGTGTGCCACCACGCGTACGTGTTGCCGTCGGGGTCGATGCGGCCCGACCAGTTGACTCCACACGCTTCAAACTGGTGCGCCTCGCACTCCTGGACCAGGGTCGCGAACTCCTCGCTCTGGATCTTCATCGTGATCCCGGCCGCCGCGAGCTCCGACTGCAGGAGCTGGGCCAGCTGCTGGGCCACGGGGTCGGACGTCGTCTTGTACGTGAAGCTGAATCCGGTCGCGATCGATTTGGCCTTGGCCGCGTCGGCGTGGTCGTAGATCTTCTCGCTCGCGTCGAAGGCCCAGCTCGAAGGCGGGATCGGGCCGTACCCGACGACGCCGATGTTGAACTGAATGTTCTTCAAGATCGCGTAGCGGTCGACCGCGGTCGCCACCGCCTTACGTTTCGCCGCGTCGTTGAACGGCGGGGCGCCGGTGTTCAGCTCGAAGCCGTTGAACCCGATCGCAGGAGTGTCCCGATAGACGAAGTTCGAGTCGGCCTTGATCGAGGCCACATCCTTGGAGCCGATGACGCGCGCGATGTCGATGTCGCCCGTCTTGAGCGCGCTGAGGATCGCGTTGACGTCGGGGATCGCCCGATAGGTGACGCCGTCGAGGTAGGGCACGCCGGACTTCCAGTAGCTCGGATTCTTCTTCAGTGTCAGGTGGTCGTTGCGCTTCCACTCGACGAACTCGAACGGCCCGCTGCCCGCGCCTGTGGGCGCCAGCGAGAAGTTCTGGCCGCCCTTGGCCACGGCGTCCATCGACAGCATCATCCCGGCACGGTCGACGAGCGTGGCCAGAAGCGTCGCGTCGGGCTTGGCCAGGTGGAAGATGACATGCGTGTCGTCGGTGACCTCGACGCTCTTGACGCTGGCCAGGTCGGACTTCCTCCGCGAGTTGGCGGCGGTCTTGAAGCGCTCGATGTTGGCCTTGACGGATGCGCCGTTGAAGGGAGTGCCGTCGTGGAACTTGACCCCGTCCTGCAAGGTGAACTTGTAGTTCTGCGGATCCGAGATGTCCCAGGACTTCACGAGCCCCGCCTTGATCTTCAAAGAGGGGTCGATCGTGAACAGCGAGTCGTACATGTTGTAGAAGACCTCGCGCTCGACCAGCAGCGAGGAGTCGAGGGGATCCAGGGTTCGGAGCTCGCTCTCGAGCGCGATCGTCGCGGTGCCGCCCTTCTGCGGCGTGCCGCCCGCCTGGCCGCCTCCTCCGCCTCCGCCACCGCAGGCTGAGAGCAGAAACAGCCAGAAGAGACCAACGGCGACTCGTCTCATCTTCACTAACCTCCACGCAGCCGCGTATCGCGCGCTGAACTGAATAAATTACGCGTCCCCCCGGACGCCGGTGTCAACTTGGCGCTCGCCGGACCGGTGCGCGACCAGCAGCTCGAGCGAGTCGACCAGGCGCGGACCCGGGCGGTTGAAGTACGCGGACCCGTCCAGCACCACCACCTGCCTGGCGCCCGTGGCGTCGATGGACCCGCTGAGCGCGGCGGCCTCGCGCTTCGCCCTTGCCCGATCGAACCCGCAGGGCGCCACAACCAGCAGCTCCGGCTTCGCCGCCGCGACCTCGTCCCAGGAAAGCGCCCTCGACGGCACGCCGGGCCGGGCCAGGGGGTCGTCGATGCCGGCGAGCGCGAGCAGGTCGGGCGTCCAGTGGCCGGCCGGGTACGGAGGGTCGAGCCACTCGAGGAACACACCCCTGACACGCGGCACGCCGGACGCCTGCTCCGACGCCGCCTCGATTCGGCGGCGCAGGCTCGACAGCAGAGGCCGGGCGTCGACGCCGCACGCGGACGCGAGGTCCTCGATGTCGCCCAGCACGTCGGCGAGCGAGTGCGGGTGCTGGCGGAGGATGCGCACTCCCGCCAGCGCGTCTGCGACCTGGTCGGCGGGGATGGCGCACACATCGCAGATGTCCTGGGCGACGACGAGGTCGGGGTCGAGGCGGAGGATGGCGTCGGTGTCGACCTCGTAAAGCGAGCGGCCCTCGCGCGCCGCCAGCGCCACGGCGTCCTCGATGCTGCCGCTCGCACGACCGTCGAGATCGTGGGTCGACCGGGTCACCACGGGGAGCGGCGCCGCCTCGGGAGGAAAGTCGCACTCGTGCGTCCGGGCGACCAGATCGCCACCGAGGCCGAGCGCGAAGAGGGACTCCGTCGCGCTGGGCAGCAGGGAGACGATTCTCACGCCGTGTCTCGGAGGCGGTCCACGACCTGCTTCAGGACCTCGTAGGGCTGCGCGCCGAGGACGAGGTAGCGGCGGCCGAAGATGTGGGCCGGGATGGCGTCGATGCCAACTGAGCTCGCGATGCGCCGGTTCTCGTCGATCACCGCGGCGTAACGGTCCGTCTCGATCGCATCGCGCAGCTCGGCCGCGTCCAGGCCGGCCTCGCTCCCGACGCGCACGAGGTCTTCCACCTCCTCCAGGCGCCCGCCGGCTTCCCAGTGCGCCTTGAAGAGGGCGCGGTGCATGGCGTCGAAGCGTCCGCGCTCGCGCGCGAGCTCGGCCGCCCCCAGCGCGCGCCGGGAGTTGATGATCACGTCGCGTGGCTCCATCGTCAGGCCGACCGAATCTGCCACCGACTGCAGGTGCGAGTGCATCCGCTGCGAGCGCTCGCGGCCGAAATACGCCTCGCGTGGGATGCCTTCGGGCGGCGCCTCCGGGTGCAGCTCGAAGGGAAGCCACGTGACTTTCACCATCCCCTCGCGCTCGAGCTTCTCGACTCGCACGGAGTCGATGTAGCACCAGGGTCAGACGTAGTCCGAGAAGATGACGAGGTCGACCGGATCCATTAGACCTGCCCTAAGCATCCCTTAATCCGCCGGTGGCACAATGGATCGAGAGGCAAGGGGGCCTCGCCAGGGGGTTCCTGTTTTACAGGAGGTATGCATATGGCAGACGCGAAGACATTCGTCGCCAACGCGCCCGCGTGGATCGATCTGTCGAGCCAGGACGCGGCGGCATCACGAGACTTCTACTCGAAGCTGTTCGGCTGGAAGATCGACGTCCAGGGTCCGGAGGCCGCGAACTACGGGCTCGCGAAGGCCGGCGGCAAGGACGTTGCGGGCATCGGTCCCTCGCAGGACCCCAAAGCCCCGACGGCGTGGATGGTCTACATCGGCACGCGCGACGCCGCCGCCACGGCGAAGCAGGTGGAGCAGGCCGGGGGCAAGGTGATCGCCCCGCCCTTCGACGTCCTCGACCAGGGCCGGATGGCCGTCTTCCAGGACCCGGCGGGGGCTTTCATCTCCGTGTGGGAGCCGAAGAAGATGTTCGGCACAGAGGTGGTGGGCAAGGACGGCACGTACGGCTGGGCCGAGCTCAACGCTCGCGGCATCGACAAGGCCACCGCGTTCTACACCAAGGTGTTCGGTTGGACGCCCAAGGTGAGCCCGATGGCTGAGGGTCAGCCGCCTTACACGGAGTTCCAGATCGACGGCCAGAGCATCGCCGGCGGGATGGAGATGAACCCGATGGTGCCGAAGGAGGTGCCGTCGTACTGGATGGTCTACTTCACCGTCGCCGACGTGGACAAGACACACAAGAAGGCGACCGACCTGGGCTCGCGGGAGATGCTGCCGCCCCAAGATTTCCCCGGCGGCAGGTTCTCGATTCTGTCTGACCCGCAGGGGGCCGCGTTCGGCCTCATGAAGATGCAGGCGCGTTAAGCACTAGAGTTACGAACCGGCGGGCCGCCGCCCGCCGGTTTTTTTACGTCGTGAAACGGGATCCGTACGTCGACAGGTGGCTCGAGGGCAAGCCCGCGGAAGCGCTGCTCCGGCGCGTGCGCGACGTGATCATGTGGGCCGACACGCGAATCGGCGAGTACCTGAAGTACGGCACGGTCCAGTTCGCGTACAGGGGCGACCTGGCCAGCTTCGTCCAGCACGACCGGAAGACTGTGACCTTGATGTTCAATCGCGGGGCGAAGATCCAGGGCAAGTTCCCGCACCTCGAGGGGACGGGGCCGTCGGCGCGTTTCATGCGCTTTGCCGACGCCGGCGAGATCGACGCCCGGACCACCGAGCTGTCCAACATCGTCCGCGCCTGGTGCGACATGATGGCCCCCGCCACCCCTGAGCGCCGCGGGCGGGGACGCCCTCCCAAGCCCGACTCCGTGCGCTCGCTGCGGGCCGCGAGGCGCGCCAAGCGGCTCGGCCGGGCCGCCCGTTAGCCCTTGACGAAGTCGAACGCCTCGCGCGCGAGCGGCGCCCACCGTTTGCTCGAGGCGGGGTCCAGCACAAACCACTCGCGCATCGGTCTGCCCTTGCCGGCGTCGAAGTGCCGGCCCTCACCCGCGCCCACAAGCTCGTCGACGCGGGCCCGCGGCAGCTTGAGCACGAGCTCGTCGCGCACCAGCATGGCGAAGATGCGACCCTCCACCTTCAGCTGGCCGCTCGAGCCGAATCCCTTGCCCTCGGTGACGTGGCTGACCCCTCGCTCGGACGCGAACGCCCGCACGAGGTCGGCGTAGCGGGACTGCGCGCTCACCCTGCCTCCATCATCTGACCCTACCGGCTGAAGTAGGCCTTCGCCACGAGCGCAGCGACGCGCGCGTTGTTGATCACCAGCTCGACGTTGAGGTCGAGCGACCGACCGCCTGAAAGCTCCGCCACCCGCGCCAGCAGCCGCGGCGTGGCGCCGGCGCCGGCCACATCGCGAAGCTCGGCAGCCGCCCTGCGGGCCATCTCCTCGGCGCCGTCGAGCTCGGCCGGAGGCGGCACCGCGACCACGACGCCGCGCCCGCCGGCATCCCAGGTCGCGCGCAACGTGTGGGCCGCGCCGTCCGGGCCGTCCACGCGCGCGCTCACCGGGCAGCCGCTCCGGCGCGCGTAGAAGGCCGGGAACTCGTCGGTGCCGTAGCCCAGCACCGGCACGGCGAGGCTCTCGAGCCGCTCCAGCGTCAGTGCGAGGTCGAGGATGATCTTGGCGCCGGCGCAGAACACCGCGACCGGCGAGCGTGACAGCTCTTCGAGGTCCGCGGACTGGTCCTCGGGATGCCCGCGGTGGACGCCGCCGATCCCGCCGGTGGCCATGAACCTGATCCCGGCCATCGCCGCGACGTGGATCGTGGCCGCGACCGTCGTCGCGCCGGCCTCGTTGCTGGCGAGCGCCGGCCCGAGGTCCCGGGTGCTGACCTTTCTCGAGGTGGCGGCGACGCGTTCGATCTCTTCGGCGCCGAGTCCGACGCGCAGCCGGCCGTCGAGCACCGCGACGGTGGCCGGCACGCCGCCCTCGGCGCGAATCGCCTCTTCGCAACCCCTGGCCGCGCGCAGGTTGTGCGGGGCGGGAAGGCCCTGGCCGAGGATCGAGGTCTCCAGCGCCACCACCGGACGCATCGCGGCGAGCGCGTCGGCGACCTCGGCCGCGACGACGAGCAGGGCGCTCAGCTCGGACGCGCCCCCGCGGCCAGGACCGACCGGGTCGCTGCCTGCACCGCCTGCTCGGCGGCGTCGAGCGGGGCTGCGCCCCGCAGCCAGGCGCTGCAGAACGCAGCGGCGAACGCATCGCCCGCGCCGGTCGGGTCTACGGCGTGCACCGGCGGCGCGGTGATCGTCTTGCCGAACACGCGGCATCCGCCGGGGCCGAGCTTGAGCACCGGGACCTGGGCGAGGCTCTCGAGGGGCACGGCAAGCGTCTCTGCCTCGGCCTCTGTCGCGAACAACACCTCGGGACTCAGCCGCGCCAGCACGTACGCCATGCGGGACGGCCCATACGCGCGCAGCCCCGCCGCCGACGACAGGTCGACCGCCAGCATCCCTTTGGAGTCGCGCACCAGGTGGATCGCCGCCCGGGTCGCGCTTGCGATCGGCTCCAGGAAGAGGGAGTACGCGGGCACGTGGAGGAGGCGTGCGTCGCGAAACCACGACTCCTCGAGGTCGTCGGGGCCCAGCCCCACGCTCGCGCCGCGCTGGGTCGCCATCGTCCGCCGCCCTTCGCGGTCGATCATGACCGCGATCGCCCCGGTCGGCTCCGCGGCCCAGGCTGCGCGCACCTCGACGCCGCGGGCCTCGAGGTCCGCCACCAGGCGGCGCCCGGTCTCGTCGTCCCCCACGCGGGTTACCAGCCGCGCGCCGTCACCGAACGCAGCCGTCCAGGCGCAGAAGTTCGCGGCCTGGCCGCCGCCGCCGAGTGAGATGTGCGCCGGGGTGTCGTCGTCCGCCTGGAGCGGTGCTTCGAGGGCGATCGCGATGTCGAGCAGCAGGTCGCCGATGGAGACGATCAAGACTCGTCGAGGATAACGAGACTTTGGCTACTGCAATTGGGGTAGCAGGAAATCCTCCAATGGTGGTTGGCCCTCGGCGCCCGAGGCCGGCGATGATTCGGCGTAGCCGGGCGGTTCCCGGCGGCTGTTGGGGGTTGAGCCACGCGCTCTGGGCGAGGGCGCGTGGCTCGTGGTTTCCAAGCAGCCTCTCAGCCCCGATGCTGGCGAACGTCTCAGTGCCTTGACGTCTGTGGCGTGAGGAGGTCCAGCTCCGCAAGCTGCTCGCGGAGCCGGGCTTCGAGGTGCGGGTCGAGTCGCGACACGGGAGGCGCGGTCCAGGGTTCGCAGATGCCCAGCAGATGGAGCGCGGCCTTGATCGCGCTCGGGAACACGCCGTCGCGGACCGCCATCACCAGCCGGTAGAGCTCGTCCTGCGCGGCGCGCGTCGCGTCGAGGTCGCCGCTCGTGTACGCGTCGTAGATCCGCACCACCCATGCCGGCGCGATGTTGCCCGCGCCGCAGATCGTGCCGGCGCCGCCCATCGCCAGCGAAGCGAGGAGCATGGTGTCGCTGCCGGTGAAGATCCGAAACTTGGGCCAATCGCGCGTGGCGATGCACACGCCCTCGAAGTACTCGAAGTCGCGGCTCGAATCCTTGATCCCCTTGATCACCCCCTCGCGCGCGAGGACGGCTACGCTCCGCGCCTCGGCGACGACCTTGGTGAACTGGGGGATGTTGTAGAGCATCAGCGGCAGCGGCGAGCGCTCGGCAAGCCGGCGATAGAAGTCGAGGTGCTGCGCCTGCGCCATGGGGTAGTAGAAGGGCGGCGCGACGAGCGCGGCCTGGGCGCCCAGCTTCGCCGCCGCCTCGACCTCGGCGATCGCCGCGCTCAGCTGCGGCTGGGCGACTCCGCACAGGACCGGAACGCGGCCGGCGGCGGCCTTGACGACGGCGCCCAGGACCTTGCGCCGCGACGGCTCGTCCAGGGAGGCGGCCTCGCCGGTCGAGCCGAGCGCCAGGACGCCATGCACACCGCCGGCGATGACGTGCTCGACGAGCCGGGCCGTCGCGGGCTCATCCACCGCGCCGTCGCGCTGAAGCGGCGAGGCCAGGGCGACCAGGACGCCGGACAGCGTCGCGAGGTCGAACATCGGGCTCAGATTAGCCGCGCCGATGCCGGCACTTGACGCCGCACTGAAGAATTGCTGAAAATCTTTGCAGCCGCCCGGGTCGCGGAACGCAAGTCACCGGCACGCCTCTGCGTGCCATTTCACGAAAGAGGGGTGCAGGATGCGTCGACTCGGTCTTCTCATTGCTTCGGCCGCGGTTTTCACCTTCGGCGTGTCGCCTGGCCTGGCGGCGAGCGGGGGCAACGGCAGCCTCCAGACGAGGGACGAGCTCAATTCGGCCGCGAGGGCGTTCGACGGAGCCGACGACATCACACGCGCCGCCGATTCGTTCGCGGCGTCACGCGTCGCGCCGGGGACTGACGTCAGCGCCGATGCCTTCCTGTCGGCCCAGCAGGCGGCGCTCGGCCTGCCGACCTCGGGCCCCGCCACGTGGACAGAGCTGACGACCCAGCCCTATGACTCCGACGCCGTCAACTTCCGCGACCCGTTCATCTCCAACTCGGGCGGTGGGGCCGGCCTTTCCGCCGGCCGGATGACGGCGCTCGCTGTCGACCCCGTCAACCCCAGCTTGATCTACGCAGGCGCGGCGGGGGGCGGCGTGTGGAAGTCAACGGACCACGGCGTGCACTGGACGCCCGTGTTCGACGGCATGGGCACGCTCGCCATCGGCGCGATCTCGATCAACCCGGCTGACCGCTCCGTGTGGGTGGGCACGGGTGAGAACAACACAGCGTTCGAAAACTACTCGGGCCTGGGCGTGTTCCGGTCGACCGACGGCGGCGCGACCTGGACGCAAGTCGGCCAGGAACTGCGCAACCACACCATCGGCAAGCTCGAGTTCGACGGCACCGGCGGCGTGTACGCAGCGACCAGCTTCGGCCTCTACAAGACATCGGCCGGCGGGAGCCAGGCATGGACAAAGGTGCTCGACGCGACGATGGTGGGCTCCACGCCTCAGCCGTACGGGATGTCGATCGTCGACGACGTCGCCGTCAGGCCGGGCACCGGCGGACAGGTGGTGGTCGCGGCGATGGCGTGGCGCAACGGCGCCGCGTACAACGGCTTCTACATCTCGCGCGACGGCGGCAAGACGTTCGCCTACGACGGGCTCCTGGGCGCGATCAACCCCAAGTCGATCGGCAACACGCACTTTGCCTACGCGTCGGACGGCGGGACCCTGTACGCGGTTGTGCAGTCGACCTTCCTTTTGCAGCGGCCGCAGATCCAGAAGGGCAATACGGTGCTCGACGGCATCTTCGTCTCGAACACCGGTGACCCGGGCGGGCCCTGGAACCAGGTGGCGAACTACCGCAGCCTCGAAAACGCGGGCTCCGCCCTCTACCACGTGTTCGGTTTCGCCCCGGGCGTGCAAGC
>Ga0209057_1003311_pt1 | contig 11972 bp, 7 predicted proteins | sample GraSoiAngelo_146_FD_185903 | JGI IMG/M metagenome (GOLD analysis project Ga0209057, IMG submission 185903) | Grasslands soil microbial communities from the Angelo Coastal Reserve, California, USA - 14_1009_05_30cm (SPAdes) (version 2) | ecosystem: Environmental > Terrestrial > Soil > Grasslands ... | reverse complement strand
TGTAGTGCATATACATCGTGTGCGGCGACATCTCGTTCAGATGGTTGTGGACCGCCGTCACCTCGAGGCCGCCCGCAAACAATCCCGACATCACGGCCGGGATCTCCTGATCGAGCAGAACGAGGTCGCCCATGACCATGGCGTGGTCACCGATCTGCTTGAACGCCGCGTACGAGCCCAGGGCGAAGCCCGCCTTCACCGGCACACCCTTGACCGTGACGTTGAGGTCCGTGCGAGGCATGCCGATGCGGAAGACGTCGCCGGGCTGCATCTGTCCCGACTTGCCGAGGGCTTGCTCGACGGCTTTCCAGTCAGGATCCGCGGCCCACGCGGCGAACGGCATGGCGAAGGCGGCGATGACTGCGCACAGTGCGACGACGGAGCTGAGCTGTCGTGACTTCATCGCGGACTTCTCCTTCATCGCGCATGCGCCGGGTGAAGACGCGCAACGCTCGTCCAGTTGATGTTGTCCATGAATGCATCGACGTAGTTCGCCGCCGCCGCGCCATAGTCGAGGTGGTACGAGTGCAAAGACAAACGACGACAGCTCTCATTAGCCGCCTGCCGCCACGCCACGGATCGTGAGGTCATCAAACGCCGTGACCGAATCAGCCTTCGTCCACAGGCCCACACGGCCGGATCTGTAGCGACGGTCGTGGTGATCGAGATAGAGCTTGCCGTCGAGCCACGCCTGGATGTGATCCCCCAACGCCACCACCCGGACCGTGTGCCACTGCCCGGGTGCCGGCGCCTTGACGCGCGCGGTCGCCAACTGACTCCGGCCTCGGTCGTAGTAGTAGAGGCGGAAGTTGTCCTCGAGTGCATTGGCACGGACCACGTAGTACTTGCCGTCGTTGAACCGGAACACGATCCCGCCCGAGGCATCTTGGCGCCCCGAAAGCGGCTTGAATTTCATGGAGACGTCGACGTCGGTAAACGGGCCAACCGGGGCAACAATGACGTTGAATTCGTTCCTCATGGCGCGCTGTACAAGCACCGTCTTGCCGCTCGGTGCCCCGGCCATTTCCTCAACGGTCCACTGTCCGTCCACCGTCGACCAGCCGTCGACGCCCTTGCTTTCGAAGTCGAACTTCTCCTCGGGCGCGTTCCCGGGCATTTTCAGCTCCTCAGCAGCCTCGGAATGCTGGGGCCATGGACTGCTCAGCAACGCCGCCCCGGCCAACGTGAATTTGAAGATGGCGCGACGGGAGACGTTCAATCGAGCCTTTCCGACACCGTCTTCCATTCTTCGCCCTTCACCAGCGTCACGTCGGCCACGGGGTGGCCATCCTTCAACGCCGGCATGACGCTGACGGCGCGGTAGCCTTTGTTCTCCTTCACGGCCTCGGACGCAGCGGCATCGAGCGACCGCTTGGCCTTCGCCATCGCTTCGCTCTGAGCCTTGGCGTGTGCGAGGTCGTCGGCGTTGGTGATCGGCTCTGCTTTCGCGACCTTGCCGGTCTTGTGGTCGACGATCACCTCGGAGAACTTGTCGCCGCCCTTCATCGTGTAAACGGACAACTGGAGCTTGCCGTCCTCGACCTCGTACTTCGCGGAAATCGGCTTGCCTTCCTTCGCGCTCGCCGTGAGGCCGCGCTGAAGGGGAATCTTGGCGTCCCTCAGGGCCTTCGCCAACTCGGCGTGCTCCTTGTCCTGAGACGTCTGCGCCCAGCCTGTCGGAACAGCAAAGGCCCACGCCACGAGGAACGCCAGCACGATCGTCGTCGTTTTCATGGTGCGTCTCCAGGTTTGAGTGTGGTGTGGTGATTGTTACGTCTTCTGTTTCAGGACGCTACGGAGACCCTCGAAGATCGCCATCCCCCGCTCGAGCAGCTCGTGATCATCCTGCGCGGCGGCGGCCAGGCCCTTGATCGCGAGATCCGCACCGGTGGACTCCTGGCGAGTGAACGTGCCATCGTGCAGGTCGGCTTCGTGACGTCAGCCAGCGCATGTGCCTCCGTAATGATTGTTACACCAGCCGTCAAGCGTTACACTCCTGCAAAGCTTCAGGGGAGGAGACGCGGTGATGCCGCCCGAAAAGACGACCGAGCGTATCCCGATCCGTGATCTCGTTCGGTACTACTTGCGGCTCGGCCTGCTCGGCTTCGGTGGGCCGGTCGCGCTGGTCGGGCAGATGGAACGCGAACTGGTGGGTGAGAAGAAGTGGCTGACGAAAGAGGAGATGCGCGAGGGCATCGCCGTCTGCCAGTCGCTGCCCGGGCCGCTCGCCATCCAGGTCGGGATCTGGATCTCCTATATACGCGGCGGCTTCTGGGGCGCGTGGGCCGGCGGCTGGGCCTTCATCCTGCCGAACTTCGTCATCGTCGCGAGCCTCGCCGCGCTCTACGTCCACTTCGAGGGACTCCCGGCCGTGGCGGCGATCTTTTACGGCGTCAGCCCCGCCGTCATCGCGCTCATCCTCCACTCGTGCTACCGGCTGACGAAGCTCGGGATGAACGACTGGCTCGAGTGGGCGCTCGCCGCGGCTGCGTTTGCGATCACGGTCGCGCTGCAGGCCGAGGTGGCCCTCGTCTTCATCGGCTGCGGCGTCGTCGGCCTCCTCTACTACGGCTCACTCTTCCGCGGGAGCAAGGAGGGGTCGACGACGTCCTCGCTTCTGATCGGCCTTCCGCTCGTGGCCGGCGGCGCGGCACCGCCGCCGCTCGGCGCGTTGCTCGGCAAGTTGCTCGCCTTCTTCCTGAAGGCGGGCTCGCTCACGTTCGGCAGCGGCCTGGTCATCGTGCCGTTCCTCGAAAAGGGTCTGGTGCAGCAGACGGGCTGGCTCAGCGAGCGCGAGTTCCTGGTCGCGGTGGCGATGGGCATGATCAGCCCGGGACCCGTCGTCATCACGGCGACCTTCGTGGGCTACCTCGTGGCTGCGCGCTTCACCGGATCGCTCCTCGACGGCCTGTGGGGCTCCGTCACCGCGACGATCGGGATCTTCCTGCCTTCTTTCCTGCTGATCTTGATCGTCGCCCCCATCCTCGTCCGCTACCGGACGAACCCGAACGTGCAGGGTTTCATCAAGGGCGCCTACGCCGCCGCCATCGGCACGATCCTCGGCGCATGCGTCCTTCTCGGGAAGATCGCGATCGGCGACTGGCTGACCGCGCTCGTCGCCCTCGGGAGCCTCGTGGTCCTCTTCCGCTGGAAAATCAGCAACCCTCTGCTCGTGGCCGCCACGGCGATCATCGGCCTCGTGGCGTTCCCGCTGCTCAAGCCGGAATGGGTATTCGTGAAGTAGGGGCCTGGGACGCGGCGAATCGCGGGGTCACAGGCCCATCGAAGTTGGGTCTATGACAGAATCATCGTCCCGGATCGTTTCCTGTCGGCTCTGTGCGATGCCGGTCGCCCCGGATGCAGCGGTATGTCCCTCCTGCGGCGTCGGGCAGCCGTGGATTCCAGATGAACCCACCCTCAGCCCGCGCCTCATACGTCTTCTCGCATGTGGTGGGGCGATCATCGCCGTCGGTCTCCTGCTCTTCATGTCAGGCGTCTTGATGTTCGGCTCGCCCGAACGCGAGCACGATCACCGGCCCCCCCGAGCAGGACTCAAAGCGCAGGACTCACGTTGATGAGATGACGGCCGTTGGCTCCATCAACCCTCGCTATCAGGACGTTACGCTGCGCCCCGTGACGCGGCGTCCGAACACGACACGGTCGGGCCGCAAGACCGCTTGCCTTCAGAGGCCTGATCGCGGATATTTTCCAGCACCGCAATCCCGGGAGGGAAGCTCATGGCGCGCTTGACGATCAATGGCAAAACGCTCGAGGTCAACGTCAACCCCAGCACGCCCCTCTTGTGGGCAATCCGTGAGCAGGTCGGCCTCACCGGCACCAAGTACGGCTGCGGCATCGCGCAGTGCGGCGCCTGCACGGTGCACCTCGATGGCGCCGCGGTCCGCTCCTGCGTGATGCCCGTCGCCGCCGCCGAAGGCAAGAGGATCACCACCATCGAAGGCCTCGCCAGCGGCGGGGTTCTGCACAAGGTGCAGAAGGCCTGGCTCGACAAGGAGGTCCCGCAGTGTGGCTACTGCCAGTCGGGCATGATCATGGCGGTGGCCGCCCTCCTGAAGGACACGCCGAAGCCGAGCGACGCCGAGATCGACGCGAGGATCACCAACATCTGTCGGTGCGGAACCTTCCAGCAGGTGCGTGAGGCCATTCACGCAGCGGCGAAGGCATAGGGGGCCGGCCATGATCACCAAGACTCCGAACCTCAATCGCCGCTCCTTCGTTATCGGCAGCGCGACCGTCGGCGCGGGGCTCGCGCTGGGCTTGAAGATCCCGTTCGGGGCGAGCGTCGTCCGCGCGCAGGACGGCTCGCCGGAGGTCACCGCGTGGGTCGTCATCCGTCCGGATGACACCGTCGTGATCCGGATCGCGCGCTCCGAGATGGGACAGGGGACGCTCACCGGCCTCGCGCAGCTGGTGGCCGAGGAACTCGAGTGCGACTGGTCAAAGGTGAAGACCGAGTACCCTACGCCCGGCCAGAGCGTGAAGCGCAAGCGCGTGTGGGGCGACTTCTCCACGGGCGGCAGCCGCGGCATCCGCGACTCGCACCAGTACGTTCGTGAGGGCGGCGCCACCGCGCGGATCATGCTGATCCAGGCCGCGGCCAACACGTGGAACGTGCCGGCCTCCGAGTGCAGCGCTGTCAACAGCGTGATCACGCACCGCCCATCGGGGCGCAAGACCACCTACGGCAAGGTGGCGGAAGCCGCCGCCAAGCTCACCCCGCCGGAAAAGCCGGCGCTCAAGGACCCGACGGAGTGGAAGCTCATCGGCAAGTCGGTCAAGCGCCTGGACACGATGGACAAGCTGAGCGGCGCGCAAGTTTACGGCACCGACCTCAAACTGCCCGGGATGCTCAACGCCACCATCAAGGATTGCCCCGTGTTCGGCGGCAAGGTGAAGAGCTACGAGGCCGCCAAGGTCACAGGCATGCCGGGCGTCCGCCACGTGGTGAAGGTCGGCGATTCCGCCGTCGCCGTCGTGGCCGACACGTGGTGGCAGGCCAAGACCGCGCTCGACGCGCTCCCGATCGTCTGGGACGAGGGTCCGAATGCCACGGTGTCGAGCGCCACGATCGCCGAGATGTTGAAGGAGGGGCTGAGCGCCGAGCAGGCCTTCGTGGGCAACCAGAACGGCGACGCGAAAGCCGCCATCGCCAGCGCGGCCAAGAAGATCGAAGCCGTCTACGCCTATCCGTTCCAGAATCACGCGCCGATGGAGCCGATGAACGCGACGGCGAAGTACACGCCGGATCGCTGCGAGGTCTGGGGTCCGACGCAGAATGGCGAGGCCGCGTTCGCAGCGACTATGGCCGCCTCCGGGCTGCCGGCCGACAAGTGCGAGGTGTACAAGGTGCATCTCGGCGGCGGGTTCGGACGGCGAGTTGCCTACCAGGACTACATCACCCAAGCCGTGCTGATCGCCAAACAGATCCCCGGCACTCCGGTGAAGCTGCTGTGGACCCGCGAGGAGGACATGCTGCACGGCCGGTATCACCCGGTCATGCAGTGCAAGCTGGTCGGCGCCCTGGACGGCAGCAATAACCTCACCGGCCTGCACATGCGCCTGTCGGGGCAATCCATCCTCAGCGCCGTGCGGCCGGAAGCCCTCCAGCAGGGCAAGGATCCGCTGGTGTTCCAGGGGCTCAACCCGGGCGGTGACTTCGCCATCGGCTACTCCGTGCCGAATCTGCTGATCGACCACGCCATGCGCAACACCCACGTCCCGCCCGGCTTCTGGCGCGGCGTGAACATCAACCAGAACGCGATCTTCCTCGAATGCTTCATGGACGAGATGGCCCACGCCGCCGGCCAGGACCCGCTGGAGTTCCGGCGCAAGCTCATGAGCAAGCATCCCAAGCACCTCGCCGTGCTGAACGCGGTGGCCGACCGCGCGGGCTGGGGCAAGCCGGCGCCCCGGGGCGTGTACCGCGGGCTGGCGCAGATGATGTCGTTCGCGAGCTACGTGGCGGCGTGCGCCGAGATCTCCGTCAGCAGCGGCGACAAGGTCAAGATCCATCGCATCGTCGCCGCCACGGATCCCGGGTACGCTGTTAACCCGGGGCAAATCGAGCGACAGGTCGCGGGCTCGTTCGTCTACGGGCTGTCCGCGTTGTTCATGGAGGAGTGCACGGTCAAGGACGGCCACATCGAGCAGACCAACTTCAACGTCTACGACTCGATGCGGATCGCCCAGATGCCGAAGGTCGAGACGATCATCATGCCGTCCGGCGGCTTCTGGGGCGGCGTCGGCGAGCCGACGATCTGCGTCGCGGCGCCGGCGGTCCTCAACGCGTTCTTCGCCGCGACCGGCAAGCGCCTCCGCACGGTCCCGCTGAAGAACCACGGCATCACGCTCGTGTAGACGATGAGCGGACCCTGGCCGCTGCGATCGGATGCGCCTCGATCGCGGCGGCCGGCGTCGCGTCGACCGAGCCGCGGGCCGCGCCGAATCTGGCAGTTACAGCGGCGAGGAAGAGTCTCGGACCGGGACCCCCGGCGAGGAGGTCCCGGTGCCTCGACGCTGCTTGAATCAGAACCCCCGTCCCTTCATAGCGGTGTCCTCCTTATGCTTAACGAGCAATCACTGTGCCGGTGGGGACTGGCGTTGAGGTAGGCTTGACGGATTACGCGCGGCTGAAACGGGATCCGCAATCCACGCAAGATGGCGGCTGCGGAACAAGGGGCCGCCGCGTACGACCCGGCAACGCGACTGCGCGAATTTCTAAAATCGAGCGCCGGGATGTGGCTGACGCCACCCCTACCGCGCCACCCCTACCGCGACAGCTGGCCGGTTCAGTTCACGCCGGAATTGTTCTGATATTCGGGGCTATCCGGGTACTGCGTCGGCCTCGAGCTGCTCGGATGGTTGTTCCGAGCATGGCGATAGCGATGACGAGGGCGCACCTTCTGACGCGAGTTTCCATACTGATACCTGCGACAGGTACCGTGCATTACGAATGCCAGCGATGAGGCTGCGCTACGTATCTCGCTCCATCTGCCCCGACCAGTACGTCATTGCCATCTCGGAGTACATCGTCGAGGCGGTGGCGCCATGCAGGTCGGCCTCGCTACGCTTGCCGGTGTGGCGATAGAGTTTGTGGAGGCCGGCATGGCAGTGGGCGACAAGAGGCCGCATGCCTAGCTCATTCGCGAGCATAAGACTCTTCGTGTAGTGCCCCGCAGCGCTGCTTGCGCCCACAGCGTCGACGCGCGCCGTGGCATCGGCGAGCACCTTGAGCGCCAAGGCCTGGTTCGCGGGTTCCTCGTGCTTCGTGGACAGCTCGACGGCGCTCTGTGCTCGTCTCATGGCCTCTTCCGCGCGCCCCGCCAGCAGATAGGCCGCAGCCAGTCGCGTCGTGCGAACCGAGAGCCCCAACCCCATCGAGCTGATCGACACCTCCCTCTGCGTGGAGTCTTCGAGTAGCGAAACCGCCTCGGAGAGACGTCCGGAGAGAGCGTAGCTGTGACCAAGGCCCGAAAGAAGATTCGCGTCGCTGACATTGTGGGGTCGAAGGAGCTCGATGCCACGTTCGAATGCGCGCAAGGCCAGATCGAGATTGCCCTGTTCCAGGTGGACGCCCCCGAGCGCACTGTAAGACTCGATCAATGTATGAAGATGATCTACCTCTTCGGCGATCTGCAAGCCCTCTTCTGCGTACCTCAGGGCCTCAGCAAAACGACCGAGATGGCACAGCGACAGCCCGAGCCATGCCCGCGGCCAAGCGGCAAAGAAGCGAGGTGGAAAGGCCGGCCCATTCGCGATCCTTGCGCCATCGGCGCTGAGGGCCTCGATCGTCTGCAGGAAGATCGCGATGGCTTGGTCGAACTCGCCGATTGCGAAGTGGGCCTGAGCGAGACGGTACCTTGCTTCGATTTGCAGGCCGAGCTGATCGAGTTCGGTGGCAATCTCGACCGCTTGTCGACTCGCTTCCAGCGCACGCCGATGGTCGCCGACATTGCGAAGCCGCGCCCCCATGTCGGCGAGGACGAGTCCCAGCCGGCGTCGATCGCCGAGTTCTCGCGCGATGACCTCGGCTTCGCGCAGGTATTTAAGAATCCCGTCGTATTGACCCAACGGAGCCAGGGCGATTCGCGAGTCGAGGCGGAGGTCGATGGCCTGGGCCTTGGCCTCGCGAGTCTCGGGCAGATGAGCGAGGGCGCGAAAGGCGGCCTCGAACGACGTGAGAGCCTCATGGTATGCGGAGCGCGCCGCCTGCCGACCGACGGCATCGCGAAGATAGCCGACGGCCTTGTCCCATACTTCTCCGCGAAGCGCATGATCGGCGAGCCGTTCGACGTGCTCTGCGCGCCGGTCCGCGTAGAGGCGCTCGATGGCTTCGACAATGCGAGCGTGGAGGAGGCGGCGGCGGTCGTGGAGCAGTCCGCCGTACGCGACCTCGTGCGTCAGCGCGTGCTTGAACGTGTATTCGGCCTCCGGGAAAAGCTTCGCCTCGTGGATGAACTCCGCGGCTTGCAGCTGATCGAGTCCGCGACGGAGGGCTTCATCCGGTAGCTCGGCGATCTCTTGGAGGATCGCGACGGGCACGTCTTTGCCTACGACGGAAGCGGTCTGCAGGAGGCGTTTGTCCTCCGGCGAGAGACGATCGATGCGCGCTGCCAGCACCGCTTGGACCGTCGGGGGCACCTGGATCGTGAGGATCGGTTGCGCCAGCCGATACCGTCCGCGCTCCCCGATTAGTAGGTTGGTCTCCACCAGGGTCCGAACGGTCTCTTCCAGGAAGAACGGGTTCCCGCGATCGATGAGGCTCTGCTTGAGCGGCCGGAGGGCCGGATCGGCGCCGAGAAGCGCGTCCAGCAGCTCCCCGGTGCCGTCCACGGGCAGCGTGTTCAGCCGCATCTGCGTGTAATACGTCTTATTGTTCCAGGTGTGCTGGTACTCGGGACGGTAGTTCGCGAGCAAGAGCAGGCGCGCCGAACCTAGGCCCTCCACGAGGCCGTCAAGGAACGCCTGGGACTCGGCGTCGATCCAGTGAAGGTCCTCGCAGATCAGGAGGACGGGTTGCTCGCGGGCTTCACGCAGGAGGAGTCGTTTCGTCGCATCGAGTGTACGCCGGCGACGCTCGGCAGGGTCGAGCGCTTGCCACTCGACAGCGTCGACCGGTACGTCGAGCAAGGTGAGCAATGCCGGCAGCGCTGGCCTCAGGGAATCGTCGAGAGCGAGCAGCTTACCCGTCACCTTTTCACGAATCTCGCGACGGTCGTCGCCATCGTGAACCTTGAAGTAAGCTCTCAGCATATCGACCATCGGCAGATAGCTCTTCGCCCTGCCATACGAGACCGCCGCCATTTCCACAATTAACCAGCCGCGCAAACGATAAGAATGGGTAAATTCGTAAGCCAGGCGCGACTTGCCGACGCCGGCTTCCCCCACGATCGCCGCCACCTGCCCGTGACCGTTCACTGCAAGCTGTTGCGCGCGGTGGAGTTGCTCGAGCTCGGCTTCGCGGCCGATGAATGGGGTGAGGCCCCGCCGGACGGCCGCTTGCAGCCGTGTTCGCACCGTACCTGCGCCGGTGGCCTCATAGACTTCGACAGGATCCGTGACGCCCCTGACGGGCACAGGTCCGAGCGGCTTGACCTCGATAAATCCTTCCACCGGGCGAAGGGTGTCACTGGTGAGGCGAATGGTTCCGGGGGTCGCAAGTTGCTCCATGCGCGCCGCGACATGGGTCGTTTGCCCGATCGCCGTGTAGTCCATGCGCAGATCGCTGCCCACGGATCGAACCACGACTTCGCCGGAGTTCAGTCCAACGCGGATCTGGACTTCGATACCGTACGCGCGCCGCGCCCCTTCCGCGTACCTCTTCACGGAGTCCTGCATTCGGAGCGCGGCGTAGCACGCCCTGAGGGCATGGTCCTCATGCGCGATCGGCGCACCGAATAGCGCCATGATCCCGTCGCCCATGACTTGATTGACAGTGCCTTCGAAGCGATGGACGGCTTCCATCATCAGCTCGAGGACGGGATCGAGGATCTTGCGCGCCTCCTCAGGGTCACGATCAGCGAGCAGTTCCATCGAGCCCTTGAGATCCGCAAAGAGGATGGTGACCTGCTTGCGCTCACCTTCGAGGGCGGCTCTCGAGGTAAGGATCCGCTCCGCGAGATGTCTGGGAGTGTAGGAATCAGGCGTCGTGAAGGAGGACGAGGCTACGCCGCTGCGACCTTCTGCGAGTGATTGGCCACACCGACGGCAGAACTTCGCAGCCGGCCGATTGCGTTCGCCACACGCACGACACGCCGACTCGAGCCGCACCCCACACTCGTCACAAAAGGCTGCCTCAACTGTGTTCTCGTACTGGCACTGCGAGCACTTCATCCCCAGGCAGCGTAGAAGGGACCTCAAGCGTGGTCAAGAGCCTGGAGAGAGAAGAACTACGCGCGCGGGAGCAATTGTCAAGAGTTGTGGATTGAGGGAGATCAGGCGGCGGCCTTCTTCCCTCGCTTCTTCTGTGGCTCGCACTGCACTCCGTCCTCGAACCGCACGCCGGCCCGCACGAGCGGCACGAGCTCGGCCGCGTCCACATTGCGCCAGTGCCCTTCGGCGACCTGTAGCAGCTTGAACGCCATCATCAACCCGGCCGTGCGCGAGCCGGCCCCCTTCGTCACGCCTTCGCGCAAGCGGACCGTTGCGAACGTGGACTCGATGGGATTCGTGGTGCGCAGATGCTTCCAGTGCTCCGCGGGGTAGTCGAAGTACGCCAGCAGGCGGTCCTGGTCGACGGTGAGCGACGCGACGGCCTTGGGATACTTGGCGCCGTACTCCCGCGCGAAGCGCCCGATCTCGCGCTCGGCCGCCTCGCGCGACTCGGCTTGCATCATCTCGTGCAGCGCCTGCTTGGCCCGGGGCTGGAGGCTCTTGGGGAGTTTATCCAGCACGTTCGCGAGGCGATGCACCCAGCAGCGCTGCTCCGTCGTCTCCGGCCAGACCTCGCGCACGGCCGCCCAGAATCCGAGGGCGCCATCGCCGATGGCCAGCACCGGCGCCCGCAGCCCCCGCCGCTTGAGATCGCGCAGCACCGTGCCCCAGCTCTCCGTACTCTCCCGATAGCCATCCTCGATGGCGACGACTTCCTTGGTCCCGTCCGGACGCACGCCGATCAAGACCAGCGCGCACAGGCGCTCCTCTTCCAACCGGATCGTGAAGTGCACGCCGTCCGCCCAGAGATAGATGTAATCAAGATCCGCCAGATCCCGGCGCCGGAACGCCTCGTACTCCGTGATCCAGACTTTCGTCAGGCGCACGATCGCACTCGACGACAAGCCGGCCGCCTCCGGCCCGAGGAGCGCGGGCAGCGCCTCACGGAAGTCCCCCGACGACAGCCCATGCAAGTAGAGCAGCGGCAGCACGCTCTCCACGCGCGGCGAGCGGCGCACGTAGGGCGGCAAGATGACGCTCGTAAACTTCTGGCGGACGCCGGCGATCACACGCCGGTCGTTCACGCGGGGCGCCGCGAGCGTGAGCGGCCCGACGCCCGTCAGGAGCGGGCGGGCGCGGGCCGTCCCGTTGCGCACGACCCGCGCGTGCCCGGCGGCGTCGCGCTCCTCCCGAAACCGCGCCAGATAGTCGTCGACCTCGATCTGCAGCGCGGCGGCGATCATGCGCTGCGCCCCGACCCGGGCCAAGTCATCCAGCGTCGCGGTCACCGTCCCCTCAGCCCGTGCTTCTGTCTTCGCAGTGATAAGCTCCAGCATAGGTGGCGTACCTTTCCCCCGGTTGCCACCGGGGCCTTGGGGTTTGACTGCTCAACTTCCCCAGAAGGGTACGTCGCCTTTCTCTCTCATCCACAACTTCTGACGATAGCTCGCGGGCCTTAGCCAAGACGAGGAAGACAAGCGCCAATCGGGTTCTCGTGGACTTGATCGAGGCCGGGCTTCAGTCCAAAGACGCCGAGAAGGAACAGTTTTTTCTGCTCGTGAATCGACTCACTGAATCTC
>Ga0209057_1003307_pt1 | contig 11977 bp, 6 predicted proteins | sample GraSoiAngelo_146_FD_185903 | JGI IMG/M metagenome (GOLD analysis project Ga0209057, IMG submission 185903) | Grasslands soil microbial communities from the Angelo Coastal Reserve, California, USA - 14_1009_05_30cm (SPAdes) (version 2) | ecosystem: Environmental > Terrestrial > Soil > Grasslands ... | reverse complement strand
TGTACGCGTGGTGCTCACCCGCCTTGCGGAAACGGACGCGGCCGTGGTCCGCGAGCGGCTGCGGCCGGCCGCGGCTGACGCGCTCGATGTCCTCGAGGTCGGCGCCGCCGACCCGAGACGGCACGGCGGGGAAGCACATCTCCATGACCTCGGCGCCGAGGCCCAGTGCCTCCAGGACCTCCGCCCCTCGGTAGCTCGTCACACAGGAGATGCCCATCTTGGCCATGACCTTGAGCAGGCCGGTCTCGACGGCCTTGCGGTAGCGAGGCGCCGCTTCATCGCCAACGGTTGCGAGCGCCAGGTACGGATGGACCGCGGTCGCTCCGATGGTGATGAGGCACGCGACGTCGTGCACGTCGACGACGTCGCCAGCGATGGCCACGATGTCGGTGGTCATGCGCCGGCCCGTGGCCAGCAGGTGGGAGTGCACGGCGCCGACTGCCAGTGCCATGGGGATCGGCAGCCGGGAACCCCCAGCCCAACCCTCCCCGGCGAGTGGGGCGGGAGAGCGGCGATCGCTCAGCGCGATGACACCTGAGGCTTCGCCCGCCTCCCGGCGCAATCGGAGAAGCGCCTCGCGGAGCGATTCGTCGGGTGTGTAGGTCGCGTCGATTACCGTCGCTTCTTCGAGCACGCGCGCCAGCTCGGCGGGGCCGAGCAGCGGAGACTCGAGCTCGAGCAACTTGTGGTCGGTGGGGACCGCCGGGTGATGCCGGCGCAGGAGCTCGCGGTCCGCGCCGCCTTCTGGTTCGAGGGTGCCGTCTCGCGCGCCGAGCAAAACCCGCAGCGACATCACCGCCTTTTCGCGCAGCGGATCGATCGCGGGATTGGTGACCTGCGCGAAACGCTGCCGCAGGTATCCGTAGATCCTGCGCGGCGTGCGGCCGAGCGGCGCGATCGGGATATCGTCGCCCATCGAGTAGACGGGCTCGGCCCCGGTTTCCGCCATCACGTCGACGACGAACTTCACGTCCTCGGTTCCCCATCCGTGCAGGGCATGCTGCGCGGCGATGTCCTCCAGGGGATCGAGATCGACGTGGTGCCTTTCCACCGGGACCAGCACGCGGTCGGCGAGCATTCCGTAGTCGTGGCGCGCCGCAGCGCGTTCTTTCGCCTCGGCGTCCCGCAGCACCAATCCGTCGCGGGTGTCCACCAACAGCATCTGACCCGGCCCCAGCCGGCCACGCTCGATGACGTCTTCCGGTGCCATCGTCACGACGCCAGCTTCGGAGGCCGCGGCGACCATGCCATTGCGCGTGCGCTGCCAGCGCAGTGGTCGCAGGCCATTGCGGTCGAGGGCTGCGCCCACGACGATTCCGTCGCTGAAAGCCAGCGCGGCAGGTCCGTCCCAGGGCTCGAAGCGGATCGACTGATAGCGATAGAAGTCGCGCACAGGCCGCGCGATGTCACCGCGGCCTTCCCATGCGTCGGGCACAAGGCTCATCAGCGCCTCGCTGACCTCCCAACCGCGATGCACCAGCAGCTCGAGCGCGTTGTCGAGCGAGGCCGAGTCCGAACCCTCTTTCCAGATCACACCCTGCAGCTCGGACTCGAGCTCGGCCTCGCGTGCCCGCATCCACGCGCGGTTGCCGGTGATGGTGTTGATCTCGCCGTTGTGGGCCAGCATGCGGAATGGCTGCGCGAGCCGCCAGTCGGGCATCGTATTGGTCGAGTAACGCTGGTGAAAAACAGCGAGCCGGCTTTCGCAACTCGGGTCGCGTAGGTCGAGATAGAAGTCGGCGAGCCGCGTGCCCGCCATCAGGCCCTTGTAGACAAGAGTGCGGCTCGAGCATGAGGACACATACATGCGCACGCCCTCGGACGCGGCGAGCTTCTCCGCGCGACGACGTGCAAGGTACAGCCGCCGCTCCCATTCGTCCGGCTCGAGACTGGTGTTTGCGATCAGGCCGTGCCAGATCCCGGGCATCGTCTCTCGCGCCCGCCCGCCGAGGGTTTCCGGGTCGACCGGCACGCTGCGCCAGTCCGCCACCTGGATTCCGACTGTGGCGGCGGCGCTTTCGAAGACCTGGCGGCCGCGGCCCTCCCACTCGAAGAGCGCCGTCACGGCAAAGTCGCCGCCGAGCAAGCGGTGTGGGACCTGGATGAGGAGGCCGGCGCCGTCCCCGCTCTTCCCGTCCGCATCAAGCCCACCGCGGTGGGCCAGCCGGGCGAGAGCGCCTACGCCGAGCGCGACAGCTTCGTGTCCTGCCTCGGGAGTGGACACGAATCCCATCCCGCAAGCCGCCCGGCCACTGGGGAGGTCCCCCGGCCAAGCACGGCGTGTTGGTTTCAGCGCTGGGGGCACTGGGCCGAAGGCTACCGGCGGTTGCCGAAGCGGGCTAGTGCGCCGCTACCAAAAAAGGCCGGGTTTCGTTAGTGCGGGGTGACTACAGACCTAGCAGGGACTGGACCCTCATGGCCACCGCTAGGTTGAGACGAGTCTCCGGATTTTCGAGGTCGAGTCCGGTGATCTCCCGGATGCGGTCGAGGCGGTAGCGCAGCGTGTTCGGGTGGACGCGGAGGCGCTGGGCGGCGTGCTGCTGCTCGCCGGTTTCCAGGTACGCCCGGAGCGTCGCCACGAGCGCCCCTTTGCGCGCGCGGTCATGCTCGATGAGGGGGCCAAGGTGTCGCTGGCTGTAGTCGACCAGCCGTTCGTCGCTCACCGCGGCGAGAAGTCCGGTCAGTCCTAGCTCGGGAACGGCGACGACCTGGCTCCACCTCTTGAATCGCGCGAGCGATTCCATCACCGAGGTCACCTCGCGCAGCGCGCCTTCGACGCCGGCGGGGGCTTCGATGGGCGCGCTGAACCCGACCGAGACGCTGAAGCCGGGCTTCCATTCCGTGACCGCCTGCTGGACCTGCAGGCCCAGGGCGTGGCTGCGCGCCTGATAATCGCCCGTCTCGGTTCCCAGTGGCAGCAGGGCGACGACCTGGTCCGACCGCCCCTGGACCAGCGCGCGTTGGTAGCTCATCCGGACGACCGCCGTCACGCGGCGCAGGAACTCGCGCTTCAGTGCCTGGATCGCGTCCTCCGAGATCTGCCGCGCCCGCGCGAAGCCGCGGAAGTCGTCGATGTCCACCAGAAGCACGATGTGCGCACCGTGCATCGGGTAGCCGACGTGGCGCGCGCGCCGCTGCGCGGCGGCGTCGTCGCCATATGTGCCGTGCAGGAGATCCTCGAGGAACTCGCCGCGCACTCGTCCCTCGACCTCGGAGAGCTCTCGTTCCTTGGCGATCGAGAGCGCGAGCACGAGCGCCGCCTGCTCGATGGCCATGAACGCGAGCTCCTCGTTCTGCGGCGGGTGGTCGAGAACCGAGATGTAGCCGAGCACCTGATTGGCGGCGAAGATCGGGGCGATGAGGCGCTCGCGGGACATCCCGAGGTTGGGGAACGCGGGCACTTTGACTGAGCCGCGCTTGGCGACCTCGCGCAGGATGCGCTGGATCTGCGGGTCGAAGAGCACGCGATGTGGTGTGCCCTGGCGGAGGATCGTCTCCTTGCGGTGTGGATCTGCGCTCCCGCCGGCGTGCGCGAGAAGGTGGAAGCTCGCGTCCTCGACGCTGACCGCGCTCTCGAGGAGATCGGCCAGGGTGCGACAGATCTCGTTGACGCCCTTGCCGTCGAGGACGAGCTCGGTGAAGCGGCGGTGGATCTCCATCGAGCGCTTCAGGCGCCAATGCTCGGCGTTGATGATTCGCTCGAGAAGCGGAGACATGAGGTCGACGAATTGCACGTCGGAGGGGATCGTGAAGAGCGGCACCTGCAAGCGGTCGGCCTCGGAGACCATCTCGGGCGGGAGCTTGCGCAGGTAGGGCAGAGGCCGCACGACGAGGCCCGCTCCGCCTCCTTCGGCGATCCGCCCGACGAGGCGGATCTGAGCGTCGAGGTCGTCTTTGATCGGAAACCCGCTGGTGAACATGAGGTCGCCGGCACGCGGTTGCACTTCTGGCGTCTCCATCAAGCGCACCCATTCGACCTGGCGATCGAGGCCCTCGGCGCCGGCGACGAGCTTGGCCGCGGAAAGCACCGAGCGCATCGCCTCACGTACGGTGGGACGGGGTGCTTCGACGTCCGCATCCACCCGCTTGGTCGCCATAAAACGGAAGCTTAGGGTGTGCTCGAAGGACAAGCAACTCGGCTGCCGGCTTGTGCCGCGGGCACTAGGAGCCTTTCCCGGCGACGCGTAACGTCGCAGCATGACCTACGAAGAGGCCCCGGCTTGCGACCGGCACGACAGCACTGTGCCCATGCAGCTGCGCACCATGCACTCCGACTCCTCAAGGCCTGACGTCGTGGTCGGCTTGTTCGAGTGTCCGGAATGCGGTCACGAGCGCAGGACGCCAATCCGCACCGAGACGGGAGAAAGCGCAGCGTAGCTCCCCTCCCCTGCCCTCCCCATGAATGGGGAGGGGCCTGGAGAACTTGGCTTCTTCTCTCCCATGAATGGGGAGGGGTCTGGAGAACTTGGCTACTCCCTTCCCATGAATGGGGAGGGGTCTGGAGAACTTGGCTTCTTCTCTCCCATGAATGGGGAGGGGTCTGGAGAAACTTGGCTACTCCTTTCCCATGAATGGGGACGGGTCTGGAGAACTTGGCTACTTCCTCCCATGAATCGGGGAGGGGTCTGGAGAGCTTTGCTACTTGTCGATGAGTTCGCGCAGCACCAGCGGCAGGATGCCGCCGTGGTGCATGTAGCCAATCTCCGTTTCGTTGTCGACCCGCGCGCGGGTGATGAAGCTCACAGTCGTTCCGTCGTCGGCGGCAGCCCTGACCTCAACCTGCTGACCCGGCTTCAGCGTGTTCAGGCCGTGGATCGTGTAGCGCTCCTCCCCGGTGAGACCAAGCAGGTGCGCATTTTCGCCGGGCGTGTATTGCAGCGGAAGAATGCCCATCCCGACGAGGTTGGAGCGGTGGATCCGCTCGAAGCTCTCCGCGATCACGGCGCGGACACCGAGGAGGAGCGGACCTTTCGCTGCCCAGTCGCGCGAGGAGCCGGTGCCGTACTCCTTGCCGGCGAGCACGACTAGCGGAACGCCTTCTGACGCGTAACGCTGCGACGCCTCGAAAATCGTGACTTCCTCTTGGCCCGGGAAGTGCCGCGTCCAGTAGCCCTCGCGTGACGCGAGAACGTTGCGCAGTCGGATGTTGCCGAATGTTCCTCGCTGCATGACCTCGTGGTTGCCGCGACGAGCGCCAAAGCTGTTGAATTCGAACCGATCCACTCCCTTCTCGATCAGGTAGCGACCGGCGGGGCTGTCGACCGGGATCGCGCCCGCCGGCGAGATGTGGTCGGTGGTCACCGAGTCGCCGACCATAGCGAGCACCCGGGCACCCTCGATGTCCGTCAACGCCTTGGGCTGCGGCGCAAACCCTTCAAAGTACGGTGGCTCTTTGACGTAGGTCGAATTCGGGTCCCACGCGAAGATCGGCCCCGTCGGCGCGGCCATCGACTTCCAGTGTTCGTCGCCTTCGAAGATGCGCGAGTACTCCCGCTTGAACATCTCCTGCTGCACGCATCGCTGGACGACCTCGTTGACCTCGTCCTGCGACGGCCACAGCTCGGAGAGCATCACCGGCTTGCCGTCCGGCGTTTCCGCCAGCGGCTCGGTCACCAGATTCTTGTGCACCGATCCGGCGAGCGCGAAGGCGACCACCAGGGGCGGGGATGCAAGGTAGCTCGCCTTCACGAGCGGATGGATGCGCGCCTCGAAGTTTCGATTTCCGGACAGCACCGCGACCACGCTCAGGTCTTCCTTGCTCACCGCGGCCTCGATCTCAGGGCTCGCGAGCGGGCCCGAGTTGCCGATGCAGGTCGTGCACCCGTAGCCGACCAGGAAGAAGCCGAGCTTTTCGAGCGGCTCCAGCAGCTCGGCGGTCTTCAGGTAGTCGGTCACGACGCGCGAGCCGGGCGCGAGGCTTGTCTTGACGTAGGGGCTGACCGTGAGGCCGAGCTCGACGGCCTTCTTGGCGAGCAAGCCCGCCGCGACCATCACTGACGGATTCGACGTGTTCGTGCAGCTTGTAATGGCGGCGATGACCACCGATCCGTTCTCCACCATGGCCTCGGGCTTGGCGTGCACGGCGACTGTCGCCCGGCCATCGACCGGGCCGCCTTCTTCGGTCAGGCGAGAGATCGCGTCGCGATCTGGTTTCGGCCCGGCCGCGAAGACGGTGCTGAAGCTGGTCCAGACATTAGGCAGGGCGACTCGGTCCTGCGGACGTTTCGGTCCGGCGACGCTCGATTCCACCTTGCTCAGGTCGAGCTCGAGCAGCTCGCTGAACTTTGGTGTCTCTGCGCCGGCGACGCGGAAGAGTCCCTGTTCCTTCGTGTATCGCTCGACGAGATCGATCTGCTCGCGATCGCGGCCAGTGACCTCGAGGTAACGAAGAGTCTGTTGATCAACTGGGAACAGCGCGGACGTCGCGCCGTACTCCGGGCACATGTTGCTCAGGGTCGCCCGGTCCGGGACCGAAAGACTGGAGAGTCCGTCACCGCAGAACTCGACGAACTTGTCGACCACGCCGTGCTTGCGGAGCATCTCTGTGAGCGTCAGCACGAGGTCGGTCGCGGTCGATCCCGCGGGCAGCGCGCCGAGGAAGCGCACGCCGACGACGATCGGTGGTGGAAGGTAGGCAGGCTGCCCGAGGATCGCGGCCTCCGCCTCGATTCCACCCGTGCCCCACCCCAGGACGCCCAGGCCGTTGACCATCGTGGTGTGCGAATCGGTGCCCATCAACGTGTCGGGGATCGCCACTTTCCGACCGCCGATGTCGCGAACCTGGACGACGTTCGCGAGGTATTCGAGGTTGACCTGGTGGCAGATGCCCATCCCGGGCGGGACCAGCGAGAAGTTGTGGAACGCCTGCTGCGCCCAGCGCAGAAGGGAGTAGCGCTCGCGGTTGCGCTCGATCTCCTTCTCGATGTTTCTCGTGTACGAGTCACGAAAGCCGAAGGAGTCGACCTGCACGGAGTGGTCGATGATCAGGTCGACGGGCACCAGCGGGTCGACCTTTCCCGCGTCCTTGCCCGCGCGCTTCATCGCGGATCGCATCGCCGCCAGGTCGACCACGGCCGGCACCCCCGTGAAGTCCTGCATCAGGACGCGTGCGGGAAGAAAGGGCAGCTCAGCACCGGCCGGTGCAGGCGCCGGCCACCGGGCCAGCACGCCGATGTTGGACTCTTCCGTCACCCCGGCTTCGACGAGCCTGACCAGGCCCTCGAGCAGGATCTTGACCGTCATCGGGAGGCGTGACGGGTCTTCGATCCCGGCTGCCGACTGGCCCTTCAGCGCGTAGAAGTCGAAGTCGGTTCCGCCGAGCTTCGACCTCTTGACCATGCTCGAAATCCTACGACTCAGCGGCCCGCCGACCGTCCGGCCTCGGCCATCTCGTTGACGATTCGGAGTACGCCGTCCGCCTCCTCGATCTCCTCTAGGGTGGCCGGCAGGGCAAGCCGCCAGTTTGGGAATTCGCCGATCGTGCCGGGTACGTTTGGCCGCTCCTGCACAGCGAGCGCGTCCTCGAGCGACGCCAGCACGATGCGCGGCCGCCCTTGGGCGAGGTGGCGGTAGACGGCGACGGTCACGTCGACCGGATGCGCATCGTCGGGCAGTTGCGTGAGCTGCACCAGCTTGTCGCGGAGGTGATGCAGGCGGTGCTCGGGCTCGCTGCGTCTCCAGATACCGGCGACGGTCGGCAGGTCGTGGGTTCCGACCGCTGCCACCGCGTCGTGCGGCCACATCTCAGGATGCGAGCTTTCGAACCAGACAAGCCGGTAGGAAAGCGATCCGATTTCAGCGAGGCGCCTGCGCACCACGGGCTCGACGAGTCCGAGGTCTTCGCCGATGACGAAAGCCTCCGCGCGACGGCTCTCGTTGGCCAGGAGCGACAGCAGGATGTCAGCCGGGTAGTGCACGTACGCGCCGTGCGCAGCCGGCATCCCCTCGGGGATCCAGAACAGCCGGAACAGGCCCATGACATGGTCGAGGCGGATGCCCGCTGCATGACTGGAGGCGCTGCGGATCGCGTCGATGAACGGCGCCCATTGCGCCTCGGCGAGGGCCCACGGGTTGAAGGGAGGCAGGCCCCAGTCCTGCCCGTCGCGGAAGAATTCATCCGGCGGCGCGCCGATGCGCATCTGCGGCGCCAGGAAGTCCTGCCATCGCCAGGCGTCGAATCCGTCGGCGGCAAAGCCAACCGGGACGTCGGTGATCAGGCCGATCTCGCGAGCGGCACGGGCCAGCTGGCGGTCGACGTGAAACTGCAGCCAGGCGTGGAATGCGATCCGATCAGCGAGGCGTTCGCGGGCGGATCTGATGCCAGGTGCGGATGGGTGGCGGATCTCGTCCGGCCAGTCGCGCCAGGCCGGCCCGTACTCCTCGCAGAGGGCGTTGAACGTCGCGTAGTCGCGCAGGGCGCCACCCTGGCGACGGGCGTACGCGGCCAGCCCTCGCGGTCGCGGAGCCGCGCGAAAGATCTCCTCGAGCGCGCTCGTCTTGGTCCTGAAGACGGCGTCGTAGTCGATGATCCGCTGGGCGTTCAGGTGACGTGCTGCTTCGAGGGCGGGGCGAATGTCGACCCCGTCAGCTCCTTCGACCTCGCCGACGCAAAGAAAGACCACGTTGCGAAATCGTCGGGTCGATGCGTAGTACGGCGACGACTGGTACCGCAACCCCGGAGTTTGGGCGCCGAGCGGGTTCAGGAGGATGAGCGCCGCGCCCGCGCCGCGCGACCACCGCGCAAAGCGCCGCAGGTCGGCGAGGTCGCCTATTCCCCAGCTGTTTCGCGAGCGGAGCGCGTAGAGCTGGATCGCCCACCCCCAGGTCCGCTCCGGCGCTTCCTCACATCGATCGTGTGGGAGCTGGGGTTCGGGCTGGGGCGGGGGCGTGTCCGTGTTCGCGCCCATCGCGTCGAGGATCGCCGCCTCAGCGGCGGGTGTCGTCTCGACCACCTCGCCTTGCCAGCCGTGGTACGCGGGCAGGAGGCCCCAGCGCCTTGCCCGCTCCGAGATCGAGCCGTGCAGGTCGGTCAGGCGAGCGACCGAAAGGGTTCGGGTTCGAAGCCGGCGAGGACTTCCTGCCAACCAGCAAGGGCGCGCGTGACCGCCGGATCGTCTCGCACCAGCCATGACAGGTGCCGCAATGCGTGCTCGAGCACGGCCTCGACGCCAATCGACTCCGGGGCCGACGTCGCTCCTCCGCGCGCCAGGTCGACGCGACGTACCGGCATCGTCACCAGCGAATCGGGTGGGAGGCTCGCTGGGACAGTGACGACCGCCACGTAGGTGAGCACGATCCTTCCTTCTTCATGTCGCCACGAGGTCGAGTGGACGATCAGGGGCGCCAGCGGATACCAGCCGAGGACCTCGAGCACGGTTTCTGCCGGTTTCGCCGACGGCACAAGACCGACGCGAAGCGAGTCGGCGTGGATCGGTTTGAGCCAGATCAGTTGGCCTTCGCTTGTTGCGACCGGGAGCACCTCGAGCGTCTGCGCGACGAATTGAGGCGACCACCCGACGGAGGAGATGGGCGGCCCGATGCTCTCGACGAGCTCGGCGACGCGTGCGTTTCGCCGGGGTTGGCTACTTCGTCGAGCCACTCGTGGTGCCGTTCTCGGCGATGCGCCAGATCGCGCGAACCTCCGCCGGGGTGATCTCCCGCTGATGCTCGGCGCGGCCGTGTGCCTGGATGTTCGCGATGACCTCGGACCTGGACCCGCGGGTCGTCCAGCCGCATCTGCAGGTGACTTCCATCAACACGATTCACAGCCTAGCTGACGCGTAGGATGCTGCCATGGCGATCGCCGAAGACCTCGAGGTCGCGTCGTTTCTGAAGGGCGGGCCCAAGAAGCTCTTCATTGGTGGGCGCTGGGTGGAGGCCGCCGGCGGCGAGACTTTTGAGACCATCGACCCCGCCACTGGCGAGGTCCTGGCTCGCGTAGCTGAGGGCCGTGCCGAGGACATCGACCGCGCCGTTGCCTCCGCCCGCAGGTCCTTCAATCGCGGCACGTGGCGTGAGCTGCCGCCTGCGGAAAGGGCGAAGGTCTTGTGGAAGGTCGGTGACATGCTCGAGGAGCGGGCCAACGAGTTCGCGCAGCTCGAAACGCTCGACAACGGGATGCCGATCAACGATGCGCTGCTGTTTCACGTGCCGCTGGCCGCAGCCACATTTCGCTACTACGCCGGCTGGGTGACCAAGCTCGATGGAGCGACTCAGCAGGTATCGCTTCCTGGGAAGTACCTCAGCTACACGCTGCGCGAGCCGATCGGCGTGGTGGGGCAGATCATCCCGTGGAACTTCCCGCTGCTCATGGCCGCGTGGAAGCTCGCGCCTGCCCTCGCCTGCGGCAACAGCGTGGTCCTCAAGCCATCCGAGGAGACGCCACTCAGCGCGTTGCTCCTCGCCGAGCTGCTGCAGCAGGCCGAGGTCCCGGATGGAGTCGTCAACGTGGTGCCGGGACGGGGCGAGGTCGCGGGCGCGCGTCTGGCCTCTCATCCCGACGTGGACAAGATCGCCTTCACCGGTTCCACCGAGGTTGGCAAGCTGATCGCGCGCGCGTCATCTGAAAGCAACCTGAAGCGTGTGAGCCTCGAGCTCGGAGGTAAGTCGCCCAACATCGTGTTCGCCGACGCGGACCTGACGCGGGCGGTGTCCGGCGCGTTCTTCGGCATCTTCTTCAACCAGGGCCAGGTGTGCTCGGCCGGGTCGCGGCTGTTCGTCCAGGAAAAGGTGTACGACCACACCCTCGATGAGCTGCTCAAAACGGTCAACGAGACGCGGATCGGACCTGGTATCGATCCCGTGACGCAGATGGGACCGCTCGTCTCGAGGACGCAGATGGATCGTGTGCTGGGCTACATCGCGCAAGGCAACAAGGAGGGGGCGCGGCTCATCGCTGGCGGCGGACGTGCCGAGGGCTTTGACGCCGGGTACTTCGTGAAGCCGACGGTGTTCGCCGACGTCGACGGCGACATGCGGATCGCTCGCGAGGAGATCTTTGGGCCGGTTGTCGCGGCGATTCCGTTCAGCGATGAGGAGGACGTCGTGGCCAAGGCGAACAGCACGATCTATGGACTGGTCGCCGGCGTCTGGACGAGGGACGTGGGCCGCGCCCATCGCGTCGCACACGCGCTCAAGGCGGGGACCGTTTACGTCAACTGCTATCACATCGTCGACCCGGTAACTCCCTGGGGCGGGTACAGGCAGAGTGGCTGGGGGCGCGAGCTCGGGCCCTACGCTCTAGATCTCTACACGGAGCTAAAGAACGTCATCGTCGATATCGGCTGACCGCCCGGCGCGCGCAGGGCGCAGGTTCAGGTGATGCCCGGTGTCGCGGGGATCCTCTTTGCGCTCGCGCAGCTCCTCGTCTCGTCGCCGGCGCCTCCAGCCGCGCCTGTCGCCAACCCGGCGGATGTTTTTCAGTTTCCCCTGCCCACGTGGCCGCCGCACTGCCTGGGTTTCGGCAGTCAGTGGCGCTACTGCGACGGCACGGCGCTGCGATCCTGCGCCTCGGGCGCGGTGTGGCTGCACACCGGCGTCGACATCGCGAGTGGCATCCAGCCGATCAGAGCTGCGGGCGACGGCGTGATCGTCGGTTACATGATCGACCCGACGTTTCATGGTGGCGTGCTGATCCGCCATCGCATGACCACCGGCGTGGTGATCACGCAGTACTGGCATGTATGGCTGCGTTCGGGATTTCACGTCGGATCGGTTGTGCAGCGAGGCCAGGTCATAGCGGACGTGGCGAGCATGGGCAGCCGGACGCACTTTCATTTCGCGGTTTTCAAAGGCGATATGGAATCGCATGCGTGGAACGGCGCGCTGCCGCCCTCGGCGTGCTCGGGCTTCCCTGCGTTCCCCTATAAGTTCGTGAACCCGACGACGTTCATCCAATCGCACATGAGGGCGTAGGTAGACCTCGGCGCTGTTGCGGGGGAACTGGACAGTGCGGTGGCCTACCTCGGCGCGATTAACA
>Ga0209057_1003304_pt1 | contig 11985 bp, 8 predicted proteins | sample GraSoiAngelo_146_FD_185903 | JGI IMG/M metagenome (GOLD analysis project Ga0209057, IMG submission 185903) | Grasslands soil microbial communities from the Angelo Coastal Reserve, California, USA - 14_1009_05_30cm (SPAdes) (version 2) | ecosystem: Environmental > Terrestrial > Soil > Grasslands ... | reverse complement strand
TGACGGTCGTGGCGATCCGCGAAGACGCCGCACCGCCGCCAGCCGACGAGCGCCTGCGGCGTCTGTCTCTGACGCTCGACGAGCTCGCGGCGACCGTGTGCGAGCACGACGACGGCGCGCTGGGGCGCCGGCCCGACGCCCGCAACTGGTCCGCGACGGAGATCGTTTGCCACCTCCGTGACGTGGAGGAGCTCTTTCTCATGCGGTTCATGACGATGCTCGCCATGGACGAGCCGAAGATCCTCGCGTTCAGCGCGGCACCGGCCGACCTGGAGGCGTGGGGGATCGGCGGCGGGATCGGGCACCCGCTCGATCCCGACCGGTGGGCCGAGGAGCGCCAGTACGGTCGCAACGACCCGCGCGAGGCGCTTGCGGCGTTCGCCAGGCGTCGCGGCGAGACGCTGGCGTTGCTGGAGCGCCTCGGCCCTGCCGAGTGGCAGCGCGGAGGTCTCCACCCGACGCGAGGCCGGATCACGATCGCGGAGTACGCGGTGGCGCTGGCCGCCCACGACGCCAACCACCTCGCCCAGCTCCACCGAGCGCTCGTCGGCCGCGCCTGAAGCGTTCAGCGAGTCTTCGCTGCGCGGTGCTCCAGGCGCTTGAGTGTGGCCGTGACGTCGATCGCGCCCGACAGGACCGGCGCCAGCGGATCGCCGACCTTTTCGAAGCGCGCGGGGGCGGTCTTGATCGTGAACCGCGCGGGATCGAGGCGCGCGGTGACTTCCTCCCAGCGCAGCGGGCACGCCACCGGCGCGCCGGGCAGCGGGCGCACCGAGAACGGCGCGACGATCGTCTGGCCGTGGCCGTTCTGGCCCCAGTCGATGTAGACCTTGCCGCCCCGCGCGCGCAGCGGGCGGGCGACCGTCGAGATCGCGGGCTCCTCCTCGACGCCGATCGTGGCGAGCAGCCGCGCGAAGGTGCGCGTCACCTCGTAGTCGTAGCGGGCACCGAGCGGGAGGACGATGTGGAGCCCGGTCGCGCCGGAGGTCTTGACGTAGCTCGGCAGCTCCAGCTCGTCGAGCACGCCGTGGAGCGTGCGCGCCACCTTGACCACATCGGTGAACGGCGCGCCCTTGGGATCGAGGTCGAGCACGAGCCAGTCGGGCCGATCGAGCGTGGGCAGATGCGAGCTCCAGAGGTGGAGCGGGATCGTCCCCATGTTCACGACGTAGCGCAGGCTCTCGCGATCGTTCACGATGAAGTAGTCGATGTCGCGGTCCGCGTCGTCGGCATGGATCCGCTCGGTCCGGATCCACGACGGCACCCACTCGGGCGCGTCCTTCTGGAAGAACGACTTCCCCTTGATCCCGTCCGGATACCGCGTGAGCACCAGCGGCCGATCCCGAAGATATGGCAAGAGCCACGGCGCCACCGCATCGTAATACTCGATCAAATCCAACTTGCTATAGCCTTCGTCCGGCCAAAACACCTTCTTCGGATTAGTAATCACCACCCTCTTCTCTTCCACCGGAACCGCCGAAGAGGAAGGAGACGAGTTGCGCGATGCTCGCGCGCCACTCCCGGCCCGCCCGCGCCGCCGCGGCGCGACGGCATCGCCAGAGGACGGCGTATCGTCAGCTCGCGGGTGACCGCGAGGGGGCGAGACGGAGGAGGCGGGGGCGGAGGGGGTCGACGGGACCCGTTCCCGTGAACCGTCGTCGGACCCCCCGCGCCCAGATGGAGCCCAGCCGCGACCGGGCAGCGCACGCGCGCCGCGTGGTCCCGCGATCCCCTCCGCCCCCGCCTCCTCCGCCTCGCCCCCTCGCGCCTCAAGCGGAAGCTCGCGCACGCACTCCTCAGGACGCTTGTCCTCGCGCAACCCGAGAAAAGCAGGGTGCCGGATCCCGCCATCGCGCGTCCACTCGGTGAAGCGAACTTCGCAGACGAGCCGAGGCTCGACCCAGTGATGACCGCGCCCGGCGGGCGTTCCGGAGGCGAACGGCGGCGTCGCGCGATCCAGCGGACCCAGCTTTTCCCACACGCGGTCGAGCGTCGCGTCGTCGAAGCCCGTGCCGACCTTCGACACGTAGACGAGCCCGCCCTGATCGTAGAGACCGAGGTGCAGAGCGCCGAAGCGAGCGCGCGAGCCCTGGGGCTCGGTGTAGCCGCCGATGACGAACTCTTGCCGGAGCTGGCACTTGATCTTGAGCCAGTCCCGCGAGCGCTTCGCGACGTACGCGCTGCCGAGCTTCTTGGCGACGATGCCCTCGAGACGCTGCTCGCACGCCGCGTCGAGGAATTCGATGCCGTGGCCGACCACGTGATCGCCGTAGTGGACGAACCCCCGTGGGGGCAGCAGGAGCTTCAGACACTCCTTGCGCGCCTCGAGCGGCAGCCGGCGCACGTCGCGCCCATCGAGCGCGAGCACGTCGAACACGACGGCGCTGACCGGCACGGCGCCGCGCGCGTGCTCGACGTCGGCGGGGCGCGTCAGGCCCATGCGCGCCTGCAGGAGCTGGAAGCTCGCGCGGCCCGTCTCATCGAGCGCCACGACCTCGGCGTCGAGGCAGAATCGGTCGAGCGGCAACGCGCGGAGAGCCGCCGTCACCTCGGGATAGCGTCCCGCGAAGTCCTGGCCACTCCGCCCACGCAGCTCGACGCGGTCGTTCTCGCGCCAGGCCAGGACGCGGACGCCGTCGTACTTGATCTCGAAGAGCCAGCCGGGATTCGAGAACGGCTCCTCGCTGAGTGTCGCCAGCATGAAGAGATCGCCGCGCGGCGTCACCTCGGCGCGGGGCGCCCCGAGCTCGACCAGCCGCTTGCGCAGCGTGTCCAGGCGGCCCGCGCCGTCGCGCAGCTCCTCGATCGTCAGCCCCGAGAACACCGACTCCGGGAATCGCTCGACCGGCTCGGTCTCGCTCACGAACGCGTCCGACTTCTTGAGCAGCAGCCAGTCCTTGTCCTTGCCGCTCATGCGCGCCAGTGTCCACCGCCCGCGCAGCTTGAACCCGAACAGCTCGAACTCGAGCTTCCCCCGCTCGATCTGCTCGCGCGCGGGCTCGGGTTTGGTGAGCTGGAAGCGGCCGGCATCCCACACCATCGATGGCCCCGCGCCGTAGTTGCCCTCGGGGATCACCCCCTCGAAGTCCGCGTACTCGAGCGGATGATCCTCGACGTGCACCGCCAGGCGCTTTTCGTGGGAGCGCATGGACGGTCCCTTCGGCACCGCCCAGCTCTTCAGCACGCCGTCGAGCTCCAGACGCAGGTCGTAGTGGAGCCGGCGCGCCGAGTGCTTGTGGACGACGAACCGGTTGCCCGCGCCGGCGCTGGGGCCGCCGAACGGTTCCGGCGTCTGCGCGGGATCGCGCTTGCGCCGGTACTCGTCGAGGCCGCGGCCTCTAGACACGGAGCGCCAGCACCACGGAGAGCGAGGCCATCAGGTTGTCCGCCGCGTGCGACGCGATCGACGGCAGGAGGCTGCCGGTCCGCTCGTATGCCCACGCCCACAGGAGACCGCTCCAGAAGACGGCGGCGAAGCCGAGCACGCCGTAGCCGTGGGCGATCGCGAAGATCCCGGCGCTCAGCAGCGCCGCGCCGGGCACGCCGAAGCGCCGGCGAAGGGTCGCGAACACGAGCCCGCGAAACACGATCTCCTCGAACACCGGCGTGAGGACGACCGTGTCGAGGACCGTCAGGCCGACCACGAGCGGCGGGCCCCACGCCAGATCGCGATCGAACCACTCCGTCCAGTGCGCGGTGAGCCCGACCCGCCGCCCCGCCAGGTCGATCGCGACGCCGCCGAGCTGCCCGAGCGACAGCACGGCGAGGAACACGAACAGGAGGCGGCGCATGCCGCCCGCCGCGGGCATCAGCCCGAGCCCCTCGGCGAAGGGCACCCCGGACGGTTCGAGCAGCCGCCGGCGGGCGAGCAGCAGCACCGGCAAGAACGCGGCGTTCGTCGCCACGCCGAGCGCCACCCGCGCGAACGGTCGATCGGATCCGGTGAACGTGAAGAAGTAGAGCGCGACGAGCGTGATGGCGCCGAGCGCGCCGCCGCGAATCAGGACCCCGGCGCCCACCCGTCCCCGCCAGGGCGGCGGGAGCACGACCGCGCCGATGCGCGCGAGCCTGTCGCCCCGCAGCACGAGCCGGACCAGGACCAGGCCCCCCGCCACGAGCAGGACCAGCTCCACCACGATCATCGCGCGCGAGCGGTTCAGCAGCGGCCTCGAGCGGGCGGCCTGCGACGCGTTCGCGCGATCCAGCAGTTCGGCGTCGCCGGGCCGCACCGCAAGGCGCACGGCGATGCGGTCCCTGAACCAGCCTGGCTCGAGCACCTCCGCGAGCGTCTCGTCGTCGAGGGTCGCGGCGTCCGCGGTGTCGAGCGATTCCGGAAGATAGGCGGCGGCGACGAGCCGTGCGAGCGCCGGCATGGGATCGGGGCGGCGCGCCCACTCGTCGACACGGCGCCGCACGCTCGCCGGCCGGCCGGATTCGCCTTCGAGGATCGCCAGGTGCAGGTCGACGGCCGGATCGAACGATGCGGCCGCCAGCTCTTCGTACCAGCCGAGCGCCTCGGCGACGTCGCTCGCGCGGTCGCTCAGCAGCAACCGATAGACGGCGCGCTCCCACGCCGGCCCGCGCTCGATGCCCTCGTCGAGGTCCATGGTCCGTCCCACGATCAGCGCGAGCGCGCGCTCGGGCTCCACCATCTCCTCGACGCGCGATCCGCCGTACTGGAGCCACGCCATGAACGCGAGGAACAGGACGAGCACGACGGCGGACAGGATGGTGAGAACCCCGACATGTTGCCTCTCGACCGGCGTCGGGACGCTATCCATGGGAGGGTCCATGCCTGCGGGCATCATAGAGAGCAACATGCTATCGTGCAAACCATGGCGCCGCACTCGATCGGCACGGGCACGATCTCCTTCGGCCTGGTCTCGATCCCGATCAGGCTGTACACCGCCGCGTCGTCGGGGAACGTGTCGTTCAACCTGCTGCACGCCAAGTGCGGCTCGCGCATCCGCCAGCAGACGTTCTGCCCGACGTGCAACGAGGTGGTCGACCGCGCGAGCCTCGTGCGCGGCTACGAGTTCGCCAAGGACCAGTACGTGCGCGTCAGCGACGACGAGCTGAAGTCGCTCGAGGGCGAGACCTCCAAGGTCCTCGACATCGCCGAGTTCGTGCCGCTCGCGTCGGTGGACCCGATCTACTTCGAGAAGACGTACTATCTCGGGCCCGACAAGGGCGGCGACAAGGCGTACCGGCTGCTGGCCGACGCGATGGAGAAGAACTCTCGCGTGGCGCTCGCCAAGTTCGTCATGCGCGGCAAGGAGAGCCTCGTCCTCATCCGGCCGGCGAAGAGCGGCCTCATGCTCCACACCATGTACTTCGCCGACGAAGTCCGCGACTTCGGCGAGATCGACCGCGGGCAGTCGGCGAAGATCAAGCCCGGCGAGCTCGAGCTGGCGCTCCAGCTCATCGACGGGCTCTCGAACGACGAGTTCAAGCCCGAGCAGTACCAGGACGAGTACCGCCAGCACGTGCTCGGCATGATCGACCAGAAGGTCGAGGGCAAGGAAGTCACCACTGTCGGCCCTCAAGTTCAACGCGCCCAGGTCATCGATCTGATGGACGCGCTGAAAGAGAGTCTCGCCAAGCGCGTCGCCTCCGGCGAGAAGCGGCCGTTGGCGAAGGCCAAGCGCGACGCCGCCCCGGCCCCGGCGGCCCCGAAGCGCGCCCAGGCCGCGAAGAAGTAGCTCTCCCTCCTTTTCTCCCCGCGCGAGTTAGAATGAATTCGAGTCTGCTGGCATGCCCAGGATCACACTCGAGCCGCGGTTTCAGGTCGAGTACCTGTCGGTGCTCGACAGCGACGGCAACCTCGACACCGCGCTCGAACCCAAGCTCTCCGAAAATGACCTGAAGGCGCTCTATCGCGCCATGCTGCTCGGCCGGCGGCTCGACGAGCGGATGGTGCGCCTGCAGCGGCAGGGACGGGTCGGCACGTTCGCGCCCATCAAGGGCCAGGAAGCGTCCCAGATCGGCAGCGCCTTCACCCTGCGGCCGAGCGACTGGATGGTGCCGTCGTTCCGGGAGACCGCCGCGATGGTCTGGCGCGGGTGGCCGATCGACAAGCTCCTGCACTTCTTCGCGGGCCGGCTCGAAGGCGGCCAGCCGGCGCCCGACCAGCACGACCTGCCGATCACGATCCCCGTCGCGACCCAGCTGCCCCACGCGGTGGGCCTCGCCTACGCGGTCCAGTACCGCGGCGACGACGCGGTGGTCATGGCGTACTTCGGCGACGGCGCGACCTCCGAGGGCGACTTCCACGAGGCGATGAACTTCGCCGGCGTGTGGCACGTCCCGGTGGTGTTCGTGTGCCAGAACAACCAGTGGGCGATCTCGGTGCCCCTCAAGAAGCAGACGCACTCGCGCACGATCGCCCAGAAAGCCCTCGCCTACGGCCTGCCGGGCCTCCAGGTGGACGGCAACGACGTGCTCGCCGTCTACGCGGCCGCGCGGGAGGCGGTGGACCGGGCGCGCGCCGGCGACGGCCCGACGCTGATCGAGTGCGTCACCTATCGGCTGGGCGTCCACACGACCGCCGACGACCCGACCAAGTACCGCGCCGAGGAAGAAGTGCGGATGTGGGAGCAGAAGGACCCGCTGACGCGCTTCCGGATCCACCTCGAGAAGCGCGATCTCCTCGAGACGGGGCTCGAGCAGCGCGTCGACGACGAGATCGCACAGGCGGTGCGCCGCTTCGAGGCCGCGCCGCCGGCCGATCCGCTCACGATGTTCGAGCACGCCTACGCGACGCCGCCGCCCGGGCTGCTGGCGCAGCGTGACGAGATGGCCGCGCGCGAGCACGCCGCCCCGGCGCTCGACGGCCAGCAGCCGCCGGCGCCGGTGGACGCAACGCCGATGCGGGGCCAGCGGCGGACACGGCGCTGACCATGGCCAAGCTGAACATGGTCAAGGCCCTCAACCTGGCGCTCCTGGAGGAGATGGAGCGCGACAACGACGTGCTCGTCCTCGGCGAGGACGTGGGCGTCGACGGCGGGGTCTTCCGCGTGACCGACGACCTGCAGCGGAAGTTCGGCTCGCAGCGCGTGATCGACAGCCCGCTCGCGGAGGCGGCCATCATCGGGACCGCCGTCGGGATGGCGCTCTACGGTCTCAAGCCGGTTTGCGAGATCCAGTTCTCCGGCTTCGCGTTCCAGTGCTTCCACCAGATCGAGAACCACTGCGCCCGCTACCGCATGCGCTCCCAGGGACGGTTCCACATCCCGATGGTGATTCGCATGCCGTACGGGGGCGGCGTGCGGGCCCTCGAGCACCACTCGGAGTCGGAGGAGCAGTTTTACGCCCACATCCCCGGGCTGAAGATGGTCATCCCCTCAGGACCGCGCACCGCGCGCGGCCTCCTCGCCGCCGCGATCCGCGACCCCGACCCGGTGATCTTCTTCGAGGCCAAGGCGCTCTATCACGCCGCCAAGGAAGACGTGCCGGACGAGAGCGAGGCGCTGCCGATCGGCCGTGCGCAGATCGCGCGCGAGGGCGACGCCCTCACGCTGGTCGCCTACGGCGCCATGCTCCGGGTGGCGCTCGAGGCCGCCGATATCCTACGGATCGAGGACGGCGCGCGCGTCGAGGTGATCGACCTGCTCACGATCTCGCCACTCGACCGCGACGCGCTCGTGACGTCGGTCAAGAAGACTGGACGCGCGGTCGTCGTACACGAGGCGCCGCGGAGCTTCGGGCCCGGCGCCGAGATCGCGGCCTCGATCATGGACGGCGCGTTCCTCTCGCTCGAAGCGCCGATCCGCCGCGTGACCGCCCACGACGTCCCGTTCGTCGGCTTCGCCCGCGAGAAGGCGAACGTGCCCGACGTCCCGCGCGTCGTCGCCGCCGTCCGCGAAACCCTCGCGTTCTGAGGCGCGCCCGCCCATGCCCCGCTCGTTCGCGTTGCCCGATCTCGGCGAGGGACTGACCGAGGCCGAGATCGTCAAGGTGCTGGTCGGCGAGGGCGACGTCGTCGCCGAGGACGCGCCTTTGCTCGAGGTCGAGACCGACAAAGCCACCGTCGAGATTCCTTCCCCGTTCGCTGGTCGCGTCGCTCGCGTTCACATCCAGCCCGGCCAGACCGTCAAAGTCGGGGAGGTGCTCGTCACTTTCGACGACTCGTCGGCGGTGGGGGCGGGGCACGGAGGTGGGGGGAGGGGTCGCGGGGCTTCGGAACCCCACTCGCCCCGGACCCCTCCCCCCGCCCCCTCGCCCCTGCCCCGCCGGCAGCCCGCGACGGTCGCGAATGTGAGCGAGCAGCCGCTCGCGCATGCGGCTGGCGGTTCGGAGCGTGCCGCCGCATCCGCGCCGGCGATGGCGACGGGTACTGGCGTTGGCGTGGGGCCGGTGCCGGCGACGCCGGCGACTCGACGGCTTGCGCGCGAGCTTGGGGTCGATTTGAGGGTGGTGCGGGCGACGGGGCCTGCGGGGCGCGTGACCGATGATGATGTCCGTGCTGCCACGTCTGGTTCCGCGTCTCGGTCGAGCTCGCTTGCGGCAGAGGTCGTCGCTCCGAGCCGGGCGCCGCCGCCCCGACGCGCGGCGGCGCAGCCGCGGAGCGAGCGCAGGTCGCGAAGCCGCTGGCGCCGATTGGCGCTGAGGCGCCGCCGTTGCCGCGGTTCGAGCAGTGGGGGCCGGTGCAGCGGCAGCCGCTGTCGCATCTGCGGCGCACGATCGCGGAGCGCATGGCGCTCTCGGCGACGCTGATCCCGCACGTGACGCATTTCGATCGCGCCGACGTCACCGAGCTCGACGCGATCATCCGCCGCTCGGTGGAGCCCGCGCGAGAGCGCGGCCTCGTGCTCACGCTGACGAGTTTTCTGCTGAAGGCAGCCGCGCTGGCGCTCAAGGAGCACCCGCAGTTCAACGCGAGCCTGGACGGCGCGGCCGGCGAGCTGATCCTCAAGCGCTACTACCATCTGGGCGTCGCGGTGGCGACCGAGCGAGGATTGATCGTCCCGGTGATCCGCGACGTGGACCGGAAGCCGCTCGTGCAGCTCCAGCGCGAGCTCGCGACGCTCGCCCAGCGTGTCCGCGAGGGCAAGGCCACGCTCGACGATCTACGGGGCGGGACCTTCACCATCACCAACATCGGCGCGCTGGGTGGAACCGGCGCGATCCCGATCATCAACTACCCCGAAGCGGCCATTCTCGGCGTGGCGCGCGCCCGCGAAGAGCCCGTGGTGCTCGAGGGCCGGATCGTGCCGCGCACGCTCCTGCCGATCTCGCTCACGTTCGACCACCGCGTCGCCGACGGCGCCGACGGCGCGCGCTTCGCCGCGGCCATCGTGCGCCGGCTCGAGCGTCCGGAGCAGTTGCTCCTCGACTGGTGATCCGGCGATGGTGATGGGCGACCTCGTGATCGAGGTGGACGTGGCCGTGATCGGCGGCGGCCCCGGCGGCTATTCGGCGGCGTTCCGCTGCGCCGAGCTGGGGCTCGAGACGGTAGTCGTGGACGCCGGCAAGCGGCTCGGCGGCGCCTGCCTCTGGGAGGGCTGCATCCCGTCCAAGGCGCTGCTCCACGTCGCCGCGCTGATCGAGGACGCCACGCGCGCCCGCGAGATCGGCGTCGAGTTCGGCGAGCCGCACGTCTCGCTCGACCCGCTGCGCAAGTGGAAGGCCGAGCGAGTCGTGGGCCGGCTGGCGCGCGGCCTCGCGTCGGTCGCGAAGACCAAGGGCGTCGAGGTGATCGGCGGCCGCGCCGTGTTCGAGAGCTCGCGCGAGCTGCGCGTCGAGAGCGACGAGCCCCAGAAGATCCGCTTCAAGCACGCGATCGTGGCGACCGGCTCGCTCCCGTCGCGCGTGCCCGGCCTCCCGCTCGAGTCCGATCGCATCATGGATTCCACCGCGGCGCTCGAGCTGCCGGATATTCCGGAGCGGTTGCTCGTGATCGGCGGCGGCTATATCGGTCTCGAGCTCGGTCAGGTCTACGCCTCGCTCGGCAGCGTGGTCACCGTCGCCGAGATGACCGACGGCCTGCTGCCGGGCCCGGACCGCGACCTGGTCCAGCCGCTCGCGCGGCGGTGCGAGAAGCTCTTCGCGAAGATCCGGCTCGGCACCACGGTGACGTCGCTCACGGAGCGGGGCTCGGCGGTCGAGGCCCGCTTCGGCGGCGACGCGGTCGAGGCGTTCGACCGCGTGCTGGTCGCGGTCGGACGCGCGCCGGTCAGCGCCGGCCTGGGGCTCGAGACGACCCGCGCCAGCGTCGACGCGCGCGGCGTCGTCGCGGTCGATGAGCGTTGTCGCACCGCGGATCCGGCGATCTACGCGGTCGGCGACGTCACCGGCGAGCCGATGCTCGCCCACCGCGCGATGCGCCAGGGCAAGGTGGCGGGCGAGGTGATCGCGGGCCGCCCGGCGGCGTTCGACAACGTCGTCGTCCCCGCGGTCGTCTTCACCGATCCCGAGGTCGCCTGGTGCGGGCTCACCGAATCGCAAGCGCAGCGCGACGGGCGCCGGGTCCAGGTCGCGCGCTTCGCGTGGGCGGCCTCGGGCCGCGCGGCGACCCTCGGTCGCAGCGACGGCGTGACGAAGCTCATCGCGGATCCGGACACGGGGCGCCTCCTCGGCGCCGGGATCGTGGGGCCGGGCGCGGGAGAGCTGATCGCCGAAGCCGCGCTCGCGGTCGAGACCGCGCTCACCGTCGAGGACCTCGCGGCGACGATCCACACGCACCCCACCCTGTCCGAGACGTTGATGGAGGCCGCCGAAGCGCTCCTGCAGCGCTCGTGACGCCGCGCTGGGGGATCCTCGCGCTCGTCACGCTCGCCCACGGCCTGGGCGCCCTGACCGCGCTGGCCGCCGTCCCGCTCGCGCCGTTTCTCCTCGAGGAGCTGGCGCTCTCCCGCGCGCAGGCCGGGCTCTTTCTGCCCGCGGTCTACCTGGGCGGCGTGCTGATGGCGCTGCCCGCCGGTTGGGTGACCGACCGTCTCGGGGTGAGCCTGACGCTCGGGGTTGGTCAGCTCATCATCGGCGCCATGGTCGTCCTCGCCGCGACCACTCACGGGCTCCCCGCGCTCCTGGCGCTGCTGGTCCTCGGCGGCTTCGGCTTCAGCGCGCTGAATCCGGCGACGGGCAAGGCGGTGGTGGACTGGTTTCCGCCGCGCGAGCGCGGGCTCGCGATGGGCCTCAAGCAGACCGGCCTCACGCTCGGCGGCCTGGCGGCGGCGCTGGCGCTCCCGCCCATCGCCGTCCTGTGGAGCTGGCGTCACGCGCTGGCCCTGGCCGGCGTGCTCTCGGTCGCCTCCGCTGCGCTCGTCTCGATCTTCTACCGGCCGAGCCCGAGCGAGGCGATCCCGCGCGTGGTGGAGGCGCCGCAGCTCGCCGAGCTCGGGGTGTTTCTCCGCCGTCCGCCGATCCTCGTCGTCTTCGGCTGCGGGCTGGCGCTCTCGATCGCCCAGTCGTCGCTGCTCGCGTACCTGGTGCTCTACACGAAAGAGACCTACGCCGTCTCCGCCGTGACCGCGGCGCGGTTCCTCGCCCTGGCCCAGCTCGGCGGAACGACCGGTCGCGTGCTCTGGGGGCTGGTCTCCGACCGCTCGTTCGGCGGCCGCCGCCGGCCCGGCGTCGTGGCCAGCGCGGTGATCGTGGCCGTCGCGTACGTGGCGCTGGCCCTCGGCAGCTCGCTACCGCTGTGGCTCGTGGCGGTCGTCGCGTTCGTCGCGGGGGCCGGCGCGCTCGGCTGGGTCGGGCTCTACTTCGCGCTGGTGGCCGAGATCGGCGGCGCTCGCCACGCCGGGACGCTCACCGGCGCCGCCACCGCCTGCTCGTGGAGCGGGACCATCGTGGGCCCCCTGCTCTTCGCCGCGCTCCTCGGCGCCACCTCTAGCTATGTCATCCCGTGGCTCGTGCTGAGCGTCATCGCGGCGGCGGTCGCCCTCACGCTGCCGCGGCTGGCGCCGCTGGTGCAGCGTGGCCGACACGCGGTTGTGGCAGACTGAGGCGGTGAGCACGATCCTCGTGACCGGATTCGAGCCT
>Ga0209057_1003300_pt1 | contig 11988 bp, 8 predicted proteins | sample GraSoiAngelo_146_FD_185903 | JGI IMG/M metagenome (GOLD analysis project Ga0209057, IMG submission 185903) | Grasslands soil microbial communities from the Angelo Coastal Reserve, California, USA - 14_1009_05_30cm (SPAdes) (version 2) | ecosystem: Environmental > Terrestrial > Soil > Grasslands ... | reverse complement strand
GGACGTCGACGGAATGTTCGACTACGTGCTGCACTACGTCGATCTGCTCGGCGCGCTCCGGCTCCCCGCGCTGCCCGTGGTCGGTACCTCGCTCGGTGGCTGGATCGGGGCGGAGCTGGCCGCCCTCTACCCCGAGCGCGTGGCGCGCCTCGTGCTGGTCGACGCGGTCGGCCTCTGGATCGACGCGGCGCCCATCGGCGAGCTCTTCGGCTCGACCCCGCCCGAGCTGGCCCGGATGATCTTCCACGACCAGCAGCACCCGATCGCTCAGATGATGCACGCCATGACGAACCTGAGCGAGGTGCCGGAGGACTTCGCCTACGCCCAGCTGAAGGCGCTGGAGGCGGCGGCGCGCGTCGGCTGGAACCCGTACCTGCACGACCCGAAGCTCGAGCGGCGGCTCGGTCGCGTCACGGCGCCGACCCTCGTCCTCTGGGGGCGGCAGGACGGCCTCGTGCCGCTCGTCTACGGCGAGCGCTACCGCGACCGCATCCCGGGCGCGCGCCTCGAGGTGATCGAGCGCTGCGGCCACCTGCCGCCGATCGAGCGGCCGGCGGACTTCGCCGCCCGCACGCTCGGCTTCCTCTCCGCCTGACCGCCCGCGCCGACCGAACGCTACAACAACGTCCCGCGCAGGATCAGGCTCGCGATCGAGAAGTAGATCACGAGCCCGCTCACGTCGACCAGCGTGGCGACGAAGGGCGCCGAGGCGCTGGCGGGGTCGAAGCCGATCCGGCGCAGCACGAGCGGCAGCATCGAGCCGGCGATCGTCCCCCACATCACCACCCCGATCAGGCTCGCGGCGACGGTGAGCGCGATGCGCAGGTAGTGGTCGCCGTAGGTGTGGAAGAGGACCTGCCAGAGGAGGATGCGGGCGAGGCCGATCGAGGCGAGGATCGCGCCCAGCGACATCCCGGCGCCGATCTCGCGCCGCACGACGCGCCACCAGTCGCGCAGCTTCACCTCGCCGAGGGCGAGCGCGCGCACCACCAGGGTCGAGGCCTGCGAGCCCGAGTTGCCGCCGCTCGAGATGATGAGCGGCACGAAGAGCGCCAGGACCACGGCGCGCGCGATCTCGCGCTCGTAGAACCCCATCGCCGTGGCGGTCAGCATCTCGCCCACGAACAGGATGGCGAGCCAGCCGGCGCGCTTGCGGACCATGCTCGCGAAGCCGATCTCCAGGTAGGGCGCGTCGAGGGCCTCCATGCCGCCGATCTTCTGGATGTCCTCGGTGGCCTCCTCCTGGACGACGTCGACGATGTCGTCGACCGTGACGATGCCCTTCACGTGCCGCTCGGCGTCGATGACCGGGATGGCGAGGAAGTCGTGCTCGGCGAACAGGCGCGAGAGCGCCTCCTGGTCCATGCTCTCGGGGGCGGTGACGACCTCGGTGTGCATGATGTCGCGCACCTTCTTCTCGGGCGGCGCGGCGAACAGGTCGCGGAACGACACCACGCCGAGCAGGCGCTGCTCGGCGTCGAGCACGTACATGTAGTAGATGGTCTCCAGGCGCTCGCGCGCCTGGCGGCGGAGGTAGGTGATCGCTTCGTCGACGCTCATGTCGGGGCGGAGCCGCGCGTAGCGCGGGTTCATGAGCCCGCCCGCGTCGTCCTCGGCATAGGCGAGGAGCGCCGCCACCTCCTTGCGCGTCGGCTCGTCCAGCAGGGCGAGCAGCCCCTCGCGCTCGGCCTGGGGCGCCGCCTGCACGACGTCGGCCGCGTCGTCGGGCGGCAGCAGGCGCATCCACGAGCGCCGCTCGCCGGGCGAGGTCTCGAGGATCAGCTCCGCCTGGTCGCGGGCGGGCAGCGACAGCAGCAGGTCCTCGGCCTCGGCGTGGGGCAGGAGCCGCAGGCCCTCCAGGCGCTCCTCGGCGGAGAGCACCGGCCACGCGTCCGCCAGCTCGGAGGCGAGCAGGCTCCGCTCGCGCGCCCGCTCGACGACGGCCGGCGTCATGAGCCTCCTCTCGCTGGACGGGGCACGCTCGCGACCTCCTCACCACCCGGGGCGGGAGGGGTGCCGCGCGCCCGGGCGGTCCTACGGTTCGTATGGACGGCTTTGGCCGTCGCTACTCATGGAGCACCCGTGGTTAGCGCAACCGCGCGAGTTCGTCCAGCCGCGGGCCCCAGTCGCCCCTCGATCGCCGCGCGCCGGCGCGGGCGCTCCCCACGGCGAGCACGAGCGCGGCGGGGGCGATCGGCGCTCTGGTCACCGGCAGACTAGTGCTGCTCCATCTTCTGCTCGCGCGCCTTCAGGTTCTCCATCTTGTGCTCGATGCGCGTGTCCTTGCGCTCGAGCCGCTGCTCCTTGTGCTCGACCTTCTTCTCCTTCTTCTCGACCGAGGCGAGCCCCTGCTTGATCTGCCCGAGCGCGCGATCGATGTCGCCGATCGCCTGCTTGCGGTGACCGGCGTAGTCGTGGCCCGCGGCCTGCAGCTCGCTCTTCGCCTTCTCGAGGTCCGCCTTCGCCGCCTCCATCTGCGGATGCTCCTGAGCCAGCACCCCGCCCGCCGCGAAGATGAGCCCCGCTGCAACCGCCGTCGCGAGTCCCTTCATGGTGTCCTCCTCCCGCTGGGGTTCGGCTGCCCTCCCTATCACCGCCACGCGGCGATTTGAACCCCTCGTCGGCGGGATGGTATTGCTGCTGCAATGGCGACGGTCATCACCAGCGAGTGCATCAACTGCGGCGCCTGCGAGCCCGAGTGCCCGAATACCGCCATCTACCAGGGCGGGGTCGAGTGGCAGGCGCCCGACGGCGCGATGCATGCGGCGATCTCCAACGACATCTTCTACATCGTCCCCGAGAAGTGCACCGAGTGCGTCGGCTTCTACGACCAGGAGGCGTGCGCCAAGGTCTGCCCGGTCGACTGCTGCGTGCCCGACCCCGAGCGGCCGGAGAGCGAGGCGCTGCTCCTCGAGCGCGCCCGGGCGCTCCATCCCGACAAGACGATCCCCGACGACTCACCCTCGCGCTTCAAGAAGGAGGGCGCCGCCGCGCCGGCGGCCGCGAAGCCTGCGGCGGAGGCGAAGCCGGCTGCGCCCGTCCCGGCCGCGGCGGCGCCGGCTCCCGCCGCCCCGGTGGCCGCCGCGGACGCCGACACCGGCCTGGCCCTCCCGGATCCCGACGAGTGGGAGATTCCGATCGTCTGCTTCCGCTGCAACGGCGAGTACACCGTGCCCTTCCGCTACTTCCGCGCCGGCGTCGTCTTCTCCTGCCCGCACTGCCAGGGGACGTTCGTGCCGACCCTCAGCATGGTGCGCGGCGTGGAGGAGGCCCTGGCGCAGTTCCATGCGCGCTGGCGGCGCGCCTTCGAGCAGGTCCATGAGCGGCGCCGGCGGGAGCTCGAGCAGTTCGAGGAGCGGCAGCGGATGGAGCTGGAGCAGTTCTCCGCCGAGCTGCGCGCCATCGCCACGCGCGAGAAGGCGCCGGGCGCGCCCACCAAGCGCAAGGGCTTCTTCAGCTTCTGAGGCAGCGGCTCTACGAGTACCTGACCGACCGCCCGGCGGGCGCCACGCCGGAGGAGCTGCTCGATCTCGTCTTCACGGCGCAGGGCCGCGATCCGGAGTTCGGCGCGCGCTTTCTCGCCACACTCCTCGGTGCCGACCCGCGCTTCCGCTTCGATGCGGGGGACGGGCGGTGGCGCGCGCGCATCCACGACGCGCTCGCGCGCCCGCTCCACGAGGTGTCGTTCGTGGCGGTCGACCTCGAGACGACCGGCGACGGGCCGGCGGCCTCCGGCATCATCGAGATCGGCGCGGTCAGGGTCGAGGGCGGACGGCTCGGCGAGAGCTTCGTCACGCTGGTCGATCCCGGCCGGGCGATCCATCCCTTCGTCGTGCGGCTGACCGGCATCACCGATGCCATGGTCGCCGGCGCCCCGACGATCGAGGAGGCCCTCCCCCGCTTCCTCGCCTTCGCGCGCGACGGGGTGCTGGTCGCGCACAACGCCGTCTTCGACGTCGGGCAGCTGGACGCGGCGCAGCGCCTGGTCGGCGGCCGGCCGCTCCATCTGCCCGCGCTCTGCACGTTCAAGCTCGCGCGCCGGCTCATGCCCGAGCTGCGCCGCCGCTCGCTCGAAGCCGTGGCCGGGGCGCTCGGCATCGGCTGTGCCGGCCGCCACCGCGCGCTCCCCGACGCGCGCATCGCGGCGGAGATCCTCACCGTCTTCCTCGAGCGTGTGGCGAGCCGTGGCATGGCCCGCCTCGATCAGCTGCTCGACTTCCAGCGGAGCGCCGTCGACGGCCGGCCGTTCGTCGTCCACGTGCCGCGCGAGCGGCTGGCGGAGGTGCCGGCGACGCCGGGCGTGTACCACCTGCTCGACCGCGCGGGCCGCCTCCTCTACGTCGGGAAGGCGGTCCGCCTGCGCGAGCGCCTGGCGTCCTACTTCACGAACGCGCGCGGGCACTCGGCGCGCGTCCTCGACCTGATCCGGCACACGCACGACTTCCACATCACCGAGACCGGGTCGGAGCTGGCCGCCGCGCTCCTCGAGGCGCGGCAGATCCGTGAACTGAAGCCTCCCTACAACCGGCAGCGGAAGCACCTCCCGCGCATCGGCTTCCTGAAGCTCACCACGCGGGGCTCGTACCCGCGCCTCGGCGTGACGCGGCGGCTCGCCGCCGACCGCGCCACGTACCTGGGGCCGTTTCGCAGCCTCGAGGCCGCGGAGCGCGCGCAGGGCGTGCTGGGGCGCGTGTTCGGCCTCCGCACCTGCGCCGGCCGCCTGGCGCCCTCGCCCGAGGTGACGCCGTGCCTCTCCGGGCAGGTGGGCGCCTGCACGGCGCCGTGCGCGGCGCGCGTGGACGAGGCGGCGTACGGGCGGCAGGTCGACGGCTTCCTCGCCTTCCTCGAGGGGGGCGACGGCGGCGTGCTGGAGGGGCTCGCCGCCCGCCGGGACCGGCTCGCCGCCGCGCTCCGCTTCGAGGCCGCCGCCGGCGTGCAACGCGACCTCGACCTGCTCGAGGAGGTGCGGCGGCGCCGACGGACGCTCTCCTGGGTGGTCACGCGGCAGAACTTCGTCGTGCTGCTGCCGACCGTGGCGCGCGACGCGGCGCACCTCTACGCCGTGCTCGGCGGCCGGCTCGTGCTCGAGGCGCGCGTCACGGCGACCGCGGACCTGGCCGCGGCGGTCGCCTTCGTGCGCCAGCGCTTCGCCGGCTACCAGGACGCGCCGCTGCGGCGCGAGGAGGTGGACGGCACGGCCATCCTCGCCGCGTGGCTGCGCGACCGGCAGGCGCACGAGGGCATCCTTCTCCCGCTCGACGGGCCCGATGCCATCGTCGAGCGTCTCGACGAGCTGGCGGTGACGGTGCGCGACCTCCGCCTCCCGGGGCCGCTCCCGGCGATCGACGGTCTCGCGTGACGGCGCGTCGGCTGGTGGTGACCGCCGACGACTTCGGCGCCGCACCCGAGGTGAACGCCGCCGTCGTGCGCGCGCACCGCGACGGCATCCTCACCAGCACGAGCCTCATGGTGACGGGTGACGCCGTCGAGGAAGCGGTGCAGCTCGCGCGCGAGACGCCGACCCTCGCCGTCGGGCTCCACCTCGTGCTCGCCCAGGGCCGGCCCGCCGCGCCGCCGGCGGAGATCCCCGACCTGGTCGCCGCGGACGGCGCCTTCCGCCCGGGCCCGGTCACCACCGGCGTCCGTTATGCGTTCGAGTACTTGTTCCGCGCCGGCCGGGCGCAGCTCCGGCGCGAGATCGAGGCGCAGCTCGCCGCGTTCGCCGCCACCGGCCTCCGCCTGGCACACCTGGACGGGCACCTGAACATGCACCTCCACCCCATGGTGCTCCCCATCCTGCTCGAGCTGGCGCCGCGCTACCGCATCCGGGCGATGCGGCTCTCGCGCGAGGACCTGGGCGCCGCGCTGCGCTACGATCGGAGCCACTTCCCGCGCAAGCTCGCCGAGGGCGTCGTCTTCCACGCCCTCGCCGCGTACGCGGCGCCGCGTCTCCGCGCGGCCGGCATTGCGACCGCCGACCGCGTCTGCGGCATGCATCAGACCGGGCACGTCGACGAGCGCTACCTGCTTGCGCTGCTCGCCGCGCTGCCGCCCGGCGTGAGCGAGGTGTACTGCCATCCCGCGGAGGGCGTGGCGCCCGCGATGGCGCCCTACCAGCAGGGGTACGATCACGCGGGCGAGCTGGCGGCGCTCACCAGCGCGCGCGTGCGGGAGGCGGTGCACGCGGCGGGCGTGGAGCTCGTCAGCTACGCGGAGCTCGCGCGATGAGCGCGGGCGCTCCTGCGGCTCTGGTTCGGCCTCTCGCTCTGTCGGCCGTCGCGCCTACCTGCTCTTCGGGCTCGGGATGACACGCTCGACTACGCGGTCGACGCGCCGCTCGTGGCGGTGCTGACCGGCCGGACGTGGACCCTGCTCGCGTACATGATGGCAGTGCGGCTGGCGTAGCCGGCGCGACTGGCACTCTGCACGGTTTTGACTCCCCCCCCCGGGCCGCCGTACCACCGGCTTCGAGCCTTGATCGCGAAGCGGGCGGGGCATCCCGTCCTTGCCGGGAGTGGGCGAGAGCGGAATGATCTCGGCGATGCCTCCTCCCCTCCAGCGCGCGGAGGCGGTCTTCGTCGGTCGACACCGCGAGCTCGTGGAGTTGCGCACGGGCCTGGAAGACGCCGGCGCGGGCCGCGGACGCTTCTTCCTCGTCGTCGGGGAGGCGGGCATCGGCAAGACCCGCCTGGTGGAGGAGCTGGCGCGCGAGGCGGCGGCGCGGGGTCACCTCGTGCTCTGGGGGCGGTGCTGGGAGAGCGAAGGCGCTCCGCCCTACTGGCCCTGGATTCAGGTGATCCGGGCCTATCTCCGGACCGCTCGCTCGGAGGGCCCACCCCGCGTCGCGGGCGGGGCCGGCGCGCCATACCTCGCGCAGCTCGTCCCGGAGCTGGGCGGGCTCGACTCGCCGGCGCCGTCCGCCCCGCCGCAGTCGGAGCACGCGCGCTTCTATCTCTTCGATGCGGTGGCGACCTTCCTCGGGAGCCGCCCCGACCGGACGCCGCTGGTCCTCGTCTTCGACGACCTGCAGTGGGCCGACACGCCCTCGCTCCTCCTGCTGCAATTCCTCGTGCACGAGCTGCGCGACACGGCGATGCTCGTCGTGGCGACGTACCGAGAGATGGAGGCGCGACAGAGCCCCCACGTGGCCGACATCCTGGGAGCGCTGGCGCGTGACGGGCGGCACCTACCGCTGCGCGGCTTCGGAGACGAGGAGGTGGCGCTCTTCATCGAGGGGAAGACCGGCCGCAGCGCGTCCGCCGCCCTCGTGCGAGCCGTCCACCACGAGACCGAAGGCAATCCCTTCTTCGTGGACGAGATCGTGCACCTGCTCGTCAGCGAGGGCACCCTCGAGCCTCGGGACACATCGATCCCGCCGAGGCTTCCGGTGCCCGAGGGCGTGCGCGAGGCGATCCGCCGCCGCCTCGCTCCCTTGCCCGCGCCGTGCAGGGACGCCCTCACGCTCGCGTCGGTCGTCGGACGCGAGTTCGGCCTCGGTGCTCTGCAGCGGGCGTGTGGGCTCGGAGCCGACGCGCTGCTCGAGGTCCTGAGACCTGCCTTGGGGCGCGAGATCCTCGTCCGCGACCCGCGCGCAGCGGGGCGGTACCGCTTCGCCCATGCGCTGATCCGGGAGACCATCTACGAGGAGCTGGGTGCCGCCGAACGGGCGAGACTGCACGGGCGCATCGGCGACGTGCTGGAGGCTCTCCACGAGATGGACCCGACTCCGCACCTGGCAACGCTCGCGCACCACTTCCTCGAGGCGGTGCCGGCGGGCGGCGCGGAGAAGGCGATCACGTACAGCACCAGAGCCGCGCGGTACGCCGAAGCGTCCCTGGCGTACGAGGACGCGGCGGTCCTGTTCGAGCGCGCGCTCGAGGTCCTCGCAGAAGGGCGTCCGGCCGACGCGCGCGAGCGCTGCGAGCTGCTGCTCGCCCGGGGCGGTGCGCAGTGGAAGGCCGGCGACGGGCACGGGGCGCGCGAGACGTTCCGCCAAGCCGCCGAGATCGCGCGACGGGTCGGCGACCCGGCGCTCTTGGCCCGCAGCGCCCTCGGCTTCGCCGGGGAGGGCTCGCGTCTGCTCTGGGTGCGGAGCGGGGTCGTCGACCAACCCCGCATCGAGCTTCTCCAGGAGGCGCTCGATGGCCTCGGCGAGCGCGATCCGGGGCTTCGGGCGCGGCTCCTCGCGCGCCTGGCGATCAACCTCTATTGGGCGCCGGAGCCCGAGCGGGTCCTGGCACTCAGCGAGGAGGCGGTCACGCTCGCACGGCAGCTCGGCGACCCGCGGGATCTCGCCGCCGTGCTCCGTGCGCGCTGGATAGCCCTTTGGCGACCGGAGACGGCCGAGGAGCGCCTCGCGATCGCCGACGAGATCGTGCGCCTCGGCGAGCGGACGGCCGACCGCGAGCTCGCGCTCCTCGGCCGCCGGTTTCGCATCGTCGGGTTCCTCGAGCAGGGCGACGTGGTGGCCGCGGACCGCGAGATCGAAGCCTGGGCGCAGATCGCCGGCGAGCTGCGCCAGCCGCGCTATCTGACGGATCTGGCGATGTGGCGGGCGACGCGGGCAATCATGGACGGCCGCTTCGCCGAGGGCGAGGAGCACGCGCGGCGCGCACTCGAGCTCGGCGAGCGCGAGCCCGAGGTCGAGCCCGCCATGCGCCACGCCGTTCAGATGGCCGTCCTCCAGTTTCATCGGGGACAGCTCGAGCACGCCATCGGCGCCGCCGGGCCCCGGTCGTACGCGCCGGCCGCGATGCTGCTGCGCTGTCACCGCATCTTCTCGTGGAGCGAGACCGGCCGCACGGCCGAGGCACGGCGCGATCTCCGCGCGCTCGCGAAGGACGGCTTCGAGCTGCCCCGCGACGGGGGCTGGCTGGTCTACACGAGTCTGCTCGCCGCCGTGGCCGCCGAGCTGAACGACCGCGCGAGCGCGGCGCGGCTCTACGAGCTGCTGCTGCCTTACGCCGATCGCCTCGGCATCGTGGGTGCGGGCCTCGCGTGCTGGGGGTCGATCTCGTCCTACCTGGGGCTGCTGGCCTCGGCGCTCGACCGCGTCGCAGAGGCGACGCGGCACTTCGAGGACGCGGCGAAGGTCCACGAGCGCATCGGCGCGCGACCCTTCCTCGCGTGGACCCAGCTCAGCCATGCGCGCCTGCTCCTCACTTGCGATGCTGGCGCGCGGAGTTCAGAGGCGACGGCGCTCCTCGCGAGCGCGCTCGCAACCGCGCGGGAGCTCGGGATGGATGGGCTGGTGGCAAAGATGCGCGGGCTCGGTCTGGAGGCCGCGGCGACGGTCGGCGGCCGGGAACCGGCCGATGGCGATGCGGTCTTTCGCCACGAGGGCGACTTCTGGACCGTCGCCTACGCCGGTAAGGCCGTCCGCTTGCGGCACGGCAAGGGCCTCGGCGACATCGCGATCCTGCTCGCCAATCCCGGCAAGGAGATCCACGTCGCGGACCTGATCGCCGCCTCGGCGAGCGCGCCGCCCGACCCGCGCAGCGGCCCTGCCGCGGAGCTGGTCGCCCAGGGGCTCCGGGTATCCCGAGACGTTTCCGGAGATGCCGTCCTCGACCGCCGGGCACGGGCGGACTACCGCGAGCGGCTGGCGGATCTGCACCGCGAGCTGGACGACGCCGAGCGCTGCAACGACCAGGGACGCGTGGCGCGCGCCCGTGCGGAGCTCGACTTCATCGCCGGGGAGCTGGCGTCTGCCTTTGGCCTCGGCGGCCGCGGTCGGCGGGCCGGCAGTCCGATCGAGCGCGCCCGCAAGGCGGTCGCCTCGCGCATTCGTTTCAGCCTGACGCACATCGCGCGGGTGCATCCCGCCCTGGCGGACCACCTCCGTCGCTACCTTCGGACCGGCACGATCTGCACCTACGTGGTGCCCGACGAGCCCGTGCGCTGGAGCGTCTGACGGCTATCGCCTCCGGCTGCGCTCCCGTCGCGGGGCGCGCCCGCGCTTCTGGCAGATTGCTACACGGTTTCTAGCGCCTCCAGGTCAGGGGCCGCCTGCCGCACGGGCGAGGCCCCCGAAAGGGAGGATTCCTCATGAGCGCGCGACTTATAGCCATCGCCATCGCCGTACTGGTGACCGCGGCTCCCAGCATGGCCCAAACGCCGGAACGCCCCATCGGCGACATCGAGGTGTTCGCGACACTCCCCTATCCGGGGCATCCGGGTGGGCTCGCCGTGGCCGGCCGCACCCTGTACGTCGACACCTCCAACGCAGACTTCGACCGACCCTTCGACGCCAGCGACGAGATCTGGGCCTTCAACCTCGACAGCGGCCAGCCGGCCGGAGGACTCCGGTCCAACCCGATCGAGGTGGCCCGGGAGGCCTCGGTCCAGACCATGGGTCTCCTGGGAATGGCCCTCGATTCCCAAGGCCGGATCTACGCGGCCGACATGAACGGCAGGATCGTCCGCGTCGACCCGCGCACGGGTGCGCAACAGGTCTACGCCACGATCCCTACCAGTACGGACACCTCGTTCACCGACATGCCCGGGTTCCCGGTCTTCGGGCGCGACGGCAACCTCTACGTGGGCGACTGGTCCGCCCCGGTGATCTGGCGGGTGCCGCCCGGCGGCGGCCAGGCACAGCCGTGGTTTGCCGATCCGCGGCTGGCCGGAACCTATGGCGCCAACGTGGCCGGGATCGCACTCGACCCCAGCGGCGAGGAACTCTACATCGCGGCCGGCACGCAGGAAGGGCAGATCGCGGTCTACCGGCTGCCGCTCGCCCACCCCGATGCCGCCCATCTCGAGGAGTTCCACCGGTATACCGACTTCGTCATGACGCCGTGTTCCGCCGATCCCGACCTCGCACTGATTGGCTGCGCGACCATGAACGCGTCCGCGTTTGGGGGCGGGGGGATCGCCTTCGGGGCCTCCGGCAGGCTCTACGTGGCCCTCTTCGCCAAGAACCAGCTCTCGATACTCGATTCCGACGGCACCGAAGCGCTCAGGTTCCCGAGCCCGGAGGAGAACGCCGAGCGCGAGATCCCCGTCGAGGGTCCCTTCGGGCTCGCCTTCGATGGGCGCGGGTCCCTCCTCGCGGCCAACACGGGCGACCCGACCTTCGGGAAGGGACCGGGCGGGATCGACCCCCCGGGCGGTCTGGTGACTTCCGACACGTGGGTCGTCTTCGACGTCTTCGTCGACGACACCGCCGCGCCCCTGTTCCGACCGCTCATCCCCTGAACACGTGACAACACGGACGCACATCGACCCCTGGCAGATTGCTACCACGGTTTCTAGCGCAGATTCAGGGGCCGCCGCCCGCCCGAACCCGATCAAGGTGCCTCGGATGATGTCGCCGACACCAATGGGCCTCGCGGCTATCGCTCTCGACGCCCAAGGCCTCCTGTACGTCGCTGACATGAACGGGCGCATTCTGCGCCTCGACCCGGCCACCGGCAACCAGAGCGACTACGCGACCTTTCCCACCAACTCGATGACCTCGTTCACAGCCATGCCCGATGACATCGCCTTCGACTGGCAGGGCAACCTCTATGTCACCGACGGCTCGGCGCCCGTCATCTGGCGCGTTCCGCCGGGAGGCGGGGAGGCCAAGCCCTGGCTCATTGACCCCGCCCTTCCCTCGGCCTGGGCTTCGGGCTTGGACGGGGCGGCCATCGATCCCAGCGGCACCTACCTGTACTTCACCGAGGGCTACGTCTCAGGAACGGGCGTCTACCGCGTTCCCCTTAGCAACCCGAGCATCGCGGCGGTGTAGCTGGTTCATCTCTACGGCCCGCCGCCGCCGGTGTTCAGCAGCGACGATTCGGAGCTGCACGGTATCTTCGGCGTCAGCGCGATTGCCTTCGGCAGCTCCGGCAAGCTCTACGTGACACTGATGGGCGCCAACCAGGTTTCGGTCCTGCGCCCTGACGGCAGCGAGGAGCGCCGCTTCCCGGACCTCGAGAACCCAGGACCCTACGACGCCCCGCTGTTCCCGGCCTTCGATGGACATGGCTACCTGTTGATCAC
>Ga0209057_1003298_pt1 | contig 11994 bp, 15 predicted proteins | sample GraSoiAngelo_146_FD_185903 | JGI IMG/M metagenome (GOLD analysis project Ga0209057, IMG submission 185903) | Grasslands soil microbial communities from the Angelo Coastal Reserve, California, USA - 14_1009_05_30cm (SPAdes) (version 2) | ecosystem: Environmental > Terrestrial > Soil > Grasslands ... | reverse complement strand
CCGCCGTGCGCCGCCTGATCGCGCGCCGCCGCCTCCGGCCATAATTCACCTCATTGCGCCGTGCCCGCCGGTTCGCCGGCTTCGTCCTGGTTAACGTCGTTCTCGGGCTTGCTCTACCGGCATGCGTCAGCCCTGAGGCGGCCGCCGAGCTCGCCCCGACGCTCAGCCTGAAATCGATCGGCGGTAGCCGCATCGCCTTTCAGAACGGTATTCCGGTCCCGACCTTTTCCTTCCAGCCGCGGCGGCGACTCGAGCTGGGCGGTCGCTGGCGGATTCAGACAACAGCGATGGACCACGACCTATCTCTCGCCGTCCGCTCGCAGTCGCTGAATCAGATCATCGCGGACGCCGCCGGACGCGACAAGGCGTTCTTCGACGATACGCGCTGGGCGACGGTGCAGGTGCCCGGCTCCTACGATCCGCCGCCCTCGGCATCGGGCAACGGCGCCTGGTACCGAAAAGATTTCGATGTCCCCTCGGAGTGGCAGAACCAGACGGTCACGCTCAAGTTCGGCGCGGCCAACTACGTCGCCGATGTCTGGCTCAACGGCCATTACCTTGGCTACCACGAGGGTGGCTCGACGCCCTTCGCGTTCGACGCCACGGACGCGCTCGTGGCCGGTGACATCAATACCATCGCGGTCCGTATCGATAATCCGCCCTGGGGCACGCGCCAGGACATCGTTCCCTGGGGCCTCACCGACTGGTGGAACTACGGTGGCCTGACGCAACCGGTGTGGTTGGAGGCGACGCCCGCCGTTTACGCGGTGCGCGCCGACGTTGTGCCACACCTCGACAGCGCGGACATTGCCGTTACCGTCCACCAGCGCGGCGGTGCCGCCGCGCCGGTGCAGATTGGCATCGATATCTTGCCGGCGACGGTCGATCCCTCGAACCTCACCAACCCTGACCCGCTGAGCCTGATCCCGCCCGGTGCGGTGCCGATTGCCTCGCAGCGAGTGGATGCCGGTCAGCTCGGCCGTGATGGCACGAGCCAGGTCCATGCCCGGTTCTCACTCACCGCCGCCGACCTGTGGTCGCCGCAGTCGCCGGCGCTCTACGTCCTGGAGGTGGCGGTCTTCTGGCAGGAGCGACGGGTCGACCAGCTGTTCGAGACCTTCGGCCTTCGCCGCATCGCCGTCGATGCCAGATCGCCGCGCCTGCTGCTCAACGGCAACCCGGTGCAATATGCGGGCGTCGCGCTGCACGATGAGCGCGTTTATCCGGCCAGCAACGGCCAGCCTCGGGGCGGCCCCGTGGTCACGCCGGACGATATCCTGCTGCTGCTCGACAAGGCGAATGCGACCAACGTGCAGCTGATCCGCGCGGACCATCATCCCGCGAACCCCTTGCTGTTGATGCTGGCCGACCGCCTGGGTTACGCGATCTGGGAGGAGATCCCTCTGTATCACTACACCCCGGCGACCTTCGGCATCGCGATGGACCGCGGCATCCCTCAACAGATGCTGAGCGAGATGGACCTTCGCGACATGAATCATCCCTCCGTGCTCTTTCACGGCCTCGCGAACGAGTCGGCTGGCGGAAGCGAGCGGGAGCAGGCACTGGCGAGCCTACACAACCTCGATCGCGCGATCGATGGGACACGGCTGACCGGGCAGGCGGCCTATGGGAATCAGCCCGACGACCAAACCAGCCAGCCGCTCGACGTGGCGGGCTTTACGACGTATTACGGGGTGTTCTACGGGCCGGACGCCGGGGCCGGTACGGTGCACGCGCTGCAGGTCGCCCATGCCACCTTTCCGAAAAAGCCGATCATCATCCTCGAGTTCGGGCGCTGGTCCGACTCCGTCGGGGAGCAGGAGGAACAGCGGCGTATCCTTGCCGACACGTACCAGGCGGTCGCCCCATACCTCGATGACACCCCGAACGGTTTCGTCGGCGCGACCGTGTGGTGGACGCTCGACGACTACTGGACGCAACGGCCCGGGCTGAAGATCGAGCATTTCGGACTCTATACGCCGAATGGCGATCCGAGGCCGGCGGGATTGCAGGCGGCCGAGCTGTTCAGCGGCGGGGCGGGGCAGGGCGCTCGGCAGAAGATCGTCTCGACCGCCATTGGGCAGCCACGGCCGGAGGCGCTGCAGGGCCTTCGCTTCCTCGCCTATCTCGCGTATGCGCTGATCGTGGCGCTGGCGATCCTGACCATCATCCTGCTTGCCCTGCTCCTCATGCGCCGCCGACCGCGCCGGGCCATGGTCTCGTGATGCACTCTGTGAGTGGTCGAGTCCTGGCGATCTCGGTTCGCGCCGCCATCATCGCCGGTGGCTGGACCGGCTTCGCGCTGGGATTGGTCGCCGGCTGCGCGCTCGGCGCGGCGCTCGCCTGGTTCGCCGGGGCGATCCTCAGCTGGCAGCGTGACCTCAGCCTGACCCTGGGGGTGACCGAGCAACTGCTGCCATTCGGAGGTCAGGTGCCGCTGCTGCAGCGGTTACAGTCGTCGTGGTTCCTGGTGGTTCCCCTCGCCGGTCTCCTGCTGGGACTGTTCGCCGCCCTCGTCGGCGGCTTGATCGGGGGACTGGTGGCGGCCTCCTACAACCGCTCACCGTTCGGGGTGCACGTCGTGGTCGAGGTGCCGGACCCGACCCCCTAGCCGTTACCGGCTTGTCATCGCCCTCACATGATCCGCTCAGCAACCGCCGATAGGCTCAGGCGTAGCTATGAGGGGTGGGCCGGCCCGGGTGCTGCTGCGCTCGGTCATCTATGTGCTGCTGGCGTGCCTGCTGACGCTGGCCGGCACTGCCGCCTACGCGAGTCAGAACATCACCTCGTTGCCGTCCACCGCAGCCAGCCGTCAGCCGCCGGCGATCGCTCCGGCCCTGCCGTCGGCGGCGCCGTCGCCTCCCGTTTCGACCGTGCTGGCCGCATCCGCCTTCGATCAGCTGCGCACCGACCTGGAGGCGATCGCCGCGCGAAGCGGCGCGCGGGTGGGGATCAGCCTGCAGGAGTTGAGCGGGCCGCGTCGGAACACGCTCTCCCTCGGCGGCAGCGCCAGCTTCACGGCCGCCAGCGCCTACAAGGTGCCGCTGCTGATGGCGGAAGCGCAACAGATCGCGTCCGGCCAGGCGCGCGGGGCCGACGTTCTCTGTTTCAATCCGGGCGATGCCGAAGACGGGTGGTTCGACGACTACGATCTCGGGTCCTGCTTCACACGCGACGAGCTGTCGCTGCGGGCGGGCCGCTACTCGGACAATACCGCCGCCCGTATCCTGGTCCGCTACCTCGGCGGTGCCGATGCCCTGAACGCCTACGCGAAATCGATCGGTATGACGGCATCGATGCTCTGGGTGCCGAACACGACCACGCCCGATGACCTGAGGGCCGCCTGGGTGAACGCGGCGCTCGGCCGGCTTGGCGGTGCTACGTCGCGGCAGTGGCTGTTCCCGCTCCTCACTCACACGGTGAACGAGCACGGGATCCCTGCCGGGTTGCCAGCGAGCGCGACGGTGGTGCACAAGGTGGGAACGCTCGACGGCATGGAGAACGACTCCGGTTACATCGTCAATGGCCGATCGTCTTATGTCCTGTCGGTCGCCGTCGACGGCATCGACGAGAACCTCGGCTGGTCTCTGATCGCGCAGATCTCCACGCGCATCGGGCAATACGAGTCGGGCCGTCCTGATTACGTCGCGCCGGTGGTCGCTACGCCGGTTGCGTCATCGGCGCGTCAGAACCGGTACTAGACCGGGGACGCAACTCGAAGACAGTTACGCGCTGCGCGGCGCCATCCGGGTCGGAGAGCAACTGCCCCGCACCGAGCACGCGCTTGAGCACGAATCGGATCAACGGCGTGCGGCGCGCGTAGGGACCAAGAATGTCCTTGAAGAAGCTGGCTGCCTCCTGGGGACTGAGCGTCGCCGCCTGAACCGGCTCGGACCGGCCTTTGACGGTCAGCGTCGCCTCGCCGGCGGCGCGGAGATTTCGCACCCAGTTCACGTCGCCAAAGGTCCCGACCACCCAGCGGCGCTCGCCGATCACCAGGAGCGCGACCGGTGTGGTTCGCGGCAGGCCACTGGTTCGACCGCGGACGGTGAGAAGGGCGTTTGGCCCCATCGGGACGCCGACGCCGAGGAGGCGCCGGGCGATTGGATTGAAGAGGGGAACAAAGAAGGGAACTCGAGTATTCTCTTGCGAACGATCGATGTGATGGGCTGGCATCATGGGGCGCCTCCGGGGAATTCAATCAGGTGATTGACACCAGTCTAGCATACGTATCAATCACTTGCTTGGGCGCAGGCCGAGCCACCGTTCGAGTTGCCTGAAGGCGCGATCGGTGCGGTCGGCCGAGGCCGTGCTGGGAAGCGTCATGCTGGTGAGCGTCGCCATAATCAGGGCCGCCACGTCGTCGTAATCCAGGTCGCGCGCCAGGTAGCCGTCGCGCGACGCCCGCTGTAGCAAGCCCCGCAGGGTTCGCTGCCAGGCCTGGAACGCCTCACCCATGATCCGCGCCATGGCGGGATCCCGCGCCGAGCGGAGGGCGAGCTCGCCCATGACCGCGCCGACCTCGGGTTCATCGCGCAGCAGCTTGCGCACCGCGCGCAGATGGTTTCGAAGCTGGTCGGCCGGCGAGCCGTGCGGCGCGAGCGTCGAGCGAAAGCGGTCCATGGCGTGCGCGACCACGCCGCGGATCAACGCCTCTTTGGTTGGAAAGTAATAGTGGAGCGTCGCGATGTTCAGGCCGACGCCCGCCGCGACCTCGCGGGTGCGCAGTCCCTCGAATCCGCGCTCCGCGATCTGGTTGAAGGCGGCCCGGACGAGGGCCTCCTCGCGGTCTTCCTTGTGTGAGCGAACGGGGTGCGTGACGGCGGCGGGGCTCATTCATTGTCAATTAAACACTTGATTGAAGGCCGTCGGGTGGGTGCCGTGCGAGGGTGGTATGCTCGCGACCACCAGGAGGTGGGCAATGTTCAAACCACTACGGACGGCGGCGACGCTTCCGGCGCAGGATATGGAACGGGCGAAAGCCTTCTATCGAGACAAGCTGGGGTTGACGCCAAACCAGGAGGATGCGGGCGGGGTCATCTATGCATTGGCGGGAGGCACCGGTTTCGGGGTCTTCCCGAGCAGCGGAAAGCCCTCGGGAACGCACACACAACTGGCGATCGAGGTAGAAGACGTTGCGGAAGCTGTCAAGGACCTCCAGGCCAAGGGTGTCAAGTTCGAAGAGTACGACACGCCCGGGCTGAAGACCGTCAATGGTATCGCCGATCTTGGCGGGACGAAGGTCGCGTGGTTCAAGGACTCGGAAGGCAACATGATTGCCGTCGGCCTGCCGGTGGCCGTAATCGCGCCGGCACGGGCCTGACTTAAAGCGGATCGGCCGACCCGAGGGGGTCGGCCGATCGAGTCGTCAGGTTCGTTCGAGTCTTTGTACCCCTTCACCAGGATGCCAGGACTCGATGACCAATTGGTCCCCAGCCGCATTCAAGTGGGTCAGGACGGCCTCAGTGATGTCAACCCGGAATCGCCGGCCCCCCTCGACCGGAGAGTTGGTGAAGGCGACCTCGCGCGCGAAACCAGCGAGCTTTGCCTCGCCGGGCCATCCCCGCGGATCACCGGGGGACGGATCATCGGTGGGACTGTGCAGCGCGAGACGGGGATCGCGCTCGAGGTCGTTGAGCTTGCGCGAGCCGGGCATCATCCCGACGAAGAGCTCACCGTCCGCGAACTCCACCTCGATGCCACTGATCCGCGGCGATCCATCTTTCCGCAGTGTCGCCAGCGTCTTGTGTTTGCGGATGTCGAAGCGTTGTTGCACGCGGCTCGCGAGAGCCGGCTCCGCCGAAGCGAACTCTGCCCAGCTCGCCATCACCCGGTCCCGAACCACTGGCGACGCATGGGGAAGAGGTAGCGGTCGGTCAAGAAGTTCAGGACACGTCGCGCGGCGGCGAAATTCTCGCTGACCTCGGCAAGCACCCCGGCCATCGTCGTCTGTCGGTCCGCGCCGTGCTGCGCGATCCGGTAGGCACGCCGCCCGAGCTGTTCGAGAAGCCAGACGCCGTCGTGACGCTCGGCACGCTCGCGGTCGGCGCCTCCCAGGGCGCGCTCGAGCTGACGGCGATCGCGTTCGGCGACCAACCGCTCGCCCGCGTAGTCGGGAAAGATCCCGGTCAAGAACAGCGAGAGATCACCAAGCCGGCGGTAGACCGATGGGCGGTCCGCTTGTGGGACCAGTTCTGCCAGCTCGATCAGGCGGAGCGGATCGAGCTCGCTGAAGCGCCGGCGCCGCCAGCCTCGCGTGGTCTTGACCATGGTGCTGCCGCTGGCGACGTTCGTGTACGAGGCGAGCAACTCGGCGAGAAACAACCGCCGGAGCGGATCAGCGCCAAAGTCTCGCAGGCTGCCAGTATCGAAGACGGGGACGCGCTGCCGTGGTCCAACCCATTCTTCGACGAAGGAGGCTTGCCCGAGGTCACGAACGACGCGATGAACCAGCACAGCGAAGATGAGGAATGGCGAGCCTCGCAGGAGTGGATCTCGGCCGGGCATCGTAAACAGTGCGCGGAATGTCTGCGGACTGTCGATCAGAGCCTCGAGGGGAGCGCGACGCACGTCGTAACGGGATTCTCCAGCCGCGCCGAGGAACGCGAGATCGGAGTCAGAGAGATGTTCGAGGTAGAGCGAACTCAGCATCACTTATATGATGCGACGCGGCGCTTACACTTAGCCGGCAATGAGCCGGCCCGATGACGAGTGTCCGTATCCGAAACCGTTTTCAGAATACTTCGATGACTGCCCCGCGTTCCAGGCGCGCCAATTCATTCCGCTGGATACGCTCTACCAGCCGCTCGAGCCCGTGCTGACGTGCCGCCACCTGGAGACCCGGTCGATGACGCAGCGTCACCGCTGGTACGGGGCGTGCGCGCTGGGGGACTCCAACGCCCGCGGTCACTGGGCGCGCCAGGTTGGAGTCGCACGCCTCGATCGGATCCGCGCGATGCAGCGCGAGCTCGGTGGCGCGGTCGCCCCGTATACCACCCGTCTCTGGGAGCTGAAGGGTCAACAACTCCGCGCGTTTCGCGACAGCATGGATGCCGGGCCGGCAACGGTCGAATTGCGGCGGCTTGCCGGGAAGATGACCGCCGACCTGGACCAGTTCCTGCAGAAGCGGAGCGCCGCGTTCGCCGCCATCGACATGCCTATCGATGCCGCTGGGCGGTTGATCCAGGTCGCGATCGATCGCTTCATCGACACCAAGTTCGCGGCCGAGATCAGTTTCGAGGTCCCCGACGACATCCTGCAGCGCTTTCCAGAACCGGTCCGCACCTTCTTCCGGCCGGCCGTACCGGAGCGGAGGACAGCCGAGCCCTAGCCTCGGCCCTCGCTCGTCTCGGCCTTGCGGGCGAGGCCCCGGAGCAGGGCCGGAAAAGTGTTCGCAATCTGTTTGCCCATCATCCCGCCGACCAGCCCGCCGAGCGGGCCGCCAACGACAACGGCCTGGCTGAGGGTGGTCGTGCCCGCGGAGCCGGGCGAGACCTTGCACTCGAAGGCAAAGCGGGTCAGGGGAATCACCGTGGTCTCCAGGCGGAACGACTTCCCCGGTACGACCTCGGTCAGCTGGACGGCGCGCGTGCCCTGTTTCGTCTGCATCGTCCCGGTGGTGCCCGCCGCGAACGGGCCCGTAAGCGTCATCGATTGGACGTCCGGATTCCACTCCGGCCAGGTGCTCGTGTCCGACCAGATCTTCCACGCCGCCTGGGGACTCGCCGTCGTCTCGACCGAGCGTTCGTTGCTTGCCAAGCCTCGCCTCCCTTTAATGCTTCGCGCTGCGGGCCGTCCCGCGGTTCAGCAAAACGTATATCACGCCGGCAATGATGAAGCCGATGAAATATCCAAAGTCCGCGTCACCAAACCAGGTGGCTAACGGTCCATGGGCTTTCAGGCCGAACACTTGGAATTGCTCCGAGATGAAGAGCAGCGACACCGCCAGCCCGATGAGCCAGGCGATGAGACCGTTCCAGTTGACCGGTACGGGCTGGCTGAACCCCATCGGCTCGCGGTGGCCGAAGACGTAGAAGTCGAGGAGCACCACGGCGAGCCAGGGCATGATCCAGTAATCGAGCACGATCAGAAAGTTCTCGTAGTTCTGGGTGAAGTTCTGATAGCCGAGCAAAGCGAGCGCGAAGCCAAGTGCGCCACCGATGATGGCCAGGTGCCATCGCTGCAGGCGGATGTCGAGCACTTTCGCCGACATTGTGTTGGAGTAGAGGTTGAGGACGTTCGCCGTGGTTGCGCCCAGGATGACGGCCACCACCGCGAAGGCGCCAAATCCGCCCATAACGGTTTTCAACGCCGCGATCGGGGTGGCGCCCGCGGGCGCCAAGATCGCGACCAGTAGCCCGACCACCTCGGTGAGGAACGAGGCCAGGACGGCGCCGATGAAGACGTAGATCGCGATGTACGACCGCGAGGTGATCTCCGGCAAGTAGCGCGAATAGTCAGACGCGTAGGGCGACCAGCTCATGATGTAGGAGAACGAGATAGCGAGCACGATGGCAAAGAGCGTCAGCGTGCCAGCCAACGGCTTCGGATGCCAGGCGGCGATCGTCGAGCCATGGGAGAGCGCGATCACGGTCGCGATCGCGAACAGCAGGCCGAGGATCAGCACCATGTAGCGCTCGAACTCCTGAATCAGGTTGTGGCCGTAGATCACGAGCAGCGTCTGGAGGACGACGAGAACGGCCGCCGAAAGCCAGAAGGGGAGGCCGGGCAGCAGGAGCTCGATGGCGAAGGCCCCGAGAATCGTGTTGACCGTGAACCAGCCGGCCGTGCTCAACCAATTGAGGCCGGCGGGGATGTAGCCACCGATCCGGCCGAAGGCCCGACGGCCGATGAACATTTGCGGGTAGCCCGCGGCCGGTCCCATCGCCGCGGACCAGGCGAGGACGAGCCCGCCGAGTATATTGCCCAGCGCCAGGGCCAGGATCGCCGGGCCCACCGAAAGGCCCAGCGCCACCGGGACAAAGCCGATCGCGTAGTCGGCGATCGTCAGGTTGGCTGCCAGCCAGAGCCAGAGCAACTGGCGGCTGTGGCCGTGCCGTTCCGCGAACGGAATGTGTTCGATGGAATACGGTTCGGGGATGGTGACGCGGTCCCCGTAGCGAGCGGACTCTTCCACCGTCTAACAGCGTAACAAGCTGTCGATTCCCGGCCCAGCCCGTTCGTCGTACTGTACAAAGCGGCGAGTGCCGCGGACCATCAAGGAGGAGCGCACGCGATGAAATACGTATTGCTGTTCGGCGAGACCAAGGAGCGGGCGAAGCAGTGGGAGTCGATGCCGGAGGCTCAGAGGCAGGCGGCCTATGCCCCGATCAACCAGTGGTTTGAAAAATACGGGAACAAGATCACCGGCGGACACGAGCTCCAACCCGAGCGGACGGCGACCACCGTCAAGTTCAATAACGGCAGGCCGGTGGTGACCGACGGTCCCTTCATCGAAGGCAAGGAGTCGATCGGCGGCTATGCCGAGGTCACGGTGGCCGACCTGGATGAGGCCATCGAGATGGCGAAGGGGTGGCCGACGGGTGGGCTGGTGGAGGTCCGTCCGGTGGTCGATCGAGGCGAGCCGCAGCGATAACGCACAACGGGCCCGCGACCGACGCCGCCTTGACCACTGTGTTTCGAGACGAAACCGGCCGGTTGACCGCGGCGTTGGTCCGGGCGTTGGGCGATTTCGACCTGGCCGAGGAGCTCGTCCAGGAGGCGCTGCTCGAGGCGGTCGAGCACTGGCCGAAAGAGGGCATTCCGGACAAGCCCGGGGCCTGGCTGTTGACCACAGCGCGGCGGAAGGCCATCGACCAGTTCCGACGTCAGGCGCGCTATCGCGAAAAGCTCGCACTGCTCGAGGGAGCATCAATGAGGGATGACACGGCGGAAGGTGACGACCGGCTTCGCCTGATATTTACCTGCTGCCATCCCGCGTTGTCTCGCGAGGCACAGGTGGCGCTCACGCTGCGGGCGGTTGCCGGCCTGACCACGATTGAGATTGCGCGCGCCTTCATCACGAGCGAGGCGACCATCGCCCAGCGCATCGTGCGGGCGAAGCGCAAGATCGTGGAGGCGAGGATTCCGTACCGCGTCCCCGCCGAGCGGGACATGGGAGAACGCCTCGAGGAAGTTCTCGCGGTGCTCTACCTGATGTTCAATGAGGGCTACCTCGCGACAGCAGGAGAGCGGGCATCGCGCCGGGACCTCGCCGAGGACGCCGTCTGGCTCGCTGGGCTGATGGTGCGGCTGATGCCAGAGGAGCCAGAAGCACTAGGGCTGCTCGCGCTGATGCGGCTGCACCTGGCGCGCGCGGATAGCCGTTTCGACGTGGAAGGCAACCTGGTTCTCCTCCAGGACCAGGACCGTAGCAAATGGGACCGGGAGCGGATCGCCACGGCGCTTGTGGTCCTGCAACGCGCCGCCGCGCTGCGGCGGTCCGGGCCGTACCAGCTCCAGGCGGCGATCGCGGCATGTCACGCGGAAGCGAGGTCCTGGGAGGCGACGGACTGGCACCAAATCGTCGCGCTCTACGACGTCCTTCTCGAGCTGATGCCCTCGCCGATCGTCCAACTCAACCGCGCTATTGCGCACCGCTACCTCGAGGGGGCGGCGTCGGCCCTACCCGAGGTTGATGCCTTACAAGAGGTGCTGGATGACTACTACCTCTTCCACGCGACGCGCGCCGAGCTGCTCAGGGATCTCGGCCGCGTCGCCGAGAGCCGAGCGGCACTCGCCCGAGCGCTCGAGCTGACCGCCAATCCGGCCGAGCGGACCCTGCTGCAGCGGCGCCTCGGCTGATCGAACGAGTTCCTTCACCGTCCGACGCTCGTCTACGATGAAAACGGTACGCGAATGGCCAGAAAGGACGCCGGCTACGCGCTGAAGAGCCCTCGCGGGCGCCCGCATGATGTCGTCGCGCGGGCGTTCGATTTCATCGAAGATGCGATTCACGTGTTGGTGGCGGGCCTTCTGGTCGTGGCCGGGATCTTCGTGGTCTGGAGCGTCGTCACCCGGATGGGCGATGAACTCCACAAGGCCACCTCCCCTCAGGAAGTCGTGACGTTCGTGCTCGACAAGGGCCTCGTATTGTTCATCATCGCGGAGCTCCTGCACACCGTTCGCGTCACGATCCAGGAGCGCAAACTGGTCGTTGAACCGTTTCTGATCGTGGGGTTGATCGCCGGCGTTCGCCGGCTGCTGGTCATCACCGCCCAGGTAGCCGAACCGAACGGTAACTTCAAGTGGAACCCGCAGGGTATTGAGATCAGCATCTTGCTGGCCCTCGTCCTCGGGATGACGCTGTCCCTCGTTCTATGGCACCGCTTTTACGGAAGCCGCGCCGCTGCCGCGGAGTAGACCTCATGGACGTCAGCGGTCGCCGGGAGCTCAGACACCGGCCAAAGTAAGGTAGTCGCGATGCGGAGCCTGATGAACTTCGGTCTGGGTTGCAGCGGCTGTGTCACCCTGCTGGGAATCCTGATCAGCCTCACGCTGGTTGGCATCCATCTGGGGTTTCCGCTGGTCGTGATCGGGGTGCTCGGCCTGATCGGCTTCGGCGTCGGCCGCGCGGTGTTCCACGAGCCGCCTCGAGTCTGATTCCGGCGAGCCAGGACATGCTGGAATGAGCGACCGCGACGTCCGCTATCCACCGATCGCCGACTACGGCATGCTCGGCGACCTGCGCTCGGCGGCGCTGCTCAGCAAACAGGGATCGATCGACTGGATGTGCCTGCCGCGCTTCGACAGCCCCTGGATCTTCGGCCGCCTGCTCGATTGGGACAAAGGCGGCTACCTCGAGCTTCGGCCGGTGGGCGGTGCCCTCGACTACCGGCAGTACCGGCGCGACTCGAACGTGATCCAAACGGTCTGGAGGAGCGGCCACGCGCGCATGCGCGTGGTCGACTGGATGCCGATCACCCCGAAGAGCAAGCGCGTGAAACCAGCTGAGTCGCTGCGCTTGATCCGCATGGTGCAGCCGGTCGCTGGCTC
>Ga0209057_1003292_pt1 | contig 12008 bp, 11 predicted proteins | sample GraSoiAngelo_146_FD_185903 | JGI IMG/M metagenome (GOLD analysis project Ga0209057, IMG submission 185903) | Grasslands soil microbial communities from the Angelo Coastal Reserve, California, USA - 14_1009_05_30cm (SPAdes) (version 2) | ecosystem: Environmental > Terrestrial > Soil > Grasslands ... | reverse complement strand
CGGTGACCACGGCATCGACGACCACGGTGACCACGGCATCGACGACCACGGTGACCACGGCATCGACGACCACGGTGACCACGGCATCGACGACCACGGTGACCACGGCACCCCCGACCACCGTGACCACGGCACCCACGACCACCGTGACGACGGCATCGACGACCACCGTCGTCCTGCCCTCGACCACGACGACGACACTGCGCTGCGAGCTCGCTCAGCTCACCGAAGACTCGCTGGCGGGCGTCGAGTGTGCCATCGGCGTGGTCCGCGCCACGCTAACGGAGCCGCCGCAGCCCGAATGCAGGTGCAAGCGCTGTTCCCTCGAACCAACGCTGGATCGGCTAGCGGCTTTCGTGAGGCGGGCGGACACTGTCACTAGCGCGAGGAAGTGCAAGGGGAGCCTCAAGACGGCACGGCGGGCGGCGAAGTCGTTGCACGCGAAGGTCGCATCGCTGATCCGGAGCAGGTGCCTCGCTCCGGTCGACCGCGTCGCGATCCTTGACGCCGAGATCATAGACCTCACCGGGCGGACGAAGGCGTTGTCGAAGAGCGGCTTCTGCGCCGGCGAGTAGGGCGGCGGATCGGAGAAGCGGTGCCTCGTCTGCGTGACGAGCGTCAGCAGACCGGGAATCCGCTCGGCACCGTCAGCTGCACGTCCCCGTGGTCTATGCCGTTCCCGTTTCCGACGCCGTTGGGCTGCGTCATCTCGTCAGCGGTCTCGATTCGATGGCAGCGCCAGTTTGGGGACAAGACCCTGGTCGCCAGAAGTCAGGGACCGGTGGGGGAGATGCCCAGCGTGGCGGTCTGCTCGGCGAACACCACGCCGCCGGCACCGGAGAGCCGAGCGGTCTCTTGCAACGACGTTGCAGTGCACGCCGCCGGCACCGTGAAGCCGAGGTGAACGCGGATCCTCCCCCGCGGGGCGAACTGCGCGGGCTGCGCGAGCGGATCGATGACGGGGCACCCGGCCGGAATGCCACCGCCCGCGTCGCTGAAGCGCCCGAGCCACGTCAGGGTCGCCGACTGGGCCTGCGTGGTGCAGTTGCGTGCCCGCAGGCGCACCGTCGCGCTTCCACCAGGGGCAACGGCCCGCGGGTGGAAATGAAGGCTGGTGATCGCGACCGTGGTGCATGCCATCGGCCGACGAGCGGCACTCGAGGCTGCCCCCACCTCTCCCGCTGCAGCGACCGCACCTACGAGCAACGCCAGACGAACGAAGAAGCGATGACGCATCACACAAACCTTCCTCGAGCAGCGGCTCGGTTGCCGATTCGTATACGATCCCCCTTCTGCCGTCCATGGCGATCATCGAATGCGCTGTGCACGCCTCGCGAGAGGCGGTAGCGGCAAGAGTGTGACGCGACGCTACACCTGTCACGCCCGCCTCGAAGTGTTCCGTGTCGCCGGGGCGCTCTGGCCTTGGCATGCCGGTCGCTTACTGTAAGTAGACACCGGCCTTCCGTCGGCCGCACAGCTAATCTCATGGAAAAAGCTCGGCTGGGAATGCTCCATCAGGTCCCGGAGGCGCTCCGGCAGCTGCTCAAGGAGGCTGGCTTTGAGTGGGCCGCTTGGAACGCCTCATGGCGGCACGCGCTGAGCGGCGCCCAAGTCACCTTCGCTGAGCTTCGTGACCACCTCGACGAGGCATGGCTACGTCAACGGATTGCCGAGTCGCTACGCGCGGCCCGGCGCCCACTTCCCTCCGGCTCCGACGGCGCAGCGTCTTCCGTCAGCTTGGAGAGCGATCGGGAGGCGCAGCGCATGTACGAGGTCGATCTCCTGTCCTTGGCCGCGCAGCAGTTTGCCGACTTGCCCGCTGACGTGCGACTCCGCCTGATGAGGCGGATCGATCAACTCCGTTCTGATCCTACTCCTCCGGATGGGAAGGGCCTCAATGGATCGCCGACCCTCCGTCGTATCCGCGAGGGAGAGCAACGGCTGGTTTACGCAGTGGATCCCGCGGCGCGGCGGTTGACGCTGATTCTGATCGGACAAGAACTCCGCACGCAGGCGCCGCTCCTGCGGCAGCTCGAGGACATCATGAGCTTCGTGGGCGACAGCGAGACACTCCGGCGTCTCGCGGCGGAAGTGCTGGAGGACGCCGCGGATGCGCGCGAAGCACAACGGGCCTTGGCCTCCACGGCCACCCAGGCACGACTCTCATGGATGGGAGTCGGAGGAGTCGAGGCTGGTCCAAGTCTGATCCCCGGCTGAGAACCGCCGGGTTCGGCGTCGTCGTCCATCCGTGCGCCTTCTCGCGAGCACGCTTGTCTGCGGGTCGGGAAGGGACGGGTCATCGGGCAGGTTGGCGCCACGGGCCGGAGCACGCGGCCGCCCCTGACTTAATAGCGACCTACCTAACCCCCATGCTGGTCCCGAGCACTGGTCCATGACCTGCCGAGGACCCTTGTGTCGGAGCGCTACGCAGTTGCCGCGCGTACCACATAGCGAGGGGCACGCCGCACCCCGAGCGCCTGGACTTTTCCGTGGCATCACCGTTGCAATCGCTCGTCCTAGGAAGGCGATGATGCCGCAGCGGAGCCCAAGGTCTCGCCCGCAGCCAACCGGACGCCATCAGCGCGGCGTGCCGTTGAAGGCGATGTTGCCGCTGATGGTCCTGGGCCTCGCACGCGCTAGCACTCTCGTCGCGGGCACCGAGACGCGCGCGCCGCAAGATTCCCCTGGCGCCTTCGCATCGGCGGAGACGAGGGGCGCCGTCCCCGCCCGCTCCGACCAGCCCTGCTTTCCCGTCTCAGTAGAGGTGCGGACTGAGGAGCATGACGGATCCGTTACTACCGGCTGGGCGTCCATCGATCGGACGGCCCACTTCGAGGGACGCACCTGCCAAGTCAAAGGCTGGGCGACCATCAACTCCTGCGGGCGGACGATCACTGCCTACTTGGCGAACTGCCCCGACGGTGCGTTCACGTTCACGAGGACGGCAGCTGACTGCTACTACGTGCTCGGCTGCAGTGACCGCCAAGACGGCGCAGCAACTGCGGCCCCCAGGTGACGACGCACGCCCGCGCGTCGCTTGAGACTCGCGCGGTGGCCTGGCATCCGGTGTGATGATGGCGAGATGCATTGGCGCGCAACAGACAGGTCGTAAATCAACCGAACGCAGCCGAGTCGGGAAACAGAAGACGAAGCCCCGCAAGACTCCGCGGAGCGCAACCCCTCGGCCGAAGCGGGCCGCCGTGTCGGCAGCCGATGGAGCGGAGGTCATCCGCACGATCCGCGAATCGAGCGTCGAGCGCACCGGCCAGAGTGCATCTCGCGCTGAGACTCGAGTGCTCGGAGCGCCCACGGGAGGCCACCCGTCGGTCCCCACGTCGCCGACATTTCCGCCGCCTGGGTGGTGTTGGACTCCTGGTGGAATTCGGCTCTCGCTGGGCGCGCTTACGATCGATGCGGAGCGGGCCGAGGTCGAGAAGGGCGCACTGAAGGCGATGCTTTCTGTCCGCCGTGGCGACGAGCTGCTCTACCGCGAGCGCGTGAACTTCGACTGGGTAGGCGGGCGAGACAAGTTCGTACGTAAGGCCGCCCGAGCTCTAGCGACAGCCCGGGTCACGACTCACGGCGCTCTCAATGAAGCTCTTTTGGTCGAGATGGGCAAAGCGCTCCGAACACGGCCGGCGAAGCCGCCGACGGGTGTGGCACCCGAGACGGGTCGATGCGTTGGCGCCCAGCCCGACACGCGGTGACGCCCCACAGCGCTCGGGAACAAGGATAGGTCGAGACCGGCTCCCGCCGATCCAGGGACCCACCGCAGTCGAAACGTTCATCCTCGATTCATCTGCCCGCAGCCTTGACTTGATAGGTGCGGCCGCATGCCGATCCTCGTGTCCTGCTGGCATTGCAAGCGGGCGGTCTTGATGGCCCCACGCTTGACCGAGCGCGAACTCGTCTGGCTCTGGGATCATCTCGGGGGGTGTGCCCCCGACGATCCGTCCATCGGGCTGGGCGTGGAGAACGTCCTGCGGCACTTCCGGGTGGTCGAGATCGAGGGGAGCGCGGGAACAGATCGCGCGGCGCGAAATGGAGGGCGGTATGCACGATGACGATCTCGACGGTGGGGGGCGAGGGCCACTTTGGCGGCTCGTCGGCGTGGCGATCTCGGTGATGCTCGTGAGTGAGTACATCATCCTCGGGGCCACCACGCTTGCTCTACGTGCGCTACTCGGCGTTGCAGCCGGCGCGTGGAGGCGGCTATTGCCGCCGCGCGACCGTCCGCGCGCCGCGGCCATGCCCGGGGCCGAGGCGGCGTAGCACGCAGCCTCTCCCTCCTGTTCCAGCAAACGCGCCCGTTGTCCAAGACGGCGCCAGGTCGCTCGACCCTCGGCCAGGTATTCGGGGGGTGCGCTATCGGGAGGCCGCAGCGGGGACCGGCACGGGCGGGTCGGGCGCGCGCCGATCCGCGCTCACCGGCGCTGTCGTCGTGGACTTCTCGCGGCGCGCCGTCGCCTCGCCTCCGCCCATCGAGCAGCGACCGGAGAGCGCCGCGCCCTCGTGCACGACCAGGCTCGCCGTGGTGACGCTGCCCTGCACGCGGGCGGACGCGCGAAGCTCCAGCCGCTCACGGGCGGTCACGTCGCCGGTCACCCCGCCCTCGATGACGATCGAGGTGCCCGAGATCTTCGCGTTCACCACCGCGCCCTCGCCGACGGTCAGCGCATCCTGCGCGGAGATCTCCCCCTCAACCTGGCCGTCTATCCGTGCCGTCCCTTCGAGCACGAGCTTGCCGTTGACCTTTGTTCCCCTGCCCAGGAACGTGTCGATCCCCCCGGGACCGACGAGCTGGCTCGTGTTCCGCTCCCGCTCAAACATCGCAACCTCCCTCGGCGCAATCCCGTCGACCGGCATGGCGGGTACGGGGACCGCGCGGGGCGCCCCCGTCCCTCCGTCACGATCCCGTCCGAACAGCGCCATGAGCTCGTGCCCCTGGGACAGCAAGTTCGGGGCCGGCCTGCGCCTGGGATGAGGCCGCGCCGGGTAGTGCCGGACATCGCCCGAGCCTGGCATCCTCGCGACACGGGCGAACAGAAGCGTGCGCCTGGCCTCGCCCTAGGGAACCGGCGTAGGGACCTCGCCCCAGGGAACCGTACACCGCGCAGCCGCCAGCGTGGAGGCCTACGGAGCGAGGCAGGGCATCCCGCCGCAGACGTCGACCACGGCGCCGTTCGCCTGCAGGAACTCCGACTTCTGCGTGCGGGTTGAAAGCATGTCGTGGTAGACCGCGCCGTCGGTGAAATACTCGAGGAAGCGGTCGGGCCGCCTGACCAGGCCCGCGCCCCGTGCTACCGTTTGGGCAATGACGCCGGCCCTGCATGCCGCCCGCTGGTGGCACCCCGCGGAACGCGGCAAGCTCCTCTGCACCCTCTGCCCGCGCTACTGCCTGATCGGCGAGGGGCAGGCAGGCTTCTGCTACGTCCGCCAGAACCGCGGCGGGCAGCTCGTGAGCGCGGGCTACGGGCGGTCGACCGGCTTCGCCGTCGATCCCATCGAGAAGAAGCCGCTCAACCACTTCCTCCCTGGCGCGCGCGTCCTCTCCTTCGGCACGGCGGGTTGCAACCTCGGCTGCAAGTTCTGCCAGAACTGGGACATCAGCAAGGCGAAGATCGACCAGCACGCGAGCGAGACCGCCACGCCCGAGGAAGTCGTCGAGCTGGCGCTGCGCACCGGCTGCCAGGGCATCGCCTACACCTACAACGACCCGGTCATCTGGGCCGAGTTCGCGATCGACGTCGCGCGCGCGGCGCGCGCGGCCGGGCTGGTGAACGTGTTCGTGACCGCCGGCTACGTGACCCCCGAGGCGCGCGCCGAGGTCTTCGAGCACATGGACGCGACCAACGTGGACCTGAAGGGCTTCACCGAGGAGTTCTACCACCGCATCACCTTCGGCCACCTGGAGGCCGTGCTCGACACGCTCGTGTGGCTCCGGCGCGAGAGCGCGGTGTGGACCGAGATCACGACGCTGCTCATCCCGGGCCTGAACGACGGCGACGAGGAGATCGGGCGCGAGTGCGATTGGATCCTGGAGCACCTGGGCCCCGACGTGCCGCTCCACTTCACGGCCTTCCACCCCGACTTCAGGATGATGGACCGCCCGCCCACGCCGGCCTCGACTCTCGTCCGTGCCCGCGCGATCGCCGGTGCCCGCGGCCTCCGCTACGTCTACGTCGGCAACGTGCACGACGCCGCGGGGCAAACGACGTGGTGCCCCGGCTGCGGCGCGGCGCTCATCGTGCGCGACTGGCACGCGATCGGACGGTATCGGATGGACGGCGATCGCTGCCTCGACTGCGGGACGGCAATCCCGGGGCGCTTCCATCCCGGGCGGCACGAGGGGAGGGAGCGGCGCACCGGAGGCGGGAGGTTCGGGGTGTCGCTGGCGTGAGGCCTCACGCCAGCGCCGCGAGCGCCGGCACCTGTACGCGGTGCTCCGGCGCCGCCTGCTCGAGCGCGTACGCGACGCGCAGCGCGAGCGCGTCGGCGCCGGCGGGCGCGATGATCTGGATCGCGACCGGGAGCCCGCCGCTCGTCCCCGCGGGGAGCGGCACGGACGGGATGCCGGCCAGGTTCGCGGCGCCGCAGTAGGGACCGCAGAGGGGCGCGAAGGTGAACTCGTCGGTGTCGATGCGCGGGGCGGGCATGGGCGCGACCGGCGCGACCAGCACGTCCGCCTCCACGAACGCGGCCTGGTAGTCGCGCGCGACGAGCTGCCGGCGCTGCTGCGTGCGCACGCACATCGGCACGGTGAGCGGCGGCGTGATCTCCATGATGCGCTGGACCTGCGGGCCGAAGACGCGCGGGCGATCGCCGATGATCGCGTCCAGCCCGACGCCGCCCTCGATGGCGAACAGCGCCATGATCGTCCCCAAGACCAGATCGTGGTGCGGCAGGCGCACCTCGACCAGCCGCGCCCCGAGCTTCTCCAGCCGCCGGAGCGTCGCCTCGTACGCCGCGCGCACCTCGGGCGCGGGCGGCGTGTTGAGGAGGTCCGGGCTCGTGCCGACGCGGAGCCCGCCCACGCCGCCCTCGAGCCCGCCGATCAGGTCGGGCGCCGGCCCCGGGCGCGAGTAGAGGTGCTCGGGGTCGAAGCCCGCGAGCGCCTGGGCCGCGAGCGCCGCGTCGCGCACGGTGCGCGTCAGGGGGCCGGGGACGGAGAACGAGGTGCCGGCGCCGCCGAACTGGCCGCGGTTGCTGATCAGGCCGAGCGTCGGCTTGAGCCCGGTGACGCCGCAGAAGGCGGCGGGGAAGCGGATCGAGCCGCCCCCGTCGGTGCCGATGTGGAGGGGCCCCATGAGCGCCGCGGCGGCCGCCGCGGCTCCGCCGCTCGAGCCGCCGGGCACGTGCTCGGGGTTCCACGGGTTCCGGGTCGGGCCGAAGAAATAGTTGTTGGTGGTCATGCCCTGCCCGAGCTCGTGGGTCGCGGTCTTGCCGGTGATGATCGCGCCCGCGGCGTGGAGCCGCTCCGGCACGCTACCGTCCCGCTCCGGCACGTGGTCGCGGAACATGCCCGAGCCGTAGGTCGTGCGCAGCCCCGCCGTGTCGATCAGGTCCTTCACGCTGACCGGGATGCCGTGCAGCAGGCCGCGGTACGCGCCGGCGGCGATCTCGCGCTCGGCGGCGCGCGCGGGCGCGAGCACCTGCTCGCGCGGTACCAGCGTGGTGAAGGCGTTGAGCGTCGGGTCGAGCGCGTCGATCTGCGCCAGCACGGCCTCGGCCAGCGCGACCGGCGAGAGGGCGCGGCGGCGGATCCCGTCCGCAGCCTCGGCCAGCGAGAGGCGAACCAGCGCCGCGTCGGCCATGAGCGGGGCACTCTAGTACGCGCCCCGCGGCACGGGCAAGATGAGGACGACGTGGCCGAGCGCGGCTTCATCCTGACGCCCACCTACCGGATCGCCGCCGGCGCTCCGCATGTGCACCTCCACTCGGTGCTCGAGAGCGGCGAGCCGGCGCTGATCATCGACGAACGGCTCGCGCCGTACTTTTTCGTGCGCGCCGCGGACGAGGCGGCGGTGCGCCGGCTCGCCCCCGGCGCGCGCGTCGTGCCGAGCGAGCTCCGCGCGCTCGGCGGCGAGCCCGTCGTGCGCGTCGAGGTGGCGCTCCCGGGCGACGTGCCGGGCGTGCGCAACCGCCTCGGCGAGGCGGGCGTCGACTGCCTCGAGGCCGACCTCCGCTTTGCGTACCGCTACCTGATCGACCGTGGTATCCGTGGCGCCTTCGCGGTCGAGGGCGACTTCGAGCGGCGCCCGGGCGTGGGGCGCGTCTACCGGAACCCCACGCTCGCGCCGGCCGAGCTCGCGCCGCGCCTCCGCGTGCTCTCGCTCGACATCGAGACGAGCCTCGACGGCCAGCGGCTCTACTCGCTCGCCATGGCGGGCGCGGGCGGCGAGCGGGTCCTCATGATCGCCCGAGGCGACGTCGCGGGGGCCGAGGTGGTGCCCGACGAGCGCGCGCTCCTCGAGCGCTTCCTCGCCCACGTGCGGAGCGTCGATCCCGACGTGCTGACCGGCTGGAACGTGTGCGACTTCGACCTGGCCGTCCTGCAGCGCGCGTGCCGCCGCGCCGGGCTCCGCTGCGCCCTCGGCCGCACCGACGACGAGCTCGAGATCCGGCGCGACCAGAACTTCACGCGCGAGTCGCGCGCCGTGCTGTGCGGGCGCGTGGTGCTGGACGGGCTCGCGCTCTTGCGCAGCGCCTTCATCCGGCTCGAGGACTACCGCCTCGACACCGCGGCGAAGCTGCTGATCGGCAAGCGGAAGCTCTTCACCTCCGAGCACCGGGGGGCGGAGATCGAGGCCGCGTACCGCGACGACCCCGCCCGCCTCGCCGCCTACAACCTCGAGGACGCGCGCCTCGTGCTCGAGATCCTGGAGCGCACGCGGCTGGTCGAGCTGGCGGTCGAGCGGAGCCTCTCGACCGGGATGCAGCTCGACCGCGTGGGCGCGGCGATCGCGTCCGTCGACTCGCTCTACCTGCGGGCGCTGCGCGCGCGCGGGCGAGTCGCGCCCTCGGTGCGGGCGGCGGAGAGCGCCGGGGCGGGCATCGTGGGCGGCCTCGTGCTCGACTCGCGCCCCGGGCTCTACCGCAACATCCTCGTCTTCGACTTCAAGAGCCTCTACCCGAGCATCATCCGCACCTTCAACATCGACCCGCTCACCTACGTGCCCTCCCCCGGTGCGGAGCCGGTGATCCGCACGCCCGGCGGCGCCGCCTTCCGGCGCGAGGAGCCGGGCATCCTCCCCGAGCTGGTGGCGCGCCTCGGCCTCGAGCGCGCGCGCGCCCGGGCGGCGGGCAACGCGATCGCGGCGCAGGCGACCAAGATCCTGATGAACTCCCTCTTCGGCGTGCTCGGCTCGCCCGCCTCCCGCCTGTTCTCGCCCGCGGTGGCGAACGCGATCACCACCGCCGGCCAGCACGTGATCCGGCTCGCGGCCGCGGCGGTCGCGGACCTGGGCCACCGCGTCATCTACGGCGACACCGACTCGCTCTTCGTCGACCTCGGCGAGCCCGACCCGGCGCGGGCCGCGGCGCGCGGCGAGGAGCTGCGCGCGGCGATCGGCGGCGCCGTCGGCGACGCCGTGGCACGCGAGTTCGGCTGCACGAGCCACCTCGAGCTCGAGTTCGAGAAGGTCTACGCGCGCTTCTTCATGCCCGAGGTGCGCGGCGGGGCGATGGGGAGCAAGAAGCGCTACGCGGGGCTGGTGGTCACGGCGTCGGGCGAGGAGATCGAGTTCGTCGGCCTCGAGGCCGTGCGGCGTGACTGGAGCGGCGTCGCGCGCCGCTTCCAGCGCGTGCTGCTCGACCTGGTCTTCCACGACCGGCCGGTCGCCGACTTCATCCGCGGCTTCGTGGCCGACCTGCGCGCCGGACGCTTCGACGGCGAGCTGGCCTACCGGAAGGCGATCCGCAAGCCGCTCGCCGAGTACACCAAGACGACGCCGCCGCACGTGAAGGCGGCGCGCAAGCAGGCCGGGGCGACGGGCCGGATCGTCACCTACGTGGTGACGCGCTCCGGGCCCGAGGCGGTGGGCGAGACGACCGCCCCGCCCGACTACGACCACTACGTGACGCAGCAGCTCCGGCCGATCGCCGACGCGGTGCTGCGCTTTCTCGGCGGACCGGACTTCGACGGGATCACGGGGGCGCGGCGGCAGCTGACGCTGTTCTCGTGAGGCGCGAGTGCCCTCAGCCGCCCGCCAGCACGCGGCGCGCGGCCTCGAGCCCCGCGTACGCGGCCAGGTCGACGATCGCGGCCGGCGCCTCGAGGGTCGAGCCGGCGAGGAAGAGGCCGCGGATCGTTGGCACCGTGAGCGCGTGGCGCCGCACCGGCGCCCACGCCCAGCTCATCGTCTGCGGCGCGCTGACGTACTGGTAGGCGCTCCACTCGAGGCACTCGTCGAGCTCTGCATAGAAGCGCCCGAGGTACTCGATGGCGGCGTCGAGCTGCTGGCGGGCCGCGCTCCACGGCTGCCCCGCGGTCGAGCCGCCGCGGAAGAAGCGCGCCATCACCAGCGAGAGCAGGTGCTTTCCGGGCGGCGCGGCGCGCCGGCTCGTCATCGACGTGATCTGCCAGCCGCCGCGGTAGACGCGCTCGGGTCCCCAGAGGAGCCGGTTCCACCCGGCGTGGTGCTCGGGGCGGCCGGTCGCGCGGATGGTCGGCAGCCGACGGAGCCCGGCCTGCCAGCCGACCAGGTCGGCGCGGTGCCGGCGGAGCTCGTGGGCGGCGGCGACGAAGTCGGCGGGAAACAGCCGCTCGTCGAGCAGGTCGAAGTTCTCCCACACGGGGTAGGTCGTGATCACGGCCGGCGCGCCCACCTCGCGCACCAGGTTCGTCCGGTCGACGGCCACCGCGCCGCGCACAACGCCGCCATCGACCACGATCTCGACCGGCTTCCAGCCGAGCGCGATCTCGCCGCCGCGCGCGCGGATCGCGCGCGCCCACGGCTCCATGAGGCCCTGCATGCCGCCCGCCTGATCGTCGTCGGGAATGAACGGCCCGCGCCTGGGCGTCTGGAAGAACTGCATGAGCCGGCCGACCGAGGCCTCCTCGGGGTGCGGGTGGAAGATGACGGTCGCCATCAGGAGGAGCGCGCGCCGGGCGCCGGCGTGACGGACGTGTGCGGGGAGCCACGCGCCGAGGCGCTCCGGGATCGCGGCCTCGATCTCCGCGGGCGTCGCCGCAGCGAGGCGGCGGACGGTCGCCGCCAGCTCCTCCACGGCGTCGTCGGGGCACTCGAAGAAATCGCGCGCGGTGGCAAGGAACGCCTCCGGCCCCCAGGCCCCGCCCTCGAGCACCGTCCCCTCGGGGAAGCGGTGCAGGCGGAGCGGCGTTTCCACGGGACGGAGCGCGATCTCGACGCCCGCCTCGCGCGCGGCCTCCGCGCCGTGGTGCCACATCGCCTGGCAGTCGCCGACGTCGTGGCCGTCGCGGTGGCCGAAGTCGATCCACCAGCCGCCGGGGCGCTCGACCGCGCCGCCGCGCCCGCCCACCGTGTCGGCCTGGTCCAGGAGGACGACCCGCTTGCCGTGCCGCGTGAGGATCGCGCCCGCCACCAGCCCGGCGAGCGCCGCGCCGATCACCACGACGTCCGCCTCGCGCTCCATCGGCCGGCGAGGCTCGCACCCCGCCGCTCCGGGTGTCAATCGAACCTACAGGAAGGCGTCGAAGCCGGCCTGCATCCCCTGGTGGGCGAGCACCGTCCACTGGAAGGCGCGGCGGACGAGCGCCTGCTGCTCGCGGGTGCGCGTGAAGGGCTCGAGGGCGGCCTCGGCGTTGCCGCCGTGCTCCTCCTCGGCCTCGACGTGCACGAAGTAGAACTCCATCGCGTCGCGCGGGATGTCGTAGTGGCGGAGCGCCTTCACGATCACCTCGGCGCCGTTCGGACGGCCGGGCACCTGCAGCTCGACGCCGAGCCCGAAGGCGCCGAGGCCCTCCTCGAAGGAGGAGCGGCAGAAGTACCCGATGGCCGAGGCCGCGCCGATGGTCGAGGGCAGGG